>ERZ780177.2972-NODE-2972-length-13365-cov-4.959955_pt1 | contig 13365 bp, 9 predicted proteins | sample MGYA00510973_ERZ780177 | MGnify/ENA primary metagenome ERZ780177 (study PRJEB29588, sample SAMEA2144396) | human gut metagenome | biome: human gut; feature: human-associated habitat; material: faeces | place: Denmark | collected 2008/2010 ...
ACAATATCAATAAGTTATTTTTTATTCTATTAATGCTAAAAAAAGGGGATTTTCTGTGGGCTTGTATTATGATTTACTCTAAAAATGACTACATTTTTAAATTTTACTCTAAAAATCACTACATTTTGAAAATGCCGGAAAAAATTCTTTTTGAGTTTTACTCTAAAATTATCTACATTTTTGATGACGATTCAAAAAATAATGGAAATAAGCGAAGTAAAGGAATAGTAAATACTCAGTTTTTGTGAGGGTTTATGCATATTAAAAGGTGTTATTTAATGAAAAAAACGACAAAAATAATAAAAATGCGTAAAACAGCATGAAAAATATAAAAGCGTTTCCGGAATATAAAAAGAAGCAGCCTCACGGTAGAAGGCTGCTAAAATAAAAAATGTAGACATTATAATTCACGATTGGATTGAATGAGCTTTGTCCGGTCAAAATTCAAGTCTTCAATTTCGGCATCGGAGAGTGGCAGAAACTGAATAATGAAGATACCGTTTCTTAATTCAAAGTGTTTGATAGCAATCTGATTTTCTACAAATTCCTGAAGACTTTCCTGAATCAGCTGCATATTTTTCTTTTTGTTTTTTAATTTAAAACGGACAATTTTTTGGAAATAAGTATAGCTGTATTCATTCATCTTTGTTTCCTGGTTTGCAATCTGTTCGCGTTTCATGGCATAGCAGATAATCCGGGACAGGTTATTTGTTAAAATATCATAAGAAGCGGAAGTAATGGAAATCAGTTTTTTCTGAATAATGGCATTACTTAAAATTTCACCGAACTGGGCAATTGCATAAGGACGTTCGGCATCTTCCTTGATTGTAATATTATCAAATAAGTTGAAATACATTTTACTGCCTTCTTCTTCATAAGAGAAGTTGTACTCAACCAGCTTGCGGCAGGAATTGGAAATTTTATTCAGTACATTTTTTCCGACATGATAATCAACTACTTCCTTGCCAAGTGTATTCAAATCGACAACCACGGATTTCTCTTTTGAAAATTCCTGCATATTAATATTGGAAATAAAGGCATTTACTAGTTTTAAATCGTTACTGTCCATTGATTTTGGCGGAGTGAGTTTTCCGTTATTTACAGTTACTTCAAGTAATTCCTCACCGTTGTCATCCGTGATAATTTCTTTTAAGAGATTATTGGATGCAGTTTCCATCATCAGAGTAAATGAGGAAGGACTAAAAAGCGGTTTTTCCAATAGCTCCTCCGGAAACATTCTGAGGTAAGAATCAATATTTCCGGCTAAATAGGTTTCGATATATTTCCATGCATTAATCATTAAATCATTTTTTAATGAGTTGTAGATAGAATTGTTTGTAAAAGAAGCAATTCCAGGAAACGAAATCAGCAGGCTGTTGGCATCATTTTTCCAGACAGTCGCACGTTCTTTGTATTCTTCAATAATTTCGTCCAGTTCTTTATCCCCAAAAATATTGACATACTGGTCAATTGGGAGAGAGCGTGCCATATTGATGATGGAAGCGACCGGGTGCTTCGGATCGTCAAGTGTCATGGTTTCAATGTCCGTAATATAGGATTTGTACCAGCGGGCTCTTTTTTGCAAACGCGATTTTTTAATTTTGTTGATAACAGGAATTAAATCTTCACGACTGGTTTTACCTTCCAGATAGTTCATTAAGGTTTCATCTATTAATTCCGTCATGCTGTTACATGGAAATTTTAATAAATTTCTTTTCTTTTCAAAAAATTCGATGATAGTAGGATCGATATGTTTTTCCAATTCTTCGATAAAACGTCTTGAGTATTGTTCCATAAAAATAAAATCTCCATTCTGTTGAAGTTCAATATGTGTCCATAATTAATAAACATTATAAATAAAATGAGGAAAAAATGCAAATGGGAGAGTGCCGTTTTGGAAGCCTTTCTTAATTATAGGTATGTGGATTTTATGATATGTGGAGAGGGGAGTTGTTTTGTAAACATATAGACATATGTGGTCAATTATAGTAAAATGATTTATGTTGCAAAATAAATAAAGAAAGGACGTTTTGAAAATGGCTGAAACCACCCCTGCAAATATAGCAGATGAATTAAGTGATGAATTCAATAGTTCCATCTGGACTTTTTATCAGACGAATTTATCCGCAAGAACCAGAAAAGAATACCTAAATATCATCAGAAATTTTACAAAGCTTACAAAAACAGATCCGTTAAAGCTTACAAAAGAAGCTGCGGAATGTTATATCAATGAATTAAATGCCCGGTATACACAGAAAAAATTGTCTTACAACACACTGGTCATGCGCATTTCGGTTATGCGCAGTCTATGTGAATATATCCGTTACCGCCGTGAGCAGCAAGGCATTTCCTATTATAATTACTTTAATGACATCATTGTGCCGGATCAGGATAAAACACTTTTGGAAGAAAATCTTCCTACAGACTCTGAAATCAATGCTTTGTTAGAGCTTGCCGCAGATGCAGATGATGATACGGCATTTTTAGTTTTTTCACTGGCTGTAAAATGCGGATTAACCAGCAGTGAAATCAGTAAATTGGATGTAGAACACATTGTCATTGATGTACAGGAACGGTTTTGTATCCAGTTTCCGCCTTCCCGCAAAACAAGCCGTATTATCCGTCTTCCAAAAGACATAAATGACCTCTTGCAGACATATATTGAAAAATATAACCGTATTGAAGGTGCTGTTTTTTATAACAAACATCAGACACGTTTAAAAGTCCGTGATGCCCAGCGCATTTTAAACCACTATATTGAACTTGGCATGGAGTGTCAAAAGATTCACAAGCATTTTACTTTTCAGGATTTACGCCACAGTGCTTTTAAATATATGCTTGCAGGAGGCGCATCCGAAGATGAAGCAGCCGCATACGGGGGCATCACAACAAAATGGCTGTCCCGTTACCGGCATATTGTCCACGTCACGGATGCATTGGGCAGTGCTGACTATAGCATTATACAAATCCGCGAATCGTAAAATGCTTCTTAGTAATAATGACTTTAATAATGGATTGCAATCTTTACAGGCATTTGCAAATATACTATAATAAATGCAGTTTTTTACAGAGGTGAAATCAAAATGATTCGTAAGGATTTAACCATCCGCTATGCCTGTGGTTCGTACTGGATTATTTCCACAGACGTCCACCTATATGCAGATGCTTCTTATCATGCACCTGTTATGACAAATGAAACCGGATACCATATCTGGATTTGTTTAAAAAAACACTTTTCAATAGAAGAAACAGCAGAAACAATTTCCGGACTGTATCATATTTCATATGAAAATGCCTTACAGGATACAAAAGAATTTATTTTACTGTTAAAACAAAACGGCTGTATGGAGGAACTATGAAAGTATTCATCATTGGCGGCTGTAATACCGTAGTCAATGCTTTACTTCAGAAATTCAACAAAGAAGGTCTGAAGTTATACGTATTAACCGGCTCCCATCAATATCACAACAAATATAAACACGTATATGAGCAGTATCATTTTTCTTATGAGAACAACTGTATTAAGGAAGTGTTTGAAAGTGTACGCCCGGATGTAACGATTTTTACCGGTGCTTTTGACAGCAACTATCACTGGGAAAACGGATTTCGTGAAATTACATCTTATTGCAGCGGGCTGTATAACATTTTAACTGCATATTTCCTTTTACAATACGGACGTTTTATCTATCTGTCTTCTGATGAAATATCCCGGATTACGGAGGATGAATATACTGCAATTACAAAACAGATGGCAGAACCGGAAAACAGTTTCCATGAAAACTATGCCGCAGCCTGCAAGGCAAATGCATTAAAAAACGGAGAGGAAATCTGCTGTAATTATAAGGAAACAACCGGTCTGGATATCCTGACACTGCGTATTAATGAACTTTGTTATCTGCCAAAATCCGCAGACGAGGCAGACTTTTGTTTATCAAAGCTTTGTATGGAAGCCCTGACAGAAAAAAAAGTCACTTTATCCAAAGACTTGTATATGCCGTTTTATCTGTCAGATATGACAGAATTTTTATACCGTCTGGTAAAAGCGGACGATTTAAAACACCATTTTTACTATATGGGCGCGGACAACGGCATTTCTGCCAATGAACTCTGTCTGCAGATTGATTCGTGCCTCGCACTTTCGACACACCGTGAGCAGAATACCGGAGATGAAACGCTGTGGATTGACAGCCGTCTGCCATATAACCTCGCAGATGAAGTTTCCTGCACCTGTTTTTACGATGCAAAGGCCTGTATCCAGATGCTTTGCAAACATATTCAGAAACATAAAAAGCAGTTGATAATAAATAAAGAAACGACCGGTACAAAACATAATGTAAAGAAATGGCTGGCTCATATTTTTCAGGCAGCGCTGCCGTTTATTGAAAATATGATTTGCTTTATTCCGTTTTTTATGATAAATAACCGTGTAACGGAAAGTGCCTATTTTGCACGGCTGGACTGTTACTTATTATATGTACTTTTATTTGCTATTGTATATGGCCAGCAACAGGCTTCTTTTTCAGCCATTCTTTCAATTGGCGGATATTTTTTCCGGCAGATGTACCACCGCACCGGTTTTGAAGTCGCATTGGATTACAATACTTATGTATGGATTGCGCAGCTGATGATTCTGGGTTTAAGTGTCGGCTACCTGCGTGACCAGCTTTCTTCCATGAAGGCTGACAAAGCGGATGAGATTACCTATTTAAATAACCGTTTAAAGGATATTGAAGAAATTAATGCAATCAATACCCGCCTAAAAAATGACCTTGAAACACAGGTTGTCAACCAAAGCGACAGTATCGGGAAAATTTTTGAAATTACTTCCTCACTGGACAGTGATGAACCTGAAAGCGTATTCTTCCATGCGGCGGAAGTTGTTTCACAGCTGATGGACTGCCGTGACGTTGCAATTTACAATGTATCCAACAGAAATTATGCGCGGCTGATGTCATCTACCTCGGAATCTGCCCGCCGACTTGGCAACTCAATTGCCTATACAGAATACACGCAGATGGTTGAAGCGTTTAAAAACCGTACTGTTTTTGTCAACAGACAGTTAACGGAAAATGTTCCGCTTATGGCAGCTGCGATTTTATCCAATGATGAAATCCAATCTATTATTATGTTGTGGGATATTTCATGGGACCGCTTAAATCTCTCCTTTATGAACCGCTTTCAGGTTATCGGGTACCTGATTCAGAATGCCGTACTGCGTGCAAACCGCTATATTGATGTGCTGGAGCATGAACGCTATATCAACGGCACAAAGATTTTAGAACCCGCAGCATTCCGCACTCTGTTAAAAGCATTTCTGCATGCGCAGCAAAAAGGACTCACGGACTGTTCACTGATACAGATTACACCGAAAGCAGAGGGTATTGCACATGCCAGCCGCGCATTGGAACGTCTGTTCCGTAACTCGGATTATCTGGGCAGTATTAACGACGGATTTCTTTATGTCCTGCTTGCAAACACCAGTCCGAAGGATGCAGGCTATGTCACGCAGCGAATCGCTGAAGCGGGCTATAGCTACCGCCTTGTAACCGACATTAAAGATTAGGATTTGCCATCCGGCAGAATGGAGCAACTATGTCTACTACCAATTTATTACTATGTGCGGTGCTGCTTTTTAATACAGCCGCTGCCGCCGCATATCTGATTTGGGGAATGCTGACAGCCCGGCGGACTAAAAAAGGAAAAATGCTTGTTTTTATCCGTTTTTTCCTGATGCTTTTCTGTCCGGTAATTGGTATTTTGTATTTTGTATGCAGCATGCTTTTTCATAAACTGCTGTTTCACAAAAAAGTTGATTTGTCCGATGTTATTTTTAATAAGGAAAAAATCAGGCAGGTTGAACGCAGCGATTTAGAGCGTGAACGTAACATTGCACCGATTGAAGAGACCATTGCGGTCAGCGATTATAAAAACCAGCGCCAGCTCATGATGAACGTTTTGCGAAACGATTACAGGGATTCCCTCGGTTCAATATCACTTGCATTAAACAGTGCAGATTCCGAAGTATCCCATTATGCTGCCAGTGCCCTGCGTGACGAACTGGGTGCTTTCAGAAACAGTGTTTCCCAAAAGCACAAAGAAATGCTGGCAGATGAAAAAGATGCTGGAAAAAATGCGGCAGAACTCATTGAGCAGATGGTTCCGATTTTAAAACAGAACGTCTTTCCATTTTCAGAATATGCCACTTATGTTCACATTCTGGAAGATGCCATGCATACACTCTGTCAGAAAGATGGAACCGCAGCCCGTCCCGTCTATTACGAATGGCTTGTCCAGCAGCTGCTTGCCGTAAAAGAGTATGACGCAGCCGCACACTGGTGTGAAACTGCAAGACATGAACTTGCCGGAACTTTAATTCCTTATAAGTGTCTGCTTCAGCTTTACTATACCACCAAAGACCGCAAACGGTTCTTTGATGTATTGGAAGCCCTGCGCCAGTCGGATATTCCGATTGATAACGATACTTTGGAACTGTTCCGTATATTTAACCGCATTTAAAACCTTTTGACACTTACATTATTTCATTGGAAACGAGGATAACCATTATGACCGTACATACGATTTTACAGGCAGTATGCCTTTTTATAATTTATACAGTCCTTACGGTTGTACTGCCGGAACTGGTTTTTCATCAAAAATATAAAGGCAAAAGAACCGGTGAACGGCTGATGTTAGATATTACTGTCAGTAATTTTTACATTATGAACCTCGTTTTTATATTGCAGCTTCTGCATATTTCTTCTATATATACACTGCTTATATTTACGGTTATGCCTGTCTTTGCCGTCATTATTATTCAGTACCGGAAAGCATTTAAGGCATGGGGAATCCGGCAGCTTGCACTCCTTGGAAAAATTTCCTCTAAAACGATGGGCATAAAAACTTTCTTTGCCATTGTTTTTACACGGATAAAAGACATTTTGTGCAATGCCTGTAAAAATATTTTTCATGTCATCGGACGGCATAAAACAGAATATGTATTATTTACCCTTTTATCCGTGTGGCTTCTTTATATATATGGAAGCAATGAGATTCTGCAGTACGGTTATACGGTTTCCGACCTGCCGGTACACAATTACTGGATAAATGAAATGTCTAAAAACAATATTTTTGCCGCCGGTGTTTACCCGTTTGGATTTCACTGCATCATTTATTATATCCATACGGTTTTTCATATAGATACTTATGTAATTCTGCGGCTGTTTTCCGTGGTGCAGACCTTTTATCTGCATCTGGTTTTGTTTACCTTTATCCGCTGCATATGCCGTTCTTCCTTTGCCGCCTATGGTGGACTGTTTTTATATCTGGTTCCATCATTATACCACGGCAACTGTACGATCCGTTTTATCAGCGCACTGCCGCAGGAATACGGCATGCTGTTTATCCTGCCGTGTATTTACTTTTTATTCGCATTTTTTAAGGATATGAAAGAAAATGCCGGAAAATGGATTATCTGTACCGATTTAGCGGCAGCATGTGCGTGTTTCAGCATGACGATTGCCGTCCATTTTTACGACACAATGATTGCCGGACTGTTCTGTGCCGCCATCGTGATAGGCTTTTGCGTGCGTTTTTTCCGGCCGCGCTATTTTCTCCGGCTGATGGGGGCTGTCCTTTTAGCCGTTGTTATCGGGGTTCTTCCGATGTTTACCGCGGCACTCTGCGGAAAACCGATGCAGGGTTCTATCGGCTGGGGCATCAATATTCTGACCGGCAGGTCTTCCTCCGGAACAAACCAGAATCAGGACAGCAACGAAAATAAAGCAAATACATCATCTTCCGGTTCATCACAGATTGCCCTGCCGGACACTACAAAAGAAGAGGTAACACCTGAACCGGAAAATCTGGCACAGGATATTGACACTGAACCGGTGCTGACTCCGTCTGTTTCCACGTTGGAAAAAACGACACATTTTTTGCAGCATTTTTACCAGACCTTATCAAATGATATTCAGGAAGATATTTTTGCACAGGACGGCGCATTATTTGCTGCGGTCATTTTATCCTTGTGTGCCCTCATAGTCCTTGCAGGTATCGGTATGTGTATCGCAAAGCAGCCCGATTATGGCTTTATTCAAATCAGCACCGGTATTTTTCTGCTCTTTCTGCTGATTTTGTTTAATGCAAAAAATATCGGTCTGCCGCAGCTTATGGATCAGAACCGTTCAAGAATTTACCTCACGTATATGCTTACGGTTTTGTATGCACTTGTTCTTGATTTACCGGCGGGCATTGTGCTTTATAGTTGTAAAAAGCCGCGTGCTGCAAACGGTATTTCCCTGATTCTTTCGGGAATCATCTGTGCCGCCGCATGTATGGTATTTCCAATCCGCAGCCATATCCTCGCACCGCGTGTCAGTGTTCTTGAAACCAACGGCGCCATCACCTGCCTCGGACAGATTTTATCCGAGCGCAGAAATACGACATTTACCGTTGTATCCGCCAATGACGAACTTCAGATGCTTGCAGGACGCGGACAGCATTACGAAACGATTACATTTTTACGTTACTTAAAATATGCCGCGCAGGGACAGCGGATTATTATTCCGACGAAATATGTCTACTTTTATATAGAAAAAATCCCTCTGGATTATACCGTTTCCTATGCGGACAGCGGTCAGTCCATATCCCGCACGGGCGCTGCAAAGACACTTCCTTCCAGTGCCGGTATCAATCCTTATAAAGGGGAAAACCGCTGGATTGTCATGTCCAAAATGTATTACTGGGCGGAGCAGTTTAGAAAGCTGTTCCCACAGGATATGACCGTCTATTACGAAGATGACGAGTTTATCTGTTACCGGCTGATTCAGAATGAATCCAGCCCGTTTAGTCTTTCGATTGACTATAACTATAACCAGTAAAAATCACCGCTTCGCAGTAAATTGTTCAGGAATAGGAGTATTATGAATCACCAGATGTTGACAAAGAGAATTTATTTTACCATCAGCTGTATTATGCTGCTCGTACTGTTTCTGTTTCAGGGATCAAGTCTTGTACGACAGAAATATAACCGTTACGATGAAAATATCTACGCAAATCAAACGGCTCCTTTTGATGCCGGTACACAATTTACGGTTCAGACAGATTCTGCCACCGTACTGTCGGATTCGCATGCTTTTGTCGTCTTTATCGGCGATACGGATTCTGCATCCGGTACAACAATCCGTCAATGGTGTACCTATACCAAGCGTAATCTTTTGACGTACCGGCAGATTTCGGATTACCGCACCTACCGCGAAAAGCTGCCCGATGCGGTTTTGCTTGATGCCGCCTTTGTAGACTGTAACAGCGATCTTTCTCTTCTTACAACGCTGACCAGTTACGGCATATCCATTGTATGGTGCAGCCTACCGGATTTTAATACGATTGAAAACAACAGTGTCCTGATGGATTTTTTAGGCATTGCAAATGCAGTGTCCCCATCGCTTACCGTATCCGGTTATAAGCTCTACAGCGGTTTTTTACTGGGCGGTGAATCCTGGTATATTGCAAACAATGAAGACGAAGAAAAATATCAGGACTTTTCTCTGGATATGCCGTGGTATATTCCGGGAAATGCCACCAAGACTTATATGGCGGCAGAACTGGACAGTTCCGTATACGGCACGATTAAAACAGAAGACCGTCCTGCCGTATTCTGGCGGAAAAGTCTTGAAAACGCTTACATTTTCTGTGTCAACGGAGATTACCTGTCGGATACCGGGGGATTTGGCATTTTAAATGCCATTCTTTATGAATTAAAGGACTATGCCGTTACACCGGTTGTCAATGCACAGACCGTTTCCATTATCAATTATCCTGTTCTTGCTTTTGAACAGGAAGATGCCATGGATGCCGGTTACAGCCGCAACACTGCTTCGGTACTTGAAAATGTCATCTGGCCGGATATTTCCACACTGTCAGAGTATTTAAACAGCCGCTTTACCTTTTTGTTTACACCGCAGTTTCATTATCAGGATGAACACGAGCCGGTATCGCAGGAACTGGAGTATTTTTTCCGCCTGTTACATGAAAAACAGTTTGAAGCCGGGCTGTCTTCCACAAGAGATACGGATACCTCCATCCGCGAAAAGCTGCAAAAAGATACTTCTGTTTACCGCACTTTTTTACAGCACTACCGCTTTCTTTCTCTTTATGCAAAGGAAAGTGAGATTTCCGAAGTTTTAAACGGCTCACCGGAACTGACAAATACACTGCAGACTATTGTTACCGAAAAAAGCAGCAATGACGGGAATGGTTTATTTGCGTATGTGGGAAATGATGTTTTGCAGATGAAACTTTTGTCAGACGGCACTGCCTACAGTTATAAAAATGATTTTATACAAAAAAGCTTAAATACGGCACTTGCTTATTCAAGTATCGGTGTTGACTGTACGGAAATCTGTAATCCGAAGGAGGATGATGAAAATGTTCTGTGGGATAAATTTTACCAGAAAACGGCGACAGCACTGGCAGCCTATCTACCGCCTAAATCGGTTTATCAAAGCTGTACGGTCACTCAGGCAGCCAGCCGTATCCGCGCCTTTTTAGCCGTGGATTACAGCAGTATGCGCACCGGTAATACCATTACGCTGCAAATCAAAAACCGCAGTGAAGACACTTTCTTTATGCTGCGCCTGCACAATGAAGAAATTGAAGACATAGACGGTGCTGCTGCTGAAAAGATTGAGGAGGGTGCTTATCTTATCACTCCGGAGCGTGATACCGTAACCATATCGCTTAAAAAATAAGGAAAGGAGCAGTTTATGAAAATATGTATTATTGCTGAAGGATGTTACCCTTACGTTGTCGGCGGGGTTTCCGGCTGGATTAACAATCTGATCTGCTCTTTTCCCCGCGTCAGTTTTAGTGTCCTTGCAATTATTTCCGACAGAAGCATCAGCAAAAAATTCCAGTATACCCTGCCGGAAAATGTCACCGAAGTACACGAAGTTTACTTAAATGACTGTGAGTGGACCGGTAAGGGAAAGTCACGGAAGCACTGCCATCTGTCTGCAAAAGAAGCTGCCGCCTTAAAAAGCCTGCTGCTTGGCAAAGATACTGACTGGGTAACACTGACAACACTGCTGCAAAGCCGGAAGTTTTCTTTAAATGCCCTGCTGATGGGACCGGATTTTTTAGATGCCGTTATTGAATGTTACGAAGAAAAACACAGTGAAATTGTCTTTTCCGACTTTTTATGGACAATGCGCTCCATGTACCTGCCGCTTTTTCTTGCCATGCAGTCCGATCTGCCAAAAGCAGATTTATACCACTGTGTCGCAACCGGCTATTCCGGCGTGCTTGGCAGTATGGCAAAACTGCTGCACCCGGAAAGTGCCTTGTTAATCTCGGAACACGGCATTTATACCAGAGAACGTGAAGAAGAAATCATCAAAGCTTCGTGGATACGGGGACTGTATAAAAATCTGTGGATTGAACAGTTTGCCAAAATGTCGCTGTTTGCTTACCAGACTGCGGATAAAGTTACTTCTTTATTTGAACATGCCCGCACCTTACAGATTGAACTGGGCTGTCCCGAAGAAAAAACGATTGTGACACCCAACGGCATACGTCCCTCACTTTACCGGAATATTCCACAAAAAGACCCGGCAGACCCAATGATTCATATTGGAGCAATTTTACGAGTTACACCGATTAAAGATGTCAAAACACTGATTATGGCATTTGCCTATGCAAAACAGAAAAACCCGCGGTTAAAGCTCTGGATTATGGGACCTGCTGATGAAGACGAAACTTATGCTTCAGAGTGTTTCCGTCTTGTCGGGGATATGCAGATTGAAGATATTGTATTTACCGGCAGGGTACAGGTCAAAGACTACATCGGAAAAATGGACTTTACGATTCTTACCAGTGTCAGCGAAGGCCAGCCGCTTACGATTCTTGAAAGCTTTGCGGCTCACCGCCCGGTGATTGCAACCGATGTCGGTAACTGTAAGGGGCTGTTACTCGGCGAATCCGATGACTTCGGTGAGGCAGGCATTTTAACGCATATTATGAATATCGAGGAAATTGCAAATGCGATGCTGACACTCGCCGCCAATGAAAAAATGCGGCACGAATACGGTGAAAACGGCTACCGCCGCCTGATGAATAAATACACCATCAAACAGATGCGCAGCACCTATGCCGACATTTACAGGGAATTAACAAAGAAAAAAACGTCTTAAAGAAAGGAGCCATTTATGGCAGGGGTTGGTTTAAGATTAAATAAATTTTTTAATAAAAAATCTATGAGCAGCCACATTGCGGGTGCCGGATACAGTATTGTCATTACCATTGCGCCGATGCTGCTTGTCATTGTAACACTGATTATCATGCAGCGGCTTTTGGGCTACACGCAAGAATCGTATTATGAAAAACAGCTGTTCCAGAACACCGTGCTTTATATTTTTATTTTTTCACTGCTGGCAAGCGCGCCGTTAAATGCCGTTCTTTCAAGATACATTTCCGATGTTATTTTTGAAGAAACTTATGCAGATATTATGCCATGCTATTACCTCGGACTGCTGATACAGACTCTTTTTTGCTGCCTGATGGGGATTCCGTTCTGTCTGCATGAGTGGCTCTCTGGCGGAGTACGCCCGGCATACGTTTTTATATCCTTTTGCTGTTTTATCGCATTGTCCTTTATTTTTTATACGATGATGTATTTATCAATCTGCAAGGACTATATAAAGATTTCACTTTTTTATGCTGTTGGAAGTATAATCAGCCTTTTCTTATCGTTATTTTTGGTATATTATATAGGTATCAGTGTCTGTATGTCCATGCTGCTTGCTCTGACTGCCGGCTTTTTAATTACGGCATCCCTTGGATTAGCACTGCTTACGCAGTATTTTACGGAATACAGCCACCAATATAAAAAAATACTGAAACACATTGCAAAATACCGGAAACTGATTCTTGCCAATACTTTTTACACACTCGGACTGTTCGTGCATAATTTTGTATTCTGGACATCTGATTTACAAATCCGGACTTTGGTGTTAGAATGGAGATGTTTTGAAAGAAATACTTTCAGGAGGTATTTATTTTGGCACGTAAATTCAAGACGATGGACGGCAACACCGCCGCCGCCCATGTCAGCTACGCCTTTACGGAAGTAGCCGGCATCTACCCCATCACCCCCTCCAGCCCGATGGCAGACTATGTTGATCAGTGGTCCGCCGCCGGTCTGAAGAACATCTTCGGCACCACGGTGAAGGTGCAGGAGATGCAGGCCGAGTCCGGCGCCGCCGGCGCTGTGCACGGCTCCCTCAACGCTGGCGCTCTGACGACGACCTACACCGCGTCCCAGGGCCTGCTGCTCATGATCCCCAACATGTACAAGATCGCTGGCGAGCT
>ERZ780177.2978-NODE-2978-length-13343-cov-4.244431_pt1 | contig 13343 bp, 7 predicted proteins | sample MGYA00510973_ERZ780177 | MGnify/ENA primary metagenome ERZ780177 (study PRJEB29588, sample SAMEA2144396) | human gut metagenome | biome: human gut; feature: human-associated habitat; material: faeces | place: Denmark | collected 2008/2010 ...
TTTAGGTGGAAAGATCTCGTTGCGTCAAAGTGAAAATTTACGCTTGCGTCTGAGACCATACCCGTCAACTCGTGTTAGACCGAGCCAACTCCAGCCTTGGGTTTTCAGAAAATCGTTGTTCAGGGTAGTGGCTAAGATGTGGCTGTTCGCAATACGCCAATAGCTCTTTCGTGTATTCGCCCATTGTATCGCCTGTTCTTACGAGCATCCGAGCTTCCTCAGCGCCGCATATCTTGTTCTGACCCGCTTCCAAGTCTTCCACAGCAATTGTCGGATTCGTCTCCGAATCCACTCATCCGTCGCCTTCGACCACGTTTCGTATTTCGCAAATTTGAAATACTCACACCACCCTCGAAGTTTCTTGTACAGCGTCTCTTTCACCGCTGAGATACTTTGCTTTCTGTTTCGGGAAAGTATTTCTCTGAGCGTGTTCTTGAGCCGCTCTTTTGACTTCGAGTGCACCGTCGGGAAATACCCGTCCCTGGTTTTATAGAATCCATGGCCGAGAAATTTCACTCCGAATGTAATATGGCTGACAGTGGTTTTTGTCTCATTGACCTTGAGTTTCATGCGTCCCTCGATGAACCGAGTGACGCTCTTCAACGTCCTTTGGGCCGATCGCTTGGATTTGCATAGGATCACAAGGTCGTCTGCATATCTGGCAAATCGGTGACCGCGTTTCTCCAACTCCTTGTCGAGTTCATCCAAATAGATGTTCGCAAGTAGCGGCGATAACGGCCCTCCCTGCATGAGACCAATTTCCGACTTCTCCACCTTTCCTTGTGTCCAAACTCCCGATTTGAGCATCCGTGTGATGAGCGATATCACTCGCCCATCCTTGATTCTCGTTGATAGTTTTCGGATCAATCGGCTGTGATTGACCGTATCGAAAAACTTCTCGAGATCCATATCGACTGCCCAAACGTAACCTTGTTCAGCTTCGCTCATGACTTTGAAGATCGCATCGTGTGCGCCTCTCGTCGGGCGAAAACCGAAGCTCGACATTGCAAAGGTGCCGTCATAGCTGTATGAAAGCTTTTGCGCAACGGCTTGTTGCACAAGACGGTCGGTGACCGTCGGGATTCCAAGATTCCTGAATTCCCCCTTTTCTGGTTTCGGTATGGTTACCCGTTTCACGGGTGCAGGGCGATATTTCCCTGACAGAATCGCACTCGTCAGCTCGCCGGGGTGCTCGAAAATGTACTTCCGAAGCTCTTCGGTTGTCATTCCGTCCACGCCCAGCCCCTTTGTTTGCTTCGACGCGTTTGAGCGCCAAAGTCAAATTCTCGCGGCTCAGTATCGCCTCGAGTGTGATCTCCGTAAAAGCGGATTGGTCTTGTGCGGTGTTGTCCATTTCCATCACGGCCGTTGCGCCCTCCCGAATCCCTCTCTCCCTTCCGTGGATACCCAGATTCGGCCAGGTCTCTTATGTTTTCTGCGCCTTGCGACTTTGTGTCTACGGCACCGTACTCCTATGAATTCAGTCCTTCGACAGGTACTGCCCTGTCTACTATGACCTCTGCTGACTACTCACAACAAGCTTTACGCCGTGACCTCTGTTGAGGCCGCGTCTGTGAGTCCTCCCCAGGTAAGGACATGTTCTTTCCCACCACGCACCTTCTGCATATACACCTCTGGTTCCGTGTAGCTTTGGGCTTCGTCTTGTTAGGCAGACTTACCCACCATCGAATGCCTCATGCAGTTCCTGTTCGTAAGGTCAGTGGTTTGCCTCGGGCTTCCTTCAGATCCTGTCTCGCGACAGACACCCTTGCCTCTAGCTATGCGCTTGGTGCTACCTCCCGCGCTCGGGACTTTCACCCGCTAGAACATGCCCATGCTGGGCGCACCAAGAAAAACGGCGGCAACCTTCACGGTTCGCCGCTGCTTTCCTGATCAGACCTACGGTGCGTCGGTACCGAACACGTCCTTCCAAAGCTTCAGAACAGCCTTACGTTCATCCGCGACACTCTGGGGCTCGACGCGGCAACGTACGTCTTCACCACGTGAAAGGCGAATTTCGCGCTGGATATTGCGGTAATGGCGATAGGCTTTGACAGCCAGAGCTGCCGTTTCTTCGTCGAGAAGTCCCAGTCGGGCGGCCATTTCGGTCAAATGAATCGTACCGAAGTTGTTAACAAGTTCCGGAAAAACGGAGCTCTTGGCCAAAACCAGATACTGCACGATGAATTCCAAATCCACCATACCTCCGCGATCGTGCTTGACGTCAAACAGATCGGTGTGATTGGGGTGGCCCTCAAGCATCTTGCCGCGCATTTCAATGACGTCCTTTGCCACCTGAGCGGCATCGCGCTCCAGCGTCAGAATGTAACGACGCTCGTCTTCAAACTGTTGGCCCACCTGCGGATCTCCCGCACAGAAACGGGCTCGCGTCAACGCCTGATGTTCCCACGGCCAAGCGCCGTGCCCGTCGGCGTTGCGCTGATACTTGCGGAACATCTCAATGTTGGAGGCAATCAATCCGTCCTGCCCGTTGGGACGCAAACGCATATCGACATCAAACAAAATGCCGGAGCTTGTCTGCAGCGTGAGCCAACTCAACATACGTTTGACGAGCTTCACATAGTTGCTCTCCGACTCCGGAGCATCGTCGTCGTAGAGAAATATCAAGTCAAGATCAGACGCGTAACCGAGCTCTTTGCCGCCAAGTTTTCCATAGCCGATTACCGCAAACTTCGGGTATTCGCGATGCCGCGTTGCAATGGAATCCCAGGCAAGTTCAATCACCACCGCCAGCACAGCATCGGCCAGAGCCGATAAATGATCTGCCAAACGTTCCACCGTGAGACGTCCTTCCAAATCGGCCGTGAGCAACTGGAAAAGTGCGCTATGGTGAGCATCGCGCAGATGATTGAGCTGACGCTCACGGTCGCCGTCGGCCGCTCGCATCTGCGCACGCAACTCTTCAAGCCAACGACTGCGATCAACCGGCGTGTAGTCGTCAATCACGCGATTGCGCGCATCGACCAATTCGTCGAGCACCAAGGGATGCGCAGCAATGTAGTCGGCAGCCCAACGGGATACGGCAAGCATACGACCGACTCGATCGGCCGCATCCGGGTATTGGTTAAGAAGCGCAATATAGGTCGCGCGTCCGAGCACCATTTCCAGAATCGAAAGATAGCGCTCCATCACTTCGTCAGCCGAAACTCGGCTTTCTCGCAGCTGCGCCCATCCTGCCGCCTTTTTGGCAACCTTGGGTACAAAGCGTGCAAGCTGTTCACGCGTCTGTTGCGTACGAGCGTTCAAGTAACGCGAACGCATCATCTTGAGAATGCGTCCTGCTAACTTGTTGGCCTCTACAAACCCATCCTCGGCAAGCGCATCCGTCAGTTCGCTTTCAAGTGCAGGATCACCCGTCGACCAGCCGACCGGCCAATTGCTTACCCGATCCGACGGAGCCTTGGTGTGAAAGACACCGTCAAAGGTTGCCGTTACAAATGCTCGGATTTCGGCAACTTCCGTATCAAGTTCAGCAAGCGTCAAGCCCATCATCTTGGCCACGCGAGAGCGTTCTTCGTCGTCCTTAGGCAAAACTTGCGTCTGTTTGTCGTCAACGTACTGTAGGCAGTGCTCAAGATTGCGCAAAAACACGTAGTTTCGGTTGAGCCGCTCGGCCGTCTGTTCATCAATGCAACCGCTCGCGGCACAGGCCTTGAGCATCGGACCGGTGGTTTTGCCGCGCAGCTCGGCTTCGCGTCCGCCGCGGATGATCTGAAATGTCTGGCAAATGAATTCGATTTCTCGGATGCCGCCGCTACCGAGTTTGATATTGGTACCGCGGTCTTTGACGGCTTCTTTACGTGCGGTTTCCGCACGGATCATTTCGTGAATTTTCGCCAAGGCACTGATGGCGCCGAAATCTACGTATTTCCGAAACACAAAAGGCCGCACCAACGAATTGAGATTGCGGACGGCCTGCGCAAAGTTCTCTTCACCAGCAAAAACGCTACGGTTGACAACGCGTCCTTTGAGCCAGGCAAAGCGTTCCCAGTCGCGACCCTCGCTGTAGAGATACTCTTCAAGCATTGCCGAGGAAATCACCAAGGGACCGCTGTCACCAAAAGGACGCAAACGCATGTCCACGCGAAACACAAAACCGGTGCCGTCGATTTCGTTGATGGAGGCAATGACGCGGCGAGCCAACCGATCAAAGAACTCATGATTTGTCACCTGGCGACGAGCCGAAGAAAATTCACCGACTGCCTGCGTCTCACCGCCTTCGTCGTAAACAAACACGAGATCGATGTCGGAACTCACGTTGAGCTCCTCTCCGCCCAATTTGCCCATTCCGACAACCAGCAAATCCTGGGGGGCTCCGGACACCCCCATCGGAACACCGAAGCGCTGCGCAAGTTTTCGAGAATGCACCCGCACGGCAGCTGAAACGGTTTCCTCAGCCAAAGCCGTCACCGTGCTTACCACTTCCTGAAAGTCTGCACGAGCACTCAGATCCCGAACGATCAAAGCCGTCATCACTTCCCGACGCAACTGACGCATGACTATATCAAGCATTTCCGGGTCATCGATCTTTTCAAGACGGCTTCGCATTGAATCGCGCGTCACAGGTTGCTTCTCAAAGCGTTCGATCAAATCCTGAGGGGTCGAACCGCACTGCAGAGCCATGGCATTGAGAGAACGCGCGGCATACTGTGAGAACTGAGGAACTTCTTGCGGAGACAGACGCGGTTTGATGGAGTTCAATTCGCCCATGACGTAAAAACTGCGTAAAAAAATTGTTTCAAATCGAGGTCAATTTGCGGCGAGATACAAAATCGCCTGAGTTGTCCGCAACGAGCTTTGGTATATTGCCTTGTGTGAATTTTTCGTTTCATTTGCGTGACAGCTCGACCGGTTTTCGGCGCTTGCTTGTTCGGCTCATTTTAGCTGTGTGAGCCCCGCGCTGAGTCGTTTTTTCCTCTAAAGTCCGTGATCTTCGCAATTCCTGCGGCATGAGTTCGACGTTTTCCATACTTCCGGTCAGATTCAGAGCCTATCTGCGCCACCCCAAAGTGCGCGCGGCATGGGTATCTTTCTTTTGGGGCGTCGTACTCTTTTACTTCCTCTTTTGTGCTCTGGTGCTTGCCACACGTTGGGTGCTGTTGCCGCAAGTCGACAAGTACAAGGATGACATCGCTCGCTTTTTGAGCGATTCGCTACATGCCGAGGTAAGCATCGGACGCGTCTCTCCGCGATGGGACACGTTCTGGCCTCAGTTGTCTCTGCGCGATGTCGTAATTCAACGTCCTGATCCTCGCTCGCGCGACGCCAACATTCTGCATTTGCCTCAAGTCGAGGCAAGTTTTTACTGGCGCTCCGTCTTCGGGCAGCCTCTCTTTCGAAAACTTGAAGTTCCCAATGCTGAAATCACCGTTCGACGTATTGATCAGGGCGTGTATGACATCGCTGGGTTCGTTCTCAATTTCAACGATACCACCCGAAGAGATGCTGAGAATAGTTCATTGTTCACGGATTGGCTGCTTCGTCAGGGACGCATTGACGTCACCTCGTGCAAGTTGCGTTTTCAAGATTTGACCGCCAAACCGCGCGCCCGTACGACCACGCTCGAGAACATTAATCTTACGTTTGAAAAAAACGTCAGTTCCTATCGCGCAGGTATTCAGGGCGAGTTGGCCGGACGTCACGAAAACCGCATTGACATCCGCACGAAATTCACTGCACCGCTTTTCGGCGACCGCAGTTGGAAAACCTGGTCCGGTGAACTTTTCTTCGGCGCAGACAACCTTGACGTCGCGCGACTCACTCGCCCCATTCCGGCGGCCCGCAACTTGTTGAAATCCGGTCGCGGCAGTACGCGCACGTGGCTCAAATTCCAAGACGGCAATCCGAGCGAACTGACAAGTTATCTGGGTCTATCTGATGTTCTGCTCACTTTTTCGAAAGACGCCGAACCGCTTCAGGTCAAAACCCTGTCCACACGGTTGAGCGAAACACTGGACCAAGGCGAACTTCACGCCAAGGCGGAAAACCTCAATTTCGAACTCAGCGACGGCACGACGGCGCAGAATTTACTGTTGCAGACCATCGTTCACATGGATTCAACACCGGACGCCGCCACACATCGCTCTGGTTTCAGCGTCGCTCAGCTTGATGTTGAAACGCTCAAACAATTGCTTCCTTCCGTTCCCTTTCCCAAAGCGGCAGCCGATTTGATTCGCATGCACGAAGCTTCCGGCACCATCTCCAACCTCGAGGTGTCGTGGCTCGGTTCGCCCGGAAATACACAGGACTGGCGCATTAAAACCGACTTCTCCGGCTTAACGGTCGCGCACAATTCTCCCGAAGACGCCAAATTGATCTTTTCCGGTTTTGAGAATCTTTCCGGTTCCCTTGAGGTCGCCAATAAACATGGACATGTCTCTTTTGCCACAAAAAAGGGAGCCGTTTCTATTCCGGGCGTTTTTGAAACTCCGCGTTTATCGGTGGATTCTCTCACCGGTGCCGTCAACTGGCAGCTGACCCGACCGGCAGGCTCCGACAAAGAGCAGTTAGAGATTGCTTTTGACAACATTGCCGTTTCCAATGAAGATTTGTCGGTCAGCGTGCATGGAACTTGGCAGCAAAATGAAACAGCCGCCGGCCGTATCGATCTCACGGGACAAATCGAACGACTTCAAGCCGACCGCGCCTGGCGCTACATGCCGTTTGCAGTCCCCGAAAACGTTCGCCGTTGGCTGCAGGGCGGTCTTGTTTCGGGCAAGGCGCAGAACGGCACATTCGAATTGCGCGGCGATCTTGTGAAATACCCCTGGGTAGGCCTGCACAAAGATGATGGTCACTTCATTGTTTCGGCAGAACTCAAGAATGCCGCCATTGATTATGTCCCGTCAATGAAAGTGCTTGACGACGGCAATTTTGAGCGCGCCGCCCACTGGCCTCTACTCACCGACATTCAGGGGCGTCTCATCTTTGAAGGCGCGTCAATGACGGTGCTGGCCGATGCCGCCAAAACACACGGCGCGACGGTTTCAAAAACCCGCGCCGACATTCCAAACCTAAGAGCCGGCGACGATACGCGACTGATCATCAACGGTAAAGCTGACGCAGAATTACAAAAGTTTTTTGACTATGTGGAAGCCAGCCCCGTCACCGGATTTGTGTCGGGTGCGTTCAAGGGCACCGCAGCCAAAGGACCGGGGCATTTGGATCTGTATCTCGACATTCCGCTGAAGAATGCCACGGCTACCAAGGTCAAAGGTTCAATTTCCATGCAAAAAGCCGACATAGCCATGGGGTGGCCTAAACCGCCGCTAAAAGATGTCGAAGGCACTGTTCATTTCTCCGAAAAAGGCGCGACAGCGAGCAACGTACACGCACGCCCCTTCGGTTCGGGCGACGCCTCCGTGTCGGTACACACCACGACCGATGGCTCTATCGTGATCAGCGCTTCGGGTTCGACGGACGTTTCTCATCTGACCTGGTTTGCACGAAATCCCTATTTCGATCCGGTTGCCAAGCATATGTCCGGCATGCTTCCCTTTGTCTCTACGGTTGTCGTGAAAAAGGGGCACGGCGTGACTGTTTCGGCACGCTCTTCGCTTCAGGGAGTAGAAATTGACCTGCCAGCGCCTCTCACGAAAAGCCCGACGGAAACATGGGATACGGCCTTTAGCTTTACCCCCGTCACCCTTAACCGCCAGTCGGGTTACATGATCAAAGTGGGCTCGGCCAATCGCTTCGACGTACTGTTGCAGCTGCCTTCGGAAGGCTCCAGACTCGTCCCCCTGGGCAATATTGCCGTGGGACATCGAGCCGGACTTCCCGACAAGGGTATCGCCGTCACCGTCGAGGCCAAGGAATTGAGCCTCGTCGACTGGCAGCCCTTCGTACGTACCATGACCGATACGGCCGCTGCTCAAGCACCGAAAACAAGCGTCGAAAGCAATCCGCTGCCAATGTCGGCCGCCACCCAAGCGGGACTTTCTCGCGTGGAAGTGACTGCCGATCAACTGATGCTCGACAGCGGCCCCATTCATAAGACTCATTCGCTATTGGAGTTCGACGACGCCAACAACATCTCAATTGATCTTGCTTCCGACGAAATTCGCGGCAAGTTACGTTACGAGCCCGCCGGCCGAGGCAATGTCACAGGCAGCTTTGAGCGTCTGCAAATCGCCCCCAAAGATGTCTCCACGATTCGCCGCTTCCTTCAAGGAGAATCAGTCGATGTCGTACTCACTCCCCGGCCTACTGTGCTGCCGAGTCTTGACCTGGTTGTTGATGAATTTTCCTACGGCGACAAGAAAATCGGCCGCATGGTGCTGCAGGCAGAGGCTTCCGGAACCGCAGATGAAGAAACACTACGGATCACGAACTTTGCCATTTTCTCCGACGTCTCGGCTCTGACCGGTACAGGCTTTTGGACACAAGGCAAAAAACTGACACAGCAGCACCCGGGAGAGACTCAGTTCTCGCTGAAGTTCTCTACAAAGGATCTCGGCCAGACGCTCACGGATCTAGGCTACCCCGGCGTGATCGAAAACTCGACCGGAACAGCCGAAGGGCACTTCAAATTCGATGGGATTCCCTGGTCACCCAAGCTCGACACCATCGCAGGCAACTACGCCATCAACTTCCGTAAAGGCACCATCGCCAAGGTGGATACCGGCGCGGGCGGTCTGCTTTTATCTTTCGTATCGATGCAATCGCTCTTTAAGCGCTTGATGCTGGACTTCTCCGACTTCAAGAGTGGTTTTTCGTTTGATACCTTAACCGGAAGCTCAATTGTCACCAACGGCGTATTCTCAACCGACAACACCAAAATCGTTGGCACACACGGCACAATTCTGCTCTCAGGCAACATCAATGTTCCCGAAGGCAGCGTTGACAGTCGTGCAATCGTGTTGCCGGAAATCAACGCAGGCAACGCAAGCCTGGCTCTTACCTTCGTCAATCCCGCCGTGGGTATCGGTTCGTTCTTAGCCCAACTGCTACTGCGCACCCCGTTAAGTCACCTCTTCAAGGTCGAGTACACCATCAAGGGGCCATGGGCCAACCCCGTCATTACGAAGGTACCGTCGGGAACAGAAGAAAAGCCGCAGAATTGATGCGATTGCCGAGCGAGCACATCCCGGTTCCCAATTTTTGGGGATTTCAGTTGCGTTGCTGATCCTGCCGCTGCAAATGTGGCCAGGCGGCGGACATGTAGACGCACATCGAATAAATAGTCAGAATCGCCGCAATGTAAATGAGGACAGTGCCGATCCATGCAATCGGCAAACCGAAAACCGGATCGAAATAAAGAAGCATCGGGATGGCGGTCATCTGCGCAATGGTTTTGATCTTTCCGAACCAGTTTACCTTGACACTTGCTGCCGCTCCGATCTTTGCCATCCACTCCCTGAGCGCTGTCACGGCGATTTCGCGGCCTACAATGATCAACGCGACCAACATGTCGACGCGGTCAAACGCCAGCAACACAACGATGGCCGAACACACCACCAACTTGTCGGCCACACTGTCGAGGAACGCTCCCATATTGGTCATCATGTTGTAGCGGCGCGCAATATAGCCGTCGAGGGCATCGGTAATAGCAGCCACCACGAACATCACACACGCCAGAAGATTCTTGACGTGCGGACTCAAAATGACGTCGGGTACGTAAAAGACGCCGACGATCAGCGGAATAAAAGCAATGCGCGCCCAAGTGAGCGCCATTGGAATGTTGAAACGTTTGTCAGGCACAATCTGACCCATGAAGTTGAGAATAGATCTGTTCGGCAAGTTTGCGCGAAATGCCGTCAATTTTAGCGATATCTTCCACGCTCGCATTTTTTAGTGCCTTTATACCGCCGAAATGCGTGAGCAATCTGCGACGCCGCACGGGGCCGATGCCTTCGATATCTTCGAGACGACTCGTTTGACGCGTCTTGCTGCGCCTGGCACGCATCCCGGTAATGGCAAAGCGATGAGCTTCGTCTCGAATCATGGCAATGAGCATTAAGGCGGGACTTGCCGCACCAAGTACAAGAGGCTGCCGACCGTCTGCAAAAATGAGCGTCTCCAATCCGGTCTTGCGGCCCTCGCCTTTTGCTACACCCACGATGACGGAAATATCGAGACCGAGCTCGTGAAAAACGTCCTTGGCCATATGCACTTGCCCGCGTCCGCCGTCGACGAGAACCAATGTAGGCAACTTGGCTTCACCTCGAGCTACCGGCGCATATCGGCGCTCTAACACCTGACGCATGGCCGCATAGTCGTCGCCGCCCGTCACACCTTCGATGTTAAAGCGCCGATAGAGCGCACTATTCATGCGAGTTCCGTCAAAAACCACGCAGGAGGCTTGCGTCGCTTCCCCCGCAGTGTGAGAAATATCGAAACACTCGATTCGAAGTTCGGCTCTTTCCTGATCAGTGAGTTCGAGTGATAGCACATTGATCAAATCATCAATGCGTTTGGTTTCGCCTGCACTCTCGGCAATGTGACGATCCAAAGCGATTACCGCATTGGTCACTGCCATTTCATACCACTTGCGTCGCGTGAGTTGTGGTTCATGCACAAAGGCAACCTTTCGGTTTGCAAGTGCTGAAAGTAGCTGCGCGGTAACTGCCGGGTCCGCCGCAGCCTGTGATATCACGGTGTCGGGGACGGGCACATTACAGTAATGATGTGAAATGAAAGCATCAAACACTTCGCTTTCCGTGAGATCATCTCCCAAATTGCGTGCAAAGTCCGGAAAATACGCATGATCTCCGAGATGACGGCCGCCGCGCACTACAGCCAGATTCACGCAAACAGCTCCGTTTTTGACAAGCACCGCAATGATGTCCGCGTCCGTATCCCCTCCCGTCGTTTCTACGGCCTGCTGATGCATGACATCACGCAACAAGCTGATGCGGTCACGCAAAACAGCCGCCTCTTCATAGCGGCGATCTTCGGCGGCGTTCATCATGGCGTCTGTCAACGCCTGCATAATCTCCTCTGTCTTGCCATGCAAAAAAGCGCAGGCGTCTTCCACATCTCGCGCGTATTCCTCAGCCGTTACTTTGCCGATGCAAGGCGCTGAACAACGCCCCATCTGCCCCATCAGACAAGGGCGGGTTCGGTAGCGGAACACGGCCTCTTCACACGTCCTCAGATGAAAGACCTTCTGAAGCACACCGATGGCTTCGCGCACGGCTGAACCATTGGGATAAGGACCGAAATAGCGGTTTTTCCGATCAACGGCGCCGCGATAATAGCTCACACGAGCAAACGGCCCCTCGGAAATTTTGAGGTACGGATAGCTTTTATCGTCTCGAAAAAGGATGTTGTACTTCGGATTGAGCGTCTTGATGAGATTATTTTCAAGCAACAGCGCTTCGGCTTCGGTACGAACGACGGTCGTCTCAAGCCGGGCGATTTTCTGCACCATCAGCGCGATGCGCGGACTTTGCCCCGTTTTTCGGAAATAGCTGGAGACGCGGCGCTTGAGGTCACGCGCTTTACCGACGTACAAACACGTTCCCGCTTCGTCAAAATAACGGTAGACACCGGGCAAACTTGGCAGGCCGGCAAGAACTTCCTTATTGTTGTCGGCGCTGATAGCTGACATCATTTGTGTTTTTCAATCGTTTTTGGGGTTTTCTCAATCTAGGAGAGTTTCGACATGCGCACCTGCGACATGTTTTGCCGCGTTATCGACAACTACGGCGACGCCGGGGTATCCTGGCGTTTGGCTCTGATGTTAGCCAAAGAGTACAACTGGGCGGTGCGCCTAATCATAGACGATGCAGCCGTGCTTTCGGCAATCGTTCCGACGGCACAGACCAAAGCTACCCCTGCCGTCCCCGGCCAAGTCGTGGTGAGCGACTGGCTCGACGACAGTACCCCTTTTGCCTCATGGAGCGGCCAAGCCGCCGATGTAGTGATCGAACTTTTTTCCTGCCGTCTTCCCGACGTCTACGAAGCAGCGATTGCAAAGCGCGTTGAATCTTCCCCCTGCGCCGTGTTTGCCCTGGATTATTTGACGGCCGAAAAATACGCCGAAGAAGGCAACGGGCTGCCGAGCCCGCATCCTCGCTACGGATACGACAAAACCTTTCTGTTTCCGGGATTTTCCGATAAAACCTGCGGCATCAACCGCGAGCGCGATTTGCTGCAGAAATTTTCCGGAGAACGTCGTTCAAGCGTGCGGACCAGGCTTTTTGCATCGTTCGGTGCGGATCCAAGTCACCCGTTTACGCTTTATTTCTTCACGTATCCGGAAATGCCCGTGGAAGGTTTTGCCAATCTGCTTGCTCAAGATCCGCGCCCTGTTCAAGTCCTTGCTGCTCCGGGCCTTGCCTCCGCTCGCTTGAAACAAGCTCTGGTCAATCTGCAGGCACGGCATATTTCTTTCGTCCAGGCACCGATGGTGGCGCAGGACATTTTTGACGACGTGCTACTGAGCTGTGATGCAGCGCTTATCCGCGGCGAAGACAGCGTGCTGCGCGCCCAGCTTGCCGGAATTCCTATGATCTGGACGCTGTACCCTCAGCAGGAAGATACGCACCTGACCAAACTTGCCGCCTTTGCTTCGCTTTATGCTCAGTCACTGCCGCAGACAGCCCGCAGGGCGTGGCTTGAAATCGAAGACTACGTCAACAACGGGCAGGTACATGAAGATGTCTGGAAAAAGTGGCGAGACTGCTTTGCTGCGCTGCAGTCAGGCGCAACCGATTGGAAAAAGACACTTTTTTCGCTTCCGACCCTGGCCGAAAGCATTTCCAAATTGGCTGAAAAAAAGCTAAAATTTTGAGTTCACAAAAATTTGAAAGCCCGGCGCGCTGAATTTTTATGCGTTCTTTTCGGGCGTGCGTCAAAACTTTTTATCAAGGAATACACACATTATGAAGACCGCGCAAGAGCTGCGTTCCGGCAACGTGTTCATGGTCGGTAAGGATCCGATGGTTGTCCTGAAGTCCGAATACTCCAAGGGTGGCCGCGGCGCCTCCACCGTCAAGATGAAGATGAAGAATCTTCTCAACGGTGCCGTGACAGAAACGGTTTACCGTGCCGACGACAAGTTCGAAGACATCATCCTCGAACGCAAGGAAGTGACCTACTCCTACTTCGCTGACCCGCACTATGTCTGGATGGACGAAGAGTACAACCAGTACGAAGTCGACGCCGATGTGATGGCTGAAGCCCTCAAGTACCTCGAAGACGGCATGCCCGCCGAATGCGTGTTCTACGAAGGCCGTCCGATCTCGATCGAACTCCCGACGATCCTCGTTCGCGAAGTCACGTACACGGAACCCGCCGTCAAGGGCGACACCGTCGAGCTGCTGAGCATGGGCGTCAACGCCGAGGTCGTGGACGTCAACCGCCTCTTAAAGCAG
>ERZ780177.2980-NODE-2980-length-13327-cov-4.268234_pt1 | contig 13327 bp, 9 predicted proteins | sample MGYA00510973_ERZ780177 | MGnify/ENA primary metagenome ERZ780177 (study PRJEB29588, sample SAMEA2144396) | human gut metagenome | biome: human gut; feature: human-associated habitat; material: faeces | place: Denmark | collected 2008/2010 ...
AACACACTGAATTTCAAATCATTATATATACTATTTTTGAGAGATTGGATTTATTATCAATTAATATATCTACGCTTGTCTGCGTAATCTGCGTCCAGTAAATATAACCATGAATTGTGACATAACTGGGCAATGTTTCATGTCCTGGTATACACTTTATTTCTTATTGCAGCAACATTCCACATAACCATACATCGGTGCAAGTATAAATAAATCACTAAAACAGTTTCTAAAAAAAGGATAGCTTCCCGAACCCCGAAAAGCTATCCTCAAAAGTCAAAATATTGAAAAAATACCACACTATCCCCTCAATGCTTCATCCATTGCAGCAGCAGCCTTACGACCGTCACCCATTGCCAGGATTACGGTTGCACCGCCACGGACGATATCACCACCCGCATATACATCAGACAAGGCTGAGCGCATATTTTCTTCATTCACCACGATCGTTCCCTTTTTGCTTACTTCCAATCCCTGGAAAGCACGCGGGATAAGCGGATTGGGAGAAACACCGACGCTGACAATCACTTCATCCACATCAATTGTTTCGATCGCTCCTTCGACTGGTACAGGACGACGACGTCCGGAAACATCCGGTTCACCCAGCTCCATCTTCTGCAAGCGCATCTGTTTGACACGGCCCCGTTCGTCACCAAGATATTCGACCGGATTATGCAAGGTCATAAACTCCACACCTTCCTCTTTGGCATGTTTCACCTCCTCCAAGCGTGCGGGCATCTCTTCTTCACTACGGCGATAAACGATCATGGCACGTTCGGCACCCAAGCGGCGAGCAGTACGGACCGAGTCCATTGCTGTATTGCCACCACCGATGACAGCCACTTTCTTACCCTGCAAGACAGGCGTATCGCTATCCGGATTGGCAGCATCCATCAGATTGACACGTGTCAAGTATTCGTTGGAAGACATCACCCCGACCAGGTTCTCTCCCGGAATATTCATAAAGTTAGGAAGCCCGGCGCCGCTGGCAGCGAAGATTCCTTTGAAACCATCCGCATGCAGATCGTCATAACTGATTGTCTTGCCGACAATACAGTTTGTCATGAACTTCACACCCATCTTGCGCAGCCCTTCAATTTCTACATCCACAATCTTATTCGGCAGGCGGAATTCGGGAATACCGTATTTCAACACACCACCGATTTCGTGCAAAGCTTCGAACACCGTCACGTCATAGCCACGCTTTGCCATATCACCGGCAAACGAAAGGCCGGCGGGACCTGAACCGACAACGGCAATCTTAATGCCGTTCTTCTCCGCTACTTCCGGAACGGAAATGTTTCCGCTTTCCCGTTCATAATCGGCGGCAAAACGTTCCAAGTAACCGATAGCGACAGCCGGTTTACCCATCTTCAGATGAATGCACTTGCTTTCGCACTGTTTTTCCTGCGGACATACACGGCCGCAGACAGCCGGCAATGCACTTGTTTCCTTCAGCACTCTGGCTGCTTCCAGAAACTCTCCCCGTTCGATGTTCTTCACAAACGTCGGGATATTGATACTTACCGGACATCCTTGCATACAGGTCGGATTCGGACAGTCCAGACAACGCTGGGCTTCCTGCATGGCCTGCTCCTTCGTCAATCCGAGGTTTACCTCTTCGAGGCGGGTATGGCTGCGGTATTCCGCATCCAGCTCATTCATTTCTACACGGGGGATATCCGTACGTTCCTTATTTTTTTTGCTTTTACGCAGTGCTTCTCTCCACGGTTCGGCACGACGGGCAGCGATCAGTTCTTCTGTTGTCATTTGTTTACTGTGGTTTCGTTATTTCTTTTCAATATCTTTATAAGCACCGAGGCGCATCAGCATCTCATCGAAATCTACTTGGTGAGCATCGAATTCCGGTCCGTCCACACAGACGAACTTCGTCTTTCCTCCGACCGTAATACGGCAAGCGCCGCACATTCCGGTCCCGTCCACCATAATCGTATTCAAAGAGGCGACTGTCGGGATCTCGTATTTCTTCGTCAGGGCAGAGACGAATTTCATCATGACGGCCGGGCCGATCGTGACGCACAAATCCACCTTTTCACGGTTGATCACACTTTCCACGCCATTCGTCACCAAACCTTTTGTACCGTAAGAACCGTCGTCTGTCATCACGATCACCTCATCGGAGTTGGCGCGCATCTGCTCTTCCAAGATAACCAGCTCCTTCGTACGGGCGGCCAGCACTACAATCACACGGTTGCCCGCCTTATGAAAAGCCTCCACGATCGGCAATAAAGGAGCCACACCGACACCACCGCCGGCACATACGACCGTACCGACTTTCTCGATATGGGTGGCTTGCCCCAGCGGGCCGACCAAATCGGTAATATAATCACCGGCATTCAGTTCGCATATCTTTTTTGACGAACCTCCTACAGCCTGGATCACGAGTGTGATAGTTCCTTTCGTCGTATCAGCTCCGGCAATGGTGAGGGGAATGCGTTCACCTTTCTCACCCACCTTCACGATAACAAAGTGGCCTGCCTTACGGGAGCGGGCAATCAAAGGTGCTTCCACTTCCAGTTTCACTACGTTGGCAGAGAAATGTTCTTTACTTACAATTTTATTCATTATAATCGCTACTATTGATAGTTAGTCTTGTTGATTTGGTTGCAAAAATACATCAAAAAACTGGATAGCACAGTATTTTGCCAAACAAAAAGGAGTTATTCGAACAAACCTTCGTCACGAACCAACATCAAAATAGCCGAATGAGGGACGATCAGGAACTTCTCTTCATTAAAATTGATCTCGTAAGCCGCATTCTGTAGAAATACAGCCAAATCGCCTTCATGCGCCTGCAAAGGAAGATAATGCACCTCACCCTCTGTTTTCTTTTCCCATACTTCATGTTCCTCACTCTGGGAAGGAAGCGGGAAACCGGGACCGACCTTGATGATATAGCCGCTCTGAATCTTCTCCTGCTGGACAGTAGGCGGCAGATACAATCCGGATTTTGTCTGACTCTGCGGGTTCTTCGGTTTGATAAGCACCTTGTCACCCACCATCAGGAACTTATCTATGTCTTTCTGATCTATTGCTAATTGCATGACTTTTATGTTTATGATATTTTGACGGACAAAGATATAAAATACGTTGCACAAAAAAAGCTGCTTCCCTTTCCGAAAGCAGCTTTTCCTGAACAAAAGAATCTACACGTCAGATGGCACGCCCCTTAAACACGTTGGACTGATCCGACGGATACAGATAACCGGTAAACGAAATACGGTTGCTGTTGAAGTTCGGACTCACAGTTGCCGTACACTTGTTCGTGCCTTTTACCATACGGATTGTCACATTGGCGGAGACTGCAACACCTTGTACCATCATACTAAACGTAACATTTCCTTTTTTGTCTGTTTTCATCTCTATATTTGAAGCACTGCCATCGACCGTTATCCCCCCGATCCCGTTCGGGCCGGCAGCGGCAGTATTGAAAGCCAACTGGATAGTCGCCCGGTCACCTTTCATGGAAACGAAGTTCGTGCTCGGGGTCACATAGACGAATTGTCCACGCTTAAACTCGACACGTTCGGCTTCCAATACAAAATCTTTCTCCTTCAGTGCTTGTACACCTTGTTCGAACAAGGCCATCTGTTCTGCTGCTTCGGCAGCTTTCTTAGCAGCCTTCTCGGCAGCTTTATCCTGCTGGGCCATCATTGTCCCTGCACTAAATAGCAGGACAGCCAGTAATAATAATACTCTTTTCATACTTCTCATTCTTTTAGTTGAAACCTAATCAATCTACTTTCATATAGTATGACAAACGAGATACTAAAAAGTTCAATCCGAATTCTTACTTTTCATGTTTTTAACATGATACCACAAAAAGAGCCAAGCAGTTACAGCCGCAACAAAATCAGAGAAGGGAGCAGCATACCAGACACCATCCAACCCCCAAAAGCGGGAGAACAGCAACATCGCCGGTATCAGGAACAAGACTTGGCGGCTTAAACTCAAAAACATAGCCTTCCAAGCAATCCCGATGCTTTGGAAAAACTGGCTGATCGAGATCTGCGAACCGACAACCACAAATACCAGCAAACTGATCCGCAAGCCATTTGCCGTCACATCCAATAAATCAGGATCGTTCGTAAAGGCACGGGTGATCAATTTCGGAAACGCCACGCTACAAAAGCAGCCGACTCCCATGATAATGGTAGAGGTTATGATGACCAGACGTAGCGTTTCCTGGACACGCTCGTATTTCTTTGCCCCGAAATTGAAACCGACAATCGGCTGCATTCCCTGCGCGATCCCGATAATCAGCATCACCAAAAGCATTCCGACACTGGTGATAATGCCGTTTGCCCCCAATGCCAAGTCTCCCCCATGCTGTTTGAGTGCATAGTTCTGGATCACCACCACCAAACTTCCCGCCAACTGCATGGCAAAAGGCGAAACACCGATCGTCAGGATATTCCATACCACATGCTTTTCCAGCTTGAACGTCCCTTTATGGAAACGGACGATACTGTCTTTCTGGACAAAATGGTTCATGACAAAAAGAGTGCAGAGCAGCATCGAGATGATCGTCGCGATGGCAGCTCCCTTAATCCCCATATCCAGCCAGAAAATGAAAATAGGATCGAGTATCACATTGGTTATCGCCCCGATCAGCATGGTAAACATTGCTTTCTTCGGATAGCCGGAAGCACGCATGACAGCGTTGAAGCCAAAACTGAGGGAGGTCAGGAGCGTCCCCGGAACCACGATATTCAGATAGTCCTGCGCATACGGGATGGTCTGTTCGCTTCCCCCGAAAGCCAGTAATAAATCTTTCATCCAGATCATGCAGGGAACTACTGTCGCAAGCGTTATGATGAATGTCAAGGTGAAAGCATTCCCCAATACCTTTTCCGCCATCTCATTCTCCCTTCGTCCCAGATAGATGGAGACACGCGTCGCAGCCCCCGCCCCGATGAGCATTCCGAACGCCTGGAGGAACAACAGAATAGGGAATGTCAGCGTCAATCCTGCCATTGCCAGCGGACCGACTCCCTGACCGATAAAGATACGGTCGACAATATTATAAAGAGCATTCACCATTGTACCGATCACTGCCGGCATCGCATAATGCAACAACAACCGGCCGATCCTCTCATGCTCCAGCCGCCATGTTATTTCGTTTGCCATATTTATTCCTTTTAATCTTAAACAAAACTTTTATTTCCTACCGGGAAAATTTATTGTCATAAGCGAGAAACGTTGTTTCCATGTCCATAAAAACTTTTTCTCATGCCGATAAGAGAGACAAGCTCCGCCACCGTCCGGAGTTCTTCCTTGCAGCCCTCAGGGAAAGCCACAACCAGTTCATGCGGGCTCTTGCAAGTGATATTCAACTGCCCTTCCTTTACGGGCGAAGGACGGTAACCATTACGGATCAGAGCATTCCCTACCCAATAAGAAGTCAGAAAGTCGCCTTCCACACCGATGGGTGACGTAGGAGCTTCCGTATTCAGCTTTCCGGTTGCCGGATCGAATACGATTCCCTCCTTACCGAAAAAAGATTCAAAAGCTCCACTCATAATCAGGTCTTCGGGAGTTCCGCAAGCCATCGGACGTCCTTTCTCCTGTAGCCAGAGGCAATCCCCCATTTGGATAGCCAGGTCCAGGTCGTGAGTAGAAAGCAGAACCGCTTTCTCTTGCTCGACTGCCAGGCGATGCAACAAAACCATTGTTTCGATACGGCTGGTCACATCCAGAAAGGCGGTCGGTTCGTCCAACAGGATAATCGGGCACTGTTGGGCAAGCGCCTTGGCAATCATAGCCTTCTGCCGTTCACCGTCACTTAGCTCCGAGACATAGTTATTGGCTTTATGAGCTATGCCGGCAGCTTCAAGCGATTGCTCGATGATAACATGATCCCGCTTCTTCAACTGTCCGAAAAAGCCGGTATAAGGATGCCTGCCCAACGAAACCAGTTCATAGACGGTAATTCCTCCTGCATTAGTCTTTTCTGTCAGTACAACACCGACAGTCAAGGAAAAGTTTGCCTGCGAATAACCGGAAAGAGGCTTCCCCATCAAACGTATTTCCCCTCCGAGTGGAGGCTGAAAACCACAAAGCGTACGAAGCAGCGTCGATTTACCGGCACCGTTCAGTCCCAACAAACAAGTCACCTCGCCCGAAACGAGTTGCAGGTTCAAATCCTAATGGACCACTTTCCGCTTACCGCCTTTCAGCAGGTAACCGATACAAAGTCCTTTTGTTTCTATTGCAGCTACTTTTGTCATATATCGGTCAGTCAAAGTATTGGATGTTTTTCCGGTTCACAATTACATAAATGATGACAGGCGCGCCGAGCATCGGAGTCACGGCATTCAGCGGCAATATGTTATGCGTACCCGGCAATACCATCAACAGATTACAAAGCAACGCGATGCAAGAACCGGTCAGCAACGTTACAGGAACCAGCATCTTATGATTGGATGAGCCCAACATCAAACGTGCGACATGCGGGACCGCCAGCCCGATAAAGGAGATCGGCCCGCAAAAGGCAGTCGTAGTCGCAGTAAGCAATCCCGTACACAACAGGATCAGAATACGCGTCCGCCTGATCTTGATTCCTAAATTGGCAGCATACATTTCTCCTAAGAGCAATGCATTCAGAGGTTTGATCAAAAGAATGGCCAATAGCAATCCTATACAGGTAAAACCGGCAAAATAAGGCAGCTGTTGCAAGGAAACCCCGGAGAAGTTCCCCAATCCCCACATCACAAATGCATGCACCTTGTCAGTCGATGCATAATAATTCAGAACCGAAATCAATGATGAAGCGAGATAACCGATCATAATACCGATAATCAACAACATGACGTTATTCTTCACCTTCGCCGAGAAATAAATAATCAATCCCAAAATACAGGCCGCACCACTAAATGCGGCCATGATAACCGCCAGATAACCGCTGATCGGCAAATCGGTCACCATACTCAACGAACCGCCGAAATAGAGCATGATCGCAGCGACTCCCAGATTGGCCCCGTCACTGATTCCCAATATGGAAGGACCGGCAAGCGGATTCCTGAACAATGTCTGTAGCAACAATCCACTAACAGCCAGCGAAGCACCTGCTAACAAAGCCGTTACAGCCTGGGGAAAACGGCTCTGCAACACAATATTCTGCCATGCAAGTCGCTCCGTTCCCTCTCCCAGCAATATATTCACCACACTTTCAACGGGTATCGAGACAGCGCCATAAACCAGTCCGCCGGCAAACAACAGCAACAGGAGAACTAACAAAAACGGATAAAAAATGAAGACTTGCTTTTTCATGCCTGCAAAGATAATGCTTTTGGAAAAATTTTTTACCTTAGCCCCTTAAACAACAGAACTGCTAATGTTATATACTATAATACTATGAGAAGAATCATCATATCACTCATACTGCTTGTAGGATTTTGTTCCGGCACATACCCGATATATTTCAAGCATATAGGCATGCAGGAAGGCCTGTCACAACTTTCCGTCATGGCCATCTACCAAGATAATTTGGGTAGAATGTGGTTCGGGACGGAAGAGGGAATCAGCATATACGACGGCGTACAGACCAAAGTATACAAACCATCTGAATTTCATCGCCAAAACGCCAATCCGATAGGTAACCAGACGCACTTCATTGCCGGCGACAAAGATGGAAATGTTTTCTTCGACTCCGATCAATCCTTGATCCGCTATGACATCCAGACACAGAAATTCTCATGCCTACAGAAATCAAACGTATATACCGTCGCTTCTATCAAAGGAACAATATGGGTAGGAATAGCTGACTCCATACTCACCTGGAATCCGGATAAAAACGATTTCGATTTCGTCACGAGGCTGGAAAACCGGAACCAGCGTGCGACCTGTTTGTTGGAAGATTCCGGCGGCCGGTACTGGATCGGCACTACAGACGGACTCTTCAGGATGAATGACGACAAATCCCTGACCTGTATGATCATGGGAGAAGACATTTACGACCTATATGAAGACTCCAAATATAATCTTTGGATATCCATTCGCATGAATGGCATGTACAAAAGGGACGTGCACGGCAATTTCACCCGTTACCGCTACGATCCTTCCAACCCCAACAACATATCGAGCAACCAGGTCCGGGATTTCGTGGAAGACAACTTCGGAAACATCTGGTTCGGCACTTTCACCGGGCTAAACAAATATAATCCGACCAGCAATCAGTTCGAAGTTTATGCCCGCAACCCTCTGCCCGGCAGCATGACCCATTCATCCGTATTCCCCGTTTACAAAGACAGACAAGGCACGATCTGGTTGGGGACCTATTACGGCGGTGTCAATTATTTCAACCCGGAGACAGATATTTTCACGGTTTATGCAGCTAACAACAGCCGGAACGATTGCCTGAATTATCCTTTCGTCGGTAATATGGTGGAAGATAAAGACAATAATATCTGGATCTGTACCGAAGGAGGTGGGTTGAACTTTTTCGACCGGAAAACGAAGAAATTCACCTACTTCATGGCCGATGAGAATCGTAACTCCATTGCTCATAACAACCTGAAGGCAATAGCCTACAGCCCTGAACGCAACAAACTGTATATTGGAACACATACCGGAGGACTATCCATCTACGACATCAAAAACAAACGGTTCAAAAATCCCTATTTCGAAGATCCGTCTTATGCCGTAATAGCAGGCGACCGCATCAACCAGATGAGAATCTACAATGACGAATTGATTTGTACCGGACCGAAAGGAATCTTCAAAATGAATCTATATACAGAAAAAGTATCTCCATTGTTCAAAAGCGGTAAGTATTACGGGAACACCTGCTTCCTAATTGACTCGAAAGGGTACATTTGGCTGGCCTACGGCAAAGGTGTCTGGAAGATCAACCTCGAAAATGAAGAAGACAAGGTACAATACCGTTCTGGTGAAAACGGATTGGGAACATTTCCCATATCTCAAATAATCGAAGACAAAGAGGGACGGATCTTCCTCGGAACCCGTGGTTCCGGCCTGTTCCACTATGACGAGAAGAACAAACGGTTTATCGGATATACAACCGAAAATAGCTTCATCGCCAGTGACTACTGCTATGAACTCACCTTGTCGCCCCTGGACCAATTAGTGATAACAGGCGACAAAGGAATTACCTTTTTCGATCCGGATCAAAACCTGTTCAAGGTCGTGGAACTGGGGACGGCCCTGCCTCTGACAGGCATAAACATCGGTTGCGGAATCCTGGTCTGCAAAAACGGAGAAATATTCGTCGGCAGCAGCAATGGCATGGCGACATTCTTTGAACAGCAGTTGTTCAACTCCGCCAAAGACTACCAACTATATTTTTCCGACCTGTTCATTAACAACGAACAAGTTTCTCCCGGCGACCACAACAAGGTGCTGGCCACCGCCCTACCTTTCACTCGAGAAATAGAGCTGGCCTATAATCAAAATAATCTGATTTTCACTTTTACATCGAACAACTATGTCAATACGCTGAAAAAGGCGTCTTACGAATACATGTTGGAAGGTTTCGACAAGAAATGGATACCCAGCAAAGACAACAATATTTTCTATACGAACTTGAACCCCGGAAAGTACACGCTCATCGTCCGGGAAATACAATACGACCCGAATCAGGAACAACCGCGTACCATCAAGATGGACATTCATATCCATTCTCCCTGGTATGCATCCAACTTAGCTTATTTCCTCTACTTCATCTTGATCATTAGTATACTGTACAGCATTTACCGTTTCAAGAAATCACAATACATGTTGCAAACTTCACTGGAAATGGAACGGAAGGAAAAAGAAGCGATCGAAGAGTTGAATCAGGCAAAACTACAGTTCTTCTCCAACATCTCGCATGAGTTCAGGACACCGTTGACACTGATTATCTCCCAGATAGAACTCTTATTACAAAGCAGTTCATTGTCACCTTCCGTATACAACAAACTGCTGAAAGTATATAAAAACACCTATCATATGCGGAACTTGATCAGTGAGTTATTGGATTTCCGTAAACTGGAACAGGGACATATGAAGCTGAAAGTGTACGAGCAAGACATCGTCCCGTTCCTGAAAGAGATTTACCTGTCTTTTTATGAATATGCGTCCAGCCGTTCCATCACATACAATTTCACGGCTCCGCAAGAGAATGTTTTGTGTTATTTCGACCCGAAGCAAATGCAAAAAGTCTTCTATAACCTGCTATCCAATGCTTTCAAGTACACCAAACCGAATGCAGCCATTGAAATGATTTTGGAAAACAAAGAAAATGAAGTTACCATTAAAGTTATCGACAACGGTATCGGTATCAGCAAAGAAGATATAGACAAAATATTCGACCGATTCTATCAGGCTGAAAACGGTATCTCGAATATCACCAAGACTCCCAGCACGGGGATCGGACTTTCATTGACCAAAAGCATAATCGAATTGCACCACGGAACGATACAAGTGGAAAGTACACCGGGCTACGGTAGTATTTTCATTGTCCATCTCCAGAAAGGCTGCACGCTTTTTACCGAGGAAGAACTGGCACAAAAGCAGCAAGAAAAGCAAACGGAAAGCCTGATTCCCGACACGGTCGCCTTTTCCGATCACATGGAAAAGTTTTCCGATACGGAACAAAAAGAGCTATTGATCGAAGGAGACGATTCCCCTCATACGATCCTACTGGTCGAAGACAACGAAGAATTACTCCAGATACTCAACTCCCTGTTCTCACCGACCTACCGCGTCCTGCTGGCACGAAACGGCAAAGAAGGATTGGAAAAGGCACGCGCAGAACGACCGGACATCATCGTTAGCGATGTCATGATGCCGGAAATGTCCGGAACAGAGATGTGCTTGAAGATCAAAAATGATTTTGATGTATGCCACATCCCGGTCGTACTGCTTACGGCACTCACTTCCGCCGAGCAAAATATCGAAGGCTTACAACGAGGCGCCGACGACTATATAAATAAACCATTCAATGCAAAGGTACTACTGGCGCGTTGCAATAACCTGGTCCGTAACCGTATTATCCTGCAAAAGAAATTCAGCCAGCAGAAAGATTTCGATGCACAATCGCTGGCAAGCAACCCGATAGACCAAAAGTTCTTGGACACGGTCAACTCGATCATTGAAAAGAATCTTGATAATATCGACTTCGACATGAATATGATGGCTCGCGAGTTGGGACTCAGTCGAAGTTCATTGTATGCCAAATTCAAGGCACTGACAGGTATGACACCAAATGACTTTGTCCTCAACTGCAAACTGAAGCGGGCCGCAATCATGTTGACGGAAAACCCCGATCTACAGATCGCCGACATCTCCGACCGGCTGGGCTTCGGTTCTCCGCGTTATTTCACCCGCTGTTTCAAAGCCCAGTTTGAAATTACCCCGGCTGAATACAGAAAGAAAACGGTCATTTAAACACCTGGATCATCGGACGTCCGATCCAAACCTGCGGCTGTTTCAACCCGAAGATATAAGCGATTGTCGAAGCACAGTCGAACTGCATCATGCTTTCCTGGAATTCATATCCTTTCTTGATTCCCTTGCCGGCAATAATAAAGGCAGTCTCCATTTCTTCCATGGTCTTGCCGCCATGCCCTTTCTTGATACCACCATGATCGGCTGTGACGATAAAGATAGTCTCATCCAACATACCTGCATCCTTAACCGCCTGAATGATTTGGCCGATATAGCCGTCGAGCTCTTTCAGCTTTTCATAGTAGGCAGGTGTGTCATGACCTTCAGCATGACCGACATGATCGGGTTCGTCGAAAACGATATTGACCAATGCCGGACGTGCACGCTTGATATATTCAACCGCACATTTGGCAGTGGCCGGATTCTGCGGCTTTTCCGTAATATTTTTATCATAACTCAAAGCTAACGTATCGACAACGTAACGGATTCCCGCCCATTCACAGATACAGCCGATTTCAGCTTTCGGATCAGACTCGCGAAGCAAGCTGAACACAGTCGGGAAAATACCGTGCTTATTCACTACACGGGAAGGCAGTTCCGGAGTTTGCGATCCCCATTCCGTGTAACCATGAAGTTCCGGTCCCGCCCCCATATACATGGAAGCCCAGTTTACGGCACTGGAAGACGGAAGTACAGAGCGTTTTTTCAACGTATAAGATCCTTCTTCCATCAACTTCTTCACATTCGGCATTTCGGCCTTGTTCACACTATAAGCGCCCCAGCCGTCCAGACCGATCAAAACTACATGTTTGGCTTTCCACTTGGCAGCCATCGAAGCATCGGCAAACAACATCAGAAATACCAATGCGAAAATCAACTTTCCTGTTTTCATGCTATCTTAAATTAAATATATCAATCCTTCCTATAATATCGTACCTGCCCCACTTTCATCTCCACCGGCAAAGCCAAAGAATCGACTTCGCCAATACAAGCTCCACCCAACAACATATCGATCAGCAAATAATAGGGTTTATCGAACGGAAACTCTCCTTGCCGGTCCCGATACGTGCGGATAAGCAAAGTTATGAATATTATATAAAAAAGAAAAATGATAAGGGAAATAGATTAAGCATAATGCATCCTCATTAATTAAAGACCTTTCTCGATATCCCGTTTACGTTTTAATGCTTCCAGATAATAGTAATCGGCATAGTTCAATGGGACGTCTATTTCCGAATTGTGAGGAATGCTGCCAACAGAATGCATCAGCAGGAAGTTTCCATTCGTGCCCAATGCAGCCCGATAGGCCGGAGAAGAAAGTGAAACCATGATACTGTCGGCATACATTTTATAGCCGGCTGCATCCGGAACATCCATCGTACTGATCTCATAAAGCGCGGAAGCGATACAGGAAGCCGTCGATACATCGCGTGGTTCGTTCGGGATATTCGGAGCCGACATATCCCAGTAAGGAATCAGATCTTCCGGCATATTCTCCAGATTCTTCATCATATTGAAAGTTTTCAAGGCCTGATCCAGATATTTACGGTCCTTGGTTTCACGATAGCATACCGCATAACCGTAGATAGCCCATGCCTGCCCGCGACTCCAGATAGATTCGTCGGCATATCCTTGTGCCGTCTGGCGATGGCGCACTTTACCATCCTTGATACTGTAGTCAATCACATGGTAACAACTTCCATCCGGGCGAAAATGTTCCTCCATGGTACGATCGGCATGCGACACCGCAATCTTATAGAAAGAAGAGTCGCCGGACAGACGCGTCGCTTCGAACATCAGTTCCAGATTCATCATGTTGTCAATGATAACCGGACATTCCCAACCCCGTTCGGACTGCCATCCACGTTCCACATCCCACGACTGGATAATCCCAGCAGCCGGACGGAAGCGGGTAGAC
>ERZ780177.3005-NODE-3005-length-13277-cov-4.326123_pt1 | contig 13277 bp, 15 predicted proteins | sample MGYA00510973_ERZ780177 | MGnify/ENA primary metagenome ERZ780177 (study PRJEB29588, sample SAMEA2144396) | human gut metagenome | biome: human gut; feature: human-associated habitat; material: faeces | place: Denmark | collected 2008/2010 ...
CTGCGGTCGCTTTCCTTGACTGGGCTTATTTCATCTGTCGGCTTTGCCTATAGGACGATTAAAAATTAGTATAAAACCTGACGGCACGCTGTCAGGTTTTCTTTGCTATAATAGACCTATCAAATATGAAAGGAAGTCTTATTATGACAAACACAAAAATATGCCAGAGCTGCGCAATGCCCATGACAGCAGCAGATCACGGCACCAACGCCGACGGAACACCCAGCACCGATTTCTGCAAATTCTGTATGAAGAACGGAAAAATGGGGGACTGCACCATGGAGCAGATGGCGGATATCTGCGCCGATATCGACCTGCGTGACGGTCGTGCGGCTGATAAGCAGGAGGCGGTAAATATGTATATGTCGGTGCTGCCCATGCTGAAAAGATGGGGCGGCACAGGCACTATGGAATACGAGGTCGTTGAGCTGCCGCAGATGACCGTCAGGGGACTGGGCTGCCGCACTTCAAACACCGCTCCCGATATGAGCGAAAAGATAGGCGGACTGTGGAAATGCTTTTTCGGCGGCGTTTTTCAGAGCATTGACAAAAAGGCAAGCCCTTACACATACGGCGTTTACAGCAATTATGCCACGGATCTTACGGGGGAATATGATATGACAGTGGGCTGCCAAGTTACCGAGGACGGCGGGTCTGACAGCACCGTAACAACAGTGATACCAAGTGGAAAATACGCAAAGTTCACTCTTCACGGCGATGCACAAAAGGATATCTACGCATTCTGGTGCCGCCTGTGGTTCATGCCCCTTGAACGTGCATATACCGCCGATTTTGAGGAGTATGTTTCCGAGCATGACTTCAATATCTACATTTCCATAAAATAACAGCAGATATCAAAAGCCTGACGACACACAGCCGTCAGGCTTTTATAGTTACTCTTCGATTTGCTTGCCGAGGAACTGGGCAGCAGCCTGAATGAGATTTTTCTGCACCTCAGTCGCCGCTGTATTTTCTCCCGAAGCAGGGGCGAGAAATGCCACAGCACCCGTAACATCGCCCGATGAAAGAATGGGAGTGCAGGCAATGGCAGCCCTGTCAATTCCCTCAACGGGGAATACCTTCACATCATCTGCGGAAGAATAAATGTAATTCTTTCGATGCTCGAGGTAATCCTCCAGCCCCTGAGAAACACGCCTCTCGCTGAACTCCTTTTTGCCCACGCCCGCCACAGCCACAACGTGGTCACGGTCGAACACAACGGTGGGGCAGTTGGCAAGCTTTGTCATGACCTCTGCTACCTGAGACGCCGATGCAGCCATTTCATTTATGGCGGAGTATTTCTTGAAAATGACCTCTCCGTCAGAGCTTGTGTATATTTCCAAGGGGTCGCCTTCACTTACAACAGTTACACAGTCGTCAACCAACGTATCTAAGCGCTTTTGCGGTTCTGCAAGTTCGGCTTCCGCTTTGATTATCCCGTCAATATCCGTGAGAAGGTTCACGGTGATGTGGTCTTCATAGACCTGTATATTATCTATTATACTGCCAATATCGGTTTTGTCAAGTCTTTCCTTTTCAAGTATCTCATTAAGAACTCCAACGGTAGTAGCGGCGGCTTTGTTGATATCTGCCACTGCTTTGTCACGTTTGGCAAGCAGTTCAAGCTGAGCATTCAGCCCCTCAATTTTTTGCGAGTGTGAGGAAATGATGATGTCGTAAGTCTCGTTGATGAGCTTTTCCTGTGTGGGATTTGCCATGATATCTCTTATGCGCTGAGTGGTCACAGCTGCAAGCTCAGCCTTAAGCTGTGATATCTGACGGTTTATCTGTTCCGGTGTATCATCGGAAATATTCTTCCGCTCTCTTGCCGCAAGCTGCTTGTCAAGGGTTTCTGCTATAAGGGTGGAATTATCACGGAGCTTTTCGATGACTTTTTTCAGCGTGTCGTCCAGTCTGTCAACTCTGATATGATGCGAAGAGCAGTATGCCTTTCCATGCTTTGTGTACGTGCTGCACCTGTATGCGGGAGCAAGATTGGGTCGGCTCATTGATGACATAGGTCTGCCGCAGTCACCGCATATAAGGAAGCCTGTGTAATCTGTTCTGTACTTCTTCACACCCCGGTAGTTTGAGCGGGTCCGCACAGCAAGCTGCTGCTGTGCCTGTTCAAAAACAGCCTTAGTAACTATAGGAGTATGATAGTTCTCAATGACTATATTTTCGGCGGCAGGAAGCAGAATATCATCGCCGTTTATTTTTTTTCTGCTGTATTTGTGCTGCCTGAGAGTACCTATATAAAAGTCATTGCTGAGTATCTGGCTTACGGTCACGCTGCTCCAGCGGCTGCTGCCCCTAAGTCTCGTGGACTTTCCCATAAGTTCACAGCGCAGTATTTCGTCTTGCCTTGCAGTAGGGATATTCATTTCCGTAAGCTTGTTGGAGATAGCCTTGTAGCCCATTCCCGACAGATACATATCGTATATCATTCGTATGATCTCTGCCTGCTTTTCGTTTACCTCAAACTTCATAGCCTTGCTGTCGGTCATGGTGTAGCCGTAGGGGACAGCACATATCCATCTGCCTTCTTTCTGGCGGTTCTCAATGACCTTGCTTACCTTCTTGCTGGTATCGGTGACAGGCATCTCGTTTATCAGGAATCTGAACTGTATCTGCAGCCACTCGTCGCATGTGGGAAAGTCTATGCCATCGTTTATTGAGATGATGCGGACACCGGCGTCTCTCAGATCCTCAAGCTCCGCCAGACCACGGCTGTTTCGCCTGGAAAAACGTGAGAAGTCCTTGATGATAAGTATGGTATATTTGCCGCTCATCAGACCTCTGCGCATGTACTGATAACCCTCACGCTGCTCAAAGGTGTAGCCTGAGCGGTCACGGTCCTCAAAATATTCGATATCATCATCGGGAAATTTCTGGGCGGCATATGCCGAAATAATGCTCTTCTGGTTTTCGATAGAAGTATTGTCCTTGCCTATCTCCTCATCAACGGAAATACGTAAGTAGGCTGCTATTACCATTTTAACACGTCCTTTCAATATATATTATCATGCTGACGGTATTGGGGTCAACAGGAAAAAAATAGGGGCATCAGCTGTCGGCTGATACCCCTATTCGTCATGAAGGCATAACAGGGCTGAGGTGGCTCATGACCAGAGCTACAGTGGTGTCATCGGGCTTCTTTGTGCCGGAGATGAATACCGTAACATCATAGTTCTTTTGCTTGCAGCCGGAGCAGATATCTTTCAGCATCATGCCTACAAGCTCACTGCCTGCTTCGCTTTGAGTCAGCCACACGTCTGTTGTGCGGTCCATTTCATTTACATTTACATTCATTTTGACTTCCTCCTTTTGAATAATATTGACAGGATCTTTTGGTTTAAAACCCTTTAGATGAGTGCTCATAAATATAATATATAGTTGAAAATGCGAGAGATACGGTGGCTTATACCGTAAAAGACATTTTTACGGTATAAGCTGCATCTTACAGACTTTTCGGCTGGATTTTTGTCTATGCCTCAGATGCCTGATATTTCTAGCTTTCAGGCAGTGTAACGACAAAAAGACAGTTTTTCGGATAGAAGTATAGGTCCTATGTTGTTGTATTTTGTTGCTTGTTTAATTTCACAATACTTGTCAGCCAGTTGATCTTCAAACTTTCTATCAAAATAATGATAGTCTGTGACGAAAAGTCTGCAAATTGCGAAGTATCCTTGTGATATTACTTGCTCAAAGTCAAGCGCAACAGCAGCTTCTGCAGAAAAGCCATAGTCATCAATAATATATTTATAATCATACGGATCTTCTCTTATGAAAGCTAATTGACTTTCCTTATACAGCAATGCCTGCTGCGCTGAGTGCTGCCGAAACAAGTTTTGATACAATAGGGGTCATAATATTTCTCCTTCCTGACTGACAGGTACTGCAATTTATCGCACAAAAGCGCATAAAAATTGCGGTACGAATAATGTAAAACTTCCTGAGATGCCTGTATTCACAGGCGCTTTGGCTAAGATGACATAAGTTCGACCTCCTTTTTGAAAGATTTGGTTTTATGATAAAATACGTGCTTTTTGCATGGAAAAGCATCATTTCTGCCATGCTTTCCAACATAAACAAAAATGCCCTGTGTGACCGTATATGGCGGTAAACACAGGGCATAAGCATGTATATCAAGTATATAATATATAATTATTTTTCGTTAAAATACGGTAAATTGCGATAAATTGCGACAATACGTTAAGGCGAGTATCATCGCCTGAAAATATGAAAGGGTTGATAATATGTACTTTAATACAAACGACAAATACATTACTCCAGAAGAGGTTGCCGATGAGCTTGGTCTGTCTTTTACTACTGTTTACAATCTGCTGAGAAAAGGTCAGCTGCCGGGGGTAAAGGTGGGGAGAAAGTGGTTTATTCTTAGGGAGAAGATTGAGAGAATTTGTTAAAATCTGCGCATTATCAGAGTTTATGCAAATGGCTGTTGCGGCACGAGCGCTGCAACAGCCATGTTTTATGGCATTGACATATATCTGTGCTTTCATGCTTTTTTTATGATTTATTTTATAATATGATCTGACCTTTATCGATCATTGGATTCTCTGAACGCCTTCTGGCGTGTAATTACACATTCCGCTATTCTGTCAGCAATAATTCCTTTGTCACGCTCGGCATAATATTCCAGCATGGGTGCAATTATCTGCTTTATCTGTGTTTTTGTAAATTGTGGGATACGAAGCTGCTTTCCGAATAAAGACTGTGCGCTTTTCATCTGCCGGTTAAAAGTTGTATTGAATGGGCGTGCCCTTAACACTGAGATCAGAGCCTTTGGCATAATATCCATCTGTGACATCTGAGTATTTGAAAGCAGCGCCGCTCCATTGTCAAAGATAGGACAATATGAATACCCATTATTGCTTTTTATGACAGCAATATTATTTAAATGACGGTCGTCATTAAGAAAAAGAGAATCTATTTCAAACACAAGCGTAAGATATTCGGGAAATTTATCCAGACCCGTATATTCCGCTGCTTTTTCGGCAAGATATTGTATTCTTTTCTTATCACTTGTCAGAGTGCTTAACTTTTCTTTCAGTGGTGCGTCAAGCACCTTGTTGAGTAGATTGCTTAAAGTTATTAATGACTGACCCTTCTCAAGAAAATTCTGACTTGAACATCCGATGCGGCTTCGTCTGTGGACAGTCATATTCTCCATATTATAACGCACGAAAGTAAAGGGTGTATCATTTTCTATGTTGCTGTATTCAAGCATTGCTGATACAGCACATTCGCTGAGGGCTTCATATCCGAACTGATCCAACTTATACCATCGGTCAGTATCATTATCATACCATTTTTCCTGATTGCCTTTTGATGATGTTTCGGCGATTTTGTCGTCTGTTACAAAATGCAGCTCCATTATAGTTCCTCCACATCTATCCATTGAGAATCTTCTGCCATTTTACCTTTGGTTTTCATTATTATTTTAAATGGTTCGTATTCGTCCAGACCGATACATTCAAGATATTCACGCAGACCGCTTCTTTCTGCAGGGACGCATCGTTCTTCAATAAATGCACAAAAATCGTCCCACGTGGGAAATAGCTTCTTTCCAAATGCCGTTTTTACAAGGTCATCGGTGAAATTCTCTGCAAAAACAGTTTTGTCCGTATGGTCAGCATAAATAACCGTGCAAAGCTCGTTGCTATCATAAAATGAGTATTTTCTCAATGTATGTCCTGATTGCTTGTGAAGTGCTATATACGAATCGGCAGTCTGCTTTTTGCAAATTGATATAGTATGACCATCAAAATGAAGTTCTGCTTCACGGTCATCTTTATCAAATCCAAGAGCTTTTATCCATGCTGTTGGCAGAGATATTTTACAACTAACAGCATTTTTTCCCGCAGTTCCGCCTGATGATGAGAAAATGACCTTTCCTGCACGTATTTCCATAATATCACCTCTTAAATATTATATCATATTCGTACCGAATAGTCAATAATATCAGCATAGTTTCCATAGACTGTCGGAAGAACTGATTAGTTATAAAAAAATATATAAAGCCTCAAAAATTCACCCCCATACCGCATAATCTCTTAATTTTACATAATTTTTTAATTATATTATTGCAATTCTCACGGCAGGCTGTGTCAGATGAAGTCTTTCCGCAGCTATTCGGTAATTCATGCAGTCGCACAGCACTGCAAAGGTTTTTATCCTGTGATCTGTCAACCGTTCTTTCTGTGGGAAGCAAAAGCCTTCCTGTAATAATCTGTACAATTTCCTCATCGCTCATAACGGCTTTTATAATGATGAAGCTGCTGAAAATTGAATCCAAGACAGCCGTGCTTATCGGAGTAGGCTCATCAATATGCGGAGGCTCGGCCATTGCCACCACTGCTCCGGTTATTGATGCCGATGACGAAGATGTTGCCCGTTCAATATCGGTAATTTTCCTGTTCAATATCCTTGCCGCTCTTATATTTCCTGCCCTCGGTCATTCCATAGGACTTGGCACGGAAGGCTTTGCTGTCTTTGCGGGCACGGCGGTGAATGACACATCGTCTGTGACGGCGGCAGCTTCAACAGCCGAAAATCTTTATCATACAAGCGGGATACTTTCAGCTGCCGTGACCGTTAAGCTGACGAGAACAATTGCCATAATTCCAATTACCCTTGCGCTTGCCCTTTACCGCACCGCAAAAGCAAAGAAAAACGGAAAAACAGCTGATGGCTTTTCTTTTAAGAAGATTTTCCCCCGGTTCATACTTTATTTTATCGCCGCCTCTGTCATTACAACGGTCGTTACAAGCCTTGGTGCAAGCTCATTTTCTGCCGCATACTCCTCATATTTTACATCTGCAATGAAAAAGCTTGCCAAATTCTTTATTGCAATGGCAATGGGAGCTATTGGGCTGAATACAAATATCGTGAGCCTTGTGAAAAAGGGCGGCAAGCCTATAATTCTCGGATTTTGCTGCTGGACCGTGATAACCCTTGTTTCTCTGGCAGTTCAATATATGACGGGAATATACTCCGGCAATATTTTATAAATCATATGATCTCATAACGTAAGACACGGCGCTCAGCAGGGTGCTGTGTTTTTTTGCCCTTTACAACCCGATTTCATAATGCTATAATAAAAATAACTTTTTTCTCAAAAGACCTAAAAGACACCCAAAGGATATACAAAGGATACACGGTCAGGGTATTATATTATCAAGGAGGGCGGAAAAATGGCTTACAGCGTGTTACTGGTTGAAGATGATGAGCAGATCAGGGAAGTCATCACAGACTACTTTGCTGCCAAGGACGGCGTTATATCCGTGGAAACAGCAGCGGACGGCGATAAGGGCATGGAGCTTATACATAACAATGAGTATGACCTTATCCTGCTTGATGTGATGCTTCCAGGAACAGACGGCTTTTCCCTTTGCCGTTATATCAGAGCGGAAAGCAGTGTTCCCATATTGTTTCTCACAGCAAGGGGACGTGAAGAGGATAAACTCTACGGATATGACCTTGGCTGTGATGATTATATGGTCAAGCCATTCTCTTTAGCCGAGCTTTACGCAAAAGTCAACGTCATTCTGAAACGTTCAAAGGGAATGACTGTATCAAAAGTCATGACTTGCGGAAAAATATCCCTCGACCCTGTGAAAATGACGGTAATGGCTGACGGCAATGCCGTTGAGCTTCCCCCGAAGGAATATGAGATACTGAAATATCTCATGGAGCACAGGGATTGTGTTGTCGGCAGAGACACGCTTCTTGACAGGGTGTGGGGATACGATTATTTCGGAGCGGACAGAGTTGTGGATAATCACATCAAGAAGCTCAGAAAAGCAATGGGTCCCGCAGGCAGTCAGATAAAAACAGTTATTTCCAAAGGCTATAAGCTGACAGACTGAAAGGATATGATCTTATGAGAAAAAAGAACACTGCCAAAAGCGTCCGCATATCAAAAAAGCGTGTATTTGCCAAAAAGCTTGTCTCCACATTTATCGCATGTGCATTGTTTACAGCTGCAATTACAGCGGGAGTTGTTACATATATCAGAGGTGAGTGCATTTCCGTGTCAGGTCAGGCTTCCCGGAGCATCAGGCTCGGCTATGACAAGGGTCTGGGCAAGCCTTTTATCAGAATGGCAATTACTGAGCTGAGCGGACATAATGACATTACCGACACATTTGTTGCTGTGTATGATGAAAACGGTGATTATTATATGTGTCCCGAGGATACGGCGATCCTCAGCTTTAAAAAGGACGATGCCTCCGATATTCATTATTATGAGCCTGACAGCATTGCGGAAAGCGTTATTGAAGAGATAAAGTCAAAATATGGCTCAAATGCTGATGAGCATGGCGATCTGTATGATTTTACCTGCGACCGTTTCTGCCTTACAGACAACACCTTTATTCCTCTTGAAATAAGTGTTTACAGCGCCGAAAATAAGGTCGATACCATAGTTCCCGATATAGCTGTCCCCAAGGGAGCGGAGGCATATACTTCAGCTGACGCTCAGGTATCAAGGCTTTCCTTTATTTATTCGCAGGTTGACAAGGATAAATTTGCATATGTTCAGCAGCTTGTAAAGGACAACAGAGGTATTGACAGTACGATAGAAGAGTTTGACAGAATTACCGACATTTCAGGCATAGAGCTTGGCGGCAAAAGTCGTTATATAGGCGAAGCGCTTATATTCAACACCGGTGCAGTTGTCGGTAAAGCCCTGCGGTTCATTGCCCCTGTAATGATAGCCGTTACGCTGATAATAGCATATCTCAGAGCATCAAAGGAATATGCCGTCCTCAGCGCACATTATGAGATAGAGGACCGCCGCAGAGATATGACCAACAAGCTTGCCCATGACCTGAAAAGCCCTCTTATGGTGATATCAGGCTATGCGGAAAATCTTCAAAGCGGAGTAAGTCCCGATAAAAATGAGCATTATATCTCAGCGATTCTTGACAACGTAAGATATATGGATTCCATAATCGCAAGCGTTCTGGAGCTGTCAAAGCTTGAAGAGAGCGACATGGCTCCCGAAGCCACAAAGCTTGATGCGGCAGAACTGCTTCACAGCATTGCGGCAAACTATGAAAATGAGCTTGAAAAGAATGACCTGAAGCTTAATATAAACGGAACCGCCGATTTCACGGCAGATAAAAAGCTTATGATGGACATTCTGACAAATCTCATGGAGAACGCCGTAAAATATACTGATGTATCGGGCAGTATAACCGCAGAATGCCGCAAAGGATACATCTGCATCACAAACGACTGCACGGAAGCTGATAAACTCAATGCTGATGAGCTTACAAAGCCTTTTGTAAAGGGCGACAACAGCAGAAACGGCAGAAAGGGGAGCGGTCTGGGTCTTTCAATAGCTGCCGAGGCTGCCCGCAGGCAGGGGCTTTCCCTTGAAGTAAAGGCTCAGGACGGAAAGTTTTCTGTTACAGTCAGCCAAAAATAAATAATTGACCAATCAAAGAAGGAGTGTCCGAAATGATAAACAAATTACACCTGGCAATGATAGAGCTGTACAGCGGAGACGCAAAGAGAATACAGCATTTCTGCAAGGTGCACAGCTATGCAAAACTTATCGGCGAATCGGAAAATCTGGACAGCAGGAGCCTGTTCATTCTTGAAGCCGCTGCCCTTACCCACGATATAGGAATTCACACCTGCGAAGAAAAATACGGCAGCTGCGGCGGCAAGCTGCAGGAAAAGGAAGGTCCTGCAATAGCTGCAAATCTGCTTAAAGAGCTGGGCTTTGATGACGATGTTTCCGAAAGGGTACAGTTCCTGATAGCCCATCATCATACATACGATAACATTGACAGTGCGGACTATCAGATACTTGTTGAAGCCGATTTCCTTGTAAACATCATGGAGGACGGACTTTCAAAGGAAGCTGCTCTGAGTGCGTATAACAGGATATTCAGGACAGGGTGCGGAAAGAAGATATGCAGAGATATGTTTGGGATTTGAGGTAGGTTATAGTTCTTTACGTTTTTCTTTATATGTGTTAGAATGAAAGTAACCTAATAAGACTGGAGTAATTTGAATGTCAGTATCAAGACAACTTCTGCCGGTGCTGCTTTCTGAAAAGAAAAATGCTGTAAAAGGCGGAATATACAATAAGATGCAGGTGGATTTTGCATACAACTCCAATCGTATTGAAGGTAACTGCCTGACTTATGAGCAGACCCGCTATATATTTGAAACACATACAATAGGCGGTACTGCATCAGTGAATGATGTTTTTGAGACAGCTAATCATTTCAGATGCTTTGACTATATCCTGGATACTATAGATGAGCCTATATCCGAAAAGCTTATCAAAGAGCTTCATTGCAAACTTAAATCAGGAATTATTACAGACGATGATTCTGCTGTGGTAGGGGACTATAAGAAATAAGAAATATCCCAACACAGTGGGAGAGATAACAACTACACTTCCTGAAGAGGTTTCGGGGGCTGTCAGAGCGCTCATAGAAGAATTCAGTCACCGTAACGCAGTGGATATGTATGATGTGGCAGAGTTTCATGCTGAGTTTGAAAAAATACACCCTTTTATGACGGCAACGGTCGTATCGGCAGGCTGCTTACGCTTAAAATGTGCCTGCAAAACAACATAGTTCCCTTTATCATCAGCGATCAGATGAAGCTTTTTTACTATGCAGGGCTGAAAGAGTGGCAGATACAGCAGAAATATACCCGTCTGATAGATGTGTTCCTCGAATCTCAGGACGATATGAAAGCAGCTCTTGATTATTTCAGGATAGATTACGATCATACTGAGGTAACAGCAAGAGAGCTTATAAACAAGAGAAAATAAAAGTCACACTGATATACTTATGTGTATGAAACATAGTATATCAGTGTGATTTTTTATTTTACATATGATAATATTCCTCAAAAATGTTCCGCAATGACACTGAGTGACTATAAGAATGATGTATAATAATATTAAAGGGAGATATCCGTGTGCGCTGGGGAGCGGTACAGTCCGAATATCATCATTTTGAAAGTTCTGACTGATAAAATTTCGTTAAGATATATAATTTTGGCGTACCGCAAATAGCAGTAATGAAAAATATGTTACAAAAGGCGACTTTGCTATTTACAAATCGGCTTTTGGGGTGTATAATATTTAAAACCAATAAATGCCTTTTACCAAAATGGAGAGAACATGGAATCACATAGATCTGAAAAAAAGCGGACGATATTCTGGTCGGCTGCGGCGATAATTCTTATGGTCTGCATATTCGGCTTTTCCACCCAGAGCGGTACGGAAAGCAATGGGCTGAGTATGAAAGTGACCAAATTTTTTGCGGAGCTTCTTTTCTTCCGTTTTGACTCAATGGACATTGGGCAGCAGACCTTTATAATCACCGAATTGAATTTTTTTATAAGAAAGCTTGCGCATTTTACTGTCTATACAGCTCTCGGAATGGTTGTTTATACGGCTGTGGTATCTTCGGGCATTAAGGTCAGACACAAGAGGCTGTTCTCGCTTGCAATATGTGCATTGTACGCTTCTGCCGATGAAATACACCAGTATTTTGTGTCAGAACGAACAATGCGTTTGAAGGACGTTTTTATCGACAGTATGGGTTCGCTTTTGGGAATTATTATAATAAGTGTTATAATTATTGTATATATGTATATCAAACAGCGTCAATGCGACAGGCAAAAATCGGACTAAATTTTACAGAAACATCATATTTTGCCCGCACAGCACATGGTTAGCGCTTTAAAGAGATGAAATGTGAAGCGAAAGTTAATATAAAAGCCGTATCTGTATGAATTTTGTTACAAAATGATTACTATGGCTTTTGAAAAATATTATTGCCATATTGCACAGCACCTATCGGCGGTCGGGCGGTATTTATTGTTATATAGCGCATTGACAAGAATAATGCCTTGTGATATAATTTAAAACAGAATTGGTACATAATTTGTTTTAATGTGTAACATTTCTTATTCGCTTCTTAATCAAATTGTATTTGCCTTGAAGATGAATTTTATTCGGCGTATAAACTGCATATTGGTGTGAATGGCTGCTGATGAATGTCATCATTATAACTGTTGCTGTTTCTGCAGTTACAGTCATACAGATGTAACAATCAAGTGCTAATATAGGCAGATTTTACCTGAATATGTCGAATTTTAAGGGAAAGTGACAGTTATATGTTATTGGAATTGTCAATGGTAAGGAGGACCTTATGCACACTTCACTTGTAATAATGGCGGCAGGGATTGGGTCACGCTTTGGAGGCGGTATAAAGCAGCTGGAAGCGGTAGGCCCCGAAGGCGAGCTTATTATTGATTATTCTGTTCACGACGCTATTGAAGCAGGCTTTGATAAGATAATTTTCATTATCAGGCGTGCAATAGAAGAGGACTTCCGTAATATCATCGGAAACCGCATTGAAAGTGAATGCGAAAAGCTTGGTGTAAAGGTCTGCTATGCTTTCCAGTCGCTGGAGGATATTCCAAACGGCAGGAAGCTTCCGCAGGGTAGGACAAAGCCATGGGGAACAGGTCAGGCAGTGCTTGCGGGCAAAGAGTTCATCAATGAGCCGTTTGCCGTGATAAATGCCGATGACTATTATGGCAAGAAAGCCTTTGTTCAGATACACGATTTCCTTGTTGATCATGGGAGCAGTTCTCCCGATATGCTCTGCATGGCAGGATTTATTTTAAAGAACACTCTCAGTGAAAACGGTTCCGTTACCAGAGGTATTTGCCATGTTAACGATGCGGGATTTCTCACTGATATTACCGAGACAAAAAATATCGTAAAAAAAGGCGATGCGGCATATGCTGATGATATGCTGCTTGATATAAATTCTCATGTATCAATGAATATGTGGGGATTTGCACCTGAGTTTATCGGCAGGCTTGAAAAGGGCTTTGAAGAGTTTTTTGACAGCATTGAAGATGGACTTACTGCTGAGTATCTGCTGCCGATATTTATCGGAAAGCTTCTTACAGAGAAAAGCGTTTCCGTAAAAGTGATTGAAACCACCGACAAGTGGTTTGGTATAACTTACAAAGAAGACGTTCCGTCAATAAAAGCAGAATTCAGAAAGCTTGCTGAATGTGGGTATTACAGCGAAAAGCTTTTTGATGACATTAAGGTACGGGTATGATGAAATATTCTGGGGGGATAACATTGGATAATCTGCAAACTATTGAAAATGAAGCTCAGGCTGAACAGCAACAGATTTCTGATAATGTAGTTGTTTATAAACCTAAGCCTATTTATGAATTTGCTAAAAGAT
>ERZ780177.3009-NODE-3009-length-13253-cov-6.941809_pt1 | contig 13253 bp, 8 predicted proteins | sample MGYA00510973_ERZ780177 | MGnify/ENA primary metagenome ERZ780177 (study PRJEB29588, sample SAMEA2144396) | human gut metagenome | biome: human gut; feature: human-associated habitat; material: faeces | place: Denmark | collected 2008/2010 ...
TGCCAATAAAAGTAAGCAGCAAAATTATTTCCTGAAAACTCAAGCGTTCACCTCCTTTGAGATTTGGAGGCGACAATCTAAGGCAAGATTATACCAGAAGGAAGAAAGATTGTCAAAATAAAATTCGCAGAATAAGAAGAAAATGACGATTCCGCGCTAAATATTGGCTATGATATTTGCGGCAGCTTTTCCAATGATTTCGTTTTAAACGATATTGATTATATATATCGTTTAAGCAATAAGGCTTTTTTATCATCAATGCATTGGGTTTATTTCGATATGGTGCGCCGCAAGAAATCTGCATTGCGCTAATGCCAATGCTCCGGGTCGTAGTCACTGGACTCCAAGAGAGGTTTGCCACCATCATCAAGGATGGGCCGCTTCAGTGCCGTCGCCTTCTCCGCGCTGTCCCAGCCGGAGGGGTATTCATCCGTACCAATGGCATGGTAGGTGATGCGGTAGGCACCGTTGCAGTATTCAAACGTATCGATCACGCCTGGCGTCAGAATAGGGTTTTTGAGACCTGCCACTGTAAAACGCCAGGTGATTTTCTTGTTGTTGGGGTCAAGCTCGGAAAGCTCCCATATTTGCTTTGCCATATCATTAGCAGCCTTATCAGCCGGTTTATCATAAATAACGCCGTCGCTGGACACAAGCTGCTCCTTGGCATACGCCTCAGACACAGTGGCCTGCGCTGCCGTCAGAACGGTGCGGGCTTCGGCCAAAACCTTGGCCTCGTTGGCTTTGTCGATGTACCCGGTCAGCGCCGGAATCAGCAGGGCGGCCAGAACGGCAAGGATCGTCAGCACGACAATCAGTTCCACCAGCGTGAAACCGCGGCGGCGGGCAGGGGAGGTACGCATAGAAATCACAGCTTTCCTAGTAAAGTATACATCCATACAAAATAAGTATAAAAACCAACCGCATTCGACGTCAATGCGTAAAAGTAACAAAATATCGCCGCAAAAATTGGTAGAAAAGACTTTTGTTTGCTGAAGATGGACTTTCCGCGCAAAGTATGGTATACTTTTAAAAGATATGCCATAAATACGCGCAAAGCGTGAGGAACGATACCATGAACAAAAACTTGAAAATCGCGGTCGCGGGCACCGGCTATGTGGGCCTGTCCATTGCGACCCTTCTTTCGCAACACCACGAGGTCTGGGCCGTGGATATCATCCCGGAAAAGGTGGACCTCATCAACCGCCGCAAGTCGCCGATCCAGGATGAATACATTGAAAAATATCTCGCCGAGAAACCACTGAACCTGACCGCTACGCTGGACGCCGAAAATGCCTACACCGGTGCGGATTTCGTCGTCATTGCGGCCCCCACCAACTACGACAGCAAGACCCAGCACTTTGACACTTCCGCGGTGGAGGCCGTCATCAAGCTGGTCATGCAGTACAACCCAGATGCCATCATGGTCATCAAGTCCACCATCCCGGTGGGATACACGGCCAGCGTGCGGGAAAAATTCGGCACGGACAACATCCTGTTCAGCCCGGAATTCCTGCGGGAGTCCAAGGCACTGTACGACAACCTGTACCCCTCGCGCATCATCGTGGGCACCGACCTGAACGACGAGCGCCTTGTGGAGGCGGCCCACACCTTTGCGGGCCTTTTACAGGAAGGTGCCATCAAGGAAAACATCGACACGCTGTTCATGGGCTTTACCGAGGCCGAGGCCGTCAAGCTGTTTGCCAACACCTATCTGGCGTTGCGTGTGGCCTACTTCAACGAGCTGGACACCTACGCCGAGAGCAAGGGCCTGGACACCCGGCAGATCATCGACGGCGTCTGTCTGGATCCGCGCATTGGCAGCCACTACAACAATCCCAGCTTCGGCTACGGCGGCTACTGCCTGCCCAAAGACACCAAGCAACTGTTGGCGAACTACGCCGATGTGCCGGAAAACCTGATTGAGGCCATCGTGGAATCCAACCGCACCCGCAAGGATTTCATTGCCGACCGCGTGCTGCGGCTGGCGGGTTACTACGGCTACGGCGAGGACAACGAGTACGACGAAGCGCAGGAAAAGCCTGTCACAATCGGCGTGTACCGCTTGACGATGAAGTCGAACTCCGACAACTTCCGCCAGAGTTCTATTCAGGGCGTCATGAAGCGCATCAAGGCCAAGGGCGCGACGGTCATCATCTATGAGCCGACGCTGAAAGACGGTGAGACCTTCTTCGGCTCGCGGGTCGTCAACGACCTGGATGCCTTCAAGGCGCAGTCCCAGGCTATCATTGCCAACCGCTATGACGCCTGCCTGGACGATGTAAAAGAAAAAGTTTACACCCGCGACCTTTTCCGCCGCGATTAAGGGAGAAAAAGTTATGTATGATTATCTCGTAGTCGGCTCCGGCCTGTACGGTGCCATTTTTGCCCACGAAGCCAAAGCCCATGGCAAGAGCGTTCTCGTCGTGGACAAGCGCTCGAACATTGCGGGCAACATCTACACCGAAAACATCGAGGGTATCAACGTCCACAAGTACGGTGCCCATATTTTCCATACCAACAACAAAAAAGTATGGAACTACATCACAAAATTCGCTGAGTTCAACCGCTTCACGAACTCGCCGGTGGCCAACTACAAGGGTGAGCTGTACTCGCTGCCCTTCAATATGTATACCTTCAATAAGATGTGGGGCGTTGTGACCCCGGAGGAGGCCGCTGCAAAAATCGAGGAGCAGCGCAAGGAGATCACCCACGAGCCGCAGAACCTCGAGGAGCAGGCGATCTCCCTGGTGGGCCGCGACATCTACGAAAAGCTCATCAAGGGCTACACCGAGAAGCAATGGGGCCGCGACTGTAAGGACCTGCCGGCCTTCATCATCAAGCGCCTGCCGGTGCGCCTGACTTTCGACAACAACTATTTCAATGCCCTGTACCAGGGCATTCCCATCGGCGGCTACACCAAGATGATTGCCAACCTGCTCGATGGCATTGAGGTTCGCCTGAACACCGATTACCTCGAGAACAAGGCGGAACTGGATGCACTGGCGGACAAAATCGTCTACACCGGCCCTATCGACGCCTACTTTGGCTACGAGCTCGGCACGCTGGAGTACCGCTCGGTCCGCTTCGAGAACGAGCTGCTGGACAAGCCCAGTTTCCAGGGCAATGCCGCCGTCAACTACACTGACCGCGAGACACCGTGGACCCGCATCATCGAGCACAAGTGGTTCGAGTTCGGCAAGGACGAGAACGGAAACGACCTGCCCAAGACCATCATCAGCCGCGAGTACAGCAGTGAGTGGAAGCCCGGCGACGAGCCGTACTATCCGGTCAACGACGCCAAGAACGGCGCACTCTATGCCGAGTACAAGAAGCTGGCCGACGCTGAGCCGAAGGTCATCTTCGGCGGCCGTTTGGGTGAGTACAAATACTACGACATGGATCAGGTCATCGCCGCTGTGCTGGATCGCTGCGATACCGAACTGCAATGATCCGCGTCGCCATCGTAGAGGATGAGGCCGCTGTCCGTGACCAGCTGATGGGCTATGTGCAGCGCTATATGCGCCAGTACGACGCCCAGATCGAGGTGACGATGTTCACCGACGGTGTGGAAATTCTGGAAGAATATCGGCCTGTCTACGACATTATTTTCTTGGATGTGGAGATGCAGCACCTCGACGGCATGGAGACCGCCAGCCGCATCCGCGCATTGGACAGTGACGTGCTGCTCATCTTCATTACGAACATGGCCCAGTACGCCATCAAGGGGTACGCCGTCGGCGCACTGGATTACGTGCTGAAGCCGGTGCCGTATTTTGCCTTCTCGCAGCAACTGCAAAAGGCCGCTGGCCAGCTGGCCCGGCGGGCGCGGCGGTATCTGGCCGTGCCGGTGGACGGTGGTATGCGGCGGCTGGATGAAGCATCGGTCTATTACATCGAGAGCGAGGGCCACCGCATCCATTTTTACACCGAGGACGGTGATTTCTCCGCTCCCGGCGCACTGAAAGCCTGGGAGGAAAAGCTGGAACCCCATGGCTTTGCCCGCTGCAACAGCGGCTATCTGGTCAATTTGGCGTATGTTTCCAGCGTGCAGATGAACACCGTGCAGGTCGGCCCGCACCAGCTGCAGGTCAGCCGCCCTCGGCGCAAGGCGTTTTTGGAAGCGCTGGCCGATTACATCGGAGAGAACGGCGCATGACGACACTGCCGGATATCCCGCGCCTGTACACGGCCTTGGCAGAGGTGCTGGCGGCGGTTTTGTATGCCCAGGCCATGCCACCGCGCATGGACAAACGTCTCTGCTGGAGCATTACCGTCGTTTGGGCGGGGCTGCTGGCTGTCTTTTTGCAGCTGACCGGCGACGTGCCGCTGGTGTGGTGGATACCCTGCATGACGGCGGCCATCGGGTGGATTTATCTCTACTTGTGGGGCACGCGGGCCATGAACCTGCTGGAAGCCGGGTACAGCTGTGCCCGAGCGTTCATTTTGGCCGAGCTGGCCGCCAGCGTGGAATGGCAGCTGCACTGCGTGCTGTGGCCGCAGCGCGGCGGGGCGGAGCCGCTTTCGCTGCTGCTGTTGGCGGCGGTGTACGGCGGCATTTTTGCCGCGATGCTTTTTGTGGAGAACCGCCGCCCCGGCCCGGCCGGGAAGCTGAAAATAACGCCCGCAGGAACTTTTGTGGCGGTGGTCATGGCGCTGACCGCATTTGCCGTGAGCAATTTGAGCTTTGCCAACGGCAGCGAAGCCAACATGAACATGTTTTACATCCGCACGCTGGTGGACCTGGCCGGGGTGCTGATTTTGACGGTGCAGCACGAGCAGCTGCGCGAAGCCGCCCTGCACAGCGAGCTGGCGGAGCTGGACGGCGTTTTGCACCGCCAGTACGAGCAGTACAAGCAGAGCAAGGAGAACATCCGCCTGATCAACCGGCGCTACCACGAGCTGAAAATGCAGATTGCGGCCATCCGGGCGGAGCGGGACCACGCCAAGCAGGATGTGGCGCTGGCGGCCATGGAAAGCGGCATCCGCCAGTACGAGGCGGAGAACAAGACCGGCAACCCGGTGCTGGACACCCTGCTGACGGCCAAAAGCCTGTACTGCCAGCAGCACCACATCACGATGACCTGCGTGGCGGACGGGCATTTGCTGGATTTTTTGGAGACAGGGGAGATCTGCACGATTGTGGGTACGGCGCTGGACAACGCAACGGAGAGCGTGGAGACCGAGCCCGACCACGAAAAGCGGCTGATCCGGGTGGCGGTGTACGCCCAGAACGGCTTTGTGATGCTGCGGTTTGAAAACTACTGCGCGCAGGAAGTGGAGCTGGGCGCGGACGGCCTGCCGCGCCGCAACACCCATGGCGGCAGCGACCTGCGCGGTGTGTGCGCCGCCGCCGAAAAGCGTGGTGGAACTATGACGCTGCACTGGGAGAATGAGTGGTTTACGCTGCGGGTGCTGCTGCCGCAGAAAAGCTGAATGGATGGCTGGGGGTCTAGGATAAGGCACCCGGCCATTTTTGGTGTTTGGGCGGGGTGCACAAAACAGGGTCGAGATGCTTTGTGAGAGATGCACAACAAAAAATGAAATGTTTTTGAAACTTTTGCAAAACATGCAACGGAAACAACAGTTTGTGTAAAAAATGAGCCGAAAGAAAATTGTTTTGGTACAATATCATCAATAAAAGCGGAAATCCCGTCAGCCGCCATCCGGAGGGCGGCACAATAAAAGGAGGAAAACAATGAACACCCTGCTTCTTACCCTGGCAAACATGGGCGTCAACCTGGACGACGTTGCCGATGTGGTCAATAACTGCATCCCGCAGCTCATCTTCTTTGGCGTTGTGGTTGCCGCCGCCATTATCGTACTGATCGCTATGGCGGTCAACAAGAAACTGGCCAAGCCCACCAAATTCATGGTGCGCGCCCAGTCTGGCCTGGCCGTGCTGCTGGCTTTCGGCATCATGCTCAACCTGGTTGCCTTTGGCCCCATGAGCACCATGCTCGATCTGGTCACCGGCAACGGCACTATCACCGAGGAATCCAGTGACGAGGCCAACGCCTTGTGCACCGAGATTGCCGAGGAAGGCATCGTCCTGCTGCAGAACGATGACAACGAACTGCCCCTCGCTTCCGGTAGCAACCTGAACGTCTTTGGCTGGGCTTCTGTCGGCCCTGTCTACGGCGGCACCGGCGCTGGCGCGATCTCTGCCGACCGTCCCACCGTCAGCCTGCTGGATGGCCTACACAACGCCGGCATCAACACCAACACCGAGCTGAGCGATTTCTACACCGCTTACTGCGCCGAGCGCCCGGCGCTGGGTTACAGCAACCATAACTGGACCCTGCCCGAACCCACCGCCGCCAGCTACACCCAAGAGTTGATCGACAACGCCAAGTCTTTCTCTGACACTGCGATGGTCGTCATCAGCCGCGTTGGCGGTGAGTTTGCTGACCTGCCCACCGATATGAGCACCGTCAACTACACCGACAACTCCACCGAGTACAAGGACTTCGAGGACGGCCAGCATTACCTCTCCCTGAGCAAGACTGAGCGCGACATGATCGACCTCGTCTGCTCCAACTTCGACAACGTTGTGCTGGTTTACAACGCTGCCAACACCCTCGAGCTGGGCTTCGTCGATGAGCACCCCCAGATCAAGAGCGTTATCTGGTGCCCCGGCACCGGCCAGACCGGCTTCAACGCCCTGGGCGAGATTGTTGCCGGTGAGGTCAACCCCTCCGGCCACTCTGCCGACACTTTCGTCTACGACCTGACCGCTGCACCGTACTTCAACAACATCGGCGCTTTCGCCTACACCAATGCGGATTCCGTTGGTTACACCGCTGCCAGCCTGTTTGGCGGTGATGCAGCGCTGGTTCCCCCGCACTTCGTCAACTATGTTGAGGGCATCTACGTCGGCTACAAGTTCTACGAGACTGCCGCCGCCGAGGGGCTGATCGACTATGACAAGACCGTGCAGTATCCCTTCGGCCACGGCCTGTCCTACACCACCTTTACCCAGAAAATCGACTCCATGACCGAGGCTGACGGCACCATCACCCTGGATGTCACCGTCACCAACACCGGCAGTGTGGCCGGTAAGGACGTCGTGCAGGTCTACTTCAACCCGCCGTACACCGATGGCGGCATTGAGAAGGCTTCCGCCAACCTCGTCACCTTCGGCAAGACCGACTCCATTGAGCCGGGCGCTTCCCAGACCTTGACCCTGACTTTCAATACCGAGGACATGGCCAGCTTTGACAGCAAGGACAAGGGCTGCTATGTGCTGGAAGAGGGCGACTATATCATCAGCATCAACGAGGATTCCCACACGGTGCTGGATTCCAAGACCTACAACGTCGCTTCCACCATCGTCTATGACGAGTCCAACCCCCGCAGCACCGACGCCGAAGCTGCTACCACCAAGTTCGACTTCGCTGACGACAAGCTCGTCACCCTATCCCGCGCTGATCACTTCGCCAACTATGCCGAGGCGGTTGCTGCTCCCTCTGACTACACCATGTCTGAGGAAAGCATGAACACCCTGTACAACGACCACAACTGGACCCCCGAGGACCACAACGACCCCAACGACGAGATGCCCGTTACCGGTGCCAACAACGGCCTGAAGCTGGCTGACCTGCGCGGTGCTGACTACGACGACGAGCGTTGGGATACCCTGCTCGACCAGATGACCGTCACCGAGATGGACGACCTGATCGCCCTGGGTGGCTACCAGACCAAGGCCGAGGCCAGCGTTGACAAGTACGCGACCATCGACTGCGACGGCCCCGCTGCCATCAATAACAACTTTACCGGCGTTTCTTCCATTGGCTTCCCGTCCGAGATTATCATCGCTTCCACCTTCAACACCGACCTGGCCCGCCGCTACGGCGAGAGCATCGGCCGCATGGCCAGCGAGATGAACGTCACCGGCTGGTACGCCCCCGCCATGAACGGCCACCGTTCCGCCTTTGACGGCCGTAACTTCGAATATTACTCTGAGGACAGCGTCCTCGCCGGTTACATCGGTGCCAGCTCCATTGCCGGTGCCCAAAGCTACGGCGTCTACGCTTACATGAAGCACTTTGCCCTGAACGACCAGCAGATCAACCAGAACGAGATGCTCTGCACCTGGGCTGACGAGCAGGCTATCCGCGAAATCTACCTGCGTCCCTTCGAGATCAGCGCCAAGGTGGGCGGCTGCAAGGCCGTCATGTCCAGCTGGAACTATATTGGCAACCAGTGGGCCGGTGCCTGCAATGCACTGCTGAACGGCGTGCTGCGCGGCGAGTGGGGCTTCCGCGGTATGGTCATCACCGACGGCTTCCACTTCACTGACTACATGGATTCAGATATTGCCATCCGCAACGGCTGCGACCTGATGCTGAAGAACTACGATGTTGCCACCAACCACCTGACCGATACCACCAGTGCTACCAGCGTTAAGGCTATGCGTCAGGCTTGCAAGAACATCATGTACACCGTGGTCAACTCCCGCGTTTACGACCCCGCCAACACTGTTTCCACCCCCATCTGGCGTACCGCTATGATCGTGGTCGACGTGCTGCTGGCTGTACTACTGATCGTGCTGGAAGTTCTCACCTTCAAAAGCTACAAGAAGAAAAAGGCACAGTAAAGTGTAATTTGTAAGCTGTGCAGCTGCCATGCGGTCCATCGCCGCCGACTTTGCGCGGTTGTGCGGTGGGCCGCAAGGCTGTTTTTAAGAAAAGGAACCACCTTATGCAAAAGAAACAACTGCAAGCTTTGACGCTTGAACAAAAATGTGCGCTGCTTTCGGGCGCGGGTACCTTTACCACCCGTGCGTATCAAAAGGCTGGCATTCCAGCTATCACTTTGTCCGATGGCCCCAACGGCGTGCGCAAGCAGGCGGGCGCGGCGGACCACCTGGGGCTGAACCCCAGTGTTCCGGCCACCTGCTTCCCCACGGCAGCCACTGTGGCGTGCAGCTGGGACCCCGCCCTGGGCGAGCAGATCGGTCAGGCCATGGGCGAAGAAGCCGCCGCGCAGGAAGTTGCCGTGCTGCTGGGACCGGGTCTGAACACCAAGCGCAGCCCCTTGTGCGGACGCAACTTTGAGTATTTCTCCGAGGATCCGTATCTTTCCGGCAAAATGGCCGCGAGCTATGTGCGGGGCATCCAGTCCAACGGTATTTCGGCCTGCCCCAAGCACTTTGCCGTCAACAGCCAGGAACTGCGCCGCATGGCGTCGGATTCCGTGGTGGATGAACGCACTTTGCGGGAACTGTACCTGACCGGGTTTGAGATCGTGGTCAAGGAAGCAAAGCCCAAGACCATCATGAGCAGCTATAACCTCATCAACGGAACTTACGCCAACGAGAACCGCCACCTGTTAATGGACATCCTGCGCGGGGAGTGGGGCTTTGACGGCGCTGTGGTAACGGACTGGGGCGGCAGCAATGACCATGCCCTGGGCGTGCAGAACGGCTCCACGCTGGAAATGCCCGCCCCCGGCGGGGACGCGGTGCGAGAGCTGATGCAGGCTGTGCAGAGCGGCAAAATTACCGAAGCGGATGTGGACGCCCGGCTGGACGAGCTGCTGACGCTGGTGTTTGATACCCATGCCGCCGTGCAGTCCCACAGCCGCACCTTTGATGCGGACGCGCACCACGCCCTGGCCCGCCGCGCCGCAGCCGAAAGCATTGTGCTGCTGAAAAACGAGAACGACCTGCTGCCGCTGGCCGAGGGCGCAAAAGTTGCCGTGATCGGCGACTTTGCCCAGACACCGCGGTACCAGGGCGCTGGCTCCAGCGCGGTCAACTCCATCAAGGTGGATACCTTTTTGGACTGCCTGAAAGAGAGCGGCCTGGCCAGCGTGGGCTTTGCCCCCGGCTTTGACCGCCAGGGCAAACCGGATGCCGCCAAACAGGCCGAGGCTGTAGCCCTGGCCCAAAAGGCCGAAGTGGTGCTGCTCTGCCTGGGGCTGGATGAAATCAAGGAAAGTGAGGGTCTGGACCGCGACGATATGCGCCTTGCTGACAACCAGATCGAACTGTTAAAGGCCGTGCAGCAGGCCAACCCCAACACCGTTGTGGTGCTCAGCGCAGGGGCTTCGCTGGAAACCCCGTGGCTCAAACACTGCCGTACCCTGGTGTATGGTGCGCTGGGCGGCCAGGCGGGGGCGGGCGCCATGCTGGATGTGCTGACCGGCAAAGTGAACCCCAGCGGCAAGCTGGCCGAAACCTGGGTCAACGCCTATGCGGATACCCCTGCCAAGGATAACTTTGCCGGGCCGGGCCGCATGGTGCAGTACCGCGAGGGACTGTATGTCGGCTACCGCTATTACCAGACCGCCGGTGTGCCGGTGGCATTCCCCTTTGGCTATGGGTTAAGCTACACCAGCTTTGCCTACAGCAATTTGCAGGCCTCGTCCAATGGCGTGACCCTGACCGTAACCAACACCGGCAAGCGCGCCGGAGCAGAGATCGTGCAGCTGTATGTGGCAAAACCTGGGGCAGAAGTGTTCCGCCCCGCACAGGAGCTGAAAGGCTTTGCCAAGGTGCAGCTGCAGCCCGGCGAAAGCAAGACCGTGACCATCCCGCTGGACGACAAGGCATTCCGCTACTGGAACACCAAGACCGACAGCTGGGAAGTGGAAGGCGGCAGCTATGAGCTGCGGGTCGGCGCGTCCAGTGCGGACATCCGCCTGACCGCCGTGGTGGAAGTGGCCGGTACCGGCGCACCCAACCCCTATGCGGGCAAGCATCTGCCGCACTATACCAGCGGCAAGGTGCAGAGCGTGCCGGATGACGAATGGGCCACCCTGCTGGGCCGCCCGGTGCAGCAGGGAAAAGTTAAAATTGACCGCAACATGACCCTGGGCGAGCTGAACCACAGCCGCAGCCCGCTGGGCTGGCTGATTTGGCTGGTGCTTACCGCACTGCTGAACGCCAGCTACAAGCGCGGCAAGCCGGACCTGAATGTGCTGTTCCAGTACAACATGCCGCTGCGTGCCCTGGCCAAAATGACCAGCGGTGCCATCAGCATGGGCATGGTGGATGGCATTGTGATGGAATTACAGGGATTCTGGATCATCGGCCTTGTGCGGGTGATCATAGAAGCCGTGAAAAACCTGGTACTGAACGCACAGCTGGAACAACGCCTGCGCAACAGCTGAGGAAAGAGAGGGGCTATTTATGCAGCTATGGAATAATTTTGCGGCAAAACACCCCGCCGCAGCCAAGTGGGTGCGCGAAGGCGGACTGTTTGTGATCGTATCCAACCTGGTTACGGTGTTCAAATACCTGCTGCTGCAATTTTTGCCGGCGGCGTTCAGCAGCCTGCCGGTGGTGGATTTTGGCTGGCCGGGCATCCCGGTCACGCTGTTTGGCGAAACCTTCCAGTGGAACATCCTGGGGTATGATTCCGCCCATGGCGGTCTGCCGTACTTTTGCGCCTACATGGTTGCCATGGTGGTGGGAGAATGCATAAACTTTCCCATCCAGCGCAACTTTGTGTTCCGCAGCAAGGGCAACCTGGCCAAGCAGATCGCCTGGTATGTGGTGGCGTTCTGCTTGATCACCTGCATCGTCAACTCCATCAACTGCGTGTGGGTGGCGGTTGCGGGCCTGCTGGTGCCGGATTTCATCTACAACATTGGCACCACCGTGCTCAATGGCGGCATTTCCATGGTGATCTTCTTCTTTGTGAACAAGATCATCTTCCCAGAGGGCGCACAGGCAAAATAAAGCCCGGCAGGATCACTGGTGCTTTTCCCGGTACTCGAACAGGGCGGCGGCACGGTACAGGAAAAAGTCTTTTGGATGGTATAAAAATGTGATTGCCAGCAACGGCGAAGATCTGAACGGATAAAGAAGAATGCTGCCTTTCCCTGATGTGGAGAAAGACAGCATTTTTATTGCGTTTTTCGGAAAGAGGTGAGCAGCGGCCCCTACAAATGGGTAACGGCTGGCCATAAAATGGCGCTATTACATGGTGTGCTTTGTGAGAAAGCGCTGTAGTGTGATGATATAAAACGGATGGGTGCATGGTGTGCGCCCCTACGGAATTACAACAAAACACCCCCGCCCGTGCGGTAAATGAACTGCATAGGGCGGGGGCACCGTTATTTTACAAAGAAAACACACAGAGCGGAGATTTTAGGCAATACCGCACAATTCTAAGTGCCGCAGCCGCCGGAGCGGTGCTTAAGCCGTAAGGCGGGAATTATGCGGTGTTGCCTTAAATACAATCCAAAAATAAAAACGGAATACACCAACAAAAAATCTGCCCGCTTCCCCGCATCATACCGGGAAAACAGGCAGATATTATTATTTTATGGGATAATAGCGTCTATATAGCGATAACGGCATGGTGGCGCAGCATAAATTTTACGCCTTGCCCACCATCATATCACAGGCTTTGTACAGATCGCCGCAGCTCATGCAAACCACAAGGTCGCCTTCGCGGGCGTTCTGCTTGACCCAGTTGGCAGCGCTTTCCAGCCCGTCAACCACAATGCTGCCGGGAATCTTGGCAGCCAGGTCCTCGCTCTTCACACTGCCGTCGTCAACCTCGCGGCTGCCCATGATCGGCAGCAGCACGCACTGGTCGGCCTGGCGCAGCACGGCAGCAAAGTCATCCATCAGGGCCTTGGTGCGGCTGTAGGTGAACGGCTGGTGCACAGCAATAATGCGCTTGTAGCCCATCTTTTTGGCGGTTGCCATGGTGGCGGCAAGCTCGGTGGGGTGGTGGGCATAATCATCTACCACGGGGGCACCGTTGCATTCGCCCTTAATCTCAAACCGGCGGCCGGTGCCGTGAAACTCTGCCGCGGCGCGCTCGGCATCGGCGGGCTGCAGGCCCAGCGGGCGTGCGCAGCAGCACATGGCCAGCGCATTGTAAATGTTGTGGTAGCCCGGAACACCCAGCTTGATGTGGGCAAACTGCTCGCCCAGCTCCAGAACGTCAAATTCATAGAAACCGGGGCGGTATTCCTGAATGTTCACTGCGCGGAAGCGGGCTTCCTCATTGATGCCGAAAGAGAACACCGGGCGGTCAATGGAGTTGACCACATCCACCGTGTTGCGGTCGTCCATGTTGAACACGACCGTGCGGGAAAGCAGGGCAAACTTCTGGAACGCCATCTTCAGGCGGCCCATCGTGCCGTAATACTCCAGGTGATCGTTATCAATGTTCAAAATAACGCCCATAAACGGGGTCAGATGCAGGAAGGTCTCACTGTATTCGCAGGCTTCAATCACAACGTCATCGCCGTGGCCAGCTTTGCCATAACCGCCGATCAGTGGCAGG
>ERZ780177.3013-NODE-3013-length-13238-cov-7.716074_pt1 | contig 13238 bp, 6 predicted proteins | sample MGYA00510973_ERZ780177 | MGnify/ENA primary metagenome ERZ780177 (study PRJEB29588, sample SAMEA2144396) | human gut metagenome | biome: human gut; feature: human-associated habitat; material: faeces | place: Denmark | collected 2008/2010 ...
CTTATGGCTGCGCCCTGCCGTAAACGGGCGCGCACGGGCGGGCAGGCCCTGTATCCTGGGGGTTGCTGGGTTTCCGGGGGATGGTTAATGTCGCCGGCCCCCTTTCCTGTTGTAGCGGAATGTGAATATCAACAGCCCTGCCACCGCCAGCGGCATGCCGATCAGCAGCCACAGGCTTGGCGCGTCTGCACCCGTGTGGGGCAGCTCAGGCGTTTTACGGTTCAGAACGGTAAGGGTCATGGTGTAGGTGTTGTCGGACTGCGTAAGCTCTTTGTCCGGAATTAACTGCCCATCAATATAACACTTGCCGTCTTGGGTAAATTGGATCTTAATTGGCTGTGCCAACAGGTTGTACCCCGGATGTGCCTTGGTTTCCGTCAGGCGGTATGTACCGGGTTTCAGATCTGTGAACGGGTTCGGGGTTATTTTGCCGTTGTCGTTCGTTGTACCGGTATAGGTAGTATCTACCTGCGTTTTTCCTTCGGTTGTTTCGACCAGCTTTTCCAGCTTGAACTCAACACCACTCAAGGGCACGTCATTGCCTTTTTCGTCTTTTTCCGCGTCCTTCTTGATGATATCCAGTACAAACTTCGGGTTCTGCAGCGTGTTGGTCAGCACAATCTTGCCGCTGCCGCCGGTGATGGTTCCATCGGGGGTCACTGTGGCTGTATTGTCTGTTGAGCTGCCCGCGCTGTTCGTTTCGCTGTTTGCTGTCGCTTCAGCTTCAGCCGTTACAACATACGTATTGCCGTTAATCGTAATGGTTTCGTTCGGCTTTACCGCGGTAAAGTTGCCAGCCTTATCCACCGTACCTTCCACAATGCGGTATTGGTAGTTCGTGTTGGTTTCGCCAACCTGGCGCTGATCCAAACCGCTAAAGGTATGCTTCCAGCCATTATTATCATCGGGGGTAATGGTAACATAGGCTTTCGTGCCGTAGTTTACCGGTGTCCAGTCATCATCTTTTGTGCTGGTTGCCAGGCGGCGCTGGAGCTGGATGTAGATTTGTTTCGGCTGCTTCGCAGTGCTAAGATCGTCCTTACCATTTGCATCTTTCCAGAGCTTATCGAACTCAATGTTGATCAGTGTGCGCCGGGTGTTGGTAAAGATTGCGGTAATTGGGCAGGTGTTTGGCTCCTTAATCACGCCTTCCACGGTGTTGTCGATCACATCGGCGGAATCGCAACCTTTCGGAACAGTTACGCTTTGCAGCCTGGAACCATCTAGCGGTGTAACTTCCTCGATGGTATAGCGGGTGCCAACGGGGATGCCGGTGATGGTCACGGTGTGGTCTGGGTATTTTTTCTCATCGGTCATGTCGATCTCAACATACCTTATGATGTCCTCTTTTTCCAGACCAGCACCGCCAACATCATTAAAGGTAACTTTGAAGGTGTAGGTTCCGGTCAAGGTTTCGCCCTCTGCGGCCTTCTTTTGGATTTTCAGCCCGCCGGTTTTGACGGTGTTGACGTATTTTACCTTTAGCTTTGTCAGCGTGGATTTTGTTTCGTCCGGGTCCTTATAGGAGCGGAAGACGATGGTGTTAGCGGTAGTGGGCTTCTGTCCGTTATAAATGTTTTGAACATTGCCGCTTTCTTGTTCCGTCTCAGACGTAATCTTTTCCGTTCGGCCATCATCGGGGCCGCTTCCCTTCTGCTCGATTAACGGAGGTGCTGGATCCAAAAGACTTACGCTCTTACCTCCGCTCATCGACTCAACCTCCTTCCCGTTCTCGCACACCGTCCATTTGGTGTCGTACAGGTTTTCGTTCAGTTCCTCTTTGAGCGAAATGTAGCTGCCGCGGCGGAACTGGTCGCTGAAGGTAACGGTTTCTCCAGCTTCCAGAACAAAGCGTCCGTCCTTGTCCACCAACTGGGTGTCTGTGTCATTGCTGGAGGTGTACTGTGCGTTTTCGGCGTTTTCCAAATGACCGCTTTCGGCGGAGCCGTAATCCGGGATTTCCTTCTGATCGGTTGTAAAGCCGGTCATCTTACTTGGCACCGCTTTGGGAATGAAGGTAAAGTCCCTGAAATAGATGTTGCGGTTATAGTTATCGCCCACGCGGATGGTTTTGACGTTGTTGTTAAAACCGCCCTGCTCTTTCATCTTGTGCAGGTCCAGCTTTACGGTGACCCATGCGCCTGTCTTCACTTCGACCGAGCCATACGTTGCGCCGTTAATGCCTGTTGTGCCAAGGCTGCCTTTTTGGACGTTGTTTTCATCCAGCAGTTCCAGATACAGGTTGTTGAGGGAAAGGTCACCTCCATGATCCTTTGGATCAACGTAAACCTGGAACGTAAGGAAGCGCATGTCTTTGATATTGATGGGGTTTTCCAGCGTCAGGATGCCACGACGTTTCTCACGCGCTGCACTTTGCGTATCCGTAAAGCGTGCGTACCAGTGAAGGACCTGTTCGTTTTCATTCCCGGAATCTGGCCAGGGGTTTGTTTCCCGCCTGAAAATGTAGTCATATTCGTTTCCTGGGGTTGCGGCGGCAATGTTGCTCTCATTCAAATTCACCTTTTGGGACTGAGTTCCGCTTTCATTCGGGCCAACGGCATCTGTTTTTCCATAATGGGTTGCCTGGTTCTGGATGGTGAAGTTGAAGATTTTCTGGTCTTTAAAGCAATTTTTGAAGTCTGGATCAACCTTGCTCAGTTCGACCTCTTTTTGAACCTGCAGCTCGTTATTATCCGGGAAGTTGAACGCCACCGCCATGTTGGACTCCCACATACCGCGTTCCATGTAGTACATGGTAAGGGTGTGCTTTTGGCCTTTGTCGAGTGGAAGAGTAGTGCCTTGCGCGTAGAACTTGATGACCTCCTTATTATATGTTACGGTCTTGACAGGGGAATTGCCATTTTTATCATCTTTATCACTACCTGACGTTCCGCCTGTTTTGACCTTACTGACATAGGCTGTTACACTATTTTTCTTTCCATCTTCTGTATCTGTCTCGCCAAATTCCAGCAGGCCGGAAACCTCACCATGGGCGCCGCCAACGTCAAGCGCCAGCTGGCCATCAATGAATACCCAAACGTCATCGTCACCGGAGAAGAAGAACTTGATGCTGGTTTTTTCCGTTGTTCCATCTGCCTTTTCTGTTTCCACCATGCCGTCATCCGTCAGGGTAAAATCCATCTGCAGCTTGGTGCCAAAGCCGTAATTGTAGGTAGAAAACACACCAGGCTTTGCTGTTTCATTGAACGGGAAGTAGCCATAAGGGTCTTTCGGGGTCGATGACGCACTCACATTCTTTGAAGACTCTCTGTTATTGGCACTTTGGCTTTGGAGAAAATATTTTGAATCCGAATTTTGTTCCGAATTTTGTTTTAGATACAAGGTTGTATCCTTGCTGTCAAAGCACCAATAATCAACGCCCTGATCCTCACCAAAAATCTGTTTCTTGGTAAAGGGGAACGCAACGTTGTCGTACACTTCACCAAGCTTTGCATTTTTACTATTCTTTCCTAAGAGGAATTCTTTGTTAAAGTGCGGTTCTACTGCTCCTGTACCTTTCAGCAGCGGTTCACCTGTTGCTTTACCGGTGGATGTTGTATCCTTAACCAAGCCCTGATAGGCATAGTATGTATGATTATTGTCATTGTTTTGAGGATCTTCATTATACTGAGAGTTATTGATTGCCATGAAACGCTTAAATTTGTCGTACCCAAACAAATTTAATGTAGTAGCAATATCGCTAAAGTTAGTTCCTCCTCCAGGCTGAAAATGTCCGGTATAAATCGGGTATTCGGCCTTTGCATCCTTATAATAATCGCTCAGCGCCTGATCGAACTGGCGGAAGGGTACCCAGTTGCGGTGACTTACAGTAGGAGAACTTTGATCGTAACTGCCACGGTTATTGCCGTTCAGTTCGTAATCTGTATAATAGTCATACAGCGTACTGGTAACATATTTTGTGTTTGCTTCTTCCGTAAAAGGAGCGGATTTAATATCTACTACTTTAGTGCCAGTATCTTTCCCCTTTTCGGCATCACGCAGGGTACCTTTTGGAGCCCAGTAGCCGCCACGAGTGGTACCTTTATATACTGCATCGTCATTCGTATCCGCATAGAAGCAATTTTTGCCATCTGTGGGAATCTCCAGCCACTCTGTACTTACTCCATTTCCTTTTGTCGCATTGTCATCGTTAATTTCTTCACCGGAAAAGATGATTGAACTATTTGAACTATATTCTTGGGGAATGTCAACATAATAAAGGTTTTCGTTTGTATCATCTTTTACCAGCGTGCCTTTTTCGGAGTTTCCGTTGCCTCCTTTTATCCGATAATAAATGGTCTCTGAATTATTGGCTTTTGGGATTGAATAGTTGCCGCTAGTATCACCCGTTCCTGTTGTTGGCAGCTTTGAGAAAGTAGCATCGTAATAGATACGGAAAGAGTTTTCTCTACCCCATCTTACGTTGTCTGCGCCAGTATAGATAAAGCAGTTACTTGTTTCACTGTACATAAAGGATTCTTTATCATTACCACTAACAGATTCGTTATAGAAGTTATAGAATTTGCTGGATTTTTCTTCACCGTCCTCATCCCATGTAAACTGAACATAAGAGCATGCCTGTTCTGGGATGGTAAAACTAACGAATTCTCCCTCAGGAACATTTTGAGCCGCTGCGTCACCATTAACCAATGTTAAGTTTCCACTTTTTTCATCAGGGATATAGAAATTTGCCTTTACGTTCGTTAAATTAGCTGTACTGCGGTTTTCGAACTTGATGGGTTTGTTTGCATAGTATGTATGACTCGTCAGGATGGAATCGTCTGTCCATTCACCTTTAGTTGGATCGGCATTTTTAGTTGGATCATACATTTTGTTATTGTAGAAGTTTATAGGTTTCGGTTCCTGCTCCTTTAGCGTAATCTGTGCTGTCCAACCACCATCCCTGTATAACTGGAACTGTATTTCTAGAAAGTTATCTCCTAATATATCTTTACAATTCTTAACGGCATAAATCTTATGTCCATCTTCTGTTTTCCATCCGGTCGGCTCCATTGAAAGCTGAAGCCACCACTCATCATTCTTAGAATTGCCCGGTTTTCTATCAGTTCTTACATTAAATTTAATTTCATCGGAATCTAAAACGGTCACCGTCTCATTATTACCTGGCATCGTATCCGGAACGACAAAGTAAACCGTGAATCCATCTGTCGCTTCCGGCTCACTAACTGCCTGCACGTTATCCACGCTTGTTGCGGCGTACATCTTCTGCGGCTGTTCGGTCGGTTCCGGGGTGGCGGTGGGGGTCACGGTCGGCGTGGGGGTGGCCGTTGCGGTGGCTGCCGGTTCCTGGGTCGGGGTGGGTTCTGCCGTGGGCTCCGGCGTTTCGGTCGGGGCGGGCTGCTCCGGCTCGGCGCTTTGTTCCGGTTCCGGGGTGGCGGCGTTCTGCTCCGGCGGAGCGGTATTCTCCCCGGAGGCCGTTCCCGGCTCATCCTCCAGCAGCTCTACTTCGTCAGGTGCGTCGGGCAGAAGATCCTCCTCTGCGTATACAGGCAGGGCCATTGCCATAACCAGGCAAGCGGTGACAAGCAGCGCTGTCAGCCGGCGCGCCCAACCTGTTGTGTTTTTCCCTGTTCTATTCAATCTGCTCACCCGTCTTTCGCGCTGGCTTGATGGAAGCACATTGTTCCACAGGGGATCCCTGTGAAACAGTAAAAGAAGCCAGCTTCTTTTACTTGCGCAACCGTTGCCATGTTGTTTTCAAAAAAAACCGCATCGAGTCTTCTCATTGCGCATTTACTTTTTATTTTCTTAATATAGCACCTTTACACCAGAAAGACAATACAATCCACGCAAATTCCTGTTTTTCAGCACTTTTACTGATTGCGCTTTCCTCCAATTATACAATGTATTCAAAGCCTTTGTATAATTTATTCCTGATTTTCTTTTTGGCAGCGGTCCCTTTTATATACTTTGACCGCGCGTTTATGATCCTCTGCGCACACAGAGCGCAACTTTGCAGCAAAATTCACCTTTTTTGCTACATTTCCCTGTTTTTGCGCAATTATTTGTTTCGCATGCGCCTGTTTGTGGCGGGGCCTGGCGGCTGGGTGGGCGCCTTGTGGGAGGGATGGCAGGTTTGCGGCGCACGGTTCCCGCTTTTTTGCGGCGCGATGGGTACACCGCGCCCCTGCAAACGGTTTGCGGTGTTTGCGGCGGCGGGTGTGTGTGTGGTGGATTGCACGCCCACCAACGGGACGCCGTTCTCCCTTTACAACGGGGTGCGGGTTTGCTGCAGATATGCCATTCGCTTTTTTGTCCCCCTTGCCCTGCCCCTGATTCCCGGTTCCCCCTTGCCGATTTCTATTTGCGCCAGCTCCTGAGGTGCATCTGAGAGCAACGAAAATAGCGGATCTTTCGCAAGCACAAAATCCGGCTGCGTTTACTGAAACAGACGAGCTTTTTGACGTTTCAGACAGGACTAAGGTGTATCTGAAAAGTCGAAAATTTAGTCTATTTCTACAAACACAGCGGGATTTTGCGTTAAAGCGCCTTGGAATCCACAAAGGATTCCTGCGGCTCTCTGCCTTAAATCCTGCTTGTGTTTGCGAAATATCCGTCATTTTCTTTGTTTTCAGATACACCTCCAGCTCCCAGCTTTCAATCTATCCTGTGTAAACTGCAACCCCACACGCGCCATTCTGTGCGGCACTTACCTTATAATATATGGGTGCTGCCCTGTGTAAATTTGCAACTGATCTATTTGAAGCAGCTGTGAGCTGTTGCAATTTTGCACAGGGTATTGCCCGCATTCTGTGCCGAACATTCCCGAAACGTGTTGGAAAAGCGCACAGGATTGCCTTGTTTCCCTATGCCGCTTACCGTTGGAAAAACGCACAGGTTACCCCCGGAACAGTTGCATTTTACACAGGGTATTCCCGCTCCCCTGCCCCGCCGTGACCGCGTACCTGTTGGAAAACCACACAGGATAGGCCCGTTCCCCGTGTTGCAATTTACACAGGTTTGGCTGTTTTTGGCTTATTTGCAACTTTACGCAGGTTGCTTTCCGCACAGGAAAATGGTGGTGGAATGCACAGGCTGCAGTTGGTTGAACACACAGGTTTGCGTTGTTAAATTACACAGGCTCTACCTATTACTAATATAGAACTAAACATCTAAGCCATAATAACAACCAGAGGTAAGCCGGGAGATGGGGGAGAACGGGAAAAAATTGGTGTTGCCATTCCATCAGGTTACAGAACCCTGAAACAGCAGGACAGAAAAGCACAATAAAACCCTGTGTAACCTGCACCCGGGCTGCAACCCCCACAGGATATATGGCAAACCACAACGCGGGTGTTGCATTTTGCACAGGGTAATGACGGTGAAACCCTGTGTAAATTTGCAATTCTTGCGCTGGACAACAGGATGTGCTATAATGTTTAGCATGATGTGCGTGACCACCCGGGATACAGCAACCGATATAGGAGGCCCCTGCTTATGGCGGCAAGTAAACAGAAAAAAGATGATCCGTTTGTCGTTACGTTTGAAGAACGCGGGGACCAGACCATCGTTCGCAAATCCAATGACCTTGTACAGATGACGCGCAACAACCTGACGCTGAGCCAGCAGCGCCTGATGCTGCATATTTTTTCGATGATTAAGCCGGAGGATACGGACCTGCCTTCTTATGAGCTGAGCATTTATGATTTTATCAAGATGACCGGCATGGACCCGCACAGCGGGGCGCTGTACAAGCAGGTGCGCAAAAATATTGAGGAGCTGGCCAACGCGCCCATCCAGTGGATCAAGAATAACGGAACTTCCACAGTGGAAACATTCCGCTGGATCGATAAAGTGCGCATTGATGAGGGCCGCGCGCGCATGACCATCACGCTGGATCCGGTGCTGAAACCGCACCTGGTGCAGCTGAAAACCCTGTATACCACCATGGATGTGACCTACACCATGCTGATGCGGTCCACCTATTCCATCCGCATTTACGAGCTGTGCAAGAGCTACCAGAGCCTGTACCTGAAAAAGAAAGCGGCCGGGGAACCGCTGGTATGGAACCTGAGCATGCTGTATGAACAGCTTTCGTATACGGCCAACCGATGGTCGGATTTCCGCCGCCTGGCACTGGAAAAGGCAAAGGCGGAAATTAACGAAAAGACGGATATTATTTTTAATTACGATGTGTACGAAAAAAAAGGGCAGAAGGTTCTTTCGCTGGTGGTAACGATTGACCCGGTGGATGATGCCGCCGCACAGGCCAACCTGGACAGCATCAACAGCACAGTGCGCAAAAAGAGCAAAAAGAAGGGCCGCCCCACCGTGGCGATTGAGGATTCGCTGCTGGATGACCCCAGCGTGATCACCTTTGATTATGTTTCGGCACCGGAAACAACGATCCCCTATTCCTTTGGACGCCACCGCACCGAGCTGCGGGAGGAAATTGTTGTGAAAGCGCGCATGGATCAGCTGCGCGCGGAGATTACGCCCGAAGAGCTGCACGCGGTGGAAGTGATCATTGATGTGTTGGCAGATGCCTGCTGCACCATCCAGGCAGGCGATGGCGAGCAGGACGGCGGCAACAAAACGGTGTTTGGAAAGATGAATGCCATCATCCTGGATTGCGGCGGGCTGACCAGTTGGCTGGCCGGTGTGGCACCCCGTTATGCACAGGAGATCATTCCCCGGTCGCAGACGATGCGCAGCCCGGCGCGGTACCTGAACAAGGTGCTGCGCGAGGATATGGATAACTATCGCATTTATATTTTCCGCAAGGCAAAGCCGGCAGCAGAACCCAAAGAGGAGCTGTTGGAAGCGGAGTACCATGTGATGGACGAGCCGGTGCAGCAAACGATGCCGGAGCCTGAGTCGCCCAAGGTAGAGCTGATTCCCGAAACGATTGTAAAACGACAGGATATGCGAAAAGAGTTTGCAAAGTTTGTAGATGATGGATACCTGGAAAAGACGTTGACGAGCGGCCAGCGCGGCGCTTACCACGAAATTTACCGCCACCTGGCAGCGCGGTGCGTGCCATCGCCTTCCAGCCTGCGCAATGGGCTGAAAGACGAAATGCGGCTGCATTACCTGGCCTGCATGAATGAAGTGATTGAAAAGTATGGCAGCCTGACCCCATTGATGGAAGCTATGGCGCATGAACTGGACTTTGATGTGTTCTGGGCAAAGGCCGCCAAGGACCCCAACGTGAATAACCCGATGGGGCTGTTCTACCACATTATTGAAGAACGCGCGCTGAACCCGATCGGCACCATAATGAACGACCAGGCACAACGGCAGAAGGTTGCCGCCAAGGAAAAAGGTGAAAAAGATAAGTGGCACAACGAAAGCTGGATGGATGCTTTTGAGGAAGATATCCCGGATGACAGCGAAGAGTAATTGAGATGAAGCGCAGCGGAACATCCGGGAGCGCTATTATAATAAGGTAAGCAGCGGCTGGCAGATTGCTGGCCGCTGCTTTTTTGTTGGGGTGCAGCTGAGAAATGGAAATATCCGGCGTTTTTTGATTTCAGATAGACCTTGGGCAACACCGCACAATTCCCGCCTGACGGCTTAAGCACCGCTCCGACGGCTGCGGCACGGCATCTGCGTTGCCAAAATGCTCGATAAGACATCCAGTATTATCTGCGCTTTTGGCCTAGCAGCTACCGCACCTCGCTCGCCGTATCGGCACTTAGAATTATGCGGTATTGCCCTTGGGATAATAGGTGAGAAGGAAGGTGCGTGAGCGGGAATGCCTGGATGAAGTGAAGAAGGATGGGAAGGAAAAGCGGCAGAGGAAAAGCGTGAACAGCAACGAAGAGATGCCTGCATGATATTCGTCAAAATATCCGTTGACACACGCGAAGCATATGATATAATAGAAGCTATAACAGCAACGAAGAGATGCCGCATGGCATGGGGTTGCCGTTTTTGCAACCCGCAGTTAGATTAAGGGCAATACCGGCGTGCGGTACCGCCAAAAGAACCGAACAAAAGGCAAAGATTAACCAACAGCAACGAAGAGATGCCTACACAAAGGCGCTCGCAAGGAGGAAAACAATGGGATATTGTATCTCAGTCTGCATTGAAAAAGGCGGCGTGGGAAAAACCGTTACCGTCTGCAACCTGGCGGCGCTGATGGCGCAGGACGGCAAGCGGGTGCTTGTTGTGGATATGGATGCCCAGGGCAACTGTACCTATACCCTGACGGGCGCCCGTGTAACCGATAATACTTTTGACCGCGCTGGCGTGTATGATATGTTCCGTGCCTATGGCATCAGCGGCACGCAGAACTATATTTCCCGCACGCAGTTTGATAATATTGATATAATTCCGGCAAATGGCAACACCCCAATGGCGGCCAAGCAGCTGCAAATCCTGGAACAGTCCGAAAGCACCAGTATCAATATGTTTTTGGCCATGTGCCTGGCACAGGTTGCCGGCGAATACGACTATATTTTGATCGATACCCCGCCGTCCCGCGATGTAATGGTGACCAACGCCCTGATGGCCAGTGACTTTGTGCTGATCCCCTGCGTGTGCGATGACTACAGCCGTGACAGTGTGTACCGCACTGTGGCCATGTGCCAGCAGTTGGAGCACGATGAGGGCGAAAAAATTGATGTTTTGGGCATTATCCTGACTATGGTGGAAAAAACTGCCCTGACCGAAGTGATCCGCAATGAACTGCGGGAAAGCCAGCTGGGCAGCAAGCTGTTTACTGCCGAAATTCGTAAGGGACAGGCTGTAAAGGATAGCACCCGCCTTGGTGCGCCGGTTGTGCTATGTGCACGCAGCAGCAACCCGGCAAAGGATTATGCAAAGGTGTATGCTGAGCTGAAAACGCGCGTTGAACAGGAGGCAGAGTGATGGCAAGCAAACTGGACCGACTGCAGAAGAAAGGCTTTAAAGTAAACGAAGCAGCGTTAAGTAAGATCGCGCGCGGCGACCAGGAGCCGGGCGGTGAATACAGCGAGATCAATATCAATGATATTGAAGAAAACCCGGATAATGCCCTTTACCGTGAGCTGGATACCGAGGAAGATATTGCGCTGCTGGCCGATGATATCCGCCGCGCGGGGCTGCTGCACAACCTGGTTGTGTTCCCTAAGGCCGGTGTTGGCGGAAAATATGTGCTGCTTTCCGGCGAGCGCCGCCTGCGTGCGCTGCGCCTGTTGGTGGAGCAGGATAAACGCGAGCAGGAAGAAAAACAGCTGCCCAACCGCATGAGTGAATGGCAGAAAGTGCAGTGCAAAGTGGTGCGCAACTTGACGGAAAACGAAAAAGTTGTGTATATTGACAGCGCAAACCTGCAAGTGCGCGGCGGCATCAGCAATGAACGTGTGATGCGCCAGGCGGCGGCGCGTTTTGTGGAAAACCTGCAGAAAGCACCGTATAACCTGAGCGCAGCGGAAGCGAAAAAAGCGCTGAAAGAGGTCAGCCCGCTGAATTCCCGCACAATTGATAAGGCGCTTTCGATTCAGAATGATCTCAACCCTGACCTGCGCCGCTTGCTGGATGAGGAATTCCTGAACCGAGCCGAGTGCGAAACCTATCTCCGCCTGACCCTGGAAGAACAGGCTCGTGCAGCCGCAGTGTTTTTGAAAATCGCAGCCCTTGACCCACGCAGCCATGAGCGCCGCGCCATTAAGGACGCATTGACCACCGCCATGTTGGATGTAGCAGTGGAACGCCGCAGTATGCAGGAGCGCGAGAGCGTATTTGCAGCAGCGTTGCAAAATGCACAGGATGCAATCGGTCAGGCCAAGACGCAGGAAAACAAGGCGGCGGCAGTAGATAAGGACCACAACTTTATTTCGGCCAAGCTGCCTACCACGGCCCGCAAACTGCGTAAAATTGCAGCGGCAAAAAATATTGAAGCTAAGATCCGCAGTTATACGGCAGAGGACCGCAAAGCAATGTCGGACCAGATGCAGGAGCTGATTGCGGCAGCGCAGGAGCTGAAAGCACTGATTGATGCTGTGGAATAATCCAGATCCACGAAAGCGGCAAACAACAAAAATCCATGTAAATAGGAATACAGGAATCCACAATATGAAACAGCGAATTGTCATCCGGCTGCACCTGGCTGTGCGGGCAGTGCTGCAAAGCGAAGCGGACTGGCGCGGCACGCGGCTGGGCACCCTGACATCGGAGCTGATCCATGAACAGGCTGCGAAAGCGCGCCTGTGCGGGGTGCAGAATTACGAGTTGAACCCCGTCAGCAGCCGCTATGTTCCCGTTACAAACGGGACAAAATATAAGCAGACATCTGGCCTGGAGCAGATCTCCATCTATTTGAATGATGAGGATATGCAAACCCTGAAAGAGCTGGCACTGGCCAACGATAGTGTGCGTGTGATCAACGGCAGGCAGGCAATCACCTACCGATATGTTGTTCCCGGAATGCTGCTGAACGACCCGGTGTTTACGGGGCTGACAGAGCAGAGCAGCACGGCAGGGTAAGCACTTCAAAATCTTGAATAAATCAAAGGCGGCGCCGCGTTTTTTGAAAGACGCGGTGCCGTTTTGTATGCAAAGCAGCCTGAAAATACTACAAAACATAAACCTGTGTAAAATTCCAACAAAACGGATAGAAGGTGAGAATAGGAAAAAAGGAGAAATATGTTGGAATTTTACACAGGTTTACAGAGCAAAACATGAGGAAAAGCGCGATGCAGCGTTTGCGAAATAAAGCGGATTTTGGGTGAATCAGGTGCGGGGAACCAAAAAAGAAGGGAAACCTGTGTAAATGGCAACAATCTGCAGGGGAAATTACCTTTTTATAATACGACAGGGATAGTAATACCCTGTGTAAAGATGCAACACTGTACGCTGCGAAAGGGAAGAGTTGCAATTTTACACAGGGTATTGGTTATTCTGTCAGGCGGAGTAGAAGGAAAACACTAAAAACAAAATGGCATATATGAGCCGTATTATACGATTTGGAATTAAAACAGCCGACCAAACGATGGGATTTGGCGGGATAGGGAGAAAGGCGAAAGTTGCTATGGAGAGAGCGAGGGCAGAGGTTGGCATGCTGCTTGATAGACAAAAACATGGAAACGTGATGTGAAATGGCGGGAATACAACGCCATTTTTGTATTAAACTTATTAAATAATACAACTTGTATTACGGTACAGAGAATCTCTTTGGAAACCAAGCGGGAATAATTTGACGATTTAAGCAATAGTAGATGGCCTGCAACTTGAGAAAGTATTGGCAACACCGCATAATTCCCGCCTTACGGCTTAAGCACCGCTCCGGCAGC
>ERZ780177.3014-NODE-3014-length-13232-cov-2.731805_pt1 | contig 13232 bp, 9 predicted proteins | sample MGYA00510973_ERZ780177 | MGnify/ENA primary metagenome ERZ780177 (study PRJEB29588, sample SAMEA2144396) | human gut metagenome | biome: human gut; feature: human-associated habitat; material: faeces | place: Denmark | collected 2008/2010 ...
TTTTCCAAAAGGGGCCCCTCTCCCCCTCAAACTCCCCCTCTCCTCCCGAAAACTTTTGTTCCGGTCGATAACGGGGCAGGGCAGGACGGTGATCGTGCCCTGAACATCTGTCCCCCGGTGGTTTGGGGAGAGCGTGCCCTGGAGGCCGGACAAGAGCGGAGGCTGCGGAAGGCGTGCCCTTCGCGGCTTTCTGGGGAGCAAGGACAGTTTTTGCACACAAGCGCAGTGCTGCGGCGCTGCATGAGGATATCAAGATGAAAAAGACCATTTGTCTGTTGCCGGGTGACGGCATCGGTCCCGAGATCGTGGCCCAGGGCGTGGCCGTCCTGGAAGCTGTGGCCAAAAAGTTCGGCCATGAATTCGACTTCGTGCCCGCCCTCATCGGCGGCGCGGCGCTGCTGTGCGTGTCTCTCGCGTGCAGCGCGGTATGTGCTTGGAGCACGGTCCGGCTGCGCACCGAGGTCGAAGGCCTGCGCAGCCTTGTAAACGGGCTTTCGCTGAACAGCACGGTCTATTATCCGCAGGCCGACACGAACGATGATTTTGCGGAGAGCAGCGAGTCGGTCGCGATCGACCCGAACGACCCGTCTAATATTCCGGGTACCTGTATTAAATGCTGTGCCTGCACGACCTACTGCCCGAGCGGTGCAAAGAAGTTCGACGACCCGGATTTTCTGTCGCACACGGCCATGCTGGAGCAGTATTACACCGCGCTCGGTGCAAGGGATATCAACGGTCTTTTTGTAGTAACAGATAATCTGACCGCGGAGGAGCAGGCGCAGATTGAGGCAGAAAGCGACGTGGAGTCATACGGAGATGTAAAGGCCTACACGATCAGCGGTCCAAGCGACGGAACGTACATCGCGTTTGTCAGCAGCAGATGCAAATATCTGGGAATCAACCAGACCCTGCCGATGCTTTCGGAGTATTATCTCTACACGACAGAAGACGGCAGCCTGAAAATCATGGATGATACCGACAGCGATGCGGTCGTAACCGAGGCTATGAAAGCGGCGCTCGAAAACGAAGAAGTCAAAAATCTGATCGAACAGGTTCAGAACGATTATCAGAATGCACTCGATGCAGATGCTTCCCTGAGAGCATATGTAGAGAGCATTCAGTAGGAACAATAGAATAATACAAAACAAAAAAAGCAGTTTCTGGTTTTTATGAAACTGCTTTTTTGGAAGGATAAAATCATGCGCTTAAACAAATACTTAAGTGATGCGGGCGTCTGCTCGCGGCGGGAGGCGGACCGTCTGACAGAAGCAGGCGAGATTACTGTAAACGGAAAACGCGCGGAAACCGGCATGCAGGTGGAGTCTGGCGACGTTGTTGTCGTGAAAGGCAAAACCGTTGTCCCGGAGGAGAAAAAAGTCTATCTCGCCTTCAACAAACCGCGCGGCATCGTCTGTACTGCGGAAAAACGGGAAAAAAACAACGTCATCGATTATCTGTCCTACCCGGTGCGGATTTACCCGGTGGGAAGACTCGACAAAGATTCCGAAGGCCTCCTTCTGATGACGAACGACGGTGCGATCGTAAACGGTATCATGCGTGCCAGAAACCGCCACGAAAAAGAATACCAGGTCGAGATAAACAAAGAGATTACACCGGAATTTCTGAAAAAAATGGCATCCGGCGTGCCGATTCTCGATACCGTGACGCGCCCGTGCCGGATCCGGAAAACGGGAGAGCGCAGCTTTACGATTATTCTGACGCAAGGGCTGAACCGTCAGATCCGGCGGATGTGCGAAGCATTAGGATATCGTGTCACAAAGCTGAAACGTGTGCGGATCATGAATATTCACTTGAAAGACCTGAAAACAGGGGAGTACCGCCCTTTAACGGAAAAAGAATTAGCAGAACTGAAAAAGCAGATCGGGGAGGAAAAGCGATGAACGAGACAGAACGGATGAAGGAACTGGTCAAAAAGCTGAACGAAGCGGCAAAAGCCTATTACCAGGAAGACCGGGAAATCATGAGCAACCTGGAGTACGACACGCTGTATGACGAACTGCAGGTATTAGAGGAAAAAACAGGCGTAACACTCGCCGGAAGCCCGACCACAAAAGTCGGCTACGAGGCGATGGACGAACTGCCGAAAGAAGCGCACGAGTCGCCGATGCTTTCCCTTGATAAAACGAAAGATGTGGAAGTGCTCCGCAGCTTCATCGGGGATCACAAAACGCTGCTATCCTGGAAGATGGACGGTCTGACCGTCGTTCTGACGTACCGCGGCGGTACCCTCGCAAAGGCCGTCACCCGTGGAAACGGCGTGATCGGAGAGGTTGTCACGAACAATGCAAAAGTGTTTGAAAATATTCCCTTAAAAATCCCGTACCAGGGAGAGCTGGTTCTGCGCGGCGAGGCGATCATCCGCTATTCCGATTTTGAGAAGATCAACGAGGAGATTGAGGATGTCGATGCGAAATACAAGAATCCGAGGAACCTCTGCAGCGGTTCTGTGCGCCAGCTGAACAATGAGATTACGGCAGAACGCCACGTTCATTTTATGGCATTTGCGCTTGTGAGCGCTCCGGAACAGGATTTCGAAAATTCCAGAATCCGTCAGATGGAGTGGCTGAAAGAGCAGGGCTTCGAGGTGGTGGAATACAAGGTTGTCACCAGAGATAACCTCGACGAGGCGATGCAATATTTCTCCACGAAAATCGAGACAAACGATTTCCCGTCCGATGGCCTTGTCGCGTTGTATGACGATATCGCCTACGGAGAATCACTTGGCACAACCGCGAAATTCCCGCGGAATGCTTTCGCCTTCAAATGGGCGGATGAACAGAAGGAGACCACTCTGCTTGAAATTGAGTGGAGCCCGTCGAGAACCGGTCTCATCAATCCGGTTGCGATTTTTGAGCCGGTCGAGCTGGAAGGAACTTCGGTTTCCCGCGCAAGCGTCCACAACATCAGTATCATGCGTTCGCTGGATCTCGGTGTGGGTGATAAAATCCTTGTCTACAAAGCAAACATGATCATTCCACAGATCGCAGAGAATCTGACGAGAAGCGGCGTGCGCGATATTCCGGAAACGTGTCCTGCCTGCGGCGGTGCCACCCGGATTCAGATGATGAATAATGTCGAGACCCTCTACTGTACGAATCCGGAGTGCCCGGCAAAATTCATGAAGGCATTCACCCTGTTTGTAAGCCGCGACGCGATGAACATCGACGGCATGTCGGAGGCAACGCTCGAAAAATTCGTGGGTCACGGCTTCATCCGTGAGTTTGCCGATATTTTCCGTCTCGACCGCTACCGCGACGAGATTGTGGAGATGGACGGTTTCGGTGAAAAATCATACCAGAATCTGATCGACAGCATCGAGCGCGCGAAAAACACAACGCTGCCCCGTCTGATTTTCGGACTTGGCATCTTAAATATCGGTCTTGCAAACGCGAGAATGATCTGCAAAGCCTTTGATTTCGATCTCGACCGGATCCGGAATGCATCGGCGGAGGATTTCGCGCAGATCGACGGTGTCGGAGAAGTGATTGCAAAAAGCATCGTGGATTACTTTGCGGATGAGGAAAATAAAGAACGTCTTGAGCGCCTTCTGTCGTATCTGACGATTGAGAAGCCGCAGGCAAGCCAGGAAGAACAGAAATTAGCCGGTCTTACCTTCGTCATCACCGGAAGTGTGGAACATTTCCCGAACCGGAATGCATTAAAGGCAAGAATCGAGGAGCTCGGCGGAAAAGCCACCGGAAGTGTAACGGGAAAGACGAGCTATCTGATCAACAACGACACGACATCCAGTTCCTCCAAAAACCGGAAAGCACGCGAACTCGGCGTGCCGGTGATCTCAGAAGAGGAATTTCTGAAGATGACAGAAGAATAACGAAATATCTGCAAAGGCGGTTTGCATCCCGCGCGGGAATCTGCTATAATCGGAAACAGACGGCAGAAATTCCTGCCGGAAAAAGCAAACCGCCTGTCTGCGCAGAGAAAAGCGCGGCAGATCAAGAAGAATAGAAACGAGGAAAAAGAATATGCCGGTTAAAGTTCAGGCAGATTTACCTGTAAAAGAAATACTCGAAAGCGAAAATATATTCGTCATGGACGAGACAAGAGCGGTTCATCAGGACATCCGTCCGCTGAAGATTATGATCCTGAATCTGATGCCGCTCAAAGAAGATACCGAGCTACAGCTTCTGCGCTCCCTTTCCAACACCTCCCTGCAGGTTGATGTCACCTTTCTGATGGTGGCAAGCCACGAGGCGAAAAATACATCGACCAGCCATCTGAACACGTTCTATGTGAAATTTGAGGATGTGCGGAAAAATTATTACGACGGTATGATCATCACCGGTGCACCGGTCGAGCAGATGGAATTTGAAGAAGTTGACTACTGGGATGAACTGACAAAGATCATGGACTGGACGAACACACACGTTACCTCCACGATGTTCCTCTGCTGGGGAGCCCAGGCGAGTCTGTATCATTTCTATGGACTGAAGAAACGGATGCTTCCGGAGAAGAAATTCGGGCTGTTCTGGCACAAAGTCAACAACCGCAAGATCCCGCTTGTGCGAGGCTTCGATGACGAGTTTTTGGCACCGCATTCCCGCCACACAGAAGTACCGATCGACGATATCCGTGCCTGCAAAGATGTCACGATTCTCGCAGAGTCCGACGAAGCCGGATTCTATCTTGGCATGGCAGAAGAGGGAAGAAAGATTTTTGTGATGGGTCATCCGGAGTACGACCGTATGACGCTCGACGGCGAGTACCACCGCGATAAAGACAAAGGACTCCCGATTGAGATTCCGAAGAACTATTATAAAAACGACGATCCAAATACAAAACCAGTGCTTTTATGGCGGTCACATGCGAACAATCTGTATACGAACTGGCTGAACTACTATGTATACCAGGTGACCCCGTATAATCTTGACGGAACTCCGGATTTTTCGGGAAAATAAGAGAGAAAAAGACCCCCCGCACCGGGCGCACACCGGCTGCGGGGGGTTGCTGTAAAAATCTGCTATAAAAAACGGAAAGCTTTCCTGGCTTACCGTTTGAAATCAAATAATGTTTTCAGCGGAATTTCGAGTGCTTCCGCAATATCCATCAGCTTGTTTAGAGACAGAGAGGTATGACTGTTTGGCGCTTCGATGTTGCTCATATGTGTACGGCTGATCTGGACAGCTTCGGCAAGCTCACTTTGCGTTAATCCGCGTGCTCTGCGATAAAAAGCGATGGTAAGACCGAGGAGGCGCATCTCCTCCGTATGACGTTCTCCCATTGCTATGGCTCCTTTCTGAACAGAGTGATACAAAGACTTATATAATATTTATCTTAAACGATTAAATACCAAAAAGAAACAACTTTAAATTTTTATAATGCACATGTAAATTGTGCAAAATATAGAAATTATCCATCAGAATAATAGGAAAACAGGAAAAAGAGTTCTTTTGACAAATGAGAGGTTTTTGTGTATGCTGTAGAAAGCACCAACAAATAAAATCGGAGGTTTTTGCATATGAAAGAGTTGATCCATACCATTCCGCTGATGGATGCATTCAAGGCGGAAGATGAGTGCCCGTTCTGCTATCTGGAGCGGGAAGCAGAGCAGCATGCGATTTCGTTTGCGCTCGGTTCCGGCGCATCCTATATGGAGGATGATGTGCGTGCGGAAACAGACGCGATGGGATTCTGCCGCCACCACTATAAAATGATGTACGATTACGGAAACCGTCTCGGAAGCGGTCTGATTTTATCCACCCATCTGAAAAAACTGAACCAGGAGCTTGCCGCACAGATGGATCTGTTTGCACCGGGAAAATCCTCGGTGTTCAAGCGGATGCAGAAGACATCCCTCGACAAACAGGGCCGTGAGACTGCGATCGGCCAGTGGATTGATGAGAAGACGCATTCGTGCTACGTCTGCGATCACTTCAAGGCAAACTATAACCGCTATCTTGATACGTTCTTTGATCTCTACAAAAAAGACGAGGAGTTTGCAAGACTGTTCCGCGAGGGAAAAGGCTTCTGTCTGCCGCATTTTGCGGATCTGGTAGAAACGGCGGAGAAAAAGCTGAATGATAAACAGAAAGCGGAATTTTACCCGACTCTGTTCAAAATCATGAAAGAAAATTACCAGCGGCTGCAGGAAGAGGTAACATGGTTTACTGACAAATTCGATTACCGCAACAAGGATAAGGACTGGGGAAATTCAAAAGATTCCATCCAGCGCTGTATGCAAAAATTAGGCGGCGGCTATCCGGCGGACGAGCCGTTTACGGAAGGATTATAATTCTTGTTTATAAAAGGAGCATAAAGTTTCGATGCAGAAGTTTTATCAGAGATTAAAAGAGAATCAAAAGGAGCGCGCCCGGTGCGCGTTTCTTGTTTTGTATTTCGGCGTGCTGGCGGTGCTGCTGTTTCTGGCGCGCCCGCTGCTGGATACGACGGCGGCAGACCGGGAGTGGAGTATTCACTTTCTGTTCCCGTGCCTGCTGGCGTGTATCATACTGACGACAGTCGTCAGTTTCTGCCGGTTTGCTGCAAAGCCGGACCAGAAACCAAAACCGCGCTATGTGGGATGGAAACAGCCGATTCTGATGCTGGCAAACGCAGCCTATCTGTTTGCCACACTGGAATTTGTCACAAACAGCCAGTTCCGGGAGATGAAATGGTATTATGCGTTGTTGAATATCGGTGTCATTTTCGTACTTTCCATTCTCGTTTCCCTCTTTCTGAACTCCATCCGCCGCGCGATGATTTTCATGAACATCTTTTATTTCTGCATGAGTCTGGTATTCTACTATGTTTATCTGTTCCGCGGAGAAGCGTTCCAGCTCATCGACCTGTACAGCATTGCGACGGCGGCGGACGTAGTCGGCGGCTACAAATTCGAGATCACAGGTGAAATCGTGACTTCGTTTATCACGATGATGCTCGTTGTGTGCCTCTGGCTGCAGAGCCGGGAATACCGTTTTGCACGGAAAACGAGGAATAAAATTCTGCTCCGCGTGGCTGCTGCTGCGCTGACGCTCGGAACATACCTGGCGTACATGAATCTGAACTGGAACGCCGAGTTCGGTGTCATCAGTGACCTCTGGAATCCGGCGAAGACATACCGCCAGTACGGAACGACGGTCGGTTTTACCGCGGTCGCCAAATACATGCGCCTGACACCGCCGGACGGCTATTCGAAAGACGAAGTGACAGCGATTGCCGATACGAGCGAGAAAGAGACGAAAACAGAAGATCTTCGAAAAGATAATGCGGATAGCGTGACACCCGTCAACATCATCGCGATCATGAACGAGTCGTGGTTTGACTACCGTTCCGTCGGCGATCCGCAGACGAGCGAGAGCTACATGCCGTTCCTCGATTCGCTGACCGAAAATATCATCAAAGGGCACACGCTGACGTGTACCAAGGGCGGCGGAACAGCAAAAACGGAGTATGAGTTCCTGACCGGAAACTCCTGCAAGCGGTTCCCGGGCATGGTGCCGTACGTCAGCTACTTTACGCACAGCCAGTATTCCCTTGTCACGACGTTAAAAGACCAGGGTTATCAGGCAATTGCGATGCATCCGAACAAGGCGACAAACTGGAAGCGGAGCACGGCATACCGTTTCCTTGATTTTGATGATTTCATCTCGCTTGATCAGTTCTCCGATACGGCCAAGCGGTACCGCGGCATGATTAGCGATCAGGCGAACTATGAGAAGATCGTGGAAACCTACGAGAACAAGGAGCCGGGCAGCCCGTTCTTCCTCTTTGATGTGACGATGCAGAACCACAGCGGCTACACGAACCGTTATTTCCAGGCGGATATCAACTGCAACGGCTACGACAGTGATGAGGCCGATCAGTATTTCTCCCTGTTAAAGCTTTCCGATGAGGCAATTTCCTATCTGATCCGGTATTTCCAGCAGGTGGACGAGCCGACGATGATCATTATGTTCGGCGATCATTCCCCGAAGCTGCCGGATGCGTTTGAAACATGGATTGCCGGAGACGCCTATCAGAATCTTTCGGTCGAGGATCAGGAGAAGTTCTATGGAACCCCGTTCTTCATCTGGACCAACTACAGCATGAAATCCGAGAGCAATGTCTGGATCAGCACAAACTATCTCTCAAGCTATGCGTTAAGCCTTACCGGCCTGGAACTGACGCCGTACAACGAGTATCTGCTTAACCTGCGCGAGAAGATGCCGGCGCTCAATCACCTCGGCTTTTTAGCAAGTGACGGAACCTGGTACCGCTGGAACGACAGCGATGCGCCGGAGGAGGATCTCGAGTACGAACGGCGGTATGAATGCCTGCAGTACAATGAACTGATCGACAAAAAAGACCGGGATGACAGCTTTTTTACAATTTCCGGTGAAAAAGACGAAGAATAAGGGCTTTCCCTACTTGCCAGAAAACGGAAACCTATGGTAGACTATACTCCGTATGACCGGGAAACCCCGGCGGTAACTTCACGTTTACAATTAAGAATAAGAAAATGAGGTTTTAAAAAGTATGATTGCAGCAAATAATGTGACACTTCGTGTTGGAAAAAAAGCGTTGTTTGAAGATGTCAATATCAAATTCACCGAGGGAAACTGCTACGGCATGATCGGTGCCAACGGAGCGGGAAAATCAACCTTCCTGAAAATCCTGTCCGGCCAGCTTGAACCGACAAACGGAGACGTAACCATCACACCGGGCCAGCGTCTTTCCTTCCTCGAGCAGGACCACTTCAAATACGACAGCTATCCGGTACTTGACACCGTTATCATGGGAAATGCCCGTCTCTATGAGATCATGAAAGAGAAAGAGGCGCTGTACGCAAAAGAAGACTTCACCGATGAGGACGGTATCAAAGCGAGCGAGCTCGAGGGTGAGTTTGCAGAGATGAACGGCTGGGAGGCAGAGACCGATGCAGAGCAGCTCTTAAACGGCCTTGGCATTGAGCCGGAACTGCACTACGCACAGATGGCGGACCTGACCGGCAGCCAGAAGGTCAAAGTTCTTCTTGCAAGAGCCCTGTTCGGAAATCCGGACATCCTTCTTCTCGACGAGCCGACCAACCACTTGGACCTCGATGCGATCGAGTGGCTTGAGGAGTTCCTGATCAACTTCGAGAATACCGTTATCGTCGTATCCCACGACCGTTACTTCCTGAATAAAGTCTGCACCCAGATCGCAGATATAGATTACGGAAAAATCCAGCTCTATGCCGGAAACTACGACTTCTGGTTTGAGTCCAGCCAGCTGCTGGTAAAACAGATGAAAGAGGCGAACAAGAAGAAAGAGGAGAAGATCAAAGAGTTACAGGATTTCATCTCTAGATTCAGCGCCAACGCATCGAAGAGTAAACAGGCTACTTCCCGTAAGAAAGCCCTGGAGAAAATCCAGCTCGACGATATCAAACCGTCCAGCCGGAAATATCCTTACATCGATTTCCGTCCGAACCGTGAGATCGGAAACGACGTTCTGCAGGTAGAGGGACTGACCAAAACCGTAGACGGCGTGAAAATCCTGGATAACTTAAGCTTTACCCTCGGAAGAGAAGATAAAGTTGCTTTCGTCGGAAGCAACGAGCAGGCGATCACCATGCTGTTCAAGATTCTGACCGGAGAAGAAGAGCCGGATTCCGGTTACTACAAATGGGGCGTAACCACCACACAGGCTTACTTCCCGAAGGACAACACCGCAGAATTCGACTGCGACCTGACTATCGCAGACTGGCTGACCCAGTATTCCGAGATCAAGGACGTAACGTATGTCCGCGGATTCCTAGGAAGAATGCTTTTTGCCGGTGAGGACGGCGTGAAACGTGTCAGAGTCCTTTCCGGAGGAGAGAAAGTGCGCTGCCTGCTCTCCAAGATGATGATTTCCGGTGCAAACGTTCTCGTTCTTGACGAGCCGACCAACCATCTGGATATGGAGTCCATCACTGCACTGAACAACGGTCTGATCAAATTCCCGGGCGTGCTGCTGTTCACCTGCCACGACCATCAGTTTGTACAGACCACAGCAAACCGTATCATGGAGATCCTTCCGAACGGCGCGCTGATCGATAAGATGACCACCTACGACGAGTATCTTGCAAGCGATGAGATGGCAAGAAAACGTCATGTCTACACAATGACAGAGGAAGATAATTAAAGATGAGCAAAAAGACGACAGTTTCCGGCATTCTGCTGGTGTTGCTTGTGCTGGCCACAACGCCGCTTCTTGGAACGGACAACGTTCCGTTCCTGAAGTGGTGGCTTATGACCCTGGTGCTCGGTATTGGATTTTATCCGGCTGCCGCAGCGCTGTTTCCGCGGTTTCATGACCGGGGATGGATGTTTTCTAAAGTGCTTGGCATCGTTGTTTCCGGTTTTGCTGTATTTGCTCTTGGAAGCTTCGGACTGGTTCCGTTTACCGCACCGGTCTGCCTGATCACAGTCGGTGTACTGATCCTGGCTTCTTGGATTTTCGGATGTTTTAAGGTACGCGTCCATGCGCCGGAAATCGACTTCCTGATGATGGAAGAAGTGTTGTTTTTCGCCTTTTTCCTTCTCTGGACCTACCTTGCGGGCTTTCACCCGGAGGCACACGGAACCGAAAAATTCATGGATTATGGTTTTATGAAGGCCATGATGCGCAGCACCGCCGTTCCGGCAGAGGATCTCTGGTACAGCGGAAGCGGTATTAACTACTATTACGGCGGCCAGTTCTATGCCGTATTTCTGACGAAGATTACCTTCACGGATGTAAAGCAGACGTACCATCTGATGCGTACGATGGTGGCATCGTTCACGTTTGTTCTGCCGTTTTCGATCACCTACCATCTGGCAGAGTCGCGTGCGTGCCACCGCATCCGGAAAGAGGGCGGCAATAAAAGCCAGATTGCACCGGTGCTTGGCGGTCTTCTTTCGGGAGGCGCCGTTTCCCTTGCCGGAAATATGCACTATGTGATTTACGGCTGCATCCGACAGTGGCTGGGACTGAACGAATCGGCTTACTGGTTCCCGAGTTCGACCCGCTATATCGGGTATGACCCGCTTGTGGAAAATGACCGCACGATTCATGAGTTTCCATCGTATTCCTTTGTGCTCGGCGACCTGCATGCCCATGTGGTGAATGTCATGTTCGTCCTGCTGGTGCTGGGCCTTTTATATTCCTACGTGAAAAATACCTGCCGTGATCCGGAAAAAGAGTGGAAATGGTCGTTAAAAGACGTTCTGCTTCAGCCGCAGATCATCGCGGCGGGCTTTCTGATCGGTGTGTTCCACTGGTCCAACTACTGGGATTTTGTTATCTATTTCGTCGTGATTGCAGGTTTTGCGCTGTACGGTGCGCTGTACCGGTATCATGCGCGGGCGAAAGAGACGATCGGAACGGTTCTCCTGCAGGCTGCAGAAGTTTTTGCAATTGGAACGATTGTCGCCCTTCCGTTTACAATGAAGTTTGAGACGATGGTTTCCGGTGTCGGCATTGCCAAGCACCATTCGATGCTGTATCAGCTGGCGATTCTCTGGGGCCTTCCGACGGTGCTCGTTGTGCTGTTTATCGCAGCCGTTCTGCTAGCATGGCGGAAAAACTGTCATCTTCCGGGCATGGAGAGGCAGGGACAGATTGTACTTGCCGATGGAAAGACGCAGGAAGAGGTGGAAGAGCAAGCCGTTGCCCTGATTCTGGGAGAGAAAAAACCGGAGCCGGGCGAAAAAGAAACGGCGGAAAAGCCAAAAAAAGTTTCTGCCTTCTGTAATTTCTGGAGAGAGATTGCGGTGAGCGATATGGTGATCGGTATTTTAGGCCTCTGTGCCATCGGCCTTATCATCATTCCGGAGCTCGTCTATGTGCGCGATATCTACGAAGAATCGTATGCGCGCTCCAACACGATGTTCAAGCTGACGTATCAGGCATTTATCCTGTTCGGTATCTGCATGAGCTACATCATCACGCGGTTCCTGCTCTGGAAAAAAGAGCGGATTCTGCAGGTGTTCGGCGGAATCGGGCTGGTACTGCTTTTATGGACCTTCGGCTATTTTGGAACGAGCGTGTACTCCTGGTTCGGAAATGTTTTCGATCTGTCCGAGTACCGCGGACTCGATGCGACAGCGTATCTGGAAAATGTCTTTTCCGAGGACGCAGGTGCCATCCGCTGGCTGGATGAAACAATAGAAGGACAGCCGGTTGTGCTTGAGGCGAACGGCGACAGCTACAGCGATTACGAGCGCGTTTCCGCAATGACCGGTCTTCCGACCGTGCTTGGATGGTATGTCCATGAATGGCTCTGGAGAGGGGATCCCGCAGACTTAAATGTCCGCGCCGAGGATGTGAAACAGATGTACACCTCGACCGATACGAATGAAGTGCTGCGCCTGCTGGAGCAGTATCATGTGACCTGCATTTTTGTGGGAAGCAAAGAAAAGGAGAAATACGCCGATGCGCTGAACGAATCGCTGCTGCAGTCCATCGGAGATATCGTTTACCAGGATACTGCGTCCGGTACGTATATTCTTCAGGTGCAGGATACATAAAGAACAAAAACAGGAGAAAAGAACCGCCGGGTGCGGCATCTTTTCTCCTGTTTTTCATATAATACAGAGAATGCAGAAGAAAGTGCGAAGGGCAGACCATGCGGAGATTCCGAAAAGTGCGGCACGTTCCTCTGCCGCTTCTGGCTGTGATAATGGCGGCTATTCTGTTTGCAGAGCTGGCACGGTGTGAAAGAGACAGCGGCGGAAGCAGAAAAAAGTGTGCCCCGCCGTGCGGCGCTGACATTTGATGACGGGCCGAATGCGTGCTATACGCCGGAGGTGCTTGAAATTTTAAAAGAAAATGAAATTCCGGCAACGTTTTTTCTGCAGGGGCAGTGTCTTGCCGGAAACGAAGAAATCGTCCGCCGGATGCATGCGGAAGGCCATCTGATCGGAAATCATACATTTCATCATGTTCAGCTTACGAAAGTATCAGAAGAGGAAGCGAGGGAGGAGGTCGTGAAAACAAGCAATGCAATCTACGAGATCACAGGGGAATATCCCGTCTATATCCGTCCGCCGTTCGGGGAATGGAGAGAGGGGCTGGACCTTGCAGTGACGATGATCCCGGTACTCTGGGATGTGGATTCCCGCGACTGGGAGAGCCAGAACACCGCGTCGATTTGCAGCGAGGTGCTTCCGAATGTGAAGGATGGCAGCATTATTCTCATGCATGACGGCTACCGCGCGACGGTGGAAGCGCTGCGGCGGATCGTAAAAGAATTAAAAGAAGAGGGATAC
>ERZ780177.3017-NODE-3017-length-13229-cov-3.151662_pt1 | contig 13229 bp, 10 predicted proteins | sample MGYA00510973_ERZ780177 | MGnify/ENA primary metagenome ERZ780177 (study PRJEB29588, sample SAMEA2144396) | human gut metagenome | biome: human gut; feature: human-associated habitat; material: faeces | place: Denmark | collected 2008/2010 ...
AGTCGAGGGTGTATTTACGTTCCCATTTCAGGTTCGGATTTCCCATCTGATAGAGGAATACACCGTAGCCTGTGGGATACCAGCTGTCTGTTTGCAGCTGATACATATCTTTGGCCGAATAGAGGGAGAAGTTGGTCTTTCCGGTCAGTCCGTAGGAGACACGGAACTTCAACATGGAAAAGAGTTCATTCGACTTCATAAAATCATAATTATGAATGTTGATTCCTGCTCCTGTTGACCAGAACATGGACCATCTTTTATCGGAACCGAATTCGGAAGAACCGTCGATACGTCCTGTAAGGTCGGCGAGATAGATATTGTTATAGGTGTAGTTGGAAGTGAGCAAGGCTCCTACCGAGCGGGTGGTATTATCGGAGCTGCTGGGCTTTCCGTATACTTCTGCCGCATAGTTTGAAGAGACAAGGTCGCCACCCGGAAATCCCCGGTAACGTGTTTCGGAAGCAGTGCTCTGCGTTTGTCTCATGTTGGAGGACAAGCAGATATTGAGATTGTGTCCCTTGAAGGTATTGTTGTACATGAGTGACAGGCTTCCGTCTATCACTGTTCTCTTTTGTGTGGATTCTGTTTTTTCACCATTGATGTTGCCTGTACTGGCTGAATAACTGGCCGATGCGGGATCTTTGTACAGATCACCGGTAGAATTTCTCATCAGGACGGAAAACTGACCGCGCAGACGCAGACCGTCGGTGATACGCCAATTCAGACTAAGATCATCGGTTACTTCATCATAACCGGAATGGTCGAAGCTGTTGTAGAAGTTGATTTCGTACAGTGGATTTACTTGTGTGCCGCTAGCCCCGTCGAACTTTTCGAGACGGCGCACATAATCGCCATTTTCATCATACAGACGCATATAAGGAAGTAAATGGGAGTAATCGCTGAATGAATTGAAGGGGACATCTGTACTTTTGTTATAAGTGTAGGTCACTTTGTTCTTTATTTGTAGTCCGCCAATGCGGTAGTCTACATAAAAAGCGGCATTGGCATTCTTACGGGAAGAGTGTTTCATCACTCCTTCCGTTCCTCTGAATCCCAGTTCCACTCCCCAGCGCACGTCGTTTTCTCCACCGTCTATGAAAATGGAGTGCTTATGGTTCAGAGCCGTGCGTAGTCCTTGAGAAAGCCAATAGGTATCGACACCTGTCAGTACATTATTGAGTCGTTGGTAGTAACCGTTGGTATAGGGGTCTATTTCCGGGGTGTTGCTGTCATATAGTCCTGCCAGGCGTTCGGTTTCCAGCTTCTCACGGGCGTTCACCAGATTGTAGGAGGATAAATCCGGCAGTTCGGCAGAAAGTACTCCGGAATACTGTACACGGAACTTTCCGGCTTCAGGCGCACGCCGTTCAATGACAATTACTCCGTTGGCCGCACGTGAACCGTACATGGCAGTGGCGGCAGCATCTTTCAGGATATTGATGCTGTGGATGCTATTCATATCGAGGTCGTATATCTTTTCTACATCGACTTCAAAGCCGTCCAGTATGAAGATAGGCAGGTTGGAATTACCGCTTAGCACTTCCCGCGAAATGGAGGAGGTGGAGGTCTGCCCAAGTGTCGTTTCTCCGATACCGGTCTGACCACGCAAGACGAATTGGGGCAGGCTATTGGGATCGGAACCTGCTGCCAGATTCTCTTGTATTCGGAAAGAGGGATCGAAAGTCTGAATGGCCGAAATCAGGTTGTTCGGGTTGACTTTTAGCAGGTCTTCTTTCTCTATCTTTGTGGTATTTCCTGTGAAACTTTCTTTCTGTATGGAGTTATAGCCGGTTACAATCACTTCCTGAATACTTTCGGTAGCTTCTACCATCTGCACATTGACTTTCTGCCGGGAAGTGACTTTGATTTTACGGGTTTCGAAACCGATGTAGGAATAGATAACCAGACCGCCTTTTTCGGGCAGGGTCAATACATAGCAACCGTTTATATCGGTAATTACACCAGTAGAATGACCATCCAAACGAATCGTCACTCCTACCATCGGTTCTTTAGAGAGTTTCTCAATCACCCGGCCATAAACATAATTTCCGTGTGGAGGAAGAAGATATGTCTCTTTTGAATTATTTTTGTTTTGGGCTATTGCATTAGTAGATAGTGATAAAATGTATACAAACAATAAGATTCTATTCAAAGCCCCGGAATTTAGCTTTTGCATAACGGATATATATAGTTATTACACCCGCAAAAGTATTCTTATATAATAGACGGAGCAATCACGAATTTTAGGTATTTTACACAACTATTATACCAAAATATAATTAAAGCAAAATCTTTTTGCTTCTGTTTAGGTATTAATCAATAGCAAAAAGAATAACTGCATCATTTATCCTCTATCAAAAGGCAAATGATGCAGCTGTCGGTTATATCTGTTTTTTTATAATGCCAGACGGTATATCTCTTTGCTGTCCTGTTTCGCTAATTTGACATAGTTGCCTACCAATTCACCTTTATTCCGGTGCAGACTATCTGCAAGGCGGTCAATATCCGGATTTTCTATACCCAGTTCTTTGAAGGTTACAGGTAAGCCAATCGATTTGAAGAAAGCTTTCAAGCGGGCAATCCCTTCAAGTGCCACTTTCTTTTTATCGTCCGACTCTTCCACTCCCCACACACGAACAGCATATTGGGCTATTTTATCTACATTGTGTTCTGTCATCCATGTCATCCAGGCAGGGAAGATCACAGACAGACCGGCTCCATGAGTAACATTGTAGATAGCACTGATTTCATGTTCGAGGAAATGGGAAGCCCAGTCTTCTTCGCAACCGACCCCGCATGTTCCGTTATGGGCGATGGTTCCACACCACATCAGATTGGCACGGGCACCGTAGTTTTCGGGTTCTTTCATCACCGTTGCCGCTTCTTTGATAATGGCAAGCAATGTGCCTTCGCACAGGCGGTCGCCTATCTCTACTTCTTTTGTATTGGTAAAGTAACGCTCCATAATGTGCGCCATCATATCGGCAATGCCACAGGCAGTCTGGAAGGGAGGAAGTGTATAAGTCAGTTCAGGATTCATCACCGCAAATACAGGACGCAGCACGCCGGGCGCACGCAGGCTTAATTTCTGCAATCCGTCGACTTTAGTGATCACGGTATTGCCGGAACCTTCACTTCCGGCAGCGGGAATCGTCAGCACGACAGCAACCTTCAGTGCTTTGGCCACGATGGATTTTCCTATGTAGAAATCCCAGAAGTCACCGTCATAAGGTACTCCGGCAGCAATGGCTTTCGCTGTATCAATCACCGAACCGCCTCCTACCGCAAGCATCATGTCAACGTTTTCTTTCCGGCACAGGTCGATACCTTATCTATGGGATTAGGCTGTACTCCACCCAGCATACAATAAGGAATGCCTGCTTTCCGCAAGGAGTCTTCCACACGGGCAAGCAGACCGCTGCGCACTACCGAACCGCCTCCATAGACAATCATTACTTTTCGTGCACCGTACTTCTGTACCAGTGCTCCCGTTTGAGTTTCCGTATCCCGCCCGAATACAAATTCGGTAGGACTATAAAAGATAAAATTGTTCATTGTCGTACTTTTAGTAAGTCTTTATATAAGCCTCACAAAGTTATAAATTTATGTAATAATCCGTTCTATCCGCAATTAAAATTAGGGTAATATTTTCCGGATACCACTACTCTTTTACCTTATTCCCTACCTTCATAAGAGCAAGCCCGATAACGATCCAAACCATTTCGCGTACACGGGTAATCAACGCGGCATACACTCCGTAAGCTCCGGAAAGGGAAAGACCACCGACAGCAAGGGCAAAACCGCCTTCACGACCTCCCAGCTGCATCGGCAAGAAAAATAAAAGATTAGCCAATAATGAAGAAAAAGCGGCAATCAGGCAACAGTCGGCAAAGCTGACATGGGTTGTCAGCACATTAAGAATCAGCCATATTTCGAGACAGCTGACCACACGCGCCATGTACTCTAAGGAAAGGGCTGCATAAAACGTTTGTTTCTTTTGCCGGTGAAGAAGGGCAATCTGTTGATCTATATTCTCCAACTGCTCCCGATGCACTTCGGCAAAGTGAATCACCTTCTTTTTCAGAAAAGGAAGACGGCTGCCCAAACGGACAAAAGCAACTGCCATCCCGTGCTGATAACCTTTGATAAACAACAATGCTATCAGCAGGCAGAAGATTGTAATAGCACCCAATATAATCCCCATTCCCCATCCTACCGGATACAGGCAGATATAAAGCAGTACGGAAGTCAGCCAAAAACAAAAATGAGAAAAGATGTGCATCATCACGTAAAGGATCACAGAAGAGGTTGCCCTTTCTACACCGATATAGGGTTTCAGCTCCATGATGCGGTAAGGCTCCCCTCCCATCAGTCCGACGGGAGTCACATAATTAAGAGCAAAGCCGGTAACGGTGAATTTGTAGAGACGGGCAAACGAAAATCCCGGTTTGCCGCCGCTACGGATGATGATATACCACGATACTGTATTAATCAGATAGACCAATAGCCACAAGATCAGTACCAAAGGCAAATATATTCCCGCACGTTTCAGATTCGTCCAAAGTTCCTGATAATCCATATCGAAAGTGAACATCATAATCAGGACGGCAACAATGCCGAATGCGAGGAATATATTGCGGTACTTATTCTTCACTATTTAATATACTGGTAATATCGTTCAAAGAAGTTTCTGAATCCCTGGATTTTCATTAATCCGTATTCGAACACCAACCAGCCTGTCAATGCGCAAGAGATTCCAAGCAACACGTCAATGATGTAGTGATGGCATGAATAAACAGCTGTTCCCCAAATACCCGCCATGATGATAGAAAAAAGAGTAATCACATACCATCTGCACTTGCCGATGATGGCATACACCAATGCAACTACCATATAAGCTGCATGGAGAGAGGGGACCGCCGCAAAGACATTCGCATTACGTCCATAAATGGAATCAAAGACAGACACTCCGAAAATCTCGTCGAAACGGCCCAGTCCTGCCACATTGCCCGGAGTATTCAGTATCGGTTCAAAACCGTAGTTGATGGCATACCAGGGCGGAGCAGCCGGATGGATATAATAACCGGCAAAACCGATCAGATTTACAAATAAAAAGACCAGCGCAAAGCGAAGATACGTCTTCCGTTCTTTTTTGAAGTAGAGGCAAAGCCCGAACAGGATGGGAACAGGAACCCAGCAAAGATAGAAAATACCTGCAAAGACATCTGCCATCGCCCAATGATGCGCGGCAAAAAATTCACACGGAGTCACCAGTACCCCATTGTCCATCACTCCGAACAGAGATTTCTCCAGATTATAAAGTCCTTCTACATCAATCGGATTCACTTCGTAGTTAGGACAAATGCGCATCCAGTCATATGAAATACCGAATAGGGCAAAGGGAAGAAGAGCTACTGCCAGCTTCCGGGTAGGCAGCCCGGCAAAGAATAAAATCAAATAGAGTGCCGCTATCAGCAGGTGTTCGGAACGAAGTCCGATAAAGACTGTTGTCAGCAGCAAAAAAAGAGCCATGATCACAAGAACCGTCAAGGTTTCTTTCTTCGATGGCATTTTAGTTGTTTGTATCATCACGACTTATATTTTCAGTTATGCATTCTTCCGTTCGTCCGCCATCATTACTTTATAGCAATGTCTTACACGCGCAAAAGCGGTAATGTTAGCGAAAAGGGCTACAAAGGACAAAGGCACGATCAATATCAGCATCGGGTCGAAAGCCGTTATATCCTTAAATACGCCACAGAACAAAGCACCAAGACTCGTCAGCACCACACGTTCCGGACGTTGCATAAATCCTACTTTACATTCAATTCCCAGACCTTCGGCACGGGCACGCACATAGCTCACCATCAACGAGCCGATCAGGGCTACAAAAGCGATAATCGCATAAAAGAAATAATCTTTCATCGACAGATAATAGCAGATACCGAAGAAAGTCATCAACTCACTGTAACGGTCGAGCACCGAATCATAGAGTGCACCGAACTTGGAACTCATGTTTCCCAGACGTGCCACACGGCCATCCATCATATCGAACAATCCGGCAAACAGGATAACGCCTCCCGCCCATCCGATAATAGCCAAATCGTCTTGTCCGCCATAGATACCAGCATAGACAAACATTCCTGCCGCCACTACATTCAGAATGAACCCGGTAGTAGTGATAAAGTTGGGAGTAATTCCTATTTTAATCATTCCATGTATCAGAGGATTGATTATCTTATAAATCACCTGCTGTAAGTAATCTCTATAATTCATATACCTTAATCTGTTTTTATCTAAATCTTCTGTTTTTATTTCAATTCCTTTTGAATAAATTCCTTATATCTATATTCCGGTAAACAAAGAGGCGCTGCATATTATAATTCCAGAACAACGCTACAATGACTGCTACTATCACTTTAGGGATAATAAAAAAGTCTCCGAAATACTGGCTGAGTGTATCGCGTACCCATGGAATTCTCGCTAACGATTCCGTCAAAGTATACGTTCCCCAAGTATTCAGCCAAATACTGCAAATCCATACAATAATGAACTTCACAGCAATATGTGTTTTCTTTCCTTTAGATTTAAAAGTCCATTTATAATTGATAACGCAGTTGACAATCCCCCCGTAAATAGCTCCTGCCAGAGTAGCATATACGTAGTAGACATCAAACAGCCTTACCAGAAGGATAGTCACCAGAAAGTCTGCAATAGTCGCCATCTGAGCCGAAAGCTGCGCCCTCAAAAACATGAAGACTCCACCCTTCTGCGAGATCATCCGCGCAACTCTTTTCAGCCAATCACCCATCGTGCCACCGCTAACAAGATAAAACTATACACGCCCGCCAATACATCATCCATCATCACTCCTACTCCTCCTTTGAGGCTCTCCATCTTGCGTACTCCCAATGGTTTGACAATATCGAAAAAGCGGAACAGAGCAAAAGCAGCTGTCACGTACCAATACCAGTGTCCATTATCGGGAACAGCCAGCAACGGAATCCACACTCCTACCATCTCGTCCACCACCACGCGTGACGGGTCTTCCCCCCAACAAGATTCAAGCTTATTGGCAGCCCAAATGCCTGCAAAGGTAAATACAATCACCAAAGCGGCAGTCGCCCACAATACAACAGTGAAAGGAAGCAGAAAATAGAGTGCAATCCAAATGATAGAAGCCAGCAACGCCCCAGCCGTACCGGGAGCAAAAGGAGAAAAACCGGAGCCAAAGCCCGTGCCTATAAAAACAGGTAGAAAGGAGGGTCTCTTCATTATTTCCAATAGCGTGTAGAATAATAAAACTTTCCCCTTACTGAAAAGGGGAAAGTTTATATATTTATCAGGAACATTTTCCCGAATTAAGCCAAATAATCAGGTTCTTTTTCACCAATCATGTTACGCAATGTCTGTTTTACCATTCTCCATTGAGTGAACAGGTCGTGTTCCGGCTGATGTTCGAAATCGTGCATCGGGCTCTTGCAGAAGAATGACAACCATGTCTGGATGCCACACATGCCGGCACGCATAGCCAAATCACTGAACAACACCAAATCGAGTGCAATAGGAGCAGCAAGGATAGAGTCACGGCAAAGGAAGTTTACCTTGATTTCCATCGGATAGCCCATCCATCCGAAGATGTCGATGTTATCCCATGCTTCTTTGTTGTCCTTACGTGGAGGATAGTAGTTGATACGTACTTTATGATAAACGTCTCCATAGAGGTCCGGATATTTCTCCGGTTCGAAGATAGTGTCGATTACTGACAGCTTACTAACTTCCTTTGTCTTGAAGTTGTCCGGATCGTCCAGTACTTCACCGTCACGATTACCCAGGATGTTAGTAGAGAACCAGCCGTTCACACCCAGCATACGGGTCTTGAACATCGGTGCCAATACTGTTTTCATCAGTGTCTGACCGCTCTTGAAGTCTTTTCCTGAAATAGGTACATTCTTTTGTTTAGAGAATTCCCACATTGCAGGAGTATCTACACACAAGTTAGGAGCACCCATTACAAACGGAGCATCTTCTGCAATAGCAGCATATGCATAACACATACTCGGAGAGATAACTTCTGTATTGTTATCTTTCATTGCTTTCTCCAAAGCAGCGAGTGACATGTGTTCGTCAGACAGCGGAATGTAGATTTCGGTACTTGCAGCCCACAATACAACCACACGTTCGCAGTTGTTGGCAGCCTTGAAGTCGCGGATGTCCTGACGGAGTTGTTCTACCATTTCCCAACGGGTAGCAGCCTTCTTGATATGAGTACCGTTCAGACGTTTCGCCCAGTTGTGATCGAAAGCTGCCGGCATAGGCTTGATAGCTTCCAGTTCATCTTTCACACCATTCAGGTCTTTTTCTTTCAAAACCTCAGCATACATGGCAGCTTCGTATGCGTTATCCGGGAAAATATCCCAACCACCGAAAACAATGTCGTTCAAATCAGTCAAAGGCACAACGTCTTTGATGAGTTTTTCTTCGTTGTTTTCCATGCGCATTGTGGCTAACTGTGTAATAGATCCTATCGGTTTTGCCAGTCCCTTGCGAGAGGCTAGTGTACCTACAATCATTGTGGTAGCTACCGCACCACCTACTCCAACTACTAACACGCCCAGACGTCCGGTAGCGGGTTTAATTTCTTGTTTCATTTCTATTCTATTAAAATTAAACTAAAATTGATGCAAAAATAAGATTAATTAATTACTAATACGACCTTTGTTTGCTATATAAACATTGCAATTAGCAGGATTTAACTTTTAAAAGGTCATGTGGAGACTTATTCTCAAGCCGGACTTATCAACATCGGGAGAATCCCGGTATGTAAGCCGCCAGACATAGTCCAGACGTAATACCTTGAAAATGTTTTCAATGCCCACACCCGCTTCTACGTAAGGTGTTTTTCCCATTGTACGGGTGTTTGCTATCGGAAAAGCGAACAAACCATCGGTCATATCCGGATTATTTTTATCACTCAAATGCCCATAAAGTCCACGACAGGAAACTATTTCCCTCCACTTCAGTTTTTTCAACAAAGGTATGCGATTGAACAGCCATCCGTTGAGGAAATACGTCACATCCCATGAGAAATATTCGTCATTCATGAATTCCATTGCGTTCATTAATGAATAAGATTCCGGCTGAATGGTATAAGAAAGGTTCGCATTGGGCATGATGAGCAGCGGAAACGGTACTTTGTCCCACACCTTCCCGGCTTTCAATATAATATCTGTATAACCGAAAGCGGAAAACCAGAAACGTTTCTGTATGCCTGCTTCAGTATGATTATAAGTATAGTCGCTTCCTAGCACTCCTTTTCCGGCAATGGTATGCGACAGCGTAAACACCGGAGCATCCAGCGATACGGGAAAGCGGTTCCACTGCGTCTGGAAAAATTTCTCATTCGGCGCATAACGCAGTTTTAATTCTGCCGCACTGGTAGAGAAGTCTTTGACCGGAGAATAGACCTCCCCCTCTTTCTTCAAGAAAGGGATAAGATAGGTAGATTCGTCTGTCCGCCGGCGTGCCGTGAGCTGGAAAGAAAAGCCGGAATAGAACTCATTGGTATAAGTCATTTCTGCTTGCTGATAATAACCGATACGGTCATCCTTCTCACGTTTCAAGGCAAGGAATACGTTGTCCTTACTTGTATAAAGGTAGTTCTGACCGTATTGATTAACGTCCGACTCATAGCGTACTTTCAGCGAATGAATGGGGAACTCGTTGGCATATTCTTTCTTCTTCTTGAATGAGTATTCAATTTCCGCCAACCCTTTTACTCTTTCATCTTTAAATCCGTAAGCAATATATCCTTTGCCAAACAGATGAGGATTAAGCCATGCGGTCGTCATCCCACCACCACGAATACGCGGTCCTTCGAGGGTATTACCACTGATTGTCGCGTTCATCGGCCCTATATAGAAAAGAGGCGCTTCCTTAGAAGTAGGAATATATCCGGTGAAAAGAATGGATAATATCTTCTCCGTCCAATAGTAAACCGGATAGCCACGTAGCTGTGTCATCAGACGGTCTACCGAATTCTCCTGTTGGGAGATGGCTGCTTGCGGGCGATTCTCCGCCCAGAAGGTTTCGGGACGTGACAAGGCTTCGGTTTCTTCGATAATGCGTTCCGGCTTGCCGAAAGCTTTATCAGCTTCTGCGGTCGGAGCAAAAGAGTAGTTACTGTAATCTGCTACCCGACGGGCAAAGATTCCGTCTTGTCCTTCAGTCAGTTTAAATTCTACGGTGATGCTTTCGTGGTCGAGCAAACGGGTACCGTCTTCCGCACGCTTGAACTCTTGTTCGAGCAACATATAGTCTACGAAGTTCAGATTGATCTTCTTTGGGAAGTTCAGCACGGCACGTTTGACGAAATAAGTGGAGTCGAGTGTCACGTAGAGGTGTCCGTTAAAGCCGAAAGACTCGGAATTAAAAGGAGTGAAGGCAAGGTCTGCACATGTTTCACCACCTATCTGCAAAGTATCCATCAGGTAATATTTGTAGAATCCTGTACCGATACGGGACAAAGGACTGACAAACTTATTAGTGAACAGAGAAATGTTGTTCTCATAAATATCTACGTCTTTAAAAACTTCATTGATAGCAGCCTGCATTCCTTGTTTGGAAAGAAATTCATCTACCCCCGCCTGTTTGCGCCCCTTTACCCATTGCTTTTCGGAATGAGGGGATTTACGGTAATAGTCGGTAGCAAGCAGTTCCCGTGCAGATACAGTCAGGATAGGTTTTCCGGTTACGGCGGAAGTATCCACATACTCTGTCAGGAAGTCGAATTTACGGTATAACCATTTCTTCTGTTTCTCCTCGTCGAAATTATTCAGGGCAAAGGTTGTCTTCTCATAACGCTCCCGTTGCCAGAAATCCTTTTCATTGGGTGAATGGTCGTCACGGTGTTCTATCATCCGGCGGACAAACTCCACGGCAGGATTGTCTTTCTTCTTGTAATGTTCCCGCTTGGGTTTTACCAGTACTTCATTGAGAGCATACGTAGCAGGAGAAAGAGCTACCTTATACGAAAGGTTACGGGCCGGATGAATCAAACGGCTGTATTCATTATAGCCTACGGTCGAAATAACAAGGGTTCCTTCGGAACGGTGTGTCTTGAAGTAAAAGCGGCCATCACTTCCGGTAGTTGTTCCTTCGGTCGTATTTTTCAGGCGTACGGATACATAAGATAAAGGTTCTCTTGTCAGAGAATCAGTCACCACGCCTTGCACTATGTACTGGGCATTTAGCGGAACACTGACAGCCAATAAAAGAAAGAGCGATAATGCACCTTTGATTATTAATCTCATACCTTGATATCCTATTGAATTGAGCGGGGCAAAGGTATGAGGGATTTTAGAACAAAAAAAGGTCTATATAGCGGAAGAACTGTTCTCCTTTGACGTTTGATCAGGGAAAAAGAATACGGAATCTGGTCAATCCGTCGGTATACGTCCGCAAAGAGAAGGTACAGCCATGACGCATCAGAACCTCACGGATAAAGATCAGTCCGATTCCCTGCCCATTGGGTTTAGTGGAAAAGAACGGGCTAAACAGCTTTGCCTCTGTTTCCTTGCTGATTCCCTTGCCATTATCTACCACTTCGATAGTGGCGGGAGAAAGGGTACGGACAATAATTTCTCCATCCTTTTCGATACTTTCCGCAGCATTCTTGATGATGTTCACCAGTACTTGTTCGAAAAGAGAGGCATCCATTTTTACTTCTTTCAACGTTTCGTCTATCTCCAGACGAAGGGTTATATTCCGGTCGGTACACATGCCCTCCATAAAACGCTTACACGTAAATGCGAGGTCATTCAGGTCGACCGAAGTAAGCGTTGGCTCGGGGATCTTCACTACATCGGCAAAACGAGTGATAAAACGGCTCATCGAGAAACAGCGTTCGATGCATACACGCATGACATCGCATATATCATCCATCTCTTCTTCGGTAGAAAGCGCCTGCTCCACTGTATCCAGTGTAGAGGTGATTCCGGCCGTGGTATTGTTCACTTCATGAGCAATCATGCGGATCACTTTCTCATAGGCTTTTTTCTCGGCCTTCATTACTTCGTCCGTCAGACTTTCTATCAGAAAGAAAGGATGCTGAAATCCACGGTCAATAAAAGAAGAATGCGTACATCTATAAATATTCGAGTCATTCAGGCGGACGGTCACTGTCTCTCCTTTTGGAACATTTGCCAGTTCGACAGCAAGCGGAGAGTCTATCTCGCTCATTTTCCTACCTTGAACATCTTCCCGACGGACACCCAGCATTTTCTGTGCCATCGGGTTAAGTTCTGAAAGATCATCATCCAGAGAGGTGATGATAACTCCCATCGGAGAAGCTTTAATCAGCAAGTCAAGGAAGTTGTTTTGTTCGCGGAGGCGAAGACGTTCGTTCTTAAGTTGTTCCATCATCCGGTTAAAGACGTTCACGATACGATCGGCTTCATATTGCCCCACAAGGCTCAGCCGGCTACTAAAATCCTGTTCGCGCAGCAATTCCATACCACTACCAATGGTATCCAACGGCTTTATTATCTTTCTATAAAACAGAATAAGATAAATCAGCAGGAAAGCAATCAATATTTCCGATCCATATAATAAAGGCCGATAAATCCAGCCACCAAAGTAGAGTATCACTCCACCAAGAATGATCAGAAAGAAGGTAAGTATAAAAAAGTATCCTTTAAGACGCACGTGATTAGTGGGTTAGTGGCTAATAACTAATTCCATATTTTTCCAACCTCCGATAGAGCGCCGCACGGCTGATGCCCAATGCCATAGCTACCTGACTGAGATTTCCTTTATAACGTTCCAACGCCTGCAATATAGTCTGACGTTCAATTTCATCCAGCGTCATACCGGCAAGCGCACTGCCCGCAGCAGCTTTCGGTTCATCTTGTCGAAGATATTGGGCATCAAAATCCGAGGCATCGAGTATCGGTTTGCCACTAACCAGAATCGTACGTTCCACTAAATTTTTCAGTTCACGGATATTTCCCGGAAAAGGCAAGCGGGTAAGAAACTGAAGTGCATCGGCAGAGAATTCTGTGCGGGGCAATCCGTTTACTTCGGCCTGACGATCGGCAAAATGGCGGGCCAATAAAGGAATATCTTCCCGTCTCTCACGCAAAGCCGGTAGTTTTACTGTGATCAGATTAATACGATAGAACAAATCTTCACGGAAAGTACGTTCGCTTACCATCTTACGTAGATCGGCA
>ERZ780177.3025-NODE-3025-length-13204-cov-5.705073_pt1 | contig 13204 bp, 8 predicted proteins | sample MGYA00510973_ERZ780177 | MGnify/ENA primary metagenome ERZ780177 (study PRJEB29588, sample SAMEA2144396) | human gut metagenome | biome: human gut; feature: human-associated habitat; material: faeces | place: Denmark | collected 2008/2010 ...
AAGAAAAAATTAATGAAAAAAAAAATCGATAGTTATTTTTTTGTGGACTGTTATTGACATAAAACGTGATTTAAAATAAAATGTCGAAGTTAGCAAAAACTAATTGAAGATAGAAAGATAATACATAAGTTAGTATAATATACGCAAGTTAACAATATATATTTTTTAGATAAGAGGTAATAAGGTGAAAAATAAGATAGCAGCTGCGATATTACTGACAGTCGCATTGGCAGTGACCGGTTGTGGCTCAGGTGGAAGTGATGCGACAGAGAATACAACAGCTTCGCAGGAAGGAATAAATAGTGATTTAAAATCTGCAAAAGAGTCCTCACAGGAAGTATTTGCAATGGATACATATATGACAGTGACTGCATATGGTAAAAATGCGAAAAAAGCGGTGGATGCATCTATAGAAGAGATAAAGCGGCTTGATGCATTGCTTTCAACAGGAGATGAAGACAGTGAAATAGCAAAGCTGAATGTGAATAAGTCAGCCACTTTGTCAGAGGATGGGGGATATCTCGCGCAGAGAGGAATTGAGCTTAGTACGATGACTGATGGAGCCTTTGACATAGCGATATATCCTGTTATGCAGGAGTGGGGATTTCCGACGAAGGACTTTAAGGTGCCGGATGATGCAACTCTAAAAGAGCTGCTAAAGCTTGCAGACGTTTCAAAAATAGATTACGACAATAAAAGCAGAGAGATTTCCTTTGAGGATGCAGGTATGGAGATAGACCTTGGTGGTATTGCAAAGGGATATACTTCATCAAGGATTATGGATATTTTCAAGGAGTATGACGTGGATAGCGGTCTTGTGAATCTGGGAGGCAATGTCCAGACTTACCGGACCAAGACTGATGGCAGCAAGTGGAGAGTTGCTGTGCAAAGCCCGGAGGATGAAAGTCAGTATATAGGAGTGGTTGATGTGAGCGACAAGGCGGTTATCACCTCCGGTGGATATGAGCGTTATTTTGAGCAGGATGGAAAAATCTACCACCACATTATAGATCCTGCTACAGGCTATCCTGCAGAGAGCGGACTTAAATCGGTCACTATCGTGAGTGATGACGGAACACTCGCAGATGGATTGTCAACATCGCTGTTTATCATGGGAAAGGATAAGGCGTGTGAGTTCTGGAAGGCACACAGTGATGAATTTGATTTCGTACTGCTTACAGATGATGACAGCATGTATATTTCAGAGGGGATAGCGGATGACTATTCATCTGACTATGAGTATGAGGTAATAAATGCAAAATAGAGCAGAGTAAAAGTAATATTGTACAGATAGCGGTGCTATCGGAAATATAAGAGGTATATATGAAGTTCAAGGAAGTTTTGGAAAAAATAAAGGTATATGCACCACTCGGAGTGTCACTTGTGATTGCTGCATGTGTGGTGATTTCATTGAGTGGATATCAGACAAAGGCGAGTGAACCTTCGAAGGATAAAAAGCACCAGGTTTCAGAGAGGGTGACTGATACTGAAACAGAGAATGCTGCAGAGGATACACAAACAGCCACAGGCTCGTTCGAACTTGCAGATGGTGTGTACAAGGGCTCTGCGACAGGCTTTAGCGGACCTGTGACAGTGGCTGTAACTATCATGGATAAGAAGATTATTTCCATTGATATCCTTTCATCTACGGATGATGAGGCATTTTTCAATAGGGCAAAGGGTGTAATAGACAGGATTATAGCGTCGCAATCTTTTGATGTGGATGTTGTATCCGGAGCTACATACAGTTCAAACGGAATAATCGGAGCAGTGAAAAATGCCCTGACAGGTGAGAAGGATAATGGTGTTACAGGAAAATCAAAACAGGAAAGCACATCAGAGTCAGAATCTGACAGCTCTCTGGCAGAGATAGCGGCTGTACAGGACGCATCCGCTTACAAGGATGGCACATATTACGGCACCGGAAAAGGCTTTGCGGGCACTATGAAGGTAAAGGTTGATATATCAGGCGGTAAAATAGCCTCTATAAGCATAGTCAGCACAAAGGATGGTGACAGCTATGTAAAGAGCGCATCATCGCTGCTTGATACAATAGTCGAAAAGCAGAGCACTAACGTGGATACAGTCTCAGGTGCTACATTCAGCTCGCGTGGAATCATAGCCGCTGTAAGAAGTGCACTGAGCCAGGCGGCTGTGAGTGATAATACAACGGGCAATAATACAGATAAACAGGGTGCAGCAGAGGCATCGGGAAATGGACAGACTGATGAAAATTCATCCGGCAGTGCATCTGAACAGGGCACAGAAGGTACACTTCCGTATGTTGACGGTATATACTACGGCACAGCAGAGGGCTACAAGGGTGACATAAGGGTAGCGGTTGTTATCCAGGACAAGACGCTTAAAGCGATTCTTGTCACTGAAAAACAAGATGATGAGCCTTTTATCACTAATGCAATGGATGTGTTAAAAAATATGATGAAAAAGCAGAGTGCGGATGTGGATACGGTATCAGGAGCCACCTACAGCTCAAAGGGACTCATAGGAGCCGTAAAGGCTGCATTTGAGGAAGCACGAAAGACAACTGCAGGTGAGAATACCGGTGGCAGCAATTCAGATAGCAATAACAGCAATGATAATAATAGCAATATTGCGGGAGAAGAGGACAAGGCAGTCCTGTTGAAGCTTGTGCAGTCGCAAGCATCGCTTGACGGCGCACAGTACACACAGCTTAGCTGGTATCTGCTTCAGATACGTCTGGGGGATGCACAGGAGGTATTGGAATCCGCGGAGTCAACTAAGAAGGATGTAAGCTGCGCACAGGAGAAGCTTCAGGCTGCAATAAATGCACTTCAGAAGAATGATACATCCACAAATGTATACGAGGATGGCACATATGATGTATCTACACTGTGCATACCGGATGATGACATGGACTTTAGTGCATATAATCTGAGCATGAAGGTGACTATAGCAAATGACAGGATAGTTTCCATTACTGATGTAAAGGGAGATGGAGATTCACAAAATGTTTCTTATATAAAGAAAGCGGTAGATGGTACAAAAAATCAGGCCGGTATGGTTTCTGTTCTTACATCACAGACAAATGCAGACAGCATCGACTTTAGCAGTATTGATACTGTTTCACATGCCACATGCACATCAAAGGCTATAATTGATGGCTGTAAGAGCGCACTTGAAGCTGCTAAAAAGAAATAAAACCGCAAGGACATTTACAGGATGGAGATAATATGCAGGAATTTTGGATCAGACTGGTGAGCCTGTTTATAGTTGTATCGTCGCTTTGGGGATACAACATGACAATAGATAAAAGAGAACAGGAAAATAAAAATACGCAACATATTGCTGCAGAAACTGAAAGCACAGACAGTCAAGGAGCTTATAAGGATGGCACATACACAGGCAGTGCAGAGGGCTTTGGTGGAAATGTAGATGTCAAGGTGACAATCGAGGCAGGGAAAATATCATCGGTTGACATTACAGCGGCAGAGAAGGAAGATGGCGCATACCTGGCGATGGCAGAGGATATCATACCGTCCATCATTTCGGCACAGTCTGCGGATGTGGACACGGTAAGCGGTGCGACGTTCAGCTCAACTGCAATAAAAAATGCCACTAAGCAGGCACTTGATAAGGCGGTGAAATAGATGCGAATAAAAGATATGAATCCAAAGCTTCGAAAGAGAAAAATACAGACATGGTTTCGTGCAGGAATGCAGCTTTTATTTTTTATACTTTTTCCGTCAATGTTCACGGCAGCGTTCAATGGCGTCAAGTATATTTTTACACAGATTGGCTCAGGAAACAGAATTGAACTTACATCATTTGTAGCGGTTCTTCTGATGCTTTGCGTGTACACAATGATATTCGGCAGATTCTTCTGTGGTTTTGCCTGTGCATTCGGAAGCTTTGGCGACGCGATGCATGCACTATATGTGTCATGCTGCTGTAAGCTTAATAAAAAGCCGGTGAGTATACCGGCGAAGGCTGCAAAGAAGCTTACATATATGAAATATGTGATACTTACAATCATATTGATATTATGCTATCTGGGAGTGTATAGCTCATTGAAGGGCACAAGTCCGTGGGATGTTTTCTCAATGCTTCGGGCAGGAAATTTAGGTCTTGCTTCATATATCACAGGAGCAGTAGTGCTTGTGCTTATAATCATCGGTATGTGTGTGCAGGAGAGGTTTTTCTGCCGCTTTATGTGTCCGATGGGAGCTGTTTTTTCAATACTCCCTATAGCAGCTTCCTTTACCTTGCACAGAGATAGAGCAGGCTGCATAAAGGGCTGTGGAGCCTGTGAGAAGATATGTCCGTGTGACATAGGCTTGCCGGATGATGGCTCAGGCAGGATATCAGGTGACTGCTTCCAGTGTCAGAAATGTAACGGAATATGTCCAAAGAGCAATATTCATACAGGTATAAAGCAGCTCCGAGGAAATGAGCTTTGGTTTACTGGTATAAGAGCTGCGATACTTATAGCTATATGTATATGGCTGGGGGTGTAGCATGCAGATATTATGGAGAACAAAACTAAATGAAAAGAAATATGACTAAATCAGGAAAAATAGCATACGGCGCCATGCTTGTGGCGCTTGCGATGATATTCAGCTATGTGGAGAGCCTTATTCCGATAAGCATAGGCATTCCGGGTATTAAGCTGGGAGTGGCAAATCTGGTCACTGTTCTTGGAATATTTTTCCTTAGGCCTTGTGAGGTACTTACTGTAGTGATAATGAGGATATTTCTCGTGGGCTTTATGTTTGGAAATGGTGTTTCCATCATATACAGTCTGGCAGGTGGTCTGCTGAGTCTTACGGTAATGCTTATTATAAAGAAAACAGACAAATTTTCGATGGTCAGTGTTAGCGTAGCTGGTGGAATCAGCCACAACATAGGACAGCTTTTGGCCGCTGCGATAGTGCTTAAAAGCACTGCAGTTGGGTATTATCTGCCACCACTTCTTGTGGCTGGCACACTGACAGGACTTTTGATAGGAATTGTCGCACAAAAGGTCTTTCCCGCAGTAGGAATAAGCGGGAAAAATTTTTTAAACGTAGGTTAGAGAATACTAACTTATTGAGAAAAGATATCAATTAAGTATACATGCTTAATATTGAAATCGGTAGCAATTGTGGATTGCAAATTAGAAGGCAGCCACATTAACTATAAAGCATTAAAATCTTAAGGAGGAAAAAATGAAGAGAAAGATTTTAGCACAGAAATTTCTTACATTTGCACTGACAGCATCGGTGACAGCCACCATGTTTCCGACAAGTGCATTTGCAGTGACAGGCAGCCAGGTGGCGGCTGACGGGACGTATAGCAGCACGGCTCATGTGACAAGAACAGAGGAAGATACAGATGATGAGTGGGATGAATATGATGTAAATGTAAAGCTGACGGTAAAGGACGGAAAGTTTTCGGATATAACTGTCTCACCTGAAAATGGATATGATTCTGACAATGACTCGTATTTCAATAAGGCATATAACAAATCAAAAGGTATAAAGACAAAGCTGGAAGGTCAGGCTGCAACAGAAGAGACAATAAACAGCTGGGATACTGTTTCAGGAGCAACACGTACATCAACTGCGGTAAAAAAAGCAGCTCTTGAAGCAATTCAGTCAGCTTCAGCTAAGGAGGAGTCAAAGCCGGCAGAAGAAAAATATGTATACTGTTATGCAGGGCTTACATGGGCAGAGTACTGGGCTGCTGAGGGAGTTCAGGCCGCCGGAAGCACAGCATCTTCAAGCGAAAAGGATTCACATAATGAATCGGATAAAGGAGCTTTTGATACGGTAACCCGTGCCACTGCAAATCATGGCCTTCACAGAGGAAGCTTCCAGTGTAATGCTATTGTCGAGACAGAAGAAGGTACGACACTCAATCTTTCATATTGGAAGACAGGCGAAAATAATCAGCAAATTGCTGTCATGACAGATGGTACTGAGTATAATTACAATAAGGGTGTATTTACCAAAGATGGAACAACTCTCAAGCTAAAGGACTACAAAGTAACAGGACTTAAGTTTGTACCGGTAAAGGTAAAAGAGTCAGACTACGAGGCATTTAAGGCAAAATATACAGTTTACGAGAATGGTTCTGAATTAAAAGGAGGCTTTGGAGAAAATAATCTTAAAACAATAGACGAGATAGCGGACGTTACAGAAAATACAAACGGTCTTAAGACTGTTACGAAGAACGCTGACGGAAGCTTCAGCTTTTCTGCCAGAGCAACCGGAACCGACTCCGGTGTGAAAGATACTTCTCTTAAAAAAGCTGATGTTACAGGTACAGTTAAGGATGCAAGCGGATCATACGGAGAGTTTTTAAGAGTTGATTTTAACGGTAACTATGGTGATCTTGGAGCCAATATGCAGGCGGTTAAGTGGACATATTATGGTAATGACAGCACAAGAACCAAAGCGCTTGCCACATATGGAACAAAGTTTGCATCAGATAACTGGATGCATAAGTCTATGGGAATCCAGCTTGGTCTCACCGATTCACTCAGATGCAGCCTGCCAAGTGGATATGATGGAACAGGATACTGGTCTGTTACAATTTATGCATTGGGATATGAGGACTATACATATAATTTTGAGGCAACAGCTGCAAATATAGTTACACCACAGGTACCGGCAGATGAGACTTCAAAGAAAGCTCTTTCTGATAAGGTTTCAGAGGCTGATAAGTTGAATCAGGAGCTTTATACTGACAAAACATGGTCAAATATGCAGATTGAGCTTAAGGAAGCAAAGGATGCTTTAGCAAAGACTGACATCATGCAATCGGAAGCAAAGGAAGCATTATCACACCTCACAGACGCTGTAAATAACCTGAAATCACAGTATGTACTCATGAACATTCCATATGATGAGTTTTACAAGGCTGATCTTAATAACAATTCAGTCGCAGTAGATGCCACCACATCTGCCACAAAGCAGAAGACCAGAAATACTCTGGCAGCAGGCTCATATCATGCTGATTCAGAAGGAGAGCACATAAACGGTGTAACCTTCCCGGTAAAGGTCACAGATGATTTTTATGATAATAATAAGGATTATACACAGATTACAGATGACAGTAAGGTAGATATCACAACCAATATAAAGGGCAAGGTTTCTACAACAACATATGAGGGAAAGAAGGCTCTTTTTGAGAGTGCTGACTACTCATACTATGTACTTAGTGAGATCCCTTCGTACTACAAGACTGCAACAGTAGGCACAGATAAAAAACTGTCATTTGGCGCTGTAAATGGAACTAAGACGCAGATAGCTGCTGATAAGGTGACTACAAAGTTCAAGACAAAAACAAAGTACGGAGACTATCAGCTCAATCTTGATGGCATAAAGGATGCTATGGGCTTTGAAGATGACGATGTGGTTTACGGTGTTATTGTAAGCACTGATGACAACACAGATTATGCTATGCGTCATGTGGAGAACATCTGGAAAACAGAGGAGCTTGCATGGAGTGTGGGAATTATTACAGATAGCCATGGATGTCCGCTTTCATCTGAGCATTATAAGTCTATGGTTGGAAAGACAATCAAAAATGTAACATACTATACAAGTAAAGGAATCTTCACTTTACCTGTAGATTACAAGGTACTTGAGCACGCTAAGGATGCAGCAGTTGAAGTAGAAAATGCAGCTGTATCAGCAGGACAGACTAATCTTGACGTTACACTTCCGGATGATTTTAACGCAGAATATGCAGTTACAGATGCAAAAGGAAATGAAGTAAAGGGATTTAAGGTTACAGAGGAAAACTTAGCATCGGCAGTGTCAACATATGCAGCAAGCTATACTCAGACTAATAAGCTTGTAATTACATATCCGAAGGATGCAGAGAATACAGAGTATACGCTGACAGTATCCGATAAGAGCAATAAATATGCCCCAATCACTACCACATTCGAGCTCTATGCAGATGCAGTTTCTGCGGCATACAATAATGATGCAACAGCACCGAAGCTTGTAGTGGCAGATGGTGCATCAGCAGCACAGTTTGCAGATTTTATTGGAAAAATCAAGTCTGTAAATGTAAATGGTAAGGATTATCCGGCAACAGGCAAGGGTGCTGTAAAGCTTATCAAGGAAGATGGCACAATTGATACTACTCAGGCTCCGTTTGCTGAGGGTTCAAGCTTTGAAATCAAGGTATCAGCAACAGGATATAAGGATGAGCTTTCATTTACATATGAGAAGCCTGTAGTCATTGATACTAAAGCACTTGAGAGTGCAATTGAAAAAGCAGACACACTCAAAGAGGCAGATTACACAGCAGACAGCTGGAAGACATTCTCACAGGTGCTTTCAAGTGCAAAAGCAGTGCTTGAGCAAAAGGATGACCAGACAAAGGTTGACAATGCAGTTGCATCACTCAATAAGGCTATTGAAAGCCTAAAGAAAAAAGAAGCTGTAAATCCGGGAACACCGGGAAGTGGTACAGGAAGCACAGGTGCGGTATCCGGAGGTACAGGAAGCTCAAATGGGGCAGATACAAAAGCAGCTGTAGCAACAGGCAGCAAGTCAAATTCTACGACCACTGACACAACAGGTACTGCAGCTAAAAAAGCTACAGTAAAGAAGGCTTCAAAGACAGGTGATACAAACCCTCTTATGGGCATGCTCGCTTTGGCGTTTGCATCGATAAGTCTTGTGGGAGCAGCACTTTTTGCGAAAAAGCCAAACCGAAAATAATTTAAACTTCCCTATTGACGAATACCCTGCGTTGACATATCATAGTATATAAGTGAAAGGGAGTAGCCGGCACGAGAGTGCTTACTTATCCGTCAGTACGATTGCTCATACATATCATACATATATGACAGCAATCCGGAGAGTGATTAAATGGCGAGACTTTTGTTGTTTTATACAGCAGAAGTGTCGCCTTTTTTGTATATAAAAGCCTTCTGCTGATAAGACATAGATGTATCTATCAATTAATCATGCATCCTTAAAAAGGACAGCAGAAGGAGGAAAATTATGATTTTTGTAGCAATTTTACTGCTTATAGCAGGCTTTGTAGCACTGGTGAAGGGCGCGGATGTGTTTGTGGATGGAGCGGCGGCGCTCGCCGGGAAATTTGGTATTCCGCAGCTTGTGATTGGACTGACGATTGTGGCGATGGGTACGTCGCTGCCGGAGGCGGCAGTCAGCATCACTGCAGGAATAAAGGGTAATGCGGGGATTACAGTCGGCAATATTGTCGGCAGCAATATACTAAATATCCTTATAATCCTGGGAGTGACGGCACTCATCACAAATGTAGCCATACAAAAAACTACCTTCAAATACGAGATACCGTATATGCTTCTTATCACAGCGGTGCTTCTCGTGATGGGAATGACAGGCAATGAAATCACATTCATTGAGGGTGTTATACTGTGGATTTTATTTATTGCATATCTGTTTTATTTGTATATTCTGGCAAAAAAGGGCAATGACAGCGGTGATGAGCAGTCGGTAAAGCTATATCCGGTATGGAAATGTCTGCTCTTTATTGTGCTGGGCGGTGTGTGTGTCGTACTTGGAAGCCAGCTTGTCGTAAACGGTGCCACAACTATAGCAAGAGCCTGCGGCATGAGTGAGCGCTTTATTGGACTGACAATCGTTGCATTCGGCACATCTCTTCCGGAGCTTGTTACATCTGTTTCAGCAGCACGCAAGGGAAATGCCGGTATAGCGATTGGAAATATAGTCGGCAGCAATATTTTTAATATACTTTTTGTAATAGGAACAGTTGCACTCATATGTCCTGTACCGTTTGAAAACAGATTTATTATAGACACTGTAGTGGCTATAGCCTGTGGCGTATTGTTGTGGGTCGGTACGATAAGACATAAAGAGCTTAGAAAGCCATGTGGAGTGGTGATGCTGCTTTGCTATGCGGCATATTTTGCATATCTGGCAGCTATGTAATAATGTGTTTTCGGAATTGCGATGACGGTGTTTAAAATTAAATATAGCAAACCGTCAATAATTGTGCATACAAATTAGTGTTTTAACATCAAAATAATTGAGATTTCACACTAAATATAAATAATTAATTAAAAATAGCACTCTTGCTTGACAAGTGCTGATTGCAGGTGTATAACGTAGTCAGAACGAACGGAAGGAAGCGATTATAATGGATAAAAACCCAAAGCATCCATTGAAGAAAAAGAATAAGGCAGATGCAAAGAAGCATCAGAAGCACGTATACGAATAGCAGCTTCCGTTAAGGAATACTATCCAGTAAGCACAATGTACCCCAGCCCGTCACAGGGTTGGGGTATTTTGTGTTTTTGGAAGTGTTTTCAGAGGCTGTCCTTGAGACAGCTGTGAATACATTTTCACCTGCACCTTTTATGAGAGAAGCTTTAAGCTTGTCGCCATACATATAGAGGTCATTTCCACGCACAATGCCCCATTCCATCAGGAGCGCTGCCGCACCGGTCACAAACGGTGCAGCCATAGATGTCCCTGTTTTTGAAGTATAGCCTCCCGTGTTTGAGCATGAAATAATGTCCACACCGGGCGCAATGATATCAGGCTTTATACTGTCAAAGGCCCAGGTATAGCCTCGGCCGGAAAAGGCGGCTGTGCGGTTTGTTCGGCTGTCATAGGCTCCGACAGATATGACATTTTGAGCGGTTGAGGGGATGGTCAGGGTGATATCAGGCGATGCATGGATAAATGAGGTCTGTGCATTGCGCAGAGCACCTGACGGCAGCCATATATCCCATGAGCCGTCCTTTACAGATATGGGTTCAAGTGATATTTTCCAGATGCCGGGTGAGATGTATTCCGATCCCATGAGTTCAATGAATATTTCCTGAAAAGGAGAGTAGGGAGAGGGACCGCCGCCTGTTATATATATGTCTGTCCCATCGAGATTGTATCTGTATGTAAAGCCCTTTGCCTGATTGGTAATTGTATCGGGAATCTCCAGCATATCATTATTTGGTGCACTAATGCGCAGCTGTATCTCATCCCAGTATTTTTTCCATAAATCAATGGAAAGAGACGGCTCAGGATAGCCTATCGCAAGCTCTGCATCGGCAGGGTATGAGCTGCCGTTTGCATGACCAAAGCCGGCTCCATCGTTACCTGAGCCGACTGAGACAGCGCAGCGGTAGTTACCTGCTATATAGTCCAGGTATGATTCAAGCAGTGAGGTGCCGCTGTGTGAGCCGTTACTTGTGCCAAAGCTTAGGTTTATAGCGATAGGCATGTTCATATCGATTGATTTTCTTATGCAAAAGTCCACTGCCAGCATAATCTGCGTGGTTGTGGGAAAGCTGGCACCGCCTGAGGTTTTAAGCTTTACGATTATAAGAGTGCTTTCATAAGCAACACCGCGGTATTTTGTGTTTTGTTCATTACCATTACCATTTCCGTTTCCGGCAGCGATTCCTGCCACATGAGTGCCGTGCCCGGATATGTCGATGCTTGGACAGATGCGCTGCATTTCTAAGCTGTTTCCTGCATTTATGGCTTTGGTGATTGTATCGCGGTCATATAAGGTGCCAAAAGGGATTATGTCACTGTGTGAGGAGTTATCAGATACAGTCTGGTCCCACAGATAGGCAATTCTGCTTACACCATCCTGTATAAAAGCCGGATGGGCATAGTAAATTCCGGAGTCGATAATGCCTACGAGCACACCTTTTCCGGTCAGATTATATGGATTGGTGTGTACGGGAGTGATGCATGAGGCCTGCGAGCCCTCGTACACATCGTAGTTAAACTGCTTTGGCTTTTCCATATATATGATTTCATCGCACAGGGCAACGGTATTTACAAGTGATTTCTCAATTACGAGCACCGCATAGTTTCCGAGCAGCCTCGTGATGAGTACAGAAGGATACTTTTCTTTTATTTTTTCGATGTCACCGACATATTTTACTATCACTTCCCAGCTATCACTCTCCGGCAGATAGCCGCTTGAAAGCCCACCCTCTTTTCCAAGCTCATAAGGGGTGGACAACAGGGCGGCGGACAGCTGTGGAGAAATTTTCTCACTAAATACTATTTCCATACTAACCTCCATTTTTTATTAGTAAAATATTAAAAAAATCTTAAAAGACAAATGCAATATATATTTGGTATGATTAATTCATAATCGTAACTGTTCTCAGTGGTTCTGAATAGTTACTTATAATCAATATATTATAAAAAACGGGAGGTCGAAATGAGTAAAAAGAAAAAGATTATCATTTCAGTGATTGCAGTTGTGCTGATTATAGCAGTTATTGTGTCAGCTGTTGTCATTGCAATGACAAAGGGAAAGAATGCAAAAAAGGCATCGGGGGTGTATGCAAACAAGGTCTCTGATGTCATGTATCAGGCGGGAAGCACTGACAGGTACAGCGGTGTCGTGGAAGCAGCCGATAGCATGGATATCAAGGCTGATAGTGAGAAAAAAGTAAAGGATATTCTCGTGTCAGAGGGGGATGAGGTACAGGTGGGTACACCTCTTTTTACCTATGATACAAAGGATCTTGCTGCGAAAAAGGAAAGTGCCACGCTTGAGCTTGAGAGCTTAAACAATACGCTTTCCGGCTATGATGCCCAGATAGAGCAACTCAACAAGGAAAAGAAGGAAGCGTCAAAGGATCAGCAGCTTGACTATACACTGCAGATTCAGCAGATGCAGACACAGCAGAAGCAGACACAGTACGATGTTGCCACGAAGAAGGCAGAGATAGAAAAGTACGATGAGAGCATCAAAAATGCCACTGTAAATAGCACAATGGTCGGTGTTGTTAAGAAAATCAATGAGAATCAGAGTGCAGACACAGCAGATTCTGCATTTATGACAATTGTTGCCACCGGCGATTACAGGGTAAAGGGCACAATCGATGAGCAGAGCTTTTTAAACAGTGGACTGGCAGAGGGGCAGGCAGTTATCGTGCGCTCAAGAGTTGATGAGTCAAAGACCTGGCAGGGTACCATCAGCAAGGTTGACACTGAGAATACTCAGACTGATAACAGCAATTCAGGCATGTATGATAATGGAAGCAGCGAGCAGAAGGCCTCAAAATACAACTTCTATGTGCAGCTTACAGGCACAGACGATATGCTTTTAGGACAGCATGTATATGTGGAGCCGGATTTTGGACAGACAGAGGTGAAGGATGGCATATGGATTGATGAGAGCTACGTCGTAAAGGATGGCGATGATGCATATGTATGGACACTTAATAAAAAGGATAAGC
>ERZ780177.3045-NODE-3045-length-13090-cov-5.114077_pt1 | contig 13090 bp, 10 predicted proteins | sample MGYA00510973_ERZ780177 | MGnify/ENA primary metagenome ERZ780177 (study PRJEB29588, sample SAMEA2144396) | human gut metagenome | biome: human gut; feature: human-associated habitat; material: faeces | place: Denmark | collected 2008/2010 ...
TTGGTGGCAAATAATCCGACCCTTTATGCGGCCGTGAAGGTTGTCGGTGCGCTGGTTCTGTTTTACCTATCGTGGTACTCATGGAAAAAAGCCGGACACGGAGCGATTGCCGTTAAAGAACACACTGAACACACGCACGACACTTTTTTTCTCAAGTCGGTTCTCGTTTCGATTACCAATCCTCAACCGCTCGTGTTCACGATTTCGGTCTTTCCGCAATTTATTGCTTTAGACAAACCGTATGTGCCGCAAGTTGTCATTATGATTGCCGTGTATGCCGTGATGGTTGTCGCCTGCGGGATGCTCTATGCAATCCTGGCCGGTCATGCGCGCCGTTTTTTTGAAGGGCAAAAGGGCGCTGCACACGTCAATCATGCGAGCGCTGTGATTTTCTTTTTCATCGGTCTGATTGTGCTGTTCTTGGCCACCGAGCCCTTTTTCTAAGAGCTGGAGTTAACTTTTACCGGCCGTCATGGCCTTGTACTCGGAGCCTTTCTTCTCATCGAGAAGAAGCGTGAGAATAAGACCGATAAAGACGAGCACTAGGTACACAAGATAGCCTGCCTCATAGCTTGCCGTTTTATCAAAGGAATACCCGAGAATCGGATAGGCACAGGACTTTAAGAGCAAAAAGAAACTGATGAAGCGGTACGTTCCGAGAAAGTGTGTCGGTCCGAAGTAAAAGCCCACGACAGCCGGCAGTAGCGTCCAGTACGATCCGCAGCACGCTCCCATGAAGATGCAGTACAGGAACGTCGCAAAATATCCGAAGTGCATCACGGAAAGCGCCAAAGCAATCACGTGTAAGGTCATCACAAGACGCAGGGCTCGAATCGGACGGAAGGTGTCGGCAAGCCAACCCCAGAAAAACTTACTTAAACCGCATGAGACGGCTGCGACGGACATAAAGGTCATTGCTGTGACCGGGTCGTATCCGAGCTCGGTAAAACGCGGCTTTAATTGGGACATTAGGCCGGAGGCACACATCAGTCCGAGACCGGCCCCCAAACCGATAAGGTAGATTTCCTTCATGCAAAGGAATTGCCGAATGGACGGATCCTTGCGATGCGGTGCATCCTCAGATGTGTCTGTCTGTTGCTCGGCGACAGTGGCGGTCTTTTTCTCAACAACAAGACCGTCAGGCGTCAGCCCCATCATTTCCGGGCGTTCGCGCACCATCAGGAAACACGGGATACACAGAAGAGCGGCACAGACGCCGAGAATGTAGTAAGCGTTGGCAATGCCCCAATGCGTAATACAAAATAGGGAAAAAATCGGGATGATTGATCCGGCAAACGACATGCCGACGGCGGCAATACCGAAGGCCAGCCCCCGATGCACCTTAAACCAGTGACACAAAAGACCGTTGGCTACCAGTCCCCCGCAACATTGGCTTGCCGCCCACACAAGGCAAAAGCAGGCCGTAAAGATGTAGTAGTTGTCCGTCGAGCCCATGCCGAACAGGGCTGCGGCGGCCAGAAGCGATCCGATGCACATCATTTTGCGCGAACCGATACGCATATCGAGTGTTCCGATGAGCGGGGCACATCCGAAGCCGATGAGTGCGGCTATACCCATGCTTGCACTCGTTGCCGTTCGACTCCACCCATAGGCCTCGAACAGAGGCTCGATAAACGAGTTCATGGAGTAGATGGCCGTACCCTGAATGATGAGGTTCCCCAGGGTCGAGAGAGCACACAAATTCCAGCCGTAAAACATGGGAAGAATCACTTGGTCCGGTTACAGAAAACCTCCGACCCGAAAAATCGGAGGTGAAAAACGAGCGAAATTTTAATCCTGTCGTCGGCGGATTTGAAATCGGGGTGCAGGGAAAGCGTGCTGTTTTTCGTGAAAATATCCGGTTTTTCCGCTTCGAGAATCCGCGGAGCGTCGATCGGTCGTTTGCCGTGCTAAATGGTCAGAGTTTCTTCTTGAACCCGGCAATTGCGGCAAACGCAATAACGCGTGCTTTACAATCCGTGTGATTTTTATTTTTTCGAGCCGCTTTCGATGATTAAAGTCCATTCGCTCCTTGAAAATCCCTACCGCATTCTCGGTATTACTTCCGATGAGAGTTCCGGTGAGATTGCCCGAAACGTCACACAGTTACTCGAACACCTGAAAACCGGGGAAAAAAGTGAGTTTCCGACGGACTTTGCCAATATTCTCGGGCCCGTCAAGCGTGATGCAGGGACACTGACGTATGCCAAGGAACGTTTATCGGACCCGGCAAGCCGCCTTGCGTGCGCTTTCTTTTGGTTTGCATCGCGAAAACTTTCGGACGGTTCGGCTTTATCGCTACTGACGGAAGGAAAACTTGATAAAGCCGAGAAGCGCTACCTAAAGCAAACCGGCTACAACGCGCGAATCAATTCGGCATGCATTGCCTTTATGAAGGGAGATCTTCTGGGCGGAATCGGTCAGATTGCCACGCTCATTAATAACGAGAAAGACCGCGCCGAGTTCGTTCGTGTCGTTACGGGGGGTGAACTCTTTTCCTGTAAGCAACTAGCCGGGCTTTTTATCCGAGAACTCTCCCGAGACGAAAGGCTACGTGATGCGCTCGGACTCGATCGCATCGATACGGAAGAACAGGCGGACGCCTTTTTAAAGAGCATTTTGAAAATTCACGAGCGGCTTGCTGTTTCCGTCGACAACATCGGACCGATGCGCGCTTTGCCGATTATGGCGCTCAAATGTGCCGTGCGTTTTTTAGATACCACCGAGCCCATGCTGGCTTCGTTAAAAGAAGAATTCGGTGCGGATGCACCCTTGTGTATTTTTGTCTCGAGTTGGGTGGCCAATGAAGCGATGTCGATGACAGTGGCCAACATTAACTTTTTGCAGACCTGTCCTCCGGGAACCGAGACACTGCGTACCGAGACGGCCAAGGCTCAGGAGATCCTCAATCGCCTGTTGACCTTTGAAGTGACGGACAATTTGCGTGTGCAACTGGAAAACAACCGGAGACTCTTGCAAGGGATTCAGGATCGAATCGTTCATAAGCACGATAAAGGACACTGCTACATCGCCACGATGGCATACGGCTCGTACGACGCGCCTCAAGTGCGTATTTTGCGGCGCTTTCGCGACCGGGTTTTGCTGACAAATGTCCCGGGGCGGGCATTCGTGCGTTTCTACTACCGAGCCTCGCCTTCCTGGGTCAAGGCACTTGAAGATAAGCCTACGGTCAATGCGCTGATTCGCTATGTACTCGGCGTTTTCGCGCGGCTGTACGCAAAACTTGAGGGCTGAAAAACCGCAAGGGAATGCGCCTTACGGGGTTGTCAGTGGGCCGGTTAAGACGCTTATTGAGCGGCTTGCGACGCTTTGGCTTGTTCTTTGAGAATCATCGAAACGACGTCAAGGCCGGAAACATCACTCAGGCGAACGAGCATGAAATGAACAAGCTCAGACAGAGAATGGGCATGGTTTTTCAGCATTTCAACCTCTTCCCGCACCGGACCATCCTGCAGAACATGACGCTGGCGCCGGAAAAGGTGCTCCGTATGCCGCGCGAAATGGCCACGGAAAAGGCCCTGCAGCTGCTGCGCCGCGCTCTCGGCGAGCTGCTCGGTGAGGGCCCACTGGGCAGCCAGCTGGGGCAGCATGCGGGCCATGGCCCCGGTAAAGTTCGGGTTCAATTCGCGAAGCCGCGGCAAAATATCGTGCCGAACGCGGTTGCGGGTATAGTCATCGGAAAGATTGGTGCTATCGGTGCAGTAGGGCTGGCCCAGCAGGGCCAGGTATTCCTCCACCTCAGCGCGGGTCACATCCAGCAGAGGACGGACGATGTTGCCCCGGATGCGGGGGATGCCGCACAGCCCGTGCAGACCGGTACCCCTTATCAGGTTCATCAGCACCGTTTCAATGGTATCATCCAGGGTGTGGGCGGTGGCGATGCGCCCCCCCTCCCCTGCCGTTTCGGCAAAGAAAGCATAACGGGCGTCGCGGCCGGCTTCCTCCACCGAAAGGTGGTTTTCCAGCGCCAGGGCGGCGGCATCAATATGGCGGACAGCATAGGGCAGTCCCAGCTGCCCGGCCAGCTCCCGCACAAACTGCTCGTCCCGGTCGGCTTCAGCGCCGCGCAGCCCGTGGTGAATGTGGCAGACGATCAGCTCCCAGCGGTATTCCTCCCGCAGGACAGCCAAAAAGCGTAAAAGAGCGACAGAATCCGCGCCGCCGGAGACCCCGACAGCGATCCTGTCGCCCTGGGTAAACAGGGAATATTGGCGCAGGGCCAAAAGTGCCTTTTGCTCCAGCGGTGTGCTCATTCGCGGTTGCGATCCACGCTGAAGAACCGGGTATAGCGGCCATCCCACCGCAGGTTGATGGAGCCGGTCTCGCCGTGGCGGTTCTTGGCCACGATGCACTCGGCTTCCGACTGGTCGTCCCGGTCTTTTTCGTAGTAGGCTTCCCGGTACAGGAACAGCACGATATCGGCATCCTGCTCGATGGAGCCAGATTCACGCAGATCGGAAAGCATGGGGCGGTGGTCGCTGCGGCTTTCCGGACCACGGGAAAGCTGCGACAGGGTGATGACCGGTACATTCAGCTCCTTGGCCATAATTTTCAGGCTCCGGGTAATCTCGGAGACCTCCTGCACACGGTTATCGCTGCGGCGGCCGGTGCTCATCAGCTGCAGATAGTCGATAACGACAAGGCCCAAATTCCGCACACGGCGCAGCTTGGCCTTCATCTCCGCCACGGTAATACCGGCGGTGTCATCCATGTAGAGGGGCGCCGCGCCAAAGAGGGGGGAAAGATCGGCCACCTTGCCCCAGTCCTCGGTGGAAAGCTCGCCGGTGAGGAGTCTACGGCTGTCGATACCGCCCTCCGAAGCGAAAAGACGGTTCATCAGCTGCTCGCGGCTCATTTCCAGCGAAAAGATAGCGACGGTCTTTTTGCCCCGCAGCGCCACATTGGCGGCGATATTGAGGGCGAAGGCCGTTTTGCCCATGCCGGGGCGGGCTGCCACCAGGATAAGGTCGGATTTATTAAGGCCGGTGATGGTGCGGTCCAGGTCGCCGTAGCCGGTGGAAATCCCTAGGTAATCGGCCCGGTTTTCGCCGGAAAGGCGCTGCAAATGGTCAAAGGTCTCCAGCACCACGCGGGAAACGGGGATCAGGCTATCGTTATTGTGGCCGTTGCGGATATCATAGATCCGCTGCTCGGCATATTCCAGGAGCCCCTCCGGCTGGGCCGTGGGGGCTTCCGCCTGCTCTATGATATCCCGGGAGGTGGTGATGAGTGCCCGCAGGTGGTACTTACTTTGCAGGATATTGGTATAGGCCTCCAAATTCCGCACCGAAGGCACCATCTGCGCCAGCTGGGCCAAGTAGGCCTTGGTCTCCTCCGGGGTGGAGAAGATCTCCTCCCGCACAGCGGCCTCCATCACCGTGACGATATCGATGGGCTCACCCAGGGTAAACTTTCCGGAGATCACCTCAAAGATCTTGCGGTGCTGCTCCCGGTAGAAAAACTCCGGACGCACCAGCCGCACTAGGTCCGGCACGCAGCCGGCGTCCAGCAGGGCAGCGCCCAGCACCGATTGCTCCGCCTCCAGGCTGAAGGGCAGACGGCTCTCGGTGGTCATATAATCTGCGGGCATGGGGGTCACTCCTTTTCTGTAGGTGGTTTGGGGGCACTCCTGGGCAAGGATATCAGCTGGAATCATTCTTCCCCGACTACCACAAATACATTGGCGGAAACACCGTTATAGATCTTGACCTCGATGGTGTAGGAGCCAAAGGCCTTAATATCGTCCTTCAGCACAACCTTGCGCTTTTCCAAAGTGACGCCCAGCTGCTTTTCTATGCCCTCAGCAATCTCCTTGGCGGTGACGGAGCCAAACAGCTTGCCGTTGGCGCCGGCCTTGGCGGTCAGCTTCACGGTCTTGCCGTCAATGGCAGCCTTCTGCTCTTCGGCGGCCTTCTGCTCCTCCGCCAGGCGGTAGGCCTTGGCGGCCTCGCGATTTTTCAGCTCGTTCATGGCGCCGGCATCGGCGGGAATGGCCAGGCCTCTCTTCAGCAGGAAATTGCGGGCGTAGCCATCGGCCACCTCCACCAGCTCGCCCTTTTTACCGGTTCCTTTTACATCCTGTTTCAGTACTACTTTCATGCGTCTTTTCCTCCCTTGGGGTTTTCTTCATAATACCGGTCGATGGCGACCAGCAGCTGCTGGCGGCAATCCTCCAGTGTAATGTCTTTAATTTGCGCGCCCGCCATGGTCTGGTGGCCGCCGCCGCCCATCCCTTCCAGGATGAGCTGAACATTGATGGCACCCATACTGCGGGCCGAAATATTCACGGCGCTGTCCTGCTCATACAGCACAAAGGAAGCATCCACCCCGCTGATGCCCAAAAGGTCATCGGCGGCCTGCGGCGCCACTACCCGGATGCCCTCCACATTGGCGCCGGAGGTGCAGCTGATGGCACAGCCGCGGTATACCTCCGCGGCGCTCACCAGGCGGCTGCGCTCCTGGTAGCTTTCCATGCTGGAAGCGAACAGCTTGCGAACCGCCACAGTATCGGCGCCCATGCGGCGCAGGAACGCGGCGGCTTCAAAGGTCCGCACGCCGGTGCGCAGGATAAAGCTCTTGGTATCCAGCATGATACCAGCCAACAGAGCCTCGGCCTCCGCCACGCTGATGCGCAGCTTGCCTTCCTTGAAATACTGCACCAGCTCGGCCACCATTTCGCTGGCGGAGCTGGCATACGGCTCGTGGAAGAAGATGATGGCATTATCAATGTGCTCCACCATCTTGCGGTGGTGGTCAATGACGATAACATTGCGGCAGGCTTCGTAGATCTCCCGGCTTTCCAGGATGGAAGGAATATGGGTATCCACTACCACCAACAGGGTATTGCGGCCCACCATATCCAGCCCCTGCGCCGGAGAAACAAAGGCGTCCTCGTAGCGTTTATCCTGCTGCAGCATATGGCGGTACAGCGGCTGCGCCAAGCTCTTTTCGGTATCCAGCACAATGGAACAGGGCTTGCCCAGTGTGGAAAGGCCGGCGTACATGCCAATGGCCGCGCCCAGGCAGTCCAAGTCGGCAAAGCGGTGGCCCATGATGAGGATATTATCGCAGGTGGTGGCCACTTCGGTAATGGCATTGGCCATAATACGGGCGCGCACCTTATTGCGCTTTTCCACCCCACGGCCGGTGCCGCCAAAAAACTCATAGCCGTTCTTCTGCCGCAGCGCCACCTGGTCGCCGCCGCGGCCCAGGGCCATATCCAGCGCCTGGCGGGAGATGGTCTCGCTCTCATGCAGGCTGGCCGCCATGGGCGAAACACCGATGGACATGGTCGCGTTGTTGCGGTCGCCGGTATCCACTGCCCGGATAGCATTTAGGATGGGGAAGCGGTCCTCAATGACCCGCTTCATATAGCGCTCCTCCACCACCGCAAGGAAGCGGTCGCGGTCCAGCTTTTTTACCAGGCCGTGGTTTTCCTCGGCAAAGGTCTCGATGATATGCTCGATCTGGCCCATGGTGCGGCTGCGCTCGTTTTCCTTGGCATCGGTAAACAGCTCGGAGTAGTTATCAATGAGCATGGTAAGCACATAGGGCCGGGAATCAAAGTATTCCTGGGTATAGTGCTTCAGGTCGTTATCATCCACCAGGCAGATGATGGTCAGCGGCTCCTTGGTGGAGCTGGAGTGCATGAGGAACACGGTGTAGTGCCGCTCCCCTATCACGATATCCCGGCCTTCGGCGCTGCTTTCGGCCTGCCAATCCAGTCCGGGTACCAGCTCCGCTATATTATGCCCAAACAGCTCCTGCCCGGGGAACACCCCCTGCTTGGCGGGGGGATTGCTCCACACCACCTCACCGCTTTCCCGCACGATGAGGGACGGCATGGGCAGGGACAGCACGGCGTCGCTCATGATGTGCTCCAGCGAATCCTTCAATCTTCCAAAGCGGCGGCGGTTCTGCCGGGTGATAACGGTCATCCAGATGATGCACCCAAGGGAGAGCAATGCCCACATCCCCAGGCAGATATAGAACAGGGTCATATCGTAGCGGGAGGTGACAGCGGCCATCAGGCCGCAGGCCACTATCAGCACCGCAAGAATAGGACGATATTGGTTCATTCGTTCCTGCATAAGATCCCTCCGTTTCGGTCGTTGGATCGGCCCCGCCGCTGGTGCGGCCGGGAAAAATGGATATAGCTTCTCACTTTACGCTCCATTATACCACGCCCGCCCGCAAAAGGAAAGCACTATCTTACACGGGGCGGGGTTTTCATTTGGGCGCCGGTGTGCTAAAATAGCGGCAGAAGGAGCCTTCGCTTGGTATGGACACCGGCCATACATCGGGCGCCCCTCCGCTTCAGTCGTGCTGACCCTTACGGGCAGCCCTCCCCGCTGCGGAGCGCCCGCCTTTCTCCACCCGCAAGGCCCATGTTTTTCCGCGAAGGTATTTGCTGCAGCATCCCGGCTTCCTGCGCCCCGCGCCGTGCTGCCCCCTACGGTGGGCAGCACGAACCCGCCCCTACGGGGCGGGCAGGCCGGCCCATAGGGCCGGCCGCGCGGGGCGCGCAGCGGGACCCTGCAAAAATTTTAACATGTGATGCAACAAAATCCGCCGCCAGCGACACTATTATGGTGAAAGCCGGTTGGGGCGGCATCACAAAAGGAAGGTGCGTTATGACCATCACCCAGCTGGTGACCCAGGCGCAGGCAGGCAGCCGGGCTGCCTTTGGTGAGCTGTACGAAAGCCTGGCCGGCGACCTGTACCGCATGGCGCTGTATACCCTGGGCAGCCAGCAGGATGCCGAGGACGCCGTGGCGGATACCTTTGCCGAAGCGTGGAAGGGCATAAAAAACCTGCGGGAGCCGGAGGCGTTCCGCAGCTGGATGTTCCGTATCCTCTCGGCCAGGTGCAAACGGCAGGTCGCCCAAATCGTGACCCGCAAAAAGGAAATAGACCTGGACAGCTACTACGAAACCGCCGAGGAAGCGATGCCGGAAACTGCCACCCGCCGGGCGGAGCTTAGCGAAGCGCTGGGCACACTCTCCCCGGAGGAGCGGCAGATCGTGCTGCTCTCGGTGGTGGAGGGCTATACCATGCGGGAGATTGCGAGCATGCTGGAGATGCCGCAGGGTACGGTGAGCAGCAAGCTCTCCTGTTCGCTGAAAAAGCTGCGGCTGCAATTACAAGATACCGATGGAAAGGAGGCGGCAAGGTGAAGGACGAGCGTAAAACAGAACGGAATACCGAGTGGAACGGCGAGGCGGAAGCTGACCGCGACTTTCTTCGGGAAAAGCTGAAAAATGCGGGCGATCCGGCACTGCCCGCTTCCCTTTCCGCTGCGGCGCTGTTTGAGCGAATGGACGCCGCAGATCAACAGGCTGACGCTCCAAAGAAAAAAGGGAGCGTGATATGGCTGCAGTGGCGGCGCTGGGGCAGCATTGCCGCTGTGCTGGTACTGGCGGCAGGCACTGCATTCCTGTTGCAGAACAGCTCCTTGCAAAACAAGGCCTCGCAGGACAAGTCGAGCTATGACGCGGCATTGGCGCCGAATGAGGCGGAGAACCAAGACCAGTGGAACGGCGCGGCGACCGGCGGGCCGCCGGCCGACGGACTGATGATGGCTCCCCCGCCGAACCCCAGTACGGCAGGCGGCGACGGCAGCGTGAAAAAGGAGTACGCCACCGATGAGATTGACTCGGATCGCGGTCTGTTCGAGGAGTTCAAGAGTAAGATCGTCTCGGTAGGAGAACAGCCCATTCCGGACATGATGGATTATGACGCAATGGCTGCCGTTTCCTCACAGCTTTTCGGGAACGACTATGAGCAGGCAATCGCTATGTTTTATGACAGCGGCGAGCGCTGGGAGGGCTGCGAACTGCCCACAAGCTGCGCCCACTATTTTATGCTGGATAAGACGCTGTACGGCTTCTTCCCGGAGGAGCGCCGGGTAGTGGATTACAGCGGAGCATGCGCCACGGTGCTGAATGAGGACGAGGCGGCGATGCTCTCGGCGATTTTGCAGATTGAGTTTACGGCGAAAACCGAATAATGGATTTCCCCTCGCGGCGGAGTGAGCGATCACCCCGCTGCATTTTTTACACCCTCGCAGCATATCATGCCGGTAGTGGGGACAAACATCCCCCAGCCGGTGCAGCATCCCGGCGCCGCGCCCCCGCACGGGCGGCCCGCCCCTATGGGGCGGAGGAAGCGGTACCCCCTGTGGGGGCACCGCTTCGCGGGGCGCGGCCTGCCAGGGATTCTGCCCCGCACATTCCAGCCATGGAGGAAAAGCCTATGAAAGCCGATTGGGGACTGCTGGGCGGCGCTGCCGCCGCTATGCTGGCGCTGCCGCTGCTGGTACTGGCCTGGAGCGGCACCCCGCTGGGCACCGGTCTGCCCGGCGGAACCACATCCGATCCAACACCGCAGCAAAGCAATATCCTCCCCGGCACCGACCGCGAGGAACCGGAAGAGCCACCAGCCGATACCTTCTCCGTTCTCCCCTCCTTCCGCATCCTGGATGAAACCACCGGCCAGGTGGCGGAAATCCCCGCGGCAGACTATGTGGCCGGGGCCATCGCGGCGGAAATGCCCGCCTCCTACGAAGAAGATGCCCTCATCGCGCAGGGCATGGCCGCCTACACCAATGCCCACTACCTGGCGGCGCTCCACCGGGCCGATCCCCCGGAGGAGCTGAACGGCGCCGATTTTTCAGCCGATCCCGCCAAGCGGCTGGGCTATATCACCGATGACACCATGAAAGCCATGTGGGGCGACCACTACAAAGCCTACCGTGAAAAAATCACCAAGGCCGCCGAAAAAGCCATGCGATACCTCATCACCTACGAAGGCCAGCCCATCGTGGCGGCGTATTTTGCCATCAGCGCCGGAAAAACCACCGAAGACGCCGGAAATGTGTGGGAGGGTCCCCTTCCCTACCTCACCCCCGCCGATAGCCACTGGGATAAAGAAGCCGCCGGGTACCGCAGCACTGTCACCATCACCGCCGCCGAACTGCGCAAAAAACTGACCGCCCAGTCCATCCTCACCGGACAAAAGCCGGAAGAATGGCTCAAGGTCCTCACCCGCAGCGAAGCCGGGTATGTTACGGCGGTGCAGGCCGGCGACCGCGTGCTGACCGGCCAGCAGCTGCGCACCCTGCTGGGGCTGCGCAGCGCCGCCTTCACCGTGGAATACAAAAACGAGCTTTTCACCTTTGATGTGCTGGGCTACGGACACGGGGTGGGGCTCTCTCAGGCCGGGGCACAGTACCTGGCACAGCACGGCAAAAACTATCAGGAGATTCTGCTGCACTACTACCCCGGCGCCGCCCTTACCCCCGCCGCGCAAAAATAATCCATTTTCCGCTTGACGAACCCCCTCCCGATATGATAATATACTGGAGTACGATATAAAGCCGTGGAGAGGTGTCCGAGCGGTTTAAGGAGCCGGTCTTGAAAACCGGTGACTCATCAGAGCCATGGGTTCGAATCCCATCCTCTCCGCCAACACCTCCGACAGTAATTCGTAGCCCTTGGAGATGTACCCAAGTGGTGAAGGGGCTCCCCTGCTAAGGGAGTAGGGTGCGAAAGTGCCGCGAGGGTTCAAATCCCTCCATCTCCGCCAAAGAAAAACCCGCAGAAATGCGGGTTTTTCCTTTGTTCATGCGGGTTTTCAGCATTTTTAGCCTTTGCAAATATTGCTGTTTCTTGCGGTCTTTTTGCTTATAGGCTACACAGAAACTACACAGTAAAATACCCCCTCCAGTTACGGAGGGGGCATCTCTTTACCACACCTTCTCTGACACTCCGAGTGCCTCGTACAAAAGGTGCTTTTGCTTTGTGCTTGCGCCTGGAACGGCCCCACCACAATATTTCTGCTTTCCATTCCCTGCGGAATGCCGGAAGGCAGCGCCGCCATCTCGGCCAGCACAGCAAAAGCTCCCCCGGCGCGGGAGAGCTTTTGGGTGAATCACGGATTACTTTTTGCGGGCGAGGACGGCCATGCCAAGAGCGGAAACAGCCATGAGAGCGACCGCGGCGGCGACCACATCATTGGCGCCGGTGGAGGGATTCTTTTCGGGCTCGGTCTTGGGGGTGTCCTCGGCGGGGCGGTCGATGATGATGACGGTAGATGCGTTCTCATCCTTGCCGTTACCAGTGGGGTCAAGAGTGAGTTGTTTATTAGACTTCCACTCCATAACATCAGTAAGTTTGATTTCGTCTCCACTCTTGTTCTTGATGGAAGAATCTGCAGAAATGCTATCCCAGCCTTCAGGAATCACATACATGGCAGCGGTATTTGCGCTCTTGGTATTGCCGCCAACAATGAGATTTATCGCATTGGTCTTCTGGTGAGGGCCAAAGTACAAACCAACATTCTTGGTGCTGGTATCGCCATCCTGCGGGGAAATATTAAATTTGTTATCGGTAGCAGTAATGGCTGTAGTAATATCCCACTGAGAAATAAACTCAAACTTGACAGGACGGGTGCTGGTAACCTTGTTGTTGGTGAAGGTAATGCTGGTGAGGGAGCTGAAGTCGCTTCCCTGTCCCTTGTTATCATCGGGACTCCAGTTGCCGTAGGCAGGTCTGATCCAAGTGGGGTTGGAATTGTTGGCATCAGTCGTATTGGTGTAGTTATTGAAAGTGCAGTTATTGAAAACCAATCTCTGTGTAGCCATAGCACCGACGATAATGCCATTAAAGGTGCAGTTCTCAAAATCCACGCAGCCCAGCTGGCTCCAGGGGCTGGTGTAAAGCTGATAGTTAAAGCTGAACACACCGTTAAAGGTGGTGCCCTGGAAGGTTACATGGGTGTAGGCCGGAACAGCCAACAGCAGGCTGGTACCGATGTTATCAATATTGGTATAACCGGTAGCACCGCTGGTAATGGTACCGCCAACAAAAACAATATTTTTACCGTTGGCACCGTCATTACCTTTGGTGCCGTCATTTTTCTCGCCAAGGTAGCCATTGGAATTGTAGCCATTCAGCACGCTGCGGTCTTCAGTCTGGCCGGTGGTATCATTGCGAACGCCATTGCCGAGAACACCGTTAGTATCATAGCTATAATTGCCAACGGTGACATACATAGTTCCGCCGAGCCG
>ERZ780177.3055-NODE-3055-length-13065-cov-5.696157_pt1 | contig 13065 bp, 10 predicted proteins | sample MGYA00510973_ERZ780177 | MGnify/ENA primary metagenome ERZ780177 (study PRJEB29588, sample SAMEA2144396) | human gut metagenome | biome: human gut; feature: human-associated habitat; material: faeces | place: Denmark | collected 2008/2010 ...
TTAATTTGAGAGCAATTTTATAAGAATGTCCTTTGCCTTATTATTGGATTTTACGGGTTATATCGAGTATCTGCTGTTTGTTTTGCTTGGCTCTGCGGTTGGAATTGGCTATATTGTCTGTTATACGTTAGTTTTTTTTCGTCAGTCGCTAATATTTTATCAAAGTTGCTTGCAAACGGATTTCGTAGGTAAACGTAGTTTATAAACCCTTTACCTTTGTGCTTATTTGTGTGGGTCTTAACGTAAAACGCCACTGACTTAGTTACTGTCAGTGGCGTTTTGATTTTTTGTTTTATTTTTACTGCATTATACCGCCGGAACGCTCGGAAAGCAGCTTCTTTATAGTCTCCTGCAATACTTTCATATCCGCAGGCTTTGCCAGATGTGCATTCATTCCTGCCTTTACCGTTCGTATAACGTCCTCCGAAAATGAATTTGCCGTGAGGGCGATTATTATTACCCAATTTGCATCGGGTCTGTCAAGTGCTCTGATAGCCGCTGCCGAAGCACAGCCGTCCATTACGGGCATCTGCATATCCATTATGATAACATCGCAGCTGAAAAGCTCCGAGCGCTTGAATATCTCCAGCGCTTCCTTGCCGTCGCAGGCAGGCGTTACCTTTACGCCGTGTTCTGTGAGCAGGTCGGACATAAGCTCACGGTTAAGCTCATTGTCATCTACCACCAGCATATTAAGGTTCTTTATGCAGTCGCCATTTGCCTGCACTGCCGTTTCTTCTGTGGGGACAGGCGCAAAGGGAAGCGTTACTACCACTTTGGTCCCCTTGCCTGCGGTGCTGGAAACATCTATCTGACCGCCCTTCTGGGTAACAAGGCTCTTTACTATCGCCATTCCCAGACCGCCGCCTGTTTCGGAGCGGTTGCCGAATCTGTTTTCCTGAGAATATGGGGTGAAAAGCTTCGGCAGGAACGCTTCGGACATTCCTATTCCCGTGTCTTCCACGGTGAAAATGTAGTTGCTGCTGTCCGGAGCTGCCTGACGCATGGTTACGGTCATGCTGTCTCCGTTTCGTGTAAAGCGGACTGCGTTTGAAAGCAGATTGTTCATTATCTGGGACAGCTTCAGCACGTCGCCCATTACCATGTCCTTTGAGATGTCGATCTTTATCTCGCAGCGTTTTCCCTGTGCTACAGCCTGCTCACGGAACGGCTGCACGATGTTTGTAAATTCCTCACGCAGGTTTATCACCTTGCGGTCAATGGGCATCAGACCGTCCTCTATTCGGGATATTTCCAGAATGTTATTGATAAGTCCCAGCATATCCTTGCCTGAATATTCTATCTTTTTCAGATAATCCAGCCGCTTATTTTCAGGGCAGTCGGGGCTCATGGCAAGCTCGTTCATGCCGAGAATTATGTTAAGGGGCGTGCGCATTTCGTGGCTCATTTTGGAGAAGAAATATTTCTGTGATTTCTCGCTGGCATCTGCGGAGGCAAGGGCGCTTTCCAGCAGCTTTGTGTGGCGTATCTGCTGCTGTTTTTCCGTATCTATCTGGCGGAATACCAGTATGCCCTCTTCCTTTGTCAGCGACTCATCAATGATAAATGCCATATTTACCCACTTGTCATCGCCGTTCATCTTTCTGAGAAAATCGCCGCCGAAATCCTTTATCTGCTTGGAAGCCAGCTCTCTCAGGTGTTCAAGGGAGAATGAGGAGCGCATTTCCGCCGCCGTATCTTCATCTACTACAGATGCAAAGCCGTCCATCATTGCATTGAATTCGCCTTTTCGTGGGATAAGCTTCTGCATCTCGTCGGAGCCTTTTATCATATCATACGTGCCTTTTTTCAGGTCAATGCGGTAAATTGCATAATAGGTGTTGCACAGGGCACGGATTATGGCACCGGTGTGGATTATGGTTTGGCCCATATGTATATCATGCACGAACATAAATATTATTATGAGCATGAATACGGCAAATACCGAAACATAGATAATGATTATATTGTTGAAGCCTGTCAGCAGAACAGAGTGGGGGATAGTCATTATGCACAGCCAGCCGTTATTGACTTGGTTATAGTATATTCCCCTTACCTCGCCGTTCAGGTCGATGATATCATCGCCTTCGTTGGATATTTTTCCGTTATGTATATCGGCGCACAGTCCCATGGCATATTCTTCAAGTGAAGCTTCATCTACCTCAAAGGGGGCAGTGTAATAAAGCAGATGACCGTCTGTATCAAAAAGGTAATATGCGCCTTTTTCGGGAAGGTTCAGACCGCTGTGTTCGGATATAAAGTCCTGCTTTCTGAGATTTATAAACACTGCGCAGTCAGTATCGGGTTCGCCTGCTGCGGCAACGGTGAACTTTGCTCCGCTTTCGTCATTGATGTCCGTGAATATTACCTGACCGTCAGCAGCCAGCACATTGCGGTACCAGCCTGTATTTTCAAAGTCGTACTTATCCAGTCCCTCTATAGGCTCGGTGGATACGAGCCTGCCCTTTATGATAGCAAAGCACTGCAGGTCAGGATTGCCCGAGGCATCTGCAGCCTTTTTGAAGAAATCCTGCATTTTTATGCTTATTTCCTCAGGGGAGCCGCTTTCCTCCGAGCTTTCCATAGACGACATACCCATTTTTATGATGGTGTTGTAAACGGCAATGCTCCGCTCCTCGTCGGAAGCATAGCTTTGTATAAGCTCATGCCCCATCTTGCGTGAATTTATGAGCAGCACCTTATATGTGCCCAGCATACTTACCAGCACAAGCACAAAAACCACTGCCAGAGTGATAAGAGTTCTGAGATTATCGTTCCATATTCGTTTTTTAGTCACTTCATGAAATCTATCCATATATTTGCCCTGCTTGTAATTTGTGTTTACGATGAAAAATCCGTGATTTTGCCCTGTTGGATTTGTTCATTTTATTATATCATCTTTGCAAGTTGCCTTTTAACAGATGTCAAAAATTTTTTGTGAATAATAGGTAACATTGTGTTTTACAAATATAACCTAAAGTTAAGATTTTATAATTAGTTTACAAAAAGCACATCTGATGGGCTTAGCATTGCGTTGGAAAAATATAAGACCGGAGGATAGACGGCATACTGTTCCTTGACAATGAGCTTAATGTGGTGCAGAGTGCGGGCATGAGTATCCCCACGGAGGATATTATCCGTGATACTGATCACCAATAAAACTATAGACAAAAAATCATCGCATAATCCATATACGCAAGATTATGCTCAATTTTTTGTATAGTTTTTAATTGGTGCTTAGTATGAGCAGATATATTGGAAAATAAAAAGGTGCTGTTGCGGTTTTGCAGCAGCACCTTTGGTTATTACGTTTGTTATTTTGTTACCTCATTTGCAAAAAGTCCGTTTTCTGCGGCATTTCCCGCAAAGAAATTATCCGCATTGGAAAGCGTTGTTGTTGCGATAGCACTGAGTGCTTCCGCTGTCAGGAACGCCTGATGAGATGTGATTATTACATTCGGCATTGATACCAGCAGCGAAAGTGTTTCGTCGTCTATGATATCTCCTGAACGGTCCTCGTAGAAAACGTCCGCCTCTTCCTCGTAAACGTCCAGTCCCGCTGCTGCGATACGCTTTTCACGCAGTGCGGTAAGAAGTGCGTGGCTGTCGATAAGCTTTCCTCTTGAAGTGTTTATGACAAATGCGGAGGGCTTCATAAGCTTCAATGAGTTTTCGTTCACGATGTACTTTGTATCATGTGTCAGCGGGCAGTGGAGAGAGATGATGTCGCTCTTTTCAAAAAGCTCCTCGGGGCTTACATATTTTGCGCCCTTTGCCGCAAATTCTTCCGAGGGGTAAGGGTCATATGCCAGGATATCCATTCCGAAGCCCTTGCATATATCTCCGAAAACCTGACCTATTTTTCCTGTGCCTATGATGCCTGCGGTCTTGCCGTGAAGGTCAAAGCCTGTAAGACCGTTTATGCTGAAATTATAGTCTCTTGTGCGCAGGTATGATTTGTGTATCTTGCGGTTAAGGAGCAGTATCAGCGCCATTGCGTGCTCGGCAACGGCGTAAGGGGAGTAGGCGGGAACTCTCAGCACTCTTATCCTGCCTGCGGCATATTTCAGGTCAACGTTGTTATAGCCTGCGCAGCGCAGTAGCACCAGCTCCACGCCGATCTCGTTCAGTGCGTCGATAACGCATCTGTCGATATTGTCATTCACAAAGGCGCATACGGCTTTGCAGCCCTTTGCCAGTGCGGCGGTATCACAGGTGAGCTTATCTTCAAAGTAGCGGAGCTTGTATCTGCCGTTGTTGTGGCGGTCAAAGCTGTCCTTGTCATAGGGCTTGGTGTCATAAAAAGCAATAGTTTCCATATAGGCCTCCTTATAAAATATACTGTTATTGTATGATTTTATTATACTATACTTCCGAGGATTTGTCAATATACCAAATTGGTATATTTTTATGCGGTTCATATTTCACAAATCATAGTATTTGTTCCCCGTGATTTTTTATTCAGTCGGCACGTTGTTTTTTTGTTGATATTATGTAATTAAACTGTAATAAATTTTGTTGTAATTACTATTGGCATTTGGAAAAATATATGTTATAATAAGAACAAATAGGGAGCAATACCAAAGCTGTACTAACCTTATAATACAAACCCGATATTTGTTCCGTATGAAAAAATAAATAAACAAAGGAGATTTTACAATGAGCAAGAAATTGACTAAGTCCATCGCTTCTATTGCATGCGCAGCCCTGATGGCTTCTCAGATGTTTGCGTTCAATGCTTCTGCTATTGAAAATAATGGTGGATATTATTATTACTACAACGGCGTTTACTATTCCTACCCTGTAGATGCTGATACTGCATCAGGCGTAGCAGGAACTTACGAAGCCGTTCCTACAAGCAGAGTTCCCGCCGGTGCTACCGAAAAGTACATTGACCCCAGATTTCCCAACAAGTACTACGATACAAAGAAGGCAGCTGAGGACGCAGGCATAGAGAATCCTCACGTTGTTTACATCGGCACATATTACGGCAACTACCCCAGCGCTACCGGTGCTTACTACAGCTCCTACACAAATAAGTACTACAGAACCTATTCCGAGGCTCTCGCTGCTTCCAACAACAACAGCACTTATGTATCTTATGTTGCTAACTACTACGGCAACAGCTACTACGGCTATTACTACAGCTCTTACACACGTCAGTACTATTCTACATACAGCGCAGCTCTTGCAGCTTCCAACGGCAACGCAGCTTATGTAACATATGTTGGCAACAGTGCTTACGGCCGTGGTCATTACTACAGCACATACACAGGCAAGTACTACAACACTTATGAGGCAGCTCTTGCAGCTTCCAACAACAACAGCTCCTTCGTAACATACGTTGGCGGCGCTTATGACGGAAACGCAAGCTCCATCTACAGATACTACTACAACGGCGTTGCATATCCTTCTCTCGATGCAGCTATCGCAGCAGGCGGAACTGCTCTCGGCGTTGATATCTACTATGCTCCCGTTGGCAGCACAGGCAACGTTAAGTACTATTACTACTACAACGGAACCTACTACGGCAGCCTTGACGCAGCTATTGAAGCAGGCGGAACCGCTCTCGGCGTAGATATTTCCTATGTTCCTTACAACTACTACGGCAAGCACTACAACTACGGCTATGGCTATAACTATGGCTACGGCTATCTTACCGATCCTTACCTCATGTTCAGAAAGGATCCTTTCTCCACTTCTACTTCCACAAGCAAGACCGATGCAGCTGAGGACGGCGAGCCTTACCTCTACGGCAACAAGAACTATGCAGGCTGGAAGACCATTGTTAAGTACATCAACAATGCTAAGAAGGGCGCTAACATCAAGGTTGATATGAACGGCTGCTCCGTTGTTGACAAGAGCGTATTTGACGCACTTGACGGCAGAAACGTAAGCGTAACATTCGTTCTCGATAACGGTGTTAAGTGGACTGTTAACGGCAAGAACGTTGATACTCCTCAGGACGTTACCATCTACACTGAGTACAACATTGACTACATCCCCGCTTCCCTCGTTAAGAAGGCTTCCAACGGTGCTGTTTCCAAGGCTCAGATCGGTGTTTCCACAAGCTTCAATGACTTCGGAACCACTGCAAGCGTAACAGTTAAGTTCAACAAGAAGCGTGCTGATCTCACAGCTGTAGTTTACCGCTACAACCCCGACAGCAGGTCTCTCAAGGCTGTTTACAAGACCAAGGTTCAGTCCAACGGTTCCTGCACATTCACAGTTGACCAGGGCGGTCCTTACCTCATAGTTCTCAAGTAATTTTGCTTGAATAATACGACTTAAAAAATTTAAGCCATAGTATTTCTGATGCAATTTCAGAGATACTATGGCTTTTCTTTAAAGTATGACATTGTAATGGGGGATAATATGAGCAGACAGATGATCGAATTTTTTACTGTATGGGGCTTTCCTGTATTCTCGTGGGCAGTTGCTTTGTTCTTTTGGATACTGACATATGTTGTTGCTCCTATACAAAGCCGCAAAAGTGGGAAGCACGTATCGGGATTTCCGGGCATGGCATTTGTTTTCTGTATTCTGGCAGGCGTGCTTTCGCCCTGCAAATGGCTGGTGCTGCTGTGCCTGTCGGACATCAGCGTTACAGCGCTTCCCTTTTTCCTGCTGAGGAAATATATCAGGAATAAAAAAGATAAGTGATATGAGGATTGGATAAGGGCATAAAAATGGGCTGCCGCAGTATTTAGCTGTGGCAGCCATTTCTTTATTATAATGCAGTGCGGGAGAGGATAAAGAAATCCGCACAAATAAGCACAAGGCAAAGGGTTTGGGAAGTCCACTGAGGGCAGAGCCATCTGGTCGTCCTTGCCGCAGTGGTAAACTACGTTTACCTGCGAAATCCATTTGCGAGCGGCTAAAATGATAAAACCCAAAGCCGACAAATTATAAATTTCCAAAGCCGCCTGCACTGTAAATTTAAAATCAAGCAAAATAAAAGTTTCATTTCGAACAAATCAGAAACAATTTCATGCAGGCGGCTTGAAACCAAGAGCCGTTCCGTCAGGAACGACGATTTTGGTTTCCGCCGATAGGCGCAGGCACGGACAAATCAACTTTTTATTTTTATAAAGTCCGTACTATGCAAAGGAGACACCTAAGGAGAGAATATGTGTCGTTCCGACACATCGGAAACCAAAAACCAACAAAAGCGGGCATTCCCCCCTCTCTCCTACGGTTTCTCCTCTGCACTCCTCTTCCCTACCCTCTCACCCCCACTAAGCCCGCTTTTACAGTTTGGCTTTAACTTTTAGCTTGTCTCCTGTCATGTATCGAATATTGTTTCGTGCCTTTCACCGCCGCCCCGCTCATTTGCGGTCTGGCGTTTAGATATCAAGTATCTGTTGTTCGTTTTGCTTAGCTCTGCGGTGGGGATTGGCTATATTGTTTATCATAATTTTAATAACTATATCTGTGAGCAAACGGAGTTGGCAGGTAAACTACTTTTACCACTGCGGCAAGGGCGACCAGATGGCTCCGCCCTCAATGGACTTCCTAAACCCTTTACCTTGCCCTCATTTGTGCATACTTTTTAATAAGTTCGCTTGACTGCAAGCAAAAAAGCCATAGAAGAATAGTATGCTTCTTCTATGGCTTTTGCATTTTATATTATAAAATATTATCTTATAAAATGCGTCCAGAGATGTTCTTCCTTTTCGGGAAGCCCATATTTCTCTTTTCCCAACGCAATGCTCTTCATAAGGAAACTCATGTTCCTTGCAAGCACCCTCATGGTCTGCCTGCCCTCTTCGTCCATCTCCGCCTGACCCTGTTCTCTGCCGTGAATGCTGTTCCAGTACTGGCTGGAAGCAATGGGCATACTGGAAATGGTAAAGAACTTGTTCAGCTCGTCAAAGGTTGCGGAGCAGCCCCCACGCCTTGCACAAACTACGCTTGCACCTACTTTCATACTCTTGTCAAAGGGCGTGCTGTAAAACAGCCTTGTAAGACAGGCGATAAGTGTTGCGTTGGCGGAAGCGTAGTAAACAGGGCTTGCCACAACAAGTCCGTCTGCTTCCTCAAACTTTGGCGCAAGCTCGTTCACAACGTCGTTGAACACGCACTTGCCGTTTTCACGGCAGTATCCGCAGGCAATACAGCCTCGGATATCCTTGTTGCCTACCTGCACAACCTCGGTCTCCACGCCCTCTTCCGCAAAGACCTTTTCCATTTCACGTACAGCTACAGATGTGTTGCCGTTTACTCTCGGACTGCCGTTGATGATAAGAACTTTCATTGCTTTTCTCCTCCCGATATCAGTTTTGCTCCAGAATATGCTCGCCTGTGAGCATAGGATAGCTTATAAGCTCTGTGCTGTCGATGTTCTCGCTGTGGAGCTTTACGGCGGTTATCTGATGATTGTCGTAGGTGGTGTAATAATATATTCCCTTGTCGGCGTTGTAGCAGGCGGTGTAAATGGTTATCTCGTATCCGCCCTTTACCTCGCAGCAGCCCCTCTGCTGATCTACCGAGCCCAGGATATGGAAGAACTGGCTGACGCTTTCCGCCTCACCGCTGCCCGAGCGGGAGTTCATTTTCACAAATGCGCAGCGGACAAATCTCGACTGTGATGACAGGTCGCCGGGAAGCCCCAATCCGCCCATTCCACGGCTGTAGGTCGTAAGGTCAAGTGCATCGGAGAATGTGTTGCTGGGATCCTTGGGGGACAGGTGCATATAGTTATTAAGATTGAAAAGCTGCCTGTCGAAAGGGGGATTGTTGGTAAGCACGCCCACGGGATCGTCATATATTTTCAGCCCGTCCTTTACTGACTCCACAACTATCGAGCCTGTTTTGTCCGAAATTATCCAGTGGAGCTGTGCTGTGGGAAACTGAGGGCTGAACGGCTCGTTTGTAATGTTTATCCTGCCAAGAAGCGCCTTTGCTTCGTTAAGGTCAGCGCATTTGCTCAGTATCCATGGGATAAACTCAAACTGTGGGATATTATCCTTTTCGGCGGCATTATCAAAATAATATGCGTTGCCCACGAAATTCAGTCCTGCCATGGCAAGGCCCTTTTCATTGGCACCGTCATAAAACAGTGGACAGCCCCCTGCCACATGAGCCGTGCCGATGATGGCGTAATGCTCGGAAAGTTTCCCAATGTGCCTGAATTTCAGGGGGAAGTTCCTTGGCATAATAACTATCTCCTCGCCGTAGGACATTTCATAATCGAGAGTTCTGCCGAAATAAAAGTTGTCGGTCTTGTAAGAAGCGGCTGTACACATATAATCATTCCTTTACTATCTTATATAGAAACATATTCGGGGTCGGTGTTGTATTCTGTAAAGTGCTTATCCACCTGCGCACGGTCAACGTTGTCGCCGATTACGATAAACACGGTCTGACCGTCATCAATGGGGGCGATCTCCAGCTTGTCCGAAAGAGCGTTTATTTTCAGCCAGCCGCCCTTGTCGTCCTGGGTGAAGCCCTTTATGCGGTAGATATGGCCGCACTTTTCATCTGCGAAAATGCCTTTTATCACCTGGGGCAGCAAAGCTTCCTTTATCCTTATATGCATGAAATAATGGGTCATGCTGCGGATATCCTCCTGGCTGAACATCTTCACATAGCTTTCGCTGCGGTAGCCCGAGGTCATAAGCTTGTTCATATCATCAGCCGTAAGAGCATCCCATTCCTTTGTTACCATATCGGCGGAGGAAAAGCGCCTGCGGCAGCCGATATATTCAAGGGAGCGGTTCAGGTGGGCGATGATGCTCTCCTCCCGCTGACTGAGCCGGTCTGCGGGAATGGTGCTCACCTTGCTCATAAGCAGCTTTCCGCAGCAGGAAGCCTCGGAAGCGAGCAGATATTCCATCTGGTCGGAAAGAGTATCCTCCAGCTGTGCATCTACAACAGAGAAGATGTTGCCTATTCTGAACCAGTTGTCAAGAGGCGGCTCATAAAGGGTGTCAAAGAACTCATCCATATCAAAAATACCCGAAGGCTCCATTATAACACGGTCAAAGTGCTGCATACCGAGGGCGATGAGCTGGGTCTTGAAACGGCGCTTGTGGCAGTCGGGGTCGCCGCCGCCCGATATCATTTCCAGCTGGCAGCTGTCGCATTTAAGGTCTTGGAGTATCATCATATCAACATTAACAGCACCGAAGTCATTTTCGAGAATGGCGATCTTCTTGCCGCTGTCGATAAGGTGGCGGGCATATTTCCTGATAAAAGTGGTTTTTCCCGAGCCGAGGATACCTGTGATAAGATCTATTTCAGTCATAATAACATCTCCTTATATGTTTCGGTTGCTTATTGCTTATTATACCACGTTTTTATAAAATGTTCAATAGGGGACAACGGGTTAGGGGCAGCAGCCATTTTTAAATAACCTGTTGAAATCCTCACCGTAATGTGATATAATAAATATAACTACATTTTTGAAAGGAATGTAATCACTTGAAAGGCTATAGAATAAGTATCCTGCGCCACGGACGCACCGAGGCAAACGAAAAAGGTATATATATAGGCAAGACCGACCTGCCCCTTTCCGAAGCGGGCAAGGCACAGCTCAAGGAGCTGTATGAGACCCACGAGTACCCCAAGGTACAGAAGGTCTATACCAGCCCCCTTGAAAGAGCGGTTCAGTCGGCGGAGATACTCTTCCCCGACCGTGAGCTTACCGAGGTAGATGACCTGAGGGAAATGGATTTCGGCATCTTTGAGGGTCTAAAAGCCGAGGATCTTGTTAATCTTGACAGCTACAAGAAATGGCTCAAAGGCGGCCTTGACAATCCCCCACCCAACGGCGAGAGCCTCAGAAATATGATGGTTCGCTGCTATACAGCACTTAATGCCATTATCCTTGATATGATGAACGAGGGCATTACCCACGCAGGCGTTATGACCCATTCGGGTATCCTTATGAATATGATGTCCTGCTTTGGTCTGCCCAAAATGAAGCCCATGGAATTTGCCTGCCCCGTAGGTCACGGCTACGAGATAATGGTAACGGCTCAGATGTGGCAGCAGAGCTACTGCTTTGAAATTCTTGGAAAGATCCCGGGCTATCAGGCTGTGGGATATAACGACGCCGGGGAGGCTTTGTTCGATTATGGCAACGATGACGGGGATTCGTGATCTGAAAAAACGCTCGTCCGAGCTTTTCCGCAAGTGCTGGGCGGAGGTAGCGTTCATATCCCTATTGCAGATGGGGCTTTTCCTGCTCTTCTATGCGGTGATAATGCTGCTTGGCATAATAACAGGCGCTTTGCAGACGGGAAGTATCCTGCCGAAGTTCAATTCGTTCCCGCCCAATTTTATCATCGGCTCGGTAATACTCATACTGATATATTACATCAGCACCGCCCCACTTATGCTTGGAATACGATGGTATTACTGGCACGCAGCGGAGAAGAATGTGATGCCCGTATCATCGGTGTTTGCGGGCTACCGTTCCACCGAATATGCCCTGAGCCTTATAAAGCTCAAGGTCATAACCGATATGCGCAGGCTCACCCCCGCAATAATTTCGGCAGCCTGCATGGCGGTAACAATATCAATTACCAAAAAGCTGCTTACATACCAAATGTCTGATACGGGCGCTTTTCTTTTAAAAGTCGGCTGTGCAGTGGTATGCGGCGGACTTATACTGTTCTTCCTTATTTCGGGAATGCAGTACGTCCCCGTGGGCTATCTTCTGGCGGATAATCCCGATGCGGGTGCGGACAATATCATAAAACTCAGCAAAAAGATAGTTTCCAAAAAGTACGCATATATGATGATGCTTTATGCCTCTTTCATAGGCTGGTATGTCATCTGTATCGCAGGCTTTCCCGTGCTGGCGCTTATCCCCTATCTGTATATGACCTCGGCTGTGTTCATAAACGACAGCATCGAGCAGATAAATTCGGAGATAACTCCCGAAAGCATCGAAAACGAGCAGAAGCAAAAGGAGAATATGCCTGTTGGATAAGTTCAGAGAGCTGGAAATTATCTGCGAAAGCGAAAACACACTTGAAGCCCTGCTTAAAAAGCGGGGCTTTTCACGGCGGCTCATTGTCGCAATGAAGCGCACCGAGGGCGGCATCACCCGAAACGGCGAGCTTTGCCGCACTATAGACAAGGTATTTGCAGGGGACAGAGTGCTTCTTAAAATCCCCATGGGCAGCGGGAACGATATTGTGCCCAACCGTGAACTAACCGTGCCCACGGTGTATGAGGACAGCGACCTTATCATATACAATAAGCCCGCAGGCATGGCAGTCCACCGTTCTCACGGGCATTATGACGATACGCTGGAAAATGTCTTTGCGGCGCAGTTGGATATGCCGTTTCGTGCAGTCAACAGGCTGGATAAGGACACATCGGGGCTGTGCATTGCCGCCAAAAACAAGCTGGGAGCGGATATGACCGTCACCGAAAAGGTGTATTACGCCGTCTGCGAGGGAATCGTCTCAGAACCGCAGAGAATAGACCTGCCCATAGGCCGTGCCGACGGCTCGGTGATAATGCGTGAAGTCCGCCCCGACGGAAAAAATGCAGTCACTGTAATAAAGCCTCTTAAATGTATGAATAACTGCACCCTGCTGGAAATACGCCTTGAAACAGGCCGCACCCACCAGATAAGAGTGCATCTTTCCCATATAAGCCATCCCCTGGCAGGGGACGATATGTACGGCGGAAGCCGAAAGCTTATAGCCCGTCAGGCTCTTCACTGCGGAAAAATGAGCTTTATACACCCCGTAAGCGGTGAAAATGTCACCGTTTCGGCGGATATGCCCGAAGATATGACTGAAATTATACGAAAGGAAATGTTATGAAAGCTAAGGATATCGCTCTTCTTTGTACAGCCGCCGCAGGTGCGGGAGCTGCTGCAGGTGCTGCCGGTGCTGCGCTCACATCGGCTCAGACTTCAGGCACGCAGAAAAAAGCTCAGCAAAAGGCACAGCCTGCAACAAAAAGCAAAAAAAGCCCCGAAAAGCCTGCAAGCCGTGAGAATGCACCAAAGCCTAAAACCATAGAAAAGCTCAGGGCTGCGGAAATCGTGCGTGTGGATACGGACAGCTCCCCCAGACTTGTCTGCTCGGATAACGACCG
>ERZ780177.3058-NODE-3058-length-13056-cov-3.409199_pt1 | contig 13056 bp, 15 predicted proteins | sample MGYA00510973_ERZ780177 | MGnify/ENA primary metagenome ERZ780177 (study PRJEB29588, sample SAMEA2144396) | human gut metagenome | biome: human gut; feature: human-associated habitat; material: faeces | place: Denmark | collected 2008/2010 ...
TTTTTTTTACAAATATTTTATTTTCTATTTCTGAATATATTTTATTAAAATCAAATTCTTTTAATTTATCAACCATAGGCTATCTCCTATTTATTAGTTGAAATTGTATAAACACCATTGATGACGATATCCTCGAGGAATGAAACTTTAGACTTAAGGTCACCAACGGTCATACCTAGCCAAAAAGCCAAGAGAAGAATAATCAAACAAAAGAAGCATAGAACCCTACAAATAGTATTAGCATTACCAACAACAAGAGGTTCCACTGGTGTTTGGCCACCGGCCTGAATTGAAATATTAGGATTGGATTGAGAACTATTATCTATACTCACGATTTGCCTCCTTTAGATTGATTTTAAACTACATAATAATTTTAATAAAAATATTTGCCCTACGCAAGAACAATCTATAGAGAATCCCACGTAATTGTAGCGAGCTCTTCAGCTGTTTGTGCAGCCTCAATTTTTTCTTTCAACGCTGTGGCTTTTTCGTGGCAGGTATTTGAATGCATCGCTAGGGTAGCAACCAAACCTTTCAAATCTGTTGGAGTCAAATCAATGGTGCTATTGTCCTGACAAGTCCAAGTGATAGTAGAACTTGAAGGAGCCAATTCCATTGACTGGGCTGCACAGGAAATTCGAAGGCACGAAACTGTGTCACTGTCAAAAATCTTTCCTAGGTAGGAAAAACCACCCTGTTCGGCAGCATCACGAGCACGATTGATTTCCTCACGTTTGGCAAGTTTGAGGTCTGCCAGAGGCGGAGTTGGGCAATAACCTGTCAAATACCAATTATTATCATAGGCTTGTTCTACATCAAGCTCAGTCATCCCAATAGAAATATAAAACTCTGAGTCTGAACCAAGACCAACCTCGCAAAGTTTAGTCTGGTCATCAATTACTTTTGCATATTTCAACATTTTTAGGCTCCTTTATTTGGATAAAAAGTCATCTTATTAAAGTCAGTCCAAGAAACTATATCACCTTTAGCAACAGGATAACAAAAACCTGCAGATTGTCCAGCTAAATAACTTGCAGCAGATTTTGTATTATATATTTCAACACTATTTATTGTCAAACTTCTAAATCCATTATCTGAAAGGTTATGAACACCAATTATAAAGCCTGCCCTAGGTGTTGTATAAGGTGAAGTCATTGCTACTCCAGCTTTATAATTGGGCTTGTTCCAATCAACTGTATTTGCTTTACCTGTTGCATTAATATTACTTAAGCTTACATTTGCAGAATTAACAGATAAAGCTTGCAATTCCTCTAGTACATTTCCGACATTGATGTTCTCCACGTTGGTAATGGTGTTACCTACCTTGTAGTAGCGCAGGAGATTCTTACTTTGCGGGCGAACCCAGACGTTGTCAGCGTAGGGGGATTTACCCGTGTAAGAAGTGTTAAGGGTACTTGCATTCAGCGTAAAAATGCCACCGGCTGGATTCCACGCAGCACCGGTAGTTCCACCTGTTTGAGTAAACTTAAACATTCCTTTTGTTTTACTAGCTCCAGCTTGTTGCCCGTTAAAATCCTGAGCCACATTGGAAACATAGAACTCACCTTTAACATTAGGCAGAGTTTCATCTAGCACTCGTCCTATAAATCTAGTATCGTGTATAGGTAAATCATAAGATTGCCAGCTAGTTCTAAGGCGAATAGTTTTTGCATTAGTATCTAGCACGTGCCCTAAGGATTCACCAATGGCGCTAGACGCACTATTATATACGTCATTAGTAACAAATCTCCACCCAGTAACAGCATCAATTCTCACCGAGTAGGTTTTATTATAATGTTCCTCATTCGCGGCAGTACTCCTATCATAGGCCGCTTTCATAGCACTCCAGAGACTGGTATAGGTGTTTCCACTCAGCGTCGACCCTGCCAAGGCCCAGCCGATAGCCGCATCACCGGAAAGCTTATAGTCCAAATCAATGGTTGCCAGCAGCGGGAGTTGAGCGCCACCAACCCTGTCAAGGATATCCCAGTTTTCATTCAAAGGTAAATCCCAGTCAAAGTCCCCTTTCGCAGGTTTATTCAACCCAAGCGTGGGAGTCTTCTCATATCCATCCATCTTCTATTCTCCTACTTTAATTTCCCAGGTTACCCGAATAGGAACCCCGTTCTTGATTGTAAATTGCTGGAGGGGTAAGAACCGTGCCAGCATAGTATTGCCATCTGCCTGGGATTGAAAAAGCCCAATCTCCAGACAATCCTTGGTCCTCTGCTCAGTGTAGGTAAATGTGCCCATCCAAGAGAGCACATTGCCCCGCCTTTCAACTGTGCAGGGAATCGTGGCAACCGTAGACCCCTGGAGTCCTGTCATTGAGTCGGTCGTGATGGCAGCAGAATCTCCTAGGCGAAATTCCGAGGGGAGTTTCACAGTATTCCCCTCGAGAATTCTCTGCGCCAGGAGCACCAACCCACCAGTAACCACCCTGTTAGCACCCCAGGCAAGGAGCTTCCCCTTACCTAGGGGCCCCTCCCAGACCTCTACCTTACCAGTAACAGTTCTGTCCATCTTTCCTCCTTATGCCGCAGAGGCATCATTGAATTGATAAGTCCAAATGATTTTAATTTCATCTTTGTCCTTTTTAGTATAGGTTCCCGTAACCGCACGGCTGAAAAGGATACCTCCACTAGCGGCGGTGAAAATCCCTGTTTCCTCCCAAACACCAGTGCCCACACCCGCCGCAAAGGAGGCAGTGAACTTCACCGTGCCATTGGTCTGTTCAACCTCCTCAAAAGCAATCCTCGCGAGCTGGGAACCTTTCAGTCCTACATCCGCTAAGCTCGGAGCGACGTTGGAAGTCCCAACTGCAATATGGCTCGGTGCAGTAGGGGATTTCTTCGAAACAAACTTGGCAATTTCATTCAAACCAGTTTGCACAAACATATTGTGGACTTTGAAAACTGTTTCCCCTGTCTTCAGGTCAATAGCTTCAAGAGTGCCACAGCAACTTACAGAATTCTTTTTCATAACCCATATTCTCCTATACCATAACCTGAAATTCCATAGCCAAAAGCGACAAGCAACTCGGTGGAAATATTACAGGTAGCTGTTGATTTAATTTGTTGAAATGTTTGTAGGATGTCAGAGGAAAGTACCCGAGAGGAAATTGGCTTGGACACCCGGAGCAAACAAAGTCCCCTGGCAAGCAGGCTTTCAACAAAAGCGGTCTGGAGGACTAAACCCTTTGATGCCCCGCAGGTCATCCTCTCGGAACATCTTTCCAGTAGGGAGGTCCAGGTAGAACTCTCCACCACCCCAACCCTGGCCTCCGGCTTGACAGTCGGCAGGGCTTTCATCAAGTCCTTAACCTCAATCCTCTCCCCTTGCTCAATAATCTGCTTGGCCATTGTGTAGTAATCTGCCACAATCCTAGCCGCCTCACGGATGTCCTTAGTTCCCAAAAGCACAAAGCTTTCTTTCCCTTTCAATCCATCACTGAGCTCAGTATAGGTAGAAAGAACCACGCTGTCAAGATTCTTCATTTCAGTCTGTCCATAGAGGTAGTGCACGGCATTGAGGTCCAGAACCTCTGAGCCAAAAAGAGCATCCCGCAGAGAAGTCAACAGACTTTGTTGGGTATCCGTCGAGAACCCGCTTTTGGCCAGTGCCCTGAGAATCCATTGCACTCGGGTCTCTGTCCTAAACCAGCCCACAAAGTCATCCCTGTTCATCACGATAGTAATATTGAAAAGCCCCTCGTCCACGCAGACCGGCTTGTCAATACACCGCAGATACTCAGTTTTCTGTTCCTCCGAGAAACAGTGTGGGAGGTCTGCCTGAGTGTTTCTCCAGCTCGTGTCCGTGCCAGGAAGCAGGTTCACAAGCACCGGAAACCCAGAAGTCTTTCCAATCTCCCTCCCGGAAAAGCCCCTAGGACTGATGGGGTCCCAAGGGCTGCAAGGTTTATCCGTCTCAGCCATCCAAACCTCCAAACGTTCCCGTGTCCGTGGCTCGGCGAAGTTCAGCATCCGCAATGTGCAGGGTCTTGATGCCAAGTTCTGTCAGCGGGCCATAGAGTTCTCTCCAAGCTGGTTCCCGGCAAAAAGCGGCGAGGTTCTGCATAGTCAACCCGAGCAAAGCTTCCTGGCCATACTTCAGAATGGGTGAAGTTCTTTCCCCAACCATCTCACTCTTCAGCGTGAACGCATTGTACCAGAGGAACCCTCGAGTCTTATCCTGGATACCATTCGGGAGCCAGAGCCACCGAACATTCTGAATCCAATAACCCCAGGCATCAGAGCCTCCACCACTCAGGGCAAAGCTTTCCGGGTCAAGGGCCTGGAGGTTATCCATACAGGAGGAGAAATCGGAGGTCGAGATATTCAGGGTGATAACCGACTTGAAGTCCTCGGGAAGTTCCAGAATGTTTGGATTATCCAGAGTCTGGTCAATTTGAAATTCCAGGAGCTTTTCATTCCACTTATAACTCCAGTTCTGTTCCAACGAGCGGACAGCCTGGAAAACCTTCCCCGGGATGACGTCTTTCAGAGTATCTCCCTTGTTTGCCTCAAGCAGCACCATATCAAAGAATTCTTGCCAAGTTATATCAGACATAAGCCGTCCCCTTTCCAAATGAAAACACAAAAGAAGCCCTGGGCCTCACGAACCTCAGGGCTTCAAACCAAACCGGAATTAGCCGCCGACACCACCACCAGTGCCCGCACCAACAGCCTCGGTTTTGTAAACCCGCTCTTTGGCTTTGGCCAGGTTCTTAATAAGTCCGTGGTCTTCCAGCTGTTCAATCTTGATAGAACATTCAGCAATGTACCCAGACTTCTCACCGTCCATTCCGACCTCGGTCAAATTCGGTTCATACTTCAAGTCACGGTTGCGCAGGTAGACATACTTAACGTGAGCCATATCCAGCACAAATGCGTAGGAGTCAAACCCATAAACCGGGGAAGCTGTATCCAGACCAGATGAAGTGCTCTGACTAAACAGCGGGCAGGTTTTGAATACCAGTGTGCCGAACGGGGTGGTCAGACGAGATACCGTCATACCATACTCTTTCGTACTCGGTTCCCAGCGCCACGTTGAACCCTCAGACTGACGAATAATTTTCTGGATGGTCAACAAGGCCAAATCCCCACAGAACACCATCTTTTCAGATGAACCATACTTGAAGAGGTCTTTCATCCAGCTTTCCAAGTCATCGTAGCTCACACCATCCGTTTTAGCCGAGGCATCAAAAATATTTTCTGCAGGCAGTTGGTCCAGAATACCACCCATAAAGCGTCTCGGCTTTCCGTTGAATGTATCCTGGAATCTCTTACCAAACCAGAACGAGCGCTCAATATCAATGGAGATATATTCCAGCGCCTCACGCTTGGCCTCTTTCAGGGCATCGCCAGTTCTCAGTTCTGTTTCCTTGGCCGTGCCAGTCATTTCCAGCGTGCGACGGAAGATTTGAGTATAATTATACCGTTTGAACGGGTCATAGGCCTGTCCTGTCGGAGGCAGGGAGCCTTCTTCAAAAGCCGTGCCGATGACCAGGAGCTGGTTCTTATCCCCAATGTTGACGGCAGTCGAGCCTGCAACGCCACGAGTCAGGGTCAAACTCGTATCCGTTGTCGGGTCAGCCTCAACCTGGAGAATTTCCTTGGTAGCCTCGTTGTACAACAGCGTCCCTTTGACAACAACCTTAGCATCCTTGGCAACAGTAACAGCCTTGGTACTCGTCGAGGCAACTGCGCCATTTACCTGGAGGCGACGCGCATCAAGGCGCTTTTCAAACCAGTTAAATTCCGGGTCAGTTACAGATTCTTTCTTCATCTTAGAGGTCAGCGCAAAAAGCGGAAACTCTCCATTCGGGTACTGGAGGAGGATGCCCTCACGCCAGTCCTTAGGACGAACTTCAGCAGGACTGAAATTCTCCGTAGTTCTTAAGCCAGTAATAGCCATTTTTGGTTCTCCTTAGTAAAGTTAATAATCAGAATTCAAAACATCCAAAATTGCATCTGTGGAATTCGGGTCAGGTGTTGTGGTTTTTGCAGGGGCAGGACTCGCCGGAGTCAGGGCAGGTGGATTCTTCGCAGGGGTGGGAACAAAACCAGCACTTTGAGCATACGCCGCGAGGAGCTGTTTAACCCTCTGCCCAACAAGGTTTTTCACCTGAGTATTCCAAACCTTGGCACCTGTTTCTTGAGCAACACCCTGGATGGTACTCCGGATAATGGGAGTAAGTTCAGGTTTGTTAAGCTCAGGGAAAGTCTTGAAAAAGTCATCTCGGATAGTGTTCCGGGAGGAGGTTTCCTTTTCCCTGCGAGATACCAGATAGTCCACTGCACGTGGGATGGCCTGGAATTGTTCCTTTGTCCAGGAGCCCAGAGATTTCAGAATGTTGTTATGAACAGTCATTGAAATCCCCGAGGCAAAAGCCTGCAAACACGCAATCCGTTCTTCCTCAGTTGCGTCTTGGCCAAATAAGCCAGCATAGAGCTTAGGAGAAATATTGTAGGTATAGTCCTGAGGTTTCCTCTCAGCAAATACCTTGGTGTCCTCGTCCTCCTCAGGTTCCCCCTTGTTGGGTTTCCCTTTCGGCTCTTTTTGACTCTGCAGGTTCTGCTGATTTTGCAGTATCTGCATCATCAAAGTTCTAAGCTCAGCATCAGACGGGGCAGGGGCGGCAGGGGTTCCATTGGAACCTCCTTGCTGCTGTCCTGCCGCTCCCTCCTGGGTGGTACTCGTGGGTTCTACAGGAGAAGTAGCTGTAGAACTGGTTGAACCGCTTGAGTCAGTGGACTCAGAACCTGTAGAACCAGAGCCCTCCGAAGAGGTGTCTGATGCCGGGCTAGAGGGCTCGGAATTTCCACCCCCAGAAGTCTCAGAATTTCCCTCAGAGGGAGTGCCCTGGGACTGGGTCTGGGATTCCGAACCGAACTCTAAGTCAAATGTTGCCAGAATATCATCCACCGAGTTCCCAGCGGGAGCAGTGGTTTCCTGGTTTCCATTCTCTATTTCACTCATATTGCCTATTCCTTATCTTCCTCCAGGCGAGAGTTCTGGGTCTCAGCCTGGGCGATTAAACTCTCCACAAGGTCGCGAACACTCAGAACCCCTTGTGTATAGTTTTGAATCTTGATAGCTCTCACGCGACCATCGTCCGTGGAAATATCTATACTAGAATATATATAAAGTTTATCCGAGACTGTCAACTCCAGAAGTTCCAGAAAAAGAGGAAATCTTTTGTCAGTCAGAAGTCCAACCAACATTTCCATCTCGGTTTTACTAAATGGCTGGGAACGCCCTTTGGCCAGGGAGATAAGACTCTCCCTCAGCCGGCGTCCACGCCACCAACTAAAAAGCTTGTGTAGCATTGGCAATATCTCCTACAGGGACGAGGTTACCAGCCTGCGCTTGGGCAAGTACCTGGTCATTTGGCATATGATTGAGGCGGAACTGGTCGATATTCTCAGCACCACCCAGACGAGCAACAAATTCAAAAATCCTACCCACGTCGTATTGCTGGGCGAGAGCCTGATTTCCAGCCACAAAGGTCAAGGCCTGTTGCCAGATGTCAAACAGGGCAACCTTGTCCAGCGGCAGAGAACCATCGTGAACAGGGAAGTAGAAATCGCCAACCACGGATTCAGGGTTGATACTCACCGGGAACGAGGAGCCATCATCCCCAACCACCTGGATGCAGAAATCCTCAGAGAGGAACTGCTGCAGATTCAAGGACATCTGTTTACCCAGCTGGGATACGCTCGCCCCGGAGATGAACTGCGCGTGGGATGCCAGGCGGGAAGAGGCCGCCTCAATAGTGGCACGGATCTCGGTGGCGGTTTTGCGACCACCGGAATCCTGCTGGCCTCGCATATTATCAGTGATAGCGGAGATGTCATTAGCAATTCGCATAAGGTTCTGCATATCCCCGACGTGGCCAGAAGTAACATCGCTCACTACAATCTGCTTGAAGTAGGTATTCAGGTCCACGCCGAAGGCCCTAGGTTTCATCCGGATTAACTTCCCAGGTTTGTCACTCTTGAGGTCTTTTTCCTCCACCATCGAGGGGTCATAGATAAAGCTATTATTCACCACGCCCTTGACATTAAAAATGTGGGAGTTAAGGAACCAGGAGATAGAGTTCTGGAATGGAGCCAAGTAATCTGAGATTCCACAGTTCCCAAAGCCATTGCCCAAGGCATAGGGCTCGTTAACCACAACGGGATGCTGTTGGTGGTCAGGAGAGAAAAGCTCAAACCGAATGAACTGAGATTCATTAGCCAGGGTGATTAGGAATTTGTAGGGCTTCTTAGGGTCAACCCCTGGAAGTTCCAGCCCAATTTCCTCCGGAATCAGCTCCACGGTGCCCTCATCTATCTGTACCCAAGGGGAACCCTGGTCGATGGTCGAGAAGTCGTATTGGAGGTTTAGGTCATTCCCGTTGGCCGCTAGGTTGCGAAGTGAGGGGTTCCCAGAACGGGGTGTGGACATTCCCTTGATATGGTCAAGCCAGGCATAGGTTTTACCCGCCCTTTGTAGGGTGAACTTCCCGACGAAGCTCCGCCAGTAGACAAACTCTCCTTTCTGGGCAACATCTAGCATAGGCACCCTGGGGTCAGGAAAGAACATAAACGGGTCAATGTTCTCAACCTTGTTACCCTGGTAGACCGTCCTCGCGGTGCGGGTTTTGAAGGGGTTGCCGGTGAGAGGGTCTTGGACAATGGTTGTCCGGGGCTGGGTTTCCGTAACAAAAGAAGTTTTCAAAATCCCAAGCCCATAGATTTCACCATTGTAGAGCCACTGGGTAAATTCCTTAACCAGGCGACAGTGCTCCGCGTTGTACTGGAGAAGCTTTTCCATATTACGGGCGTTCTCCACAAAGTCTGCATTGTAGGTGCCCACAGTGAAGATAGGTTTCCTTCCCAGAAACACCGTGGCGAGGTAGGTAACAATCGTCCGGATGGAGGAAAAAGAATAGGGCACAATGATGTTTGCGTCCTGCTTCTTTATCCCCGCCAGGGATTTATCCTGGCAGCTCTTCTTGTAGATGGAGTCCCATTCTTGAATCGGCACATAAGCCTGATATTCAAGTTCCCTCTGGTTCCAACGCCCATAGAACTGGCTCATCTTCGAGTAGGACTCGGATATCTGAGCCCGGACGCGTGTGAGTAGCTTCTCGTGGGTGTCGCTCCCAGGGGAAATAAATTTTCTTTCAATCTCGTTCATATCTTACATTCCCTGTTGATTTCCCATAGCCAGGGCCTGGAGGGCATTTTGAATAGAGGTCATCGCGGCAGCGTCAGCCTCGTTGGTGGGCTGACCGAAGGAGGAGAGCATCTGATTGAGCATCTCGCCCATTGCCAGGCGTGTTTCCGGGGAAAGTCCCTGGGGAACTACCGCAGGCTGACCAGCCATCATTCCCTGGTCGCCGCCAAACGGGTCAATGCCTTGAGCCACCAGCGCCTGGTCTTCGGGCGAGAGGGCCTGAAGAGCGGACTGAATTGAGGCCGGGCCGGTTACAGGTTGAATTTGGTTATTGAGGCCCTGAAGGCCTTTCGCAGATACAGGCATAGCATTTCCTTTCACAGAGGGGTTGATAGTCAAAAGGGAGAACAAGAGTCAATTTTCCGAGTTCAAATTTGAACCCTGGACTCTTGACTTGGAGAGCCTAGAGCCCTCCACTTTCTCCCGCGTCATCTTTATAATAGGACTCCTCAAGCCCGCTGTCAACCGGAATGGACACAGCTGCCCGAGAGGCATTCGCAAGGAGATCAAAGCACATCGCCACTACGTCGAGCTGGTCATCGTGGCCAGATGGGAATTCCGCCATCTGGGACTCGTATTCCCCAAAAGCCTGGCGATGGTGCACAAGGTGGGCGGAGTACCTGGGCTGGAGGGTTCCAAGAATCCTGGCCTTTTTCTCCGTAGAGTATCGGATTTTCTCCAGCACAAAGAAATCATTCCGTCTGGACATCTCCTCCTGGATGAGGGAGATAAGGCTCTCTTGATAGGCCACAGCCTCCACCCCACAGAGCAGTGGGACTTTCTCACTTTGGCCCTCGGGGGGTCTAGACCAGATATCCCTTAGCCGGAAGAATTCCCTCACTGCCTCGCTAGGTTCCATCCCTCGGAATCCCTCCACCAGCTCTATCTGGAACCGCCCTCCAGGATACACCCCTACAACCCCGAAGGCCGCCTGGTCAGCAGACCGCTTTTTGGAGATGGCTGGGTCGTGGCAGAGTGCCCGGAAGAGGGGGCGCTCAAGAGGGGTTCTCTGGATGTCCGAGGGGCGCAGGGACATCGTGTCCTCGCAGACCAGCTTGTTGAAAAGTTCCAGATAGAATGTGCCCAGTTCCCCTTGGCGAGAATACATCTCCTTTTTGAGGGCGATTTTCTCCTGGTTCATATACTTCGGGAAGACCGGCTCACCTTGAGCATCCAGCACACCCATTACCACAGTGGTAAAGGTGGGGTCTTTCCCTAGGTTGACCAGCAGGGCCTCATTGTGGAGCAGTGTGCCGGTGAGGAATATCATAGAGTCCGTTTGAAGTTCCCCGAGGGCTGGCAGCACATCACCCATAAACCAGGTGAGGGTCTTCTTTCTCTGCTCCGGCGTGGCCACGGATTCCTTGTTCTCCACGTCATCGAGGTGGATAATATCCGGCCTTCTCCCGTTGACATTCCGCCCTCGGACCTGACCACCTCGCCCAGTGGCCTCCATAACAAACCCATTGGAAAGGATGAATGAGTCCTCCGCCCAACGGCCATCTCCCTTGAGTTGCCCAAACAGGGAGATGAGTTTATTATTATACTCGAACTCATTCCTGCAGTTGAGGAGCTGGGTGCTTGCGTGGGTGGCGGTCTCACCAATTTTCAGCACAAAGTCACGTTCCTTATAGCATCCCATAAACACGTGAGCCCCGTTGCCAAGGGTGGTCTTGCCGATACCACGAGGCATCATTATTTCCAGGTTCCTCGCGACGCGAAGTCCCAGGGTACCATCCTCTTTCCAGAAGAACAGTGGGGTTCCCTTTTCGGCGTCATTCCAGGGGTCTCGCTTTGCCACAAAGTTCTGGATAATCTTATCCACCTCGCCGTATTTAGGCAGGAAATCTGTCCGGCGGAGAAGGAGGGCCAGATACCCTCGGTGCATCCAGGTAAGAGGTTCATAGAACCAGTGGGATAGGATGGTGGTGAGGAACTTGGGTGGGTCAAGATAGAGCTCTCTTCTCAAATCTCTCTTGGCTTTTTCATCGAGTTGTGTGGACATTCTTCCCTCCTTTTATATTTGAAAATTCTCGCCAAACCAGTGATAGGTGTAGAAGACCTCTGGGTCTGTGGCCTCCCGAAGTGCCTGGATTTCGTGCTTGGGAGGGTAAATGAGGTTCTTGCACACCTGGACGCAAATGATATCTAGGTCCGGATAGAGTACCTTGAGCAGGGGCTTGTAAAGCTGACCCATCTGGAGCCAGGCATCTTGGGTTTGGGTTCTTTTCACCTCGAGGAGCCAAAGCTTTGTCTGGGCGAGGACGAGGAGGTCTACCTGTGCATAGTGCCAGCCAGTGGCATCCTTGAAGTGTATCCAGCGGTTGTATACCAGGGACTCCGGAGAAACCAGCCGCCTCAGGGCCCTGGCCACCGAGCGCTCAAAAGTTTTCCCCTTGGCAAAGGAGCCCTTGAGACGGGAGGAGTCCTTGGCAAACGGGCTGTCTGACCAGGAGCAGAGCTCAAGTCCCCTCACCCGGTGAATTTCTCTAGGCCTGTGAACCATCTTTCACCTCCAACTTGTCAAATGAGGGAACCACCTCGACATCCCCTCGGTTAGCGGCCTGTCGGAGTTCCCGAAGTTCCTCCGCTGACATAGACACGGAGATGTTCTGGCTCTTGGCCACAGGGCTATATCCCGCGCGGTCAAGGGTAACCTTGGAAAGTTCTATGAGCTGGGAGGTGGAGATAGAGTCGGGTTTCTCGGCGAGGCGCTCCTGGATTTCCCCGATGGCATCGAGGGACAGAGTCGCCAGGCGCTTTTGCACATCTGCGAACTGCTCGGTTTTCTGCTTCTGGTAAAAGGCCACCAGGTCTTTGAACGAGGGGTCCTTTTTAAGTATGGATATTCGAGAGAGGGAATAGGATGTAATCGCACTGACTTCCGTTTCCGAGAGGCCTTGGGCGAGGAGCTGGGCGATTTCGTGGTGGATGCCTCGGAGCTTCGCGATGGTAGGGGCTTCGGAGGTAGGCAGGCCACCTTCTTCCCGGGCAATGAGGTCCTGGGGTTCAATGGGGCCTAGGATTTCGAGTTCCAGGGCAGAGAGTTTCCTGCCCTTTGTTTTGAATTCAGACATTTGGATTTCCTTTCAGAGAGGGGTTAATTTACTCCGGCCTGGTTCTTGCTTCGCGCGAGGCCATTTTTCTTCCATTATAAGGCCGGGGCATTGGGGCTGTCAAGGGGTGGCCAAGTAGGAAGTCCATTTAGTAAGGTGATATTTGCCTTGGGACTATCTAAATTTCTTGCTTTGGGAATTGAGACGGCTCAGGTTTTCTTTTCACATTTCCCTAGTTTGCAATACCCCCTAGAACGCGCGCGCGAAAGGGGGCGGGTGGGGAGGCCTTCCGGGCAAAAAGGGCTGGGAATTTGTAACATTTTGTAATATTTTGTGATGAGGTTTGGGGTGAAAAAGTGCTCCCGGGGTGCAAAAAGTGCTTGACTTTTCCAAAAATTGAGGGTATATTGATAATATCAAAAGGGCGGAAGTCCATTTGATAAATTGAAACAATGGATATTTAATTTGATAGGAGTTAAAACAATGACAGACGCAAACAAAATTTTTGAGCTTTTAAATGGTGAATTGACTTTTAATTTTGCCGGGGCGGGGGTTGAAAAGACAATCAAAATTGCCGATATACCGGAAGAGAGCCTGGCGGTACTTCTTTCGTATGGGTGCCGGAAGTTAAATGACAGAGTGAACAGTCAAGCCAAAGATTCCGACACGCCGAAGAAAGAGCTCATTGACCGGGCGCTTGAGGACTTGCTTTCCGGGAAATTGGGAAGAACATTGCAACTGGCGCATGTTCAAATCGACGACCAAGTCGCAGAAT
>ERZ780177.3067-NODE-3067-length-13010-cov-2.853956_pt1 | contig 13010 bp, 12 predicted proteins | sample MGYA00510973_ERZ780177 | MGnify/ENA primary metagenome ERZ780177 (study PRJEB29588, sample SAMEA2144396) | human gut metagenome | biome: human gut; feature: human-associated habitat; material: faeces | place: Denmark | collected 2008/2010 ...
CCTTCCTTTTTCTGGGCGGCTTCATCTCCTTTCTCAGCGGCGCGCTGCCGTTTCCGTTCCCGATAACCGATGAGCCATTGCTGGTAGCGTTCCTCCATGCCGGGAATCTCAAAGCAGGCTCGGGTGAGATCAAGCGCCATATCTGCCAGCGCGTTCTTCTGGAACTCTGGAATGGAATCGACATTGATGGTCGGCGGCAAGTTCTGTCCTCCTTTCTTATCGAGTGTTTAACTGATTAAACACTATCGGCAAAAAAAATACAGTCTACGGTCGTTTCAAGCGCGGCGGCAATTTTCAGCAACGTCTTTGTCGAAGCAGAGCGAGCTGTTCCGTTCTCCAAACCAGAGATCGTTGTACGGCTGATTCCACTTTTCGCCGCAAGTTCTTCCTGAGTCATGCGCTTTTCTTCGCGGACTTCCTTGATGCGGTATCCCACAGGGTGTTCCTCCTTTCTGCCAAGGTGTTTAATTTGCTTGACATGAACACATTACCACGTTGTTCCATGACTGTCAAGCGAATTGAACAAAAATGTTCAAAAAATTTTACGGACGTCTTGACGATGCTGATTGCCGAATGTATAATATTTTTAACAAAACATCGGAGGCACGACCATGACGCTCAAGGATCTTGTAATTAAATACAGGGCAGATAATGGACTTTCCCAGCGCCAATTTGCGCTGCAATGCGGTCTTTCAAATGGATATATCAGTATGCTTGAAAAGGGGATTAACCCGAGTACCGGCGCGAAGATCACGCCAACGCTTCCGGCTCTGAGCAAGTTAGCTACGGGAATGCACACAACGCTGAACGAACTGTTTACGCTTGTTGATGATATGGATGTGGACGTAAAAACGCCCGCCCTCAGTGAAGAGGACGGGCTGGCATCGGTCGATATGGAGATCATTTCGCTTCTGGCTGGCTTGTCTGATGCGAAGAAGCAGCAAGCAATTTCATTTCTTCGTTTTCTCGCAGCAAGCGAAGAAACGTAAGACATTCCATTTTTGCGGTATCGGACATCTTTTCCAACAGGCATAGTACGGCCAACAGTTCCTTGCTCGACATTGCAGTATCTCCTTTTCTTTTTTGGCTGCCGGCGCATTTTTGATTATAGCACAAAAATAGGTAATTGGTCTATTTCGAGAGAATATAACAATCTCGTTATTTCGACAAGGGGAATGAAGATGGATTATTTGTTAACGGTTGCTATTGGCTGTCTTGTCAGCATTGTCGTTGCGGTCATTATAATCGCTCGTAGCACAGAGCGCAGTAAAAGTTCGGCAGTCGAAAGCAACCTGGCCGAGATAGAAAGCGTCCACGAAGTGCCTGCGGTAGTAATGTGGACGAAAAGTTCGTCACATAGGATTCCAAGCGACCCGCGCTTCTTCAACGTTGGAGGGCGGATATTCCACAAAAGTAGAGATTGCCAAGCGTTTTTGGAAGACGAGGAGTGGGAGGCTTGTACCGAGGAGGAAGCAGTTAAGCGCGGCCTTCGGCAATGCGCTCTGTGTGCAAAGCCTATCGCTTTTGTGTATGGACATTCTCGTGTGTATCACTCGACGACTTGGTGTACCGATGCAATGTCACAACCGTTTCAAATGTTTGAAGAAGAAGCTATTGCAAAAGGATTTCGGAAGTGCAAGGCTTGTCAAAAGCGAGATGAAAGCATTAAGGAGTAATGGTGTATGGCACGTTCAGCGAAGAAAATTGAATATGCACCCGCTGAACAGATCGGTGTGATCTGCCATGACTGCCGTGATCTATGCCCGTTATTCTTCGCACAACCAGAAAGAAGAAAGCATTGAGCAGCAGATCGCTGAATGCACGGAGTTTGCCGAGAAGAATGGAATCAGAATCATCGGCATTTACGCAGATAAGGCCGTGTCTGGCCGCTCCGATCGGCGCCCGAATTTCCAACGCATGATGCGGGACGCAGAGAAGCGGCAATTTCAGATCGTCGTTGCCTACAAGAGCAACCGTATTGCCCGCAATATGCTGAACGCTTTGCAGTATGAGGCCCGGCTTGATTTGCTCGGAATCAAGACGTTGTACGCCAAAGAGGAATTCGGCAACACCGCCGCAGGCCGCTTTGCGCTGCGGACAATGATGAACGTGAATCAGTTCTATTCCGAGAACATGGGCGAGGACATCAAGCGTGGCATGGTGGACAACGCCAACGAATGCAAGGTAAACGGTATGCTCCCGCTCGGCTACGTCAAAAGCAAGGAGGGCAAATATGCCATCGCACCTGATGAAGCAGCCGTTGTCCGCGAGATCTTCGACAGTGTTCTGAAAGACGTGCCGGTTGCTGAGATTGCCCGCTCGCTCAACCAGCGCGGTATCCACACGAAGCTCGGCCGAGAGTGGAATAAGAACAGCTTCCATATCATGCTGAAGAATGACAATTACATCGGCGTCTATCGCCACTCTGGCGTTGTGGTCGAGGACGGAATACCGCCGATCTTGGAAAAGGAGGTTTTCACAGCCGTGCAGGAAAAGCTCGCAAATAAGAAAAAGACCGCCGGGCGACGGTCGGCAAACGGAGAATATCTGCTTACAGGGAAGCTGTTCTGCGGCTATTGCGGTTCCTACATGATCGGTGTATCTGGCACCGGGGAGAACGGAACCGTGCATAATTACTACCAATGCCAGAAGCGTCACGCAGAGGGCCGATGTGAGAAGAAGAACGTGCGCCGCGACTTCATTGAAAAGTTGATCGCGCGTCTGACGCAGGATTACATCTTGCAGGACGATACAATCGAGTGGATTGCAGACAGCACCATGAGCTTTCAGGCCATGGCGCGGAGGGAATCGGGCGTTGCTCAGCTCGAACGCGATCTGGCTGATAATCGCAAGGTTGCGAAGAATATCATGGCGGCAATCGAACAGGGAATCATCACGGAAACGACCAAGGCCCGGCTGCTTGAAGTCGAGGGGACGATATACGATCTGGAGCGTTCATTGTCCATAGCAAAGGCGGCGTCACAGCCGATAGAACGCGAACGAGTTGTTTTCTCGCTGGAGCAGATGCGCGAGGGAAACGTCGGAAGCAAGGATCACCAAAAGAAGCTGATCGACACGTTCGTAAAATCGGTGACGCTTTGGGATGACCGCATTCAGATCGACTACTACCATACGCCCGGCAAACACAAATTCTCATATTCGCTGGAAGAATTGACGAGCAAAGCAGAAAACGAAAGTAATGCCTCGGACGTTCGTACAGACTCTCTTGAGCTCCACCATAAAAGGACTCTTATTTTGATAGAATGGCTATCAAGATAAGAGCCCTTTTTGTTGCATTCCCCGCGAAAACAAGTGAATATCAGAACTTTTAAGCATCTTTGCCCATACCGGCTTTTCTGCCGGGGCGGGCTTTTTTGTTTTCGGGGAAAACGCTTTTGGGGTGCGTCTCACTTTATGGGGATTCGTGTTACTTTATGGGCGTTTGTTTCGCTTTATCTCCACTGGAATCACATGTGTGATTCTCCGGCAGAAGAGTATAATACGTATACTGTGCCAAACAGCAATATCTGGTCGGCCGTGAAACGGCTTTGCGCGAAGGCAAACGTAAATCCGGGCAAAGAGTTTCCTCATAATCTGAGGAAACTCTTCGCCCGGACGTTTTATTCTATGCAGAAAGATATTGCCAAATTGGCGGACATTCTTGGCCACAGAAACATCAACGCAACACGCATTTATATCATGATAACCAGTGTGGAACACCGGAAGCAGATTGAACGTTTGAGCCTTTTAGCAGGGACTACAACATAATTTTCTTATGTTGTAGAAGAAAGGTGAATGTCTATGTCCACTCCCATTTGCAGATTAAAAATAGCATAATTCGACATTTTTTTCATAAGTCCACCGTTGGGACTTTTGAGATGGCTCAGGCCATTCTGAGGCTTTTTAATACGGCTCACGGAAGAATTCAATTTGGTCTCCTGAGATGCCTTCCGTTTCAAAAATAATAATCTCGTTTTCGCCTTGGCGGAGCATTGGCGCTGGCAGGTACAAACGCTTTTGAGGGCCAATGTTCCAAAAGCGCCCCAGGGGAACCTTGTTAAGAAACACGATGCCTTTTCCCCAATTCGATAAATCCAGATAGGTATCTGCCGGGGATTTTACGTCAAAAAGCGCACGATAGAACGCAGGCTCATGATGCGGTTTATATCGGCCAAATGGAATGGCTTGAAGCTGGGGTGCAGTTAGTGGGAGCGAGTAGATTGTCAAATCACTTTGGCGAACATCGTCTAAAAGGATGTTGCCGGAAATGCCCTTCCTCTGCTGCTCCAGATAAGGTCCATAGTTGACACGACCCAGGTTTTCGACGAGAATGTCCATTTGTTTGCCCAAAAAATCGCCGATAAACGGTTCACTCAATTCTCTGTCAAATCCCGTTTGTACATGCACTCCATCCAAAAAGATCTGCGCTCGATCAGCAGTACCCATAAGTCGAAGGCTTTTTGCAGGTGCGCTTTGGGGCAGTGCGCAGCGGTAAAGGATATACCCATAGCTTTGCCCAAGACATTCCATTGACATCGGCCAGGGAGACTGGATAGGATGGGCAAGCAGATGTACATGCTCCAACAGGGGGGCAGACGCGGAGATCGGGATGGGGCCAAAGGTACAGCGCGGGGCGTCTTGCGGCAATTCCAAGGGAGGAAGCGGGACATATTTCGCAATTACCTTTCGGAATTGGAGATATTTTTCTGTAATTCGGCCATCCTCGGTCAAAAGTGCATCGTAGTCATAGCTTGTGACATCCGGCGTTAGGTGATCCGTATTGTTTGAGCCGTTCATCCATCCAAAACTGGTTCCACCGCAGAACATATAAATATTGACGCTGCCCTGCTGCAGAATAAGGTCCAGATCTTGCGCGGACACCGCTCCATCCGTTACATGGTGTGCTTGATCGCCCCAAGCGTCAAACCACCCAACCCAGAACTCCATGCACATGAGCGGTCCGGCTCCATTCAAGTGCTTTTTGAGAACAGCAAATTGTTCGTCTGCTTTTGATCCAAAATTAGCGGTTGCAAGGACACCGGAAATGCTCCCATTCCTCAGATACCCATTCCATGGCCCGTCGGATGTAACAAACGGAACGGTAATTCCATGGCCGCGCATGATTTCTACGAGCTTTTCTAGGTACTTTTTGTCAGTCCCATAGGCACCATATTCATTCTCTACCTGCATGAGGAGAATGTTCCCACCGCGGTCCAACTGGTGCGCGGCAAGGATTGGCATGAGCTGCGCATAGTAGCGTTCTACGGCAGTGAGAAACAACGCATCAGAAGAACGCAGGCGCATTTGCGAACGAAGAAGCCATGCGGGGAGGCCGCCAAACTCCCATTCGGCGCAGATATACGGGGAGGGCCGCACAATGGCATACAGACCGAGTTCCTGTGCTATGGTTAGGAATTCGCAGATGTCAAGGTCTTCGGAAAATACATATTTACCCGGTTCCGGCTCATGCAGGTTCCATGGGACATAGGTTTCTACAGTGTTGCATCCCAGTAATTGAAGCTTTTTCAGCCGATCCTTCCAATATTGGCGGGGAATTCTGAAATAATGAATGGAGCCGGATATAATACGAAATGGAGCGCCGCTCAGAAAAAACGCATCGTTCCGAATTTCAAATTTAGCCATTACGGTTCATCCTCTCTTTCTGTGTCATTGTTGCTGCGGCAGAAAAACGCATATGGAATATGAAGCTCTACGCGGGTCCCTAAGCCGAGTTCGCTGTGGCACACAAACTGAAATGCGTCTCCATAAAACAGGCGCAGGCGTTCCACAATGTTTCGGATGCCATAGCCGTGTCCCTCACTGGAGAGCATTGCGTCCCTTTCTTCCGGGAGCATGCCAATTCCGTTGTCCTGAATACAGAACAGAATCTCATTTCCGTTTTGGCAGCCCGTAATCCGTATTTGTCCGGATTTTGATTCTTTGCCAAGAATTCCGTGGAGAATCGCATTTTCCACAAGGGGCTGAAAGGTAATTTTGGGAATTTTACAGCATAGAAATGCTTCTGGTACGTCAATGGATAGCATGATTTTTTGCTTAAAACGAAGGTTCTGGATCTGATGGTATAGCCGAACGTGCCGAAGCTCTTCCGCCACAGTAACCACATCTTTGCCTTGATTCAGACTGCACTTATAGAAATCCGCAAGGGCCTTAATGGTGACCTCAACTTCCGAAATATCCCCCTTTATCGCCATCCACTTTACCAAGTCCAGGGTGTTGTATAGAAAATGCGGGTTGATTTGGGACTGCAGGGCTCGAAGCTCTGCCATTTTCGCACTTTCGCCGAGCCGGTATTTTTCTTCCATCAGCATTTTCTGCTGCTGCACCATGTAGTTGTAGGAATGGATCAGCTGCCCAATCTCATCATGCAGTTCAGACTCGGGAAGCTCTTGCAGCTCTCCGTTTTGCGCGACATTCATATGAGAGGCAAGAAGCGTAACCCGCCGGGTCATCGATTTGGAAATACCCTGTGCAAGCGCATATGAAATGCAGCCAAGAATAGCCAACACGGCAAGCAGAAAAAGGGTAATTTCTTTTCCACCAACGCGGACATCCTTACGCGGTATGATGGTCACAAGGTACCAACCGCTGGTTTCTAACGGAGCACTTCGGACGTAAATACGGGTATTTACTTCCCCAGCCTGTATGCTGCGCAGACTTTCGGAGGGCGTAAACCATGGCTCACTGGAGGTGAAGGTGCAGTACTGCTCTGCGGTGTCGTTGGATGCAAGAATCAGTTCTCCACTGCTGCTTTGAAGAAAGGATACGCTGTGCGGGGTGGGGGTGCTGCGCTGTAAGGTGTCAAGCAACATCTGCTTATCAAAGTCCACACGAAGATAGCCGACCGTTTGCGCATAGTTATTTGGATCCTGCACGGTGCGAATAAATGCGAGCGTGTTGTTTCCGATTTCACTTTGCGCTTCCAGAGAGGCGGATCCACACCAGAGAGAATGAACGCCGTTTGCTGCCATCTGCTGATACCACGCAGAACGCGCCGCATCCGCAAGACTGAGAAAGCGAATACTTTCGGAGGCGTACAGGTATTCGCTGTTCACATACAGCGCAATATTTGTCACTCTGTTTCCCCGGTTAAAGGCTTGCAGATAGGAGGAAAGCTTGTGCATATCGCCCAGCTGGTCATAGATCGGGTAGCTTTCTGGTGATTTTGAAATGGTATTTGCAATGGAAGCGTTCAGAATAATTGCGTCGGATATGGCATCTACTTGGTCAAGAGAATTACTGATAACATCATAGGTCTGGTCGAAAATTTGATTGCTGGAAAACAGAAGTGAGCGTTCCAACTGTGTGGCAACCCGGGATACGGTGGCAGCAGAAAACAGAAGAATCGGAAGCGTAATTAAAAAGACATAGGAAAGCACCAGCTTTTTTTGAAGAGGCAAATCTCCAAAGGTCTTGCCGAGGCGGCTCCAAAACCGTTTGTGATTGATCATTTTGTGTATTTCTCCCGGTATTCGCTGGGGGTACAGCCTTCCAATTTGCGAAACACCTTAGAAAAATAGTTCGCATTGTTAAAGCCAACCCGCAGCATGATGTCAACGACCCGATACCTGCTGTCTTGCAGGAGTTGTTTCGCTTTTTGAATACGATATGCTGTCAGGTATTGATTGACTGTCTGCTTGGTTTCTGACTTGAAGATGGAGCAAACGTAGGAAACAGACAACAGCACATGTCGGCTGATGGATTCAATACATAAATCCGGCTCCATGTAGTGTATGGAAATAAAGCCCATAATGCTGCGAACAGATGCGGAGTATGGAACCATGCTGGAGGAACTTTCCCAATATTGTGAGAGCTGCTGCATGGCGGCTGCAGCCATATCCTGCAGATACAAAGCGGATTCGACCTGTTGCAAAAAGGATTCATTTTTCTCGTTGAACGTCGACAACTGCTCCAGCTGGAAGATGACGCGGAGGTAGAAGTGGCGGACCTTCTGGACTGGGAAAATTGGTTGCATATATAGATTTTCGGTGTAGCTCTTGAGAGACAGAATGGATTCTTCCTTTTTTCCGGATTGAATGAGACGCATGTATGCCTGCAAGTCTGGCAGATGGGGTTCAAGGACGGGGCGGGTGGACGCGCCCTTCGCGTTGACAACGCTGCCATGCTTCCCGTAAAAGCCAAATTCCAGAGAAACCTGTGCGGCTTCGTAGGAATGGCGGACCTGCTGCAGTCCTTGCTCAAGACTGCCAATTCCAATCAAAAAGAAGTCAAAGCCATGAAGCGCGCGAGGGATTTCTTCACATACGGCTTTCAAATATGTCTGGGCTTTCTGTGCACCCTCAGAATCAAATACAAGCAGCAGAATTTCTCCGGGACTGTGGATAGAGAAAAAAACGGGAAGATTCCTGGCGGTTAGAGTGGTTTCAAGCTGTGTCAGGATATGCCGGAGCCCACCCCTGCCATAGATTTTCTCCACTTGATATACGTCGAGCTTCAAGATCGCAGTTTGGAGAAAGCTGGAGGGGCGGAGTGTGCTTCCAAGGGCGGCTATCTTTTCGGGCGACGGTTCCTGGAAGATGGGTTGGTCAATGAGCGTGTTCAGAAAAGCGCTGCGGAGGTGTGTAAGCGCGGTATGGAACGCTAAATTTTTTTCGTGCAGCAGCTGATACTCCTGATGCGCGGAAACGGCTTTTTCCAGTGCTTCATATAGTTCCGAGAGGAGGAAGGGCTTTTCGATATAATTCAGGGCCTTGAGCTCGATGGCGGCCTTTAGATATGCCGTATCAGAGTACCCGCTCATAAAAACGATCTGGCAGGATGGCAGATTCTCTCGAATATGCTTGGAGAGGGCAATGCCATCCGCATGGGGCATCCGAACGTCTGTGAGCAGAATGTCTGGCTGGGACGTGTCCAGCAGCCGAATGGCAGCAAGCCCGTCCGCGGCAGTTTGAACCTCTGAGATCCCGAGCCGCGTAAAATCAATACACTGGAGAATACCGTCGAGGGTATAGAGTTCGTCGTCTGCAATTAGAAGCCGTGCCATATTCGCACCACCTTTCGTTAAGCAGAGTATAACACATGGTACAGCCGTTGTGAAAGGCACAAGGAGAAAAATATAGTATTCTTCCATAAATCTCAATTTTGTTATCTTTCTGTTTCTGTGCATCCTTGCTATGATTTAAGTGCAAACAGAAAAGATTGGAGCGATGATACAAATTGGAACGGATAAAGCACGGCAAGCTCTATCAATATAGAGTGTATCTTATTATGCTCTTACCGGCTGTGGCGTACTTCTTGATATTCAGCTATCTGCCAATGACCGGTGTGGTGATCGCATTCAAAGAATTTACATATGACGGTGGAATTTTCAAAAGTCCTTGGGTCGGATTAAAAAATTTCCGATTTTTCTTTGAATCGGGACAAGCGCTGCGGGTCACCCTCAATACGCTTCTGTATAACGGAACCTTCTTGATCGTGAATACCGTTTTGCAGCTTCTGGTTGCCATCGTCCTGTCTGAACTTGCTGGGCGGGGCTTTAAGAAAACCCTTCAGTCTGCGCTGCTCCTGCCCCATTTTATATCATGGGTCATTGTGGGTGCATTCGTGTACAATCTCCTGAATTATCGTTACGGCGCACTCAACTCTCTGCTGACAGCACTTGGGATGGATCCAATCGATGTTTATTCGTTGCCCGCCGCCTGGAAATACATTATTGTGTTCTTTAACGCTTGGAAGGGCGTTGGATATGGTTCTATTGTCTATCTGGCGGCAATTTTAGGCATTGACCGAAGCATTTATGAAGCGGCTGAGATGGATGGGGCAGATATTTTTCAGAAAATTCGATACATTACCCTGCCAGAACTGAAATCTACGATCATCATTATGACGCTCATGTCAATTGGTGGAATCTTCCGGGGTGATTTTTCCATGTTCTATCAGCTGGTGGGTAATAACGGTCTCCTGTTTAATGCCACGGATGTGATTGATACCTTTGTGTTCCGCTCGTTGATGACCTCACAGGAGTTTGGAATGTCCGCAGCCGTCGGGCTGTACCAATCTGTACTTTGCTTCATTCTGATCATGATTACCAACCGCACGGTGAAAAAAATCGATCCGGATAGCGCCTTGTTCTGAGGAGGAAACCACCTTGAAAAAAATGAGCAAAGACCGTGTTCTGTTTAACGTAATTGGATACCTGTTTATTACGCTTCTTGCTGTAGCCTGCGTGCTTCCGTTTATTATGGTGATTTCTGGCTCCCTCACAGCTGAGGAAAGCATTATTCAAAAGGGCTATTCCGTTTTTCCCAGGGAGTTTTCTCTGAATGCATACAGGCTGGCATTAAAGGCTCCAGAAAAAATCCTGCGGGCTTACGGCGTGACGACTTTTGTCACGGTTGTAGGTACGTTCCTAGGATTGCTCATCACCTCTATGACGGCCTATGTCTTACAGCGAAAGGACTTTTCCTGGAGAAACAAGTTTGCATACTTTTTCTTCTTTACAACGCTTTTCTCCGGAGGCCTTGTACCATGGTATGTTTTGATGGTAAAGTATCTGCACCTGAAGAATTCTATTGCCGCTGTGATCCTTCCCGGGATGCTGAGCGTGTTCAACATTCTCATTATGCGGAACTTTATGAGCGGTGTAGATGCGTCTTTAATTGACGCCGCCAAGATCGATGGTGCGGGAGAGTTTAAAATCTATTTCAATATTATGTTGCCCTTGGCGAAGCCAGCCCTTGCAACCATTGGACTTTTCACGGCCCTGGCATACTGGAATGAGTGGTACAACACGATGCTGTTCATCAGTGATGAGCGGCTGTATTCGCTGCAATACTATCTCTACCAGATCCTCAACAGCGTCAGTGCGAGAAAAAATTTGATGAACGTGACAGGCATTGTACTTCCAACTCTGCCGGAGGAAAGCCTGAAGCTCGCCATGACTGTGATTGCGACAGGTCCCATTATTCTGTTGTATCCGTTTGTTCAGCGTTATTTTGTAAAAGGCATTACAGTTGGTGCGGTAAAGGGGTGAGATAGAAAACGTAAACGAATCCGGAAGCCCAAATAAAAACAAATAATAAGGAGAGAAATATGAAAAACATGAAAAAAATCATTGCGTTACTGCTGGTCCTGGCAGCGCTTGCATCCCTTTTTACTGCGTGCAGCACAAAGCCGGCTGAGTCCAGCACGACGGCCGCAAATCCCAGCGAGCCTTCTGCCGCGGCAACAGACCCGGCAAAGGAGACTCTGGAACCTGTGACATTGAAGATGTATCTGCTGGGGGATAAACCGGCGGGATTTGATGAAGTTTATGCAAAAATAAACGAGAAGCTCAGTCAGGATATTCAGACGACACTGGACGTGGAGTTCATTTCCTGGAGCGATGTGGATCAAAAGTACTCTCTGCTGTTTGCGTCCGGCGAAGACTTTGATCTGATCTTTACGGCACCGTGGGCATATTATTCTTCTGTCGCAAACAAGAATGGCTTTCTGGAAATTACTGAGGATATGATGAAGCAGTATGCTCCGAATACTTGGAACGAGGTGCCGGAAGCGGCATGGGAGCAGGCCAAAATCAACGGAAAAGTGTACATGATTCCCTGCACTACGAAAGAGTACTCTACGCGGGTGATGGTCATTCGTGGGGACCTGCGGAAGAAATATGACGTGCCGGAAGTGACCTCGCTGGAAGGCTTTCAGAATTATCTCTATGCGGTCGCGGAGAATGAGCCGGGCATCATTCCGATGCAGCTTGGTGATCCGTATATGCTGCGGGAGCTGGTTGTAGGTACCTTCAATGGCTGGGACTACCTCGGAAATGTTGGCAACAATACCTATCTCATGTACGACTATAACAGCGACAGCAACGAAATTTTCAGCATGCTGGATATGCCGGAATATCTGGATTATTTGAACATGATGCACGACTGGAAAGAGCGCGGCGTGTGGACCAAGGATGTCCTTTCTGACCAGAGTGCCGGTCAGGGTATGGCGCAGGGCCGTGAGGCCGTCAGTATTCAGAACATCGGAATTGCCGGTCTTCTGAACAGTGTCCCGAAGGAACACCCGGATTATGATCCGGAGCTGATCGACCTGAGCGTGGGTAAAACGAAGATGCCTGCCCTTTATATCAACAATGGCATGGCAATTCATGCAACCTCCAAAAATCCGGAGCGCGCTTTGATGGTTCTGGATCTGTTCCGCAACAATCGTGAGTACTATGATCTTACCTGGTATGGCATTGAGGGAAAGCACTATACTGCCATTGGCGATACGGGCTATTCCAGCCTTCCCGATTCGGCCGATTACGGAGCGGGCGGCGCCTGCCAGTGGGCCTGGGGTGTAGGTTCTATGCGGCGCACGGCGGACGGCGAGCCGGAGCAGCGCACCGAAATTATGGATCGCTGGATTAATGAGGAAACGGTCAACCATCCGCTCCAGAACTTCAACTTTGATGACACCAATGTAAAGAACGAGATGGCGAATATTGCAAACGTTTACCAGCAGTATGCCCTGCCCCTGGAGCTCGGCTTTGTTGATGTAGAGGATGGGCTTGCGACGCTGAAGGAAAAGCTCGATCAGGCGGGTATCGAAAAGGTGCGGCAAGAGATGCAGACCCAGTTGGATGAATACCTGAAGAATCTGAAATAAGCAAGAGTAGAATCGAAAGGCACTGGCGAAAACCGGTGCCTTTCCTTAAAACTGGCGGTATATACGCTTCAAGTATGTCGTTTCAAAGCAGAACACAGATTACTTGCCTTTTGTAATGGATTATTTTGAATGGAGTGTATTTTATGAAAAGACTTCTAATCCTTGCTCTAGTTGTACTAATCCTTGCTTCTACTGTTTTAGCTGCATCTGCTATAACTTCAACTTCTGATGATGTTTTAGAAGAGAAAGCGGAGAATCTTGTGACAAATCCGTCCTTTGAAAGCGGATACGGTCAAGAAATTCCCGGGTGGGAAATTACAGGAAATTTAGAATCTGCTTATACAGAGAATGGCGGATATACCGGGCAGCGACAGTTATCA
>ERZ780177.3069-NODE-3069-length-13006-cov-7.524979_pt1 | contig 13006 bp, 9 predicted proteins | sample MGYA00510973_ERZ780177 | MGnify/ENA primary metagenome ERZ780177 (study PRJEB29588, sample SAMEA2144396) | human gut metagenome | biome: human gut; feature: human-associated habitat; material: faeces | place: Denmark | collected 2008/2010 ...
AGGAATAAAAAATGCGTCCAGCTTTCGCTGGACGCATTTTTTAGGTTTTATAATCCGTTGGTGTAACGATACAGGAACGTCACGGCCTCGGCGCGGTTGCAGGAAGCATACGGGGAGAACGTCGTGGCGCTGGTGCCGGTGGTGATACCCTTACCGACGGCCCAGAGGATGGCGTTGTAGTAGCTCGCCTCGCTCGTGGCGCCCACATCCTTGAACGGGTTGGAGTAGTAGCCGCTGGGCTGGCCCGCGTAGCGGTACAGGAAGGTCACGATCTGGGCACGGGTGCAGACCTGATCGGGGGAGAACGCCGTGGCGCTGGTGCCGGAGGTGATGCCCTTCTGGCTGGCCCACAGGATGGCCTTGTAGTAGCTCGAGTGCGTGACGGCGTTGACATCACGGAACGGGTTGCGGGTGATGGTCGGCTCCGGGCTGCCGGCGGCGCGCCACAGGAACGTCACGATCTCGGCACGGGTGCAGGACTTGTACGGGGAGAAGGTGGTGCTGGACGTGCCGTTGGTGATGTTCTTGCCGACGGCCCACTTGACGGAGTTGTAGAAGTAGTCGGTGGTCTTGACGTCGATGAAGTTCATCGTCTGGCCGATCTTGATGGCCACGGTGCCGGTGAGCTGGCGGGTGCCGGTGCCGGTCGTGCCATAGCGGGCGTAGATGGTGAACGGGATGTAGACGGTCTCGCCGGTCTTGGCGTAGCGGCTGGCAAGGAACGCGACGTCGCTGAGCGCATTCTGGCTGGCGGTGGCGTTGTAGTAGAACTTGTCAGTCGTCTTGACGGAGCCGCCGTAGTTGTAGCCGTTGTAGTAGGTGTAGAGCGAGCCCTCGTTGACGGCGGAGACGGCGCTCTGGTCAAAGGTCACGTAGTCGATGGTGTAGTTGCTGGTGTAGCCCTTGGTGGAGCGCAGGTAGCTGAGGAAGTCGCTCTCGTCGAAGCGGACGCTGTCGCCCTGAGAGACGGTGTACTTGATGTCCTCGCGCACGAGGTTGACGACGACGGTACCGGAGTAGGTTCTCTCCGTGCCGCGGCTCGTGGAGGAGCTGGAGTAGTAGGTCGCGTGCAGGGTGAAGTTCAGCGTGATGGTCTTCGCGGTGGTCTTGGCGTTGGGAACGAACGTCACGCTATCGAGGTTGGTGACCTTGGTGCGGGTGTTGAACGCGCCGGAGGAATTGCTGGTGGACATGGCGGTGCCGCCGTAGTACAGCGTGCCCTGCGCGGTGGTGGGCAGGGAGAAGGTCACATAATCGAAGGTGACATAGGGATAGGACTTGGTCTTGCTGGCGTCGCCGCGGGCCTCAGCGACCTCGTTCATGAAGTCGGTGAAGTCGCTCTGCGCGAACTGGACGGTCTCACCGGCCACGCCGTTGTAGTTGATGTTGTAGTTCTTCTGGTAGACGGTGAGCTGACCGTAGTAGAGCTTGTTATCGGAGCTGTTCTTGGTCACGATCCACAGCGTGCACTGGCCGTTGACAAAGTTGCTGTCAGTCAGCGGGTACAGGTTGGTGCTGGTGGTGTTGGCGTAGTAGACGGTTTTGCCGCTCTGGGAGAAATCAGTCGGAATAGTGGCCTGGTTCGGGGTGCCGACAACATAATAGTAGGAAGCACCGGCGGGAACCTGAACATAGTAACGATAGGTATTACCGTAGGCAACCGGCTCGGGATACTGCGCCTCATAGGTGGTGCTGATGGGGGTCACAGTTGCGCTAAAGGTAATGGGATAGTTACCATTGTTGGTATAGACGATACCTGTGAAAGACGCGGTGCCGATGCTGGTGCCGGTAATCGTATAGGTATAGTAGGCACTGGACGCACCGCTGGTCTGCTGGATGTAGCAGTTGGTACGAGAACCGGTGTAGAGCGTAACATAGCTAACGGTTGCACTAATACGAGCAGTCGTCAAAGCGGCCTGCGCAATCGCAACGAGGTTGTTGTTCGTAATATAGCCGTAATTATAGCCGTAGAGCGTGACAGGGGTGTTGTTCTGAATGGGAGAAATCGTAGCAGTCAGGCTCTTCACGGTAACGGTATAAGTGGCGGTATAATCCTTGCCGCCGACATTAAACGTTGCCGTCACGGTGTAGCTGCTGCTGGCGTTGCTCGGAATCGTCAGCGTGTTGGACGCGGTCTTGCCGTCCGTAGAAACCTGCTTCGTGCCAAGGGTTGCACCGGTGCCGGACGTGATATTCCAATTTACGTTGTTGAGAGCACCTTCAATCTTGTTGCCTCTCTTGTCCGTAAACGTAAGGGAAAGATTGACCGTCGAACCGCGCGTTGCGGCAACATTCGGATTATAGGTGAGGATGTTCTCATCCTTCACAACACCAAGCGTGGTCGTATTGCTGACTTTCGTGCCCGAAGCACCACTCTCACTCAAAGAGCAGGTAATCGTGTAAGTCTTAGTTTCAAGGGAATCGGGAATCATCCACTCATATTTACCCGTAGTGGTGTTCTTGGTCGGAGTGAATGCAGTTGCATTAGAGGCATCCGATGCTTGGTAAGTCCAAGTAATCTTGGTGTTGCTGCTCGTAGTAGCGTTAAGGGTAAACTCGACCTTAGTGCCAGTCTTTGCACCAGTTGCAGGTGAAGCACTGACGGAGGTAGGCGCAGTCAGTTGAGTTGCGGTAACAGTAATAACTTTATCGGCGCACCCCTGCTTTTTAAGGGTTAAGGAAACGTTGGAACCACTAACAGAAACGTTATCAACCGTCACACCAGAGGCGTTCACGCCCCAGTTAGTCTTATCTGCAAGGGCGCTTGTACCGCTGCTGGCATCTGCTTCGGCGGCATCATAATAAACGGTTGCTGTGTTGTGCGCATAGCTATAACCACGGCCTTTGAAGATGACAGTGGAGATATCTTTGTCAAGAATAGCATCTGCGATTGCAAAGGAATTACTGGTGACTGTTGTCGAAACCTGCTTGGATTCTTCACTTCCAGCAACGGTATAGGTAAGTTGCACGTTGCAAGACACAGTAGTTGCAGCTGTTTTAGTTTCAGCAGTCAGCGCATTCGTTGTGCTTTCCGTGCCGGCTGAACCACTAAGATAGGAGCCAATGTTCCAACTGTAAGCAGTATTAGTGATAGTAACGGCTCCGCTTTCCCCCGTAACTGACGGATTACCAGTAAGCGTAAAGGTGACGTTCGTCGCGCCTCTCGTTGTATCAGTCGCGGTGATAGAAAGGTCTCCGCCAACCGACGGGCCATCGTGCGCCCTTGCGGGCACGACGGTGAGGCTCAGCACCATCGTCAGAGCCAATAGCAAGGAGAGAAATTTTTTCATGTGATCTTCATCCTTTCGTGTTTGTTGTTGTCGGCTCCGCGCGCACAGAGCCTTTCTCATACATGGCATTTTACCATGCCGCGGGAAATAAGGAAACAGGAAAATGGAAAATTCATAAATTCTTTATCTTCCCGTTCGCCCGGTTTCCCTTTGCTTCCTTAATTAGACGCAAGAAACGTCTGTTTTGTTTCACAAAACCCGAAAATTTCCCAAAAATTTTTTACGCCGCGAAAAACCGCACATACACGAACACCCCCGCCGCGATCTGGCAGAGTAAGATCGCCGGAATGCCGAACTTGAAGTACCAGTGCCGCGTCTTGTGGTGAAAGACCCTCATTGCGAAAAGAGCACCCGCGCTGCCGAGCAGCAGCGCGAGTGCAAATAGAGTCTTTTCGGGCACGCGCCGCGCGCCCTGAATTTTGGCGCGGCGCTTGTCTGCGCCGTAGACGCAGAAAGTAATTAGATTGATCGCGGCGAGATAGATGACAAAATATCTCACTTTTCGAGCTTGCTGAGCTCCACGGCCGCCGCCGCGCCGAGGCGGGCGTTGTTGAACACGAGCTGGATGTTGGAATCCAGGCTGTCGCCGCCGGTCAGGTCCTTGATCTTGGCGAGCAGATAAGGCGTCGTGGCCTTGCCGTGGATGCCGTCCTTCTTCGCGTCCTCCACGGCCTCGGCAATGGCCTTGTCGATGACTTCCTTGTCCATGGAGTACTCTTCGGGAATCGGGTTCGTGACGAGAAGACCGCCGCGCAGGCCCAGCTCGCGCTTGACGTGGAACGCCTTGGCCAGCTGCTCGGGCGTGTCGAGCTCGTAGTCGACGCCAAAGCCGGACTTGCGCGTGTAGAACGCAGGCAGCTCGCTCGTGCCGTAGCCGATGACGGTCACGCCGTGGGTCTCGAGATATTCGAGCGTCAGACCGAGGTCGAGGATGGACTTCGCGCCCGCGCAAACGACCATAACGGAGGTGTTGGCCAGCTCTTCAAGGTCAGCGGAGATGTCGAACGTCTCCTGCGCGCCGCGGTGTACACCGCCGATGCCGCCGGTGGCGAACACGCGGATGCCCGCCATGTCGGCGATCATCATCGTGGTGGTGACGGTGCACGCGCCGTCCTTACCCTGCGCGACGAGCACGGGCAGGTCGCGGCGGGAAGCCTTCGGGATGCCCGCGCCGGTGCGGCCGAGGTAGTCGATCTCTTCCTTGGAAAGGCCCGCCTTCAGGCGGCCGCCGATGATGGCGATGGTCGCGGGGACCGCGCCGCATTCGCGGATGATGCTCTCGACCTTGAGGGCGGTCTCCACGTTCTGGGGATAGGGCATGCCGTGGGAAATGATGGTGGATTCGAGCGCCACGACGGGCTTGCCGGCGGCAAGGGCCTCGGCAACCTCGGGGGCGATATCCAGATACTTGTTCATAGTTAAAAATCCTCCTGTAAAGTAATAGGTGAAAGTTTCACGTTTACCTTTTGAGGTAAGATTGCATCATAACATACAACTTGTCAAAAGTCAATACAAAGCGGGGCTTGAATTTGCACGGGAAGTGGCATATAATACCTCTATTATCCCGTGAAATCCCACAAAAGGAAGGAAAATTATTATGGAACGAGTGAGAATTGCCGCGCTCTTCGCCGACAAAGAGCAGTACGGCGGCGCAAGCGTCACCGTATGCGGCTGGGCGAAGACCATCCGCGATATGAAGACCTTCGGATTCATCGAGTTGAACGACGGCTCGTGCTTCCGCAATTTGCAGGTCGTGATGGATGCGAATTCTCTTTCTAATTATAAGGAGATCGCCGCGCAGAACGTGGGCGCCGCGCTCATCGTGCGCGGCACCGTCGTGCTGACGCCCGAGGCCAAGCAGCCGCTTGAGGTCAAGGCAACAGAGATCGAGGTCGAGGGCGTGTCCTCGCCCGACTATCCCTTGCAGAAAAAGCGCCACAGCGTCGAATATCTGCGCACCATTCAGCATCTGCGCCCGCGCACGAACCTCTTCTCGGCGGCGTTCCGTGTGAGAAGCGCGGCGGCCTACGCCGTGCACGAGTTCTTCCAGAGCCGCGGCTTTGTCTATGTCAACACCCCCATCATCACCGGCTCTGACTGCGAGGGCGCGGGCGAAATGTTCCAGGTCACGACGCTGGATCTGGAGAACCCGCCGAAAACGCCCGATGGCAAGGTCGATTACAGCAAGGACTTTTTCGGCAAGAAGACGAGCCTGACCGTCTCCGGCCAGCTCAACGCCGAGAACTTCGCCATGGCGTTCGGTGACGTTTACACCTTCGGTCCCACGTTCCGCGCCGAGAATTCCAACACCGCGCGCCACGCCGCCGAGTTCTGGATGATCGAGCCGGAGATGGCGTTCTGCGACCTCGACGGCGACCTTGAGGTCATGGAGGCGATGGTCAAGCATATCATCCGCCGCGTGATGGAGCGCTGCCCGGACGATCTCGCGTTTTTCAACAGCTTTGTCGACAAGGGCCTTCTTGAGCGTCTCCAGCACGTCGAGAGTTCCGACTTTGGCCGCGTGACGTACACCGAGGCCGTCAAGCTCTTAAAGGAGAGCGGCCAGAAGTTCGACTACCCTGTCGAGTGGGGCATCGACCTGCAGACTGAGCACGAGCGTTACCTGACCGAGCAGATCTTCAAGCGCCCCGTGTTCGTCACGGACTATCCGCAGGAGATCAAGGCGTTCTATATGCGCCTCAACGACGACGGCAAGACCGTCGCCGCGGCGGACTGCCTCGTTCCGGGCATCGGTGAGATCATCGGCGGCAGCCAGCGCGAGGAGCGCATCGAGCTGCTCGAAAAGCGCATCCGCGAGCTCGGCATGAATCCCGAGGATTACTGGTGGTACTGCGACCTGCGCCGCTACGGCTCCTGCCGTCACGCTGGCTTCGGCCTCGGCTTCGAGCGCATGGTGATGTATTTAACGGGCATCGGCAACATCCGCGACGTGGAGCTGCATCCCCGCACCGTGGGCAACGCAGACTTCTAATTCTTCAAAAAAGAGGGAGACACAGCGTGTCTCCCTCTTTTTTGAGAATTGCACTCCGCTTCGTGCCTTGCCGCCCAAAGGGCGGCTTCGACACGCGCGGAGCGAGAAGAGTTTTTTGGCACGCGCATGTCGCGCCAAAAAACGATTCGAAATCATTTCGCGTCTGCGGACGCGAAAAGCTGTGACGCTTTAATTATTTGTGGTAAATAGTTACAAATGGGAACAAAAGCTCGAAAAGCGTAGTCAAAAGAAGTGAAGTCTGCTATAATGACCGCGCAGTTTTGAGAGAGGAGATTTTGACATGAAACACTTTTTTGCGCTGCTGCTCAGCGCGCTGATGGTGCTGTCGCTGCTGACTGCATGCGGCGATAAGACGACGCCGTCCGACGGCGACGATCAGACCGTCACGGACGAGAATGGCAGCGACACCGACAACAATACTGACGATACAACTGACCCCTACGACGCCGTGCGCAACTACTGGTCCGAGGACCAGCTCACGCAGGCCTGGGGGCCGGATCAGGTGGTGGAGCACCTCTTTTTCCACCCGATCATCGCCTATCCGCAGTGGGCCTTCCACGACTGCAATGCCAGTCAGGACCAGCGCTACGGCCTCGACGACTGGATGGTCACGGTCGACGAATACAACAAAATTTTGCAGTCCGTGTACGACAAGGGCTACATTTTAGTCGCGATGGAAGACGTCTGGAGCGAGGTGACGGACGAGACCGGCACACATATGGTGCGAAACACCCTGATGCTGCCAGAGGGCAAAAAGCCACTCGTCATCAGCTTTGACGACGTGAACTACTACCCCTATATGCTCGACGAGGGCTTCACGAGCAAGCTCGTCGTCGGCGAGGACGGCGAGATCTGGGCGCAGTGCACCGATCCGTACACAAATGAGACCTTTTTGACCAAGGAACTCGACGCGACGCCCATTCTCGACCAGTTTGTCTACGAGCACCCCGACTTTTCGCTGAACGGCGCGAAGGCCATCTTCTCGCTGACGGGCTATCAGGGGATACTCGGCTACCGCACGCAGGATGACCGCGACATCGCGGCAGATTCGCCCGACCGTCCGGCGTTCGACGCCTATCGCGCGGGCGAGATCGAGGCGGTCAAGCCCGTCATCGAGCGCCTCAAGGAAACGGGTTGGACGTTCGGCAGCCACACCTGGGGCCACATCCGCCTCGACACCAAGCCGCTCCAGACCGTCATCAACGACACCGAGCGCTGGGCGGACGAGGTCGGCTCGCTCGTCGGCCCCACGCAGATCCTGTTCTACCCCCACGGCGGACGCCCCGACGGGGACGACTGGCACACCACCGGCGAGCGCTTCCAGTACCTGCAAAGTCAGGGCTTCCGCATCTTCGCGAGCGTCGGCACGAGTTCGTTCAGCTTCGTCAAGCCCGACATTTCCGCCGTCATCTGCGACCGTCTGCATCCGGACGGCACCACGCTGCGCCACTCGCGCAGCCGCTATCTGCAATTCTATAACGCCGAGGACATCATGGATACGCAAGTCCGTCCTGATCTCGGCGTAGACTGGTGAGGAGGCGTTATTATGGCAGCATTGGAAGAACTCAAGGCGAAGGCCGTCGCCATGCTGGACATGGCGTATGTGCCGTATTCCCACTTTCCCGTGGGCGCGGCGCTCGAATGTGAGGACGGCGCGGTCTTCACCGGCTGCAACATCGAAAATTCGAGCTACGGCCTGACGAACTGCGCCGAGCGCACCGCGGCGTTCAAGGCCGTGAGCGAGGGGCACCGGCGCTTCAAGCGCATCGTCATCGCTGGGCGCAGCGACGACTACTGCTACCCCTGCGGCGCGTGCCGTCAGGTGCTCTACGAGTTCGGGCCCGACATGGAGGTCATCTGCCTGAACAAGGACAACGAGGAAAAGCACCTGCACATCAAGGAGCTGCTCCCCTACGGCTTCGACCAGACGTGGCTTGCAATCGATGAGAAATAACGAAAAAAGAGAGCGGCGTTGCCGCTCTCTTTTTTTGCGCTTTAGTTGCTGCCGGAGGAGGCATCGATCGTCAACGTGCCGCTGACCGTCGAAATTTCCAGCTCGCTCATCTCACCGCCGTCGAGCGCGGGCACAGAGTAGTGCGTCGCGTGGTCGTCGAGACAGGTGATGAGCGCTCCTTCGCGCTCGGTGAGCGCGGAGCGGAACGCGCCGCTTTTCGTTTCATAGTCGAGAGTAAAGCCGTCCTGCGCGGGAAGGGTCAGATAGATGCTGCCGCTCTCCGTTTCGGCATCAAGGCGCAGCGCACGCTCGGTAGCCAAAATCAGGTTGCCGCTGACGCTTTCGAAGTCCAGCGCGCCGAGCGCGCCGGCGATATCCACCTTGCCGCTTGTCGTTTCGATCTCGGCGCTCTCCGCATCGCCCGCCAGCTCGATCGCGCCGGAGACGGTCGAGAGCTCGATTTTCCCCCATGTGCCGTCCACCACGCCCACGCTGCCGTTCACCGTCTCGATCTCGACCGTGGGGCAGTTCGCGCACATCACGCGCGCGTCGCCGCCGACGGTCGAAAGCTTGATGCTGCCGGAAACGTCCGCGCCCACGATGGTGTAGGCGTCCGTTGTTTCGACTTCGATCTCCTCAAAGTGACCGGCGCTGACCAGTTCCCTCGGAAGTCCCACGTCGAGGTGCTTTTCCCCGTCGTAGCTGCCGCGGTAAGCGTCGCCGAGGAAGCGGATGCGCAGCGTGTCGCCGTCGATCGCGCAGACCATCTTCTCGCTCTCGGCGAGCGGCGCGGTGGATTCCTCCTTCACGCTGATCTGCGCGCTCTGCTCGGCGGTATAGATGTTCACGCTGCCGCTGCGCCACGAGATGTCGATCTTGCGGATGTCTTCGCTCTCGCCGATGCTGAGCACCGCGCCCGGGTGGAGCTCTTCGCTCCCCTCCGCCTGCGTGCAGAAGGTGTAGGTCGCGCTGCTGCCGTCCCAGAGCGCGTCGACGGCGAAAATGCCGTCGCTTTGCGGCAGTTCTGCGCGGAATGTGCCGTTATCCTGCTGCTGGGCGGTCACGGTCTCGGACGGCATGACGGTGCTGCCCCAGGCGTCGGACGGCCAGCAGCGGAGACTGACGGAATCAGGCGAATTATCGCTGAAATCGAGCGTTACGGTGTAGAAATAGGCGGCCGACACTGCAAAGGGCATTTCCAGTACAGGCGTGATGTCACGGGAGGTTTCGTCCAGCGGGTGCGCGCCGCAGGCAATGGCGGTCATGCTCTGTAGGCCCTGGGTGTAGGTCCAGTCGTAGCTGCTGCTTTTGAGGGTGACGCTGCAAGCGTTTGCACTTGTCACGGTCAGGGTTGGCGGGGTTTGGCGCGCGGCCTCGTCTGCGCTTTTTTCGCCGCAGGCGGTCAGCGAAAGGGCCAGCGCGAGGGGGAGCAGGAGGGAAAGGAGGTTTTTCATCGGTCAGTCCTCGTTTCTTTCGGATACTTCTATAGACGTATGATAGCCGAAAAAGTTCCCGCGCACAACGGGGATCGTTGCACAAAACGCAGCAATTTGTGGTATCGTGAATTCTAATACCGGAGGCGGTACAACTTTTTGCCGCATTGTGTGCAACGCTGCTTCATGATACGGCGTATCATGAAAAGGCAAATCATGCATCAGTGTCCCCGCGTTTGCAGGGGGGTGTGCGGTGCCTTTTCCAACATTATGAAAATTTGGGGGAAAGAGCATGGAGACGACAACAAATTACAAACTTCCGCAATGGGTCAAGGCGGATCAGATCAAGATGGACGACTTTAACGGGGCGTTCGGTAAAATCGACACGGCGCTCAAGGCCGCGGCGGACGCGACTGCCGAAAAGGCGGACGCCGCGACGGTGCAGCAGACGGTGGCGGCGCTGCAAACGGCGCTCGGCAGCGGCGGCAAGACCTGCCGCATCGGCGGCATCTGCAAGGGCAGCGGCATGATCCACCCGAACATGGGTACCATGCTGTCCTTCATCACGACCTGCCGCATTTCGAGCGGCAGCTACGCGGGCAACGGCAAAACCGGTCAGTCGAACCCCAGTTCCCTTACGTTCGACTTTACGCCGGTGTTGGTCGTTATCATACGCAAGGACAGCCCCGGGACGCATACCCTTTTCGTGCGTCCCAATGGCTACGGCCCTATGGGCGACACGATGGGTACGATCACATGGGGTGAAAAAAAGGTGAGCTGGTACTGCCAAAATCCCCAAGTCGCCGGTGACGTGCAGATGAATATGTCCGGCAGCGACTATTATTATGTAGGGTTGGGATTCTGATGAAAAACCCCCGAGGTCTTTCGACCTCGGGGGTAAAACATTATTGGAATGTTTTTAGAACTTTGTCAAATCAGGCAGCGTAATAAGCGTAGAAAACAACTTCCTGAGCGACGCCGTTCGCAGTGACCTGCTGAGAAGCCGGGCCATAAGCAGTCAGACGGGTGGTGGAGACACCAGCCGCAGCAGCTGCATCATCCAGAGTAACATTCAGAGCAGTAGCGCTGTTCGTAACAGTTGCCGTACCAGTGTAAACAAGACCGGTCGGAGCGCCGGTGGTCGGGGCGACCATGACGATCTTGTAGGTCAGCTTAGTGGTGGTCGGGTTGGTCACGCCGCTGTCGGTGCCGCTAGAGGCAGCGTCGGCAACATAGACTTCCTTAGCAACATAGGTGTTGTTGTTGAGAACAAGGCTCTTGTCGTAAACGACATAGACATTCTTGTTGCTCAGATCCTCAGTCTCGCCCCAAGCGTAACCGTTGGTGGTCGCGGTCAGGTTGTTCAGGATGTTGTAGTACACGCCGTTGACGTAGAGAACGTTGCCGTTCTTGGTGATCGTGCCGGTCGTGGAGGACGCAGCCTGATAGTCGAGAGCAAGGTTCTCATAGGCCTTGTTCTGGTGAACCTCGTTGTTGTACAGGTCAGAGACATCATCCTTCGGGCCCCAGATGCCCATCACTCTGTCATTCACGACAGAAACAACGAACATCTTGTTGAGGTAGCCTGCCAACAGATTCTGGAGAGCAGCCTTGTCCAGAGTAGCGACCTTCACCTCAGCGCCTGCCGTCTCGCTCCAGAACACAGCTTCACCGTCGAGCTTGACAGTGGTGGCCTTGCCATCCAGAATGCCGGTCAGCTCATAGTAGTCAGTGCCGCCGTTGGCCTTGAGATACTGCTGAGCGATGTTGCTCGTCAGGTAGAACATACCGAAGTAGCTAGCATCGTCGGCATCGCCGGTGATGTAGACGTAATCGGCATAGCTGTCACCATCGAGGTTGACATAGTCGACCGTAGCGTTGGTGTAGTTTGCCACGTTCTCATAGCCCTTGACAACCGTGTAGGTGAAGCCCTTGGTCAGGTTGCCGGTACGAACCATGAAGGTGGTGTTGCTGTTGGTGTAGATCACGCTGTGGTTATCGCCAGAAGCAGGAGTACCGGTGATCGCAGCCAGAGCGGTCAGCGTGCCGTTGCCCTTGATGGTGGCGTTGATCAGCTGAGAATTATAGGAGGTGTTGCTGTCAGTGTGGAACACGTGCTTGAGGGCGACAGTGCCGTCAGCAGCGGTCTCGATGCGGTAGAGGTCAGTGCCGAAGAACTCAGCAGCATTCTCCTGCATCGTGGTGGAAACGAAGCCGCTCGCCAGAGAGACCGGACGGGTAGCGTTCGAACCGGAGTTAGCGTAGGTCAGGGGGTTACCGTTGATGGAGGTAACGACCTTGGTCTCGGTGGTGCCGTCGATGTAGCGGATGGTCGCCTGAGCATAACCGTTGCTCAGAGCGGGGTTCTGCCACTGGATGTTCTCAATGATACCATAGGTGTACTGAGTGGCGATGTCAACAGCGCCGATCAGGTTGCCGTAGGAATCGAAGAACCAGGTGTGGTTGGTGGTCTCAGTACCGGCCTCGTCCAGCTTGAACCACTTGGCGTCGTCATAGTTGGTGCCGTTGACGGTGTGCTTGAGGTTGTTGTACCAGATGAAGGTCTGTGCGCCCTCGATGCTGTCAGCCTTGCCGACGATCTCAGCGTAGTCAGCGACATTCTTGCTGCCATAGGTAGCAACAGGAGTGGAGGTGACCTTAACAGTATTGACAGTCACAACGCCGGTGGTGTTGTTGACAGTGTTGTTGGTGTAGGCGTTGACGAGAACATAATCGCCCTTGACATAGCCGTAGTTGGCGTCCTTGTCAGTCAGAACGACGGTCTCACCGGCAGCGGTGCTGTAAACGGTAAGGGTGATCATGGCAGGAGCCTTCAGGTGGCCCTGAGGATCATAGGTAGCTTCCTTCACGTCGGTGACCTTGGCAAGGAAGGTCTCGATCGCGACGATGACCTTAGCATCCTTGTAGACCTCGAGCAGCGTGCCCTGAGCGCCGAGCTTCTGGACGGTGTCGAGAGGCTGAACAACATACTTGCTGCCATTGACAGAGCCGTTGGTGTACAGGGTGAACTCCTTGTTCTCCTTCAGGCTGATATCGTGAGCGATATCGCACTCGGTGGTAGCAACCGTGTAGGAAGCGTCGGGCTTGGAAACAAAGGTGGTAGAGGTATCACCAGTGGTGTAAGTCCAAGTGGTAGCAGGACGGCCCCACTCGTCGGAAGCAGCCTTCTTGGCGAGCTTGAAGTTCTTCTCGCCGAGGCTGTTGGTCTTGGTGCTGATGACCTTATCGGTCACATAGCCAAAGGCCGGGGTGTAGGTGACCTGAGCCTTCTGGATGCCCTGGAACAGGAGCTCAG
>ERZ780177.3072-NODE-3072-length-12996-cov-6.412178_pt1 | contig 12996 bp, 14 predicted proteins | sample MGYA00510973_ERZ780177 | MGnify/ENA primary metagenome ERZ780177 (study PRJEB29588, sample SAMEA2144396) | human gut metagenome | biome: human gut; feature: human-associated habitat; material: faeces | place: Denmark | collected 2008/2010 ...
GGGGGTCTGCCTTAAGCGGGAACCTGCCTCCCAACAGTACCTTGAAAATTGAATATTACCGCTGGTTTTTCTCCGTTTCCATGGTATAATTCCATTGTGACTAACCCACAGGAGGAACGGCTGATGCGGCAGTACAATAAAGTCTATCTGGAGATCACCAACCGCTGCAATCTGCGCTGCAGCTTTTGTCCCGGTACCCGGCGGCCGCCCCGCACCATGTCCCCGACGGAGTTCCGCCTGCTGGCGGAAAAGCTGCGCCCGGCTACCCGCTACCTCTATCTCCACCTGATGGGCGAGCCGCTGCTGCACCCCGAGCTGCCGGCACTTTTGGCCATAGCCGGGGAACTGAATTTTTTGGTAAATATCACCACAAACGGCACCCTGCTGCCCCAGGCGGGAGAGGCCCTGCTGGCCGCTCCTGCCGTCCGCAAGGTCAGTATTTCCCTGCACAGCCTGGAGGCCAATGACAGCCGGGTCTTTTCCGCCTACCTGGGGAGTTGCATTTCCTTTGCCAAAAGGGCTGCCGCCGCGGGCAAACTAACAGGGCTGCGCCTTTGGAATTTGGATGGCTCTCTCCCTGGGCAGAACGACCTGAATGCCCCCATGCTGGAGGAGCTGCACCGGGCTTTCCCCGGAGAGTGGCCCCCGGTACGGGAGGGCCATAAAATAGCAGAGCGAACCTATCTGGAATTTGGCGAGCGCTTTGAATGGCCGGATCTTTCCGCCGGGGAGCGGGAGGGAGATGCCTTTTGCTATGGGCTGCGGGACCAGTTTGGGGTGCTGTGTGATGGCACGGTGGTGCCCTGCTGCCTGGACCACGAGGGTGACCTGGCCCTGGGAAATCTCTTTACCCAGCCGTTGGAGGAGATCCTTTCCTCACTGCGGGCAAGGGCAATCTATGAGAGCTTTTCGGGGCGGCAAGCAAGGGAGGAGCTATGCCGGAAATGCGGCTATGCCCGCCGCTTTATCCGCTGATATGGGACAACCGTCAACTTTTTGAGAGAAGAAAAATCTTTTATGAACTTTAGGCTACCTTTTCTTGCCGATATGTGTTATACTGAATTCCTGTGATAGCAGGTGCTCCCGCGCCGCATGGCAAAGGACCTCTACCGCTGCAAAACTGTAATGGCCGACCGGTATAGGAAGCCGGCGCCGACAGAGAAAATGTGAAAACAAGGAGGTGTTGGTTCAATGGGTAATCTATCAGAATTCCTGATGGAGGAGCTGAATGTGGCGACTGCCTTTACCATCCCGATATTCGGCGGGATAGAAGTGGCAGAATCCACCGTGATCTCCTGGGTCATCATGGCCATTATCGTGATCCTTACCCTGGTACTGACCAGAAACATGAGGGTGGAAAAGCCCGGCAAGCTGCAGGTAGGTGTGGAATACACCGTCACCGCCCTGCAGAATCTCGTCCGCGGGATCATCGGCCATGAGGGAGAGCGCTATGTCCCTTATTTGTCAACCGTGCTGGTCTTTTTGGGCATTTCCAATATCTTTGCCATCTTTGGCATGAAGCCCCCCACAAAGGACCTGAATGTGACGGCAGCCCTGGCGCTGATGTCCATCATTCTGGTGCAGGCGGCATCCATCCGGCAAAACAAGGTGGGCGGTTGGCTGAAGGGCTTTACCAAGCCCTCCAAGGTCATTACCCCGCTGAATGTGATGGAGCTGGCTATCCGGCCGCTTTCGCTGTGCATGCGTCTTTTTGGTAATGTCATGGGCGCCTTTGTAGTAATGAAGCTGCTGGAGCACCTGGTGCCGGTCATCCTGCCCGCGGTGTTCAGCCTGTATTTCGATTTCTTTGACGGCCTGCTGCAGGCCTATGTATTCGTGTTCCTCACCGGGCTGTATATCAAGGAAGCCGTAGAGGAATGACCCAAGTAAAAAATATTAAATTACATATGATTTGAAGGAGAAAAAACTATGGGTACTTTTGTTGCAATCGGCGCGGGTATCGCGGTTCTCACCGGCATTGGCGCCGGCATCGGCATCGGTATTGCTACCGGTAAGGCCACCGAAGCAGTAGCCCGTCAGCCGGAGGCGGACGGCAAGATCAGTAAGCTGCTGCTGCTGGGCTGCGCCCTGGCGGAAGCCACCGCCATCTACGGCTTTGTTATTGCCCTGCTGCTGCTGGTACTGTAAGCGAAAAATAGAGAAAGGAAGGCAAGACTCAGATGCTGAGATTAGATATCAATCTCGTATTTACCGTCATCAATCTGCTGGTTCTCTATTTCTTCATGCGCAAGTTTTTGTTCGGCCGGGTCAATAAGATCCTGGAAGAACGCAAAGCGCTCATCGAGAAGCAGTTTGCCGATGCCAAGACCGCCCAAGACGCGGCTGACGGCATGAAGACGGAATATGAAGGGAAGCTGGCCGCCGCACAGGGCGAGGGTGAGGAGATCATAGCGCGCGCGAAGGCCGAGGCAAAAGAGCAGAGCGAAAAGCTGCTGGCGGCCACCGATGCCGAGCTGGAGCAGAAGCGCCGCCGTGCCGAAGAAACCATGGCGGTGGAGCGTGCCAACGCCCTGCGGGATATGAAGAGCGAGATCGCCACTTTGGTGATAGATGCCGCGGCCAAGGCGGTAGGCGACAGGAACACCGAGCAGCAGGATAGAATGCTGTACGATAAGTTTATCGCGGAAGCAGGTGAAGCACATGGCGGCAAGATCCAGTGACGGCAAGCTGCAGGAGCTGCTGGGTACCCTGAAGACGGACGGCGTAGAGGCGCTGGACCAGCTGATGGATGCCTATGAGGAGCGCCGGGCCGAACGCGCGAGCCGTCAAAAAGCGATCCTGCGGTATGTGACCCCCCCGACTGCCGAGCAACTGGGGCAGATCCGGGAATTTTTGCGGAAGAAGTACGAAAACGAGGAGTTGCCGCTGGAGCTGGCGGAGGATAAAAGCCTGCTGGGCGGCTTCTGCATCACGGTGGGCAGCGAGGAATATGACTGGAGCATGAAGGGCCGCCTGACCCAGATGAGAAACCGTCTGACCCAGACACCCCAGATGCTTTCCGATTCCAGCGAGGTCATTGACCTGCTGCGCACCGAAATAGACGCGGCCGCCTTTGACGGCAAGGACCACGAGGTGGGCGAGATCCTGCGGGTGGGCGACGGCGTTGCCACCGTTTCCGGCATCCGGCATGCCGCTTACGGCGAGATCGTGCAGTTTGAGAGCGGCGTAAAGGGCATGGTACAGGATATCCGCCGCGAGGAGACCGGTATCATTCTGCTGGGCAGCGAAAAGGGCCTTTTGGCCGGCGGACGGGTGGTGCGCACCGAGCGGCGTGCCGGTGTGCCGGTGGGCGAGGCCTTCCTGGGCCGTGTGGTGGATGCCATGGGCACCCCCATTGACGGCAAGGGCGAGGCGGTGCCGGCCGGCTACCGCCCCATTGAAAACGCCGCCCCTGGTATCAAGGACAGAAAATCCGTTTCGGTCCCGATGGAGACCGGTATTTTGGCCATCGACAGCATGTTCCCCATTGGACGGGGACAGCGTGAGCTCATCATCGGCGACCGGCAGACCGGTAAGACCTCTATCGCCACCGATACCATCCTGAACCAGAAGGGCAAGGGTGTTATCTGCATCTATGTGGCCATTGGACAGAAGGCCTCTACCGTGGCCAAGGTAGTTTCCACCCTGCAGAACCACGGAGCCATGGAGTATTCCATCGTGGTTTCGGCTACGGCCAGCGATCCGGCCTCCCTGCAGTACATTGCCCCCTATGCCGGTACCGCTATGGCGGAGTACTTTATGTATCAGGGACGGGATGTTCTCATCATCTACGATGACCTTTCCAAGCACGCGGTGGCTTATCGTTCGCTGTCGCTCATCCTGGAGCGCAGCCCCGGCCGTGAAGCCTACCCCGGCGATGTATTCTACCTGCACAGCCGCCTGCTGGAGCGCAGCAGCCGCCTGACCCCCGAAATGGGCGGCGGCTCCATCACCGCGCTGCCCATTATTGAAACGCAGGCCGGTGATGTATCGGCTTATATTCCCACCAATGTTATTTCCATCACCGATGGTCAGATCTATCTGGAGACGAACCTCTTTAATGCAGGTCAGCGTCCGGCCGTTAATGTCGGCCTTTCGGTTTCCCGCGTGGGCGGCGCCGCCCAGACCAAGGCCATGAAAAAGGCCAGCGGTTCTATCCGTATTGATCTGGCGCAGTACCGTGAGATGGAGGTCTTTACACAGTTCAGCAGCGACCTGGATGACACCACCCAGGAGCAACTGGCCTACGGCAAGGGCCTGATGGAGGTGCTGAAGCAGCCGCTGTACCGCCCGCTTTCAATGGCGGAGCAGGTCATCACGCTGGTGGTGGCCACCGCCAAGGGCTTTATCGATATCCCGCTGACCGAGGTAAAGAGATACCAGATGGCGCTTTTGGACTATGTGCGGGAGAACCACAGCGAGATCATTGCAGCGCTGGAGGAAACCAAAGCGCTGGACGATACGCTGCGGCAGGCGATCCTGACGGCGGCCGAAGAGTACAAGGGCAGGTGATGGTATGGCAAGCGCAAGAGATATCCAAAGCCGCATAAAAAGCGTGCAGGATACCATGAAGATCACCAACGCCATGTACCTCATCTCCTCCACCAAGGTGAAAAAGGCCCGCCGGGCCCTGACCGAAGCGCTGCCGCACTTTGAGCAGTCGGAGGAGCTGATCGCGGAGATCCTGCGGGACCTGCCGGAGCTGGAGGACCGCTATTTTGGCACCGGGGAGCCGATCCTTGGCGGCAAAAAGGGGTATCTGGTCATCAGCGGCGATAAGGGACTGGCCGGCGCCTATAACCACAACATTTTGAAATTTGCCGAGGGCGTGCTGCAGAAGGAAACAGACCCTGCCGTATGCGTGGTGGGGCGGCTGGGTGCCCTGGCGCTGCAGAAATTGGGCTACGCGGTGGACCGGAGCTTTATCGGAATGGCGCAGCAGCCCAGCGTGGAGCGCGCCAGGAGAATAGCGGCCATGATGTGCCAGAGATTCATGAGCGGGGAGCTCAGCGAGGTCTATGTCATCTACACCCGCATGGAGGAGCACGGCGAGGAGGCCACCCCCCGGCTGCAGAAGCTGCTGCCCCTTTCGGCGGAGGCTTTCCGGCCCGGAGAGGGCAAGCCCCAAAAGCCGCAGCAGGTGAACTACCTGCCGAATGCTGGGGCGGTGCTGGGTTCCATTGCCCCCAACTATGTGACGGGTTACCTGTTCGGGGCGCTGGTGGAGGCCTTTTGCAGTGAAGAAAACGCCAGAATGCTGGCAATGAAATCCGCGACGGATAGTGCTGCCGATATGCTGCGGGAGCTTTCCGTCATCTATAACAGTGTGCGGCAGGCCGCCATTACCCAGCAGATCGTAGAGGTAGCGGGCGGCGCCAAAGCACAGAAAAGGAAGAAAACATCATGATGAAAGGGATTATTACAGAGGTGCAGGGGCCTGTGGTGGATGTCTTGTTCCCCGAGGGCCAACTGCCCTTCATCAAGGATGCGCTGACGGTGCAGAACGGCGAGCAGAAGTGCGTGATGGAGGTGGCCCAGCATATGGGCGACAACATCGTGCGCTGCATCATGCTTTCCCCCAGTGAGGGGCTGTGCCGCGAGATGGAGGTCACCGCTGAAGGCGGCGGCATCCAAGTGCCGGTGGGCGACCGTACCCTGGGGCGGCTCTTTAATGTGACTGGTGAGATTATTGATGGCGGCGAGCCGCTGCCGGAGGGGGAGAAGTGGTGCATCCACCGCGACCCGCCCGGCTTTGCCGACCAGAGCCCCGTGGTGGAGATCCTGGAGACCGGCATCAAGGTCATTGACCTGCTGGCCCCCTACGCCAAGGGCGGTAAAATCGGCCTTTTTGGCGGCGCGGGCGTAGGCAAAACAGTGCTTATCCAGGAGCTGATCACCAATGTAGCCACCGAGCATGGCGGCTATTCCATCTTTACCGGCGTGGGAGAGCGCTCCCGCGAGGGCAACGACCTGTGGACCGAGATGGGCGAAAGCGGGGTGCTGAAAAAGACCGCGCTGGTCTTTGGCCAGATGAACGAGCCGCCCGGGGCCAGAATGAGAGTGGGCCTGACCGGACTGACCATGGCGGAGTACTTCCGCGATGTGGAGCACCAGGATGTGCTGCTGTTCATTGATAACATCTTCCGGTTTGTGCAGGCAGGCAGCGAGGTTTCCGCCCTGCTGGGGCGGATGCCCAGTGCCGTGGGCTATCAGCCTACCCTGGCCACCGAGTTGGGTGAGCTGCAGGAGCGCATCGCCTCCACCCATGACGGGTCCATTACCTCGGTGCAGGCGGTATATGTACCGGCCGATGACTTGACCGACCCCGCCCCCGCGACGACCTTTGCCCACCTGGATGCGACTACCGTACTTTCCCGTAAGATCGTGGAGCAGGGTATTTACCCGGCGGTAGACCCGCTGGAATCCACCTCCCGTATATTGGAAGCAGACATTGTGGGGCAGGAGCACTACGAAACGGCGAGAGCCGTGCAGAAGATCCTGCAGAAGTACAAGGAATTGCAGGATATCATAGCGATCCTGGGTATGGAGGAGCTTTCCGACGAGGATAAGGTGACCATTTACCGGGCGAGAAAGATCCAGAAGTTCCTTTCGCAGCCCTTCCATGTGGCGGAAAACTTTACCGGCGTACCGGGCAAGTATGTCCCCGTCCGGGATACCATCCGTTCCTTTAAGGCCATCATCGACGGTGAGATGGACGAATACCCCGAGTGGGCGTTCTTCAATGTCGGCACCATCGAGGATGTCATAGAAAAGGCCAAGCAAGGCGTGTAACGACCGGAAAGGAGAGGTGCCAAAATGGAGACCTTTACCCTGAAGGTGATCGGGTTTTCCCGCGTCTTTTACGAAGGGGAGGCGGTGCAGGCCCAGCTGCCGATCCAGGATGGTTCGATGGGCATTATGGCGCACCATGAGGCTGCGGTCATCGGCATTGTGCCGGGGACGATGCGGCTGCAAACGCCGGACGGCGAGTGGCAATCCGCCGTGGTGGATGCGGGCTTTGCCCGGGTGGGCGAGAATACCGTATCGGTGATGGTGGAAGAGGTGCTGCGGCCCGAGGAGATCGACGAGGAGCGCGAGCGCCGGGCGCTGGCGGAGGCGCAGGAAGAGCTGCGCCAGAAGCACAGCGTGCTGGAGTGCCAGAACGCCGAGATGACCATTCTGCGGAGCCTGGCCAGGCTGCACGCTAAGGGAATTTTTCTTTCGTAATAGTATGGATTTTAAGTGACGAAAAGGGAGCTGCCTGCTGGAAAGCGGGCGGCTCCCGTGCTATACTGGGGGAAGAAGAAAAGCCTGCGAAGGAGGGGCGGCGGAGCCGCCGGCCCCGCAGGGGCCGGTGACCCGCGCGCCCGCAGGGCGCGCGGGGGCGGGGCGGAGCCCCGCAGCTCCGCCGCAGATGGGGGCCCTGCAGGAAGTAGAGGAGGAGAAAAAGCGATGAGTATATTCTGCTGCCCAAGCTGCCAAAAGCCGCTGTGCCGGGAAGAGCGCCGGCTGGTGTGCCCGGCGGGGCATAGCTTTGATGTGGCGAGGAGTGGATATGTGAACCTGCTGCTGAGCCAGCAGACCGGCCGGAAGCACCACGGGGATGACAAGCGGATGGTGAAGGCGAGGAGCGCCTTCCTGGAGCGGGGATACTATGACCCAATGCGGCAGGAGCTGATAAAGCAGGGCCTGGCGGAGGCAAGGCAGGGGATGACGGTGCTGGACGCGGGCTGCGGTGAGGGCTACTATACCGCGGAGATGGCCAAAACGCTGCGGGAGAGGGAATACCGGCCAAAGGTGGCGGGAATCGATATTTCCAAGGCGGCGCTGCAGGAGGCGGCCAAGCGGGATAGGGAGACCGAATACGCAGTAGCAAGCTGTTTTCATCTGCCGGTGGCGGGAGAAAGCGTGGACCTGCTGCTTTCGGTCTTTGCACCGTACTGTGGGGAGGAATTCCTGCGGGTGCTGAAGCCGGACGGGCAGTTTATCATGACCATCCCATTGGAAAATCATCTGTACGGGCTGAAGGAGGCCATCTACGAAAAGCCGTATCGCAACGAGGTAAAGCCGTATGAGCTGGAGGGTTTCCGACTGGTAGACTGCCGGGAGCTGCGGTATGAGATGACGGTGCGAGGACAGGAGATTGAAAGTCTTTTTATGATGACGCCGTACTACTACAAGACCGGGGCGGCGGACCAGCAGAAGCTGCTGGCGAAAACGGAGCTGACGACGCCGGTGGAATTTGCGGTGCTGAGATATGAAAAGAAGTAGGATGCAGGGGTAAGAGGAGAGCCAAAGACGGCCCGCAGGGCAATTCGTCCGCAGGACGAATTCGGCGGCCGGAGGCCGCCCGCGGCGCCGGAACGGCGCCGGCCCTGCGGGCCGCTGTTCTCTCCGCAAGCCACTGCCATTCTCTCAGCGCCCCTCCGCATCCTCCTGCCCCTTCTCAAAAAACGATACCTGCTCCGCCTGTGGCCCGGTCACGCCGGATGGGATCACCAGCGGCCGGGTCCGGTCCTCTATCTTATAGTCAATGCCCGCCTTCCGGGCCTGGGCGGTCTGCTCCCGCCGGGGGATGCGGAACACCCGTCCGTCCTTCACAAAATTCGCCCCGGTCTGGTGGAACTGGAATGGGATCCCCTTTTCCATGCATTGCTCCCGCAGCGAAAGGACCCACTCATAATGGCAGGGCCTCGCCTCCCGCCCGGATTCCCCGCTGGCAGTCAGCTCCTCTATCTTCTCCGGGTCCAGATACTCCCGTAGATCGAGGGCGGTCAGCAGCGGCGCCGCTATAACGGTCCGGTGCCGGATGGGCAGCTCCAAAAACAGGGGCAGCCGGGCATCGGCGCGGTCCTGGTTTTCCACCGTGCAGCCGATGATAACATTTTCATATCCCTCGCCCCAGTCCGGGGGCAGGCACTCCGCCAGCCGGTCTATGCGCTTGGTAAAAAAGTAGAACCAGCAGTCCCGCCGCCTGCGCATCATCTCCCAGCAGTCCAGCCGCCATGCGTCCGCGTCCTTCAGCAAAAAGTCGGAGGTAAAACAGGTAAAAACCACCGTCCCGGCCGGGATCTTCCAGCCCCCATCCCGCCTTTTGCGGATGGGCAGGTCAAAGGCTGCGTTCCTCCGGCATAATGACGCTCCCTCGCCGGTCCCGTACATTTCATCCTGCCGGTAAACATAGCAGTACCGACACCCGGCGCTTATCTTGGTGCAGCCATGCCAGGGGTTCCACCCGACATAGCCTGTATTTTCACTCATCGTCCGTTCTCCCCGCGTTTTACGCTAAAAATGCCACATACAGCATCAGGATACCGCTCAGCACCATCATCGCAATCATCCCGCTGTTGCCCAGGAACAGCCCCCGTTTCTCCTGTGCCGGGATGGGACTCGTCCCTTCCCGCAGATGGATCCTTTTGCGGTGCCGCCACAGGATCACACACCCGGCTACCGTAATCGCCAGGATCAGATAGCCATAGATGGCGGAGAGCACCAGACTATCCTCCACCGCCTGCGCCACCGTCATACCCAGCAGGTTCACCAGGAAGTGCAGCGCCACCGTATAGCGGATGCCCCCGGTGCGCAGCGCCACATAGGCAAAGACCGCCCCCACCGCAAAGGCATAGAAAAATTGTCCAAAGTTGCCGTGGAACAGCCCAAACAGGAACGCCGAGCCGAAGATCGCCACCGGCTCTCCCCAGGGGGCCAGCCGCCGCAGGATCAGCTTGCGGAAGATCCACTCCTCCAGCACCGGCGCCAGCAGTACCCCAAAAAGGAATATGATCCATGGGTTGGTGCCCGTCACCATATCCTGCAGGGGCTCGCCCGCCTGCTGTCCCCGCAGCGCGCTGATGGCCGCGTTGATCCCCAAGCCGATAAGGTTGGTGAGATATACCACCGCGTAGCTTATCAGCGCCAGCGCCCCAAATTGCTTCGCCGTCACCCGGCGGCGGGGCGGGGCGGGCGGCAGGGGCATCGGCCGCAGGATAAGCAGCAGCACCGGCAGGCCCAGCCCGTAGTTCGCCGCGTCGGTAATGACCCACTGGAACCATTCGCTCTGGATAAAGGCGATCATAAAGCGGCTGCCCCGCATGGCCAGGAGCTGACACCCCAGCATCAGCAGCGCGGCGCCGCCCTGCATCACCAGCATCATGGCAAAGCACGCCCACCCGATGCGGCTAAAGCTCCGGCGCGCATCCTCTCTGTATTCCTCCAACTGGCTTTCCCGTGGGGCAAAAGGGTAAAATTCTGACATGGCAGCTCCTTCTCCGGCAAAAATCCGCCGACATCATGATAGCTGATTATAGCCCAGCCGCCGCCCCTTTGTCAATTCTCGCCCCAAAGGAAAAGCCGACCGCCTTCCGGCAGTCAGCCTCTCCCTTAAACAGCTGCAAACGGATAATACTTTCCCGTCACCATTTGCAGGATAGACAGCAAAATGATCCCCAGATCCGCCAGTATATTGACCGCTGCAAGAATTCGTTCCTTCTTTCGGCTCCGTTCTTCTTTCTTCCCCGGCATCATGAATAGGATCCACGAGCCAATCAGCAGCGTCAGTGTCTGTGCCCCGCACAATAGCCCGAATACCGGCTGCTTCGGCTGCTCCCCACACCTCGCCATAATACCGTTGGCAGCGAATTGCAGCCAAAAGAGGAGATTAACCGCATGGAGCAGTACCGTCCATTTTGCATTCTCCGTCAGCTTTCCCCGCATGTTGTCCTCCTACTTTTCCTTTTTCTCCAGCTTATCGTTCATGTTCGTCTCCTTTCTGTTTTCCTCTCTCCTCCTCAGTATACCATATCCGCGCAGATATCTCCATCGGCGTTTTCCCTCAAGATAACCCCCTCTTTTTGGCGCAAACGGCAGATTGCGGCCGTCTGGCATCTAACCGTTTTTCCTCGGCAGTCTCTTACACCTCTTATAACGGCTCACACAGCAAAATTGTAACAAGCTTTTTTCATTTTCCCACACGCCGTGCCAGTCAGCACAGCAAAAAAGCGCCCTTTCGGGCGCTTTCTCTCCAATGCTGTTATTTCCGGTTCCTTATCAGCTTTATTCCCGCCAGCACCGCGGCATACAGCACACCGGCCACCGCCCAAATGATCCAGCTGTATCGGGGCTGGCCGTTGCCTTTGGGGCCAAAGGTATAGATCATAAAAATTGCCGTCGCCACCAGCCAGTAGATCACGCTCACCGGCCCGGTGATGCTCTTCCGGGATTTCTCCCTGCGGGTATAGTCGCCCTCCTCCAGCAGCTTCTCCATCGAACTGTAAATGGTCCCGCCGTACACAAAGAAGTACACACCGATCCCCACTACCGCCAGCAGCAGGCATACTGCCATCGTCATAAAAAAGCCATCCTGTCTCACCGCCATGACAGCGAACAGCGGCACAAACGAAAGAACACACAGCACCGTGCCAATGGTGTTCATGTGGTCATAGGTCGGCTTAAAGGCCTTCTGCCGTTCCTTCACCATGCCGGTCACACCGTACTCGGTCTCAAAGGGTTCCTTCTCCAGGAACTCATATTCTTTTGCCTTGTTCCCACAGCCCAGGAACAGCACCACCGCAACGGCGACCAGAACCAGCAGCACGCACAGCCCTATACCGGCTGCCGTCTCCTCCCGCAGGGGAAATGCTGAAGCCGAAAGCTCGCTCACCGCTGCCAGTCCGATCAGCGCAATGGGCGAAAAAATGCACAGCATCGTTGCCAGCGCTATCCTGGGGGCGGCGGCGCGCCGCAGCGCCAGGTAATCGGAAGCCTCGCCGATCGTCACGCGGCGCAGCGGCGGCCGGCGGTCGTCCTCGGTCACTGTCGGCTCCGCTATCTCTATCTCGTCCTTCAGCAGGTAGTCGGTCGTCACCCCAAAAAGGCGGCTCATCTGCACTACCTTATCCATATCCGGGATGGACTGCGCTCCCTCCCACTTGGAGACCGACTGCCGCGTGACCGCCAGTTTTTCCGCCAGCTCCTCCTGCGACCAGCCCGCTTTCTTTCTCAAGTCAATGATTTTATCCGCCAGTATCATTCTTCATGCCCTCCTTTATTCCGGACGGCATCTTCTATCCGTCCCTGTGCCATTATCCTACCATTCGGCGCAGTTGCGCACCACCAATTCAACCATCAAATCTGTCAACCGCCGGTTGCGAACCTTCGGTTTTCTCGTCCCACTCACACATTTTGCGGAGCCTAATCCCTGCCCTGCTTATTCATCTGTTAAAAATCCAGGTCCTGTCCTCGGCAAGTTCCTGCAAACCGCTCTTTCGCGTCCCACTCACGCCGTCTGCGGGGCTTAGCCCCAGCCCTGCTTACTCATCAGCTAAAAATCCAGGGTCCATCCTGGGCAGGCTCCTCCAAACTCCGTTTTCGTCCTATCACCCCTTCGCTAAAAATCCGGACCCCTCCTTGGAAAATTTCTGCAAACCGCAGGCTTCGGGCCGCAGGCGTTCCGGCCAAGGCCGGAACCAGCGGGCTGCGCCCGCTGCGGCGGCTCTGCCGCCAGGCCTGCGGCCCGCCCCGCTCTTCCCCCGGCTTTTGCCCTCCGCCAAAAAGACGCAGAGCGTCCCTTTTCGGTCAGCCCTGCGTCTTTGCGTCTTGGGTTATTTACTTGTTCATCGCCTGATAGGCCGCCACAGCGCAGGCTACGGTCGCGCCCACCATGGGGTTGTTGCCCATACCAATAAGTCCCATCATCTCCACATGCGCGGGGACGGAGGAGGAGCCGGCAAACTGGGCGTCGCCGTGCATACGGCCCATGGTGTCGGTCAGGCCATAGGAGGCCGGGCCCGCCGCCATGTTATCGGGGTGCAGGGTACGGCCGGTGCCGCCACCGCTGGCCACGGAGAAGTACTTCACGCCGTTCTCCCAGCACCACTTCTTGTAGGTGCCGGCCACGGGGTGCTGGAAGCGGGTAGGATTGGTAGAGTTGCCGGTGATGGAAACATCCACCTTCTCCATCTTCATAATGGCTACGCCCTCCAGTACATCGTTGCAGCC
>ERZ780177.3073-NODE-3073-length-12993-cov-2.654661_pt1 | contig 12993 bp, 12 predicted proteins | sample MGYA00510973_ERZ780177 | MGnify/ENA primary metagenome ERZ780177 (study PRJEB29588, sample SAMEA2144396) | human gut metagenome | biome: human gut; feature: human-associated habitat; material: faeces | place: Denmark | collected 2008/2010 ...
ACCAAATGCAAGCCATAACGGTTCAGCAAGTCAGGCAGTGCGGTCAATAAGAAAAGTGTAATCAAAAGCACCTGTTTCTCCCGTTTCGTCGCTATTGCCTTGTACAACATATTCAAAAATGGCGTAAGAAGAAACAACCCGATCCACATTTCTATATACCAACCATAGGGAATAGCCGAGAAATCAAATATCTTCAATATCCATTGCAGCCAAGATAAATCGGTATGCAGATAGTATTTTCTAAAAACAACCGTGATTACGGAAAAGAGCAGATAAGAAACAAGTACCCGGATCATGCCCCGATAATACTTCTTGCTCACAACCGTTTTGGTTGCGTTCAAGTACCCTGTCAATAAAATAAACAACGGTACCCCCATTGAAAAGAAGAAATTAAACGCCCCTTGTACAAACATCGATCCTCCGGAAAAAACAGTACTTCGGAAAGCGGTGTGGATCGAAAAGAAATGCCCTCCTATCACACAAAAAATAGCACAACTCCGGATCAAATCGAACCCGGGGTTACGTTTTTGGCATAATTTTTGCCCCCCCCCCGATAGGGTTGGGCAAAAGTTTCTCTCCCTTCATTTGTCATTTTATTATCCTGTTTATCAAATCTTCCCATTTCCCATATACCACCGACGCATCGTATTCAGCCCGCAGTCTGTCGAACGCTTTTTGCCCCAATGCTGCCACCGTACGAGTATCGTTCCACAAAGCGACCACATTGCGTTCCAGATCATCGACATCGTGCGGAGCAAACAATCGTCCGATCGCCCGGTCTCCCCGACCGATAATTTCGGTAAAGCCTCCGTGATCGGGGGCTATGGTCGGTTTACCCCAAGCCGCAGTTTCAAGAATCGTCATCGGAAATCCTTCGTACCACCGGCTTGCCATGACAAAAAACGAAGCATCACGATAGAAATCGCCCAACGCTTCGCCCGAAAGGTATCCGGTGAATGTACAATTTGCCGGTATGTCGCCAAACAAATGGCGGTCGCGCAACTCGCCGGCAAACCGGAACGGAATATCCGGGTGACGTCGAGCCACTTCCAAAATCAGATCGATCCCCTTCTCCCTACTCAAACGCCCGACGTAAGCAACATAATGTCCCGCAACGGGCGTATATTGTTGCGACGCCTGAACGAAATTCGGAATCACCGTTATTTTATCGGCATCATATCCTGCTTCTATCAACTTCCGACGTTGAAAATCGGTAATACAGGCAAAACGATCCACATTCTTTTTATACGCTTCGGTCCGTCGGGCATACACATTCCGCAAAGTGTAACCCACCGACTTCAACATCGAATGTTCGCAATTGTACTTGATGCAGCTCCATTCCGCGCCCTTTTCCAGACAGGTCTCACAGGGTTTCCCATCGCGCATGAAAAGCCCGGTAGGACATATCAACCGGAAATTATGAACCGTCATCACCACCGGCACTCCGGCTTTCTTGCATTCAAAAAGAGCGGCAGGCGAGATAAACGGATAAAGATTGTGGATATTCACTACATCGGGCTTCTCGCGGCGTAAAGCCTCGCGCATGCCTTTAACTCCGGCAGGAGAATAAATCCCGGAAAAAAATCCACGTATCTTCCCGCTCCAATTCTCCCGTGCGTCCGCGGTCGTCGTCCGGTAAAATGCGACATCATGCCCATGTTCGGCAAACATCGCAGCCATCTTATTGACTACGGCTTCCTCTCCGGAGTATTTGCCGTAGTCGTTATGTACGATCAGTATTTTCATCTAAATAGGTCTATACCTTCCTTTCCATATTTTAATAAACATCTTATCCAAAAGAGTTAATTTTCTATTATTACTTGATAAGACATATTGTACCGCATCATAAGCAGCAATACAAAATCGCTCCAAGCCCCATTTATCTATTATTGCAAGAGAAGCCTTTTTCATGTCAAAACGTTCTTGCTCACTCAAATCATGAAACGAGCTCATTTTTTGAGTCAATTCACTATTATCCATAGGAGAAAAAAGGTAGCCATTGACTCCGTCCCTAATCAGTGTCCGCGCCGCACCACACCGATCACTGGCAATCACCGGTAATCCACTTGCCATTGCCTCATTTATCACCAGCCCCCAAGTTTCGTCACATTTACTAGCTATTATAAAAGCTTCTGCATTATGGTATATAGGTATTAATTCTTGTTGTTGCAAAAAAGGGAAAAGATATATATCATCTTGTAACTTCTTCTTTTCAATATACTCTTCAATCGCATGACGCTCACTGCCTTCTCCGATTAATAATAATTTATAAGCATCTTTTCGAACAGTTCTATATCGATCATAAGCCTCCAATATCCCCATAAAATTCTTTTTAGGAATCTGCCTACCGACACTTAAAAAATAATGTTCCGGAAGTTCTAAATTCGTTATAATATTCTGTTGCCAAAATTTATTATCGACAACATCTACGCCATAAAACAAACGAGATTTCGGAAATTTCCAAAAAGCCCCCGTTGCAGCCCACTCTTCCGCAGGATACAGCATAGCATCTGCCCCATTATAGATCCTCTGTTTTACAAAATTTACTATAAAATTCCGTTGAACATCCTCAATTTTTGCATCATCGAAGATAATGACTTTCTTATTATTCTTTTTCGCCCAAGCCGTAGCCGATGCCCCAGAAGGAAAAGCAATAGCTCCTGCAATAACTACTTCCGGTTGAATCGAATCCAATTTCCGAAAGACTGCTGATCTGATATCCGAACGATCTATATCTTCTATCTTTTCCCCGGGGTATAATATATCCCAATGAAAATCCAAATCCGAAACGGATCTTTTACTAAATGAATATGGGCTACCCTCTCCTGCTATCTCCACAACATATAGCTCAATGTCCCGATCGTAAAGATATGTCCGTAAGGCATCCAACCGTGCCACCCAATAAATCCGGAAATCAGTATGTAAAGCAACTATTTTCATCCCAATCGATCAAACAAATATTTTGATATTTTATATGGCATAAGCGCAAGCAAAATAAATACCAGTACCTTACATGTAATATTATAACGTAAAGAATAAAAACACGATCGCAAAGCATGAAAGCGAGCACGTTTGGTAATAAAGATTCGTGCCCGCATTTTATGCCATAATGCAACATACTGTTTTATTCCTCGCACCCATCGATTCGCCCGATATAAAACCCATAATTCATCTCCGACAACATCTATCTTCTCTGGCGATCGCTGTGCCTGATCTTCCGTAAAAACAGCCTCATCAAATAAAAAAACAGCCAATGGAGTCGTACAATAGGCAATCTGATATTTCACAGCCAGCCGCGCCCAAGTAAGCAGATCCTCGCCCGACTTTATGCCGACCGGAAATCCACCGACAACCTGTATCGCCGACCGGCGAACCACAACAGCGGATGTCCACAACGGCGGATGCGAACAGGAAGCGACCTCGAAATAGTTGGACAAGACACCCGTATCTCCGTCGAACGGAAGTTTGTGCAAGATCGTAGACGTGATTTGTCCTTGGGCATTACGAAACTCATAATTCGTCGCAAAAACATCGCATGCGGGATAGTTTTCGATCAACGCCTTTTGTGTTGCAAGATAATCGGGATGCCACTCATCGTCGGCATCCAAAAATGCGATGAACTCACCTCGCGCCTCTTCTATCCCCCGATTACGAGCAGCAGATACACCGGCATTGGACTGACAAACCAACCGTATCCGGCAATCACCTATCGATTTAACTTTCGAGGGTCCGTCGTCCGTACTGCCGTCATCGACCACAACAATTTCGAAATCTTGAAACCGCTGGTTCAAAACGGTCTGTATCGTTCCGACAATCCATTGCGACTTATTGTACAACGGGATAACAACCGAAATCATCATTTCAGATATATTGATTTTATCCGATTATAGAAATTATTCGGATTTTCATTCAAACGAGTAGAAGAATATGTTCGAAGATTCAATTTGAACGCCCATGTCTGTCCGCATAACTCATCGAATTTTGCGGCATCGAATTCTTCGCACAACAAACCATTCAACCTATGTACATCCGGATTATTGAAAGGAACTTCACTGATCATTTTTTTTATCTCCGGATCCCGTTCCGACAGCATTTCAATAAATTGATCGAACATAAAATAATCGACGAAAATATCGGTTTGCAGCAAATATTCTTCAAATGCTTTTGACAATCGCACGAACAGCGGATTACCTTCATTAGCAGCCAAGCAGAATACCGCCCAACGACATGCCGAAACAAAATATCCCTCCGGTTGAGTTTTGATAGAGAAAAAAGGCATATCAAAGACGTAATCGGGCAACGGTGCTGTTATCAACATCGTAGCATCCAACCATAGTCCGCCTTGTTGAGCCAACAGATTGATTCGCAAAATATCCGCAAAGTGAGCCTGTTTCAATTCCCCCGCGAAATAACGCTTTACAACAATATCGGGCAATGTACAATATTGTACATAATTTTCTCGATCCAGCACAATCACCCGATGACCTCCGGCATTCCGGCGAATACTGGCAAGACATAGCCGCGGGATCTCCGGCATCTGTTCTTCCCCTTGAAACCAGCAAAACCAAATAGGAGCGTCTTTTTGCGGATCCCGGCCGGAAAACCCTACGGAATACCGACACACCCGATCAATAACCGGATAAAGGAAACGTTGAATTTTCCGATTCCGGACAAGAGTTATCTTTCTTAGAAAACGGGAAGGCAACACACTCTGCCCATAAGTCAATACCAAATTCGAAACCGGTATATATCCGCCGAAGCGGATTGTCCTACGGACAAAATTCCGAATATTTTCATACTTGATCATAGTACTATTAACCCAATTTTTCTTTCAATCCCAATGCCATACCATAAAATCCCCACGGATAGGAGAGCGTCACCATCGAATACGCCAACGTATTATCGCTATACATCGTAACACAAACACCAATCAGCGAAGCCCCTGCCACCAACGCACTCATACGGGTGTAAGGGCTGCGGGCTTTCCGATAAAGAGACATGCAATGCAGCAATATCGCCAAATAAGTTGCAACGAAAAGCGACAGCCCTATCAAGCCATTATCGCACAGCAAGACCAAGAAATCGTTATGCAACTGTCCTCCGCGACGTGCATCGGTAGCTTCCGTATAAAAAAATGTCTGCACCCGTCCCGTTCCGGAGCCTATCCATTCATGCCCATCGTAGAAACTCGATGTAGCATCCTCCCACATAAACTTGCGCATATTCGTTTCGATGTCATCCTCTTTAATATTCCGAGTCAGAAAATCGGTCATAGTCACTTCATCCGGATTCTTAAACATCTTATTCTTTATCGATGGGACATAGAACATAACGCAAAGTCCGAGCACTCCGATAGCTGCAATAATCGGCAAAGATTTCAACCGGTATTTGACAAAAAAGAATGTACACAACGCCACAGCCGTACCGAATATATCGGTACGAAAAACCGCTAACAGGCAAGGCAATATCAACAACACACCCCAAATCCGATTTTTCCGTTTCTCTTCGGTAAAATCGGCAAGAGCGAACGAAAATATCACCATCGGTATCAACCCGGTTATAAATGCCGCAACATACCAAAAGATAGGAGCCGAAAAGCCCTTGACAACCGGAATAAACAATAATACGATCCCCACAGTCGCTACCTTCCGAGCCCATAAACCGGCTTGAAGAAATACCTCCCCGTCACGGACTACCTTTGCCGCCAACAATGCCACGAGAAACGGATATATATATTTTAATATCATCCGCACTCCAAACAATTTCGACGGAGTATAAAACAGCCCGATGACAATCCAAAGCAAAAAAACGATAAATAGTCCCAATGGAATACTGAATATGGGGGTGTTCCGGTCTCTAAACCAAGCAATAATACAAAGTATTTCGAGAAAAGCCAACCTCAACGACAGGACAGGAGACAAGCCTATAAATCCGGTGGCAAAAAGAGCTATCAGCAACGCTTCCTGTCCTGTACACAACATCTTCTTGCCCAAACGGACAGGATTTCCAATCGCAATTGCCGGTGTATATAATATTCTTACCTGCCACACCGATAGTATGACGAACAAGAAGATACAAAGTGCGGTCATTACGCCTTACTATTTTTTAAGTTCAATCGATATGAGAGGCAACTCCTTCCATACCAATATTTTTGATACTATCTCATTAATTTGGAAAATAAACCGATCCATATAGGCATTATGGAATCAGGATAAAATCGGGAGACCTGTTTTACAGCAGACCGCCCCATCTCCTTACGTAAAGCTTCATCAATCATTAATTTTTCAAGTGCTGCGGAAAATGCCGGAACATCCTTATCAGGGACAATAATCCCTGTCTCGGGTGTCACTATTTCCCGAGGACCACATTCACAATCCATTGCTACCGTCGGCACTCCGCATTCCATCGCTTCGGTAATCACCAACCCGAAACCATCGCTCCGCGAAGGAAACGCATAGATGGATGCTTCTACCAGCTTTTCCCCTATATTCGGGCACGGCGGATTCAATGAGACTTGCGCCTCCATATTGTTCCGCCTGATAATTTCTTTTAAAAGTTGTTCGTCCTGCCCCGATCCATACAACTCGACACACCAATCGGGATATTTTTCAGCCAACATGCCGAACGCTTCGAGCAACTGGTCCATGCCCTTTGCCGGAGTCCAACTACCCACCGCTATAATCCGTTTGTTCTCACAAGTAGATTTTTTCCCAGAACGAAAAGAAAGGGGATTGTATATATAAGTCATGTTCGGAGGATTCCCCCAAAGCCCGACATCCCTTTTCGTCAGCCCTACCATACAATCATATTTCCGTGCCGTATAAGCCAAGCGCCATTGTAACCAACGCATTTTCAGCAAATGAAGCTGACGGAATCTTATCGTTTTCAAGCCTTTGACAAAATTGACAAGAAAGTTTTTTGTGTAATGAAATTCCAAAATTTTCTTACTTCCATCTTTCAACAAAGGCAAAACATCGACCGACATTCCGGCAACTGCAATCGTTATATCCGGCGAAAGATCTATCAGCAAAGATTCCAACTCGGTACGATAACCGCGCTTATCCGCGACATCGAGCATCAACCGATTCACCCGATCGGACAATGGAAAAAAAGGGCGTTCCTCTTCTTGTAATGTCACCACCCAGACAGATACGCCATCGCAATCCGCCAACCAGTTGAGCTTGGTTGTCACTACCCGCTCAGTCCCGCCAGAAGCAACAAGACTATCGATACAATAAACCAATTTCATTGTTTACAATCGCTCCAAGATCCAGTCAAATCAACAGAACAAGGGACATCTTTGGAACAGAGCCCGTCGTATACATCCATTATCTGACGATCCATTTCTTGCGGTGTCAAACGAGTCTCAACCATATTACGAGCATTTCGACAAATTTTGATACAATCGTCATAATGAGACAGTCCCCAACTTATTTTATCGGCAATAGCTTCAACATCCTCTGTCTCCACCAATATGGCAGAAAATCCATCTTCTAAAATTTCTTTTATAGCACCCTTATCAGGAGCTATAAAAGGCGTATCGCATAATGCAGCTTCAAAAGGGACCAACCCAAAAGCTTCACCTTCTTTGGTAAGAGATAACACCAACCTTGATGACCGATATATATGCTCGATATTATCTACCTGTTTTTCCGTAAATTTAACCCGGGAAGCAATATCTAATTCCGCTGCTATGTTTTTTAAACGTTCCAATTCGGTATCATTGCCACCCCCCACAATATGTAACTCATATTGTGGATATCTATCTGCAATCAAAGCAAATGCCCTAATCGCATTATCATGTCCTTTGTTGGGGAATAATGCCGCAACGGATGATATTATGTCCAACCGCCGGATCTCAGTTCGAGAGGAACTATCAGTGAAAGAAATCGAATCATAGATCACCCTGTTATCCGGATGAGCATATCGAGATAAAGCATGACTCTTAACAATATTGGAGACACTAATTATTACATCGCACAATCGCTGAACAGATTTCGATGGCACCCAAGACATCGGCAAACTCCTAAAATGACCAACTACATAAATGCCATTGCTCTTGCAACTTCTCAACCACATCTTGCAATCGGGTCGAAGCAGATTGACATGCAATATCCGCACATTCTTCAACTTTAAAAGATGCGCCAGTTTATACCCCAACACCGCTCTTTTTACAAAATCACTTCCCCTAACAGGTTTTTTCCATCGGTCGCTTCCCATCCACCATTTCAAGCCATCGCATAAATATATCTTCTCACATTGTAAATTATCATATCGACAATGATGTTTGCGGGGATATGGAAACACAATAATAGGTTCAAACCGGGTTCTATCAAGATAAGAAATAATAGTACATAGTGCCCTTTCCGCACCCGCAAAATGCGGACTATAATCCAAATAAGCTACTTTTATCTTTTCAGGCATCTCAATATAAATCTTTTCATTAACGTTATGATTCGAACTGGAATTACAATTGCCGCCGGACAGTGTAACAACAAACTGAATCTTATCCTATCGGCAACAGACATATCATAATTGGATGTATCGGACAATAGGCTACGGCGTATTCCTTCGATACACTCAACACTCACTCGACAAGGGTAATTTCGTGAAATACGTATATAAGAAAGTATCGATTTCTTGATCCGCGAATAGCATGCTCTTTTACAATCATCGGACATGCCCACACTTAACATAAAATCTTCTATCGAAGATAACGACAGAATATTATCTTTAAACGTCTGAATACGAGGCATCATTGTCGTTGATGCCGAATTTTGACGTATTTTCAGTCGAGGCATCATCCACCACAATAATTTCATATTCACTTTTAGGAAAATCCTGCAAGAGAAGGCTATGCAGACAGACTTTAAGATATTCAGAATTATTATACGTCGGAATTATTATCGAAAATTTCATACTCATTCGGCTGTCAAATATTCTATAAATGAAAGTCATTATATTTACAATTATCTCCCATTCATACCAATCAAAAACAGACAAATCTTTGAATATACAAATTCAAAAATGAAAAATAATACTTATCTCCCCCCCCTAATCACAAACGAAAGATTTTTCTAAAAAAACAATATCCATAAGGAAAATGCAAAATAAGATATTGTTCTATCTTTCGGATGAAAGAAGTAGCGAATATCGTAGTCGGTCTACACGATATTGCCATACAAAACTTATTTATATCCATATTTATATTTTCATTTCTAAAATAAATCATTTTTATACCTTCTATAAATGCATAGCTTGACGATTCTGCAAAATATCTTTTTAATTTCAAAGAATTCAAACTCATTGAATACTTCATATGTGTATCGGAGATAACAGCATATCCTCTTATTTTTTTTTCATTCGGAGCAGAATTAACCGTTGAATTCATACGATATATATAATTATAACAAGATATACTCTCCGATAACGTTGCAACTCTTTTACATTTCGACAATACAATCGATATTAATTGGGTATCTTCAAAATAAATTCCAGGAATAAATTCAAACCGGTTATCACACCAAAAAGATTTTTTAAATATATACCCCCATGGAGCTTGAATAATGGGTTTATTATCCAATAAAAAACATTCTCCGTCATCTATTTTCATATTAAGGAGAGGCATCTGTTTCATTGTTGATGGTAACTTTTCACAAAACGAAGCCTCTGTTTTAAACATAATACATAATGCATCTAAATTAAGCTCCCTTACAATACGTAAAATAGCCCCCAAACAATCGGAAGAAATCTGATCATCAGAATCGACAAACCAAATATATTCACCCTTTGCGATTTTAACACCGGTATTCCGAGCAACAGACTGCCCTTGATTCGGTTGATTTACAACAATAATGTTCGAATAATACTGTTGGCATTCAGATACAATCTGTAAAGTATTATCAGTACTCCCATCATTAATGACAATGATCTCATAATCATCTGTTAAAATATCTTGTCTCTCACAACTATCAATGCAATCTTTAATATATTGAGCAGAATTATATGCAGGCATTATTATGCTCAATTTTTTATCCAAAGAAATCGTTTCTTTCATAATTATTTTAATGACGATAAAAGAAATTCCATTGAGCGATATCGCCATTCGGCAAGAACAGAGTAAACATCATCACTTATTTCGTAGGATGAAACCGATTTTATTTGGTCAGAATTCGCCACTAAATGATGTTGCAATCCAAATATTTCAAGAAGCGACACAATACGAGATATACCTCTATCAGTGTTAGCTACAACAACGAACGGTTTACGAAAAATAATGGAAAAAACACACGCATGGAAACTATCCGTAACTATCATTTCTGCATCTCGAAAACCAGCCAACCATTGTTCAACAGAAGGTTGTACTTTTTCACCAGGCTTATTTGTTAAAAAAACGGATAAATTCAATTGCCGTTTTACCTTTTCAACAATTTGTTCTTTTCTTGAATCAGGATCTAACATATATACCATAACTCCTTCACGAACAGGAACCTGATTGCCAATTAAAGCCTCATAATCCCTTTTCGAAAGAAACAATGTAGGATCAAGCACATGAACTGCATCCACGCCAAAATATTCCCGACACAAATCTACGCCGTTAGACTCCCTAACAGATATGGATTTAAAACTACATAATTCTTTTTTTATCTTTTTCCTTTTTTTTCTATCGAACTCCTCCAAATTATCTACGCCGAATGATGCTGCGTAACTTAAACATTTAATACCCAATCGATTTGCGAATCCACCAAATGCATCGACTATATTTTTATAAAACGTCAGAAAATAAGATGGTCGCCAAATCTGATCGCTGCCAATCACTAATACATCAAATTCATCTCTTTTTATCTCAGATAAATTATGAACCATTCTGCGAAAAATATTCGTTTCAATAAATGGCAATATGTAAACCATTTTTCTTTTATATTCCTCAAAAAAAAGATGTTCATAAAACACCGGAATTTTCCGACCCAATACATATTTTAAAAATATTCTTTGTGGATATTTATATAGCCAATCGATTCTTTGCGGGCGAAGATCCTTATCAATCACCTTTATTTGGTGACCTTGACGACGTAAAACTTCTTGCAACGCATAGGCTTGGAGTATCCCTCCATAGTTTATGTGCAAAGGCAAAGTGAGTATTCCTACTTTCATTTCAGATTTTTCCTGAATTTATCCCCAATTCTATTTCAATATATTTCGAACACGCATTATCGTATCCTCGCCGACAATGCCCACAATAGCATCCTTCACGATCTGTTTGACCGGCTTAGGTTCACATTCCAAGTTCAGCATGATTTCGATTGCATCGCTTTCGTCCTTGGGATCGGTAAACACCTCAAACAAAATCGGATGAGATTGCGGTTCGTCAGTAATAAACTGCTGGTACACATCAAAAAAGTCTTTCTTATTGGATGCTGTCAAATATTTAAAACCGAGATCTTCTGCATAATGCCGAACTAATCGGGGCGATTTATCTCCATAATGTCCGGCAGCAGCAATAAACGGCTCGGCATCTTCTCCAAATGCATGTCCCGGATGTCCATAATTGGTAAATTCCGTTCCCCGACCATTATTTATCAACATAATTCGCAAATTCTTTCCCACATGACGGTTCGCGATCGAATTCAGATCGTAAAAAAACGCAAGGTCGCCCAATATTCCGAAAAAGATTTTCTCTGGGGCTGCCAATGAAGCACCTAACAAAGTAGACATAATACCGTCAATGCCAAAACCTCCGACGTTGCAACTCGATTCGACAGAATCCGGTAATCTAAAAAAATTCCACGAACGCAAGGTATTCAAAATCCCCAAATGCAGTCTCGACCCCATCGGCAGTTTTCCTGCCATTTGTTGTGCGATCCAAATGTTTCCGAACGGTAAATCCGGAATTAAATTATAAATACGTCGATACTCATCCATACAAGTCGCCAAATAGCTCGACGGCAATGTCTCCCCGGTCTCATAGTGCGAAAAAAATTCCTTTACCGGCATCTCAAACACATAACGTAATTGCCTGAAAAAATCTTTGACCTCCCCGTCTTCCGCCACTCTCCAAATTTCTTTCGGATATATCGCCAATCCATAGTAATCGCCGGAGATTTCGCCAAGGTGAATCAGCAAATCAACCTCGCGGATAGGATTATGGACATTCTGTGCACAAATCAGGGCCTGTTGCACCTTATATTTTCCATAATAGCCGCTTGTATGATCGCAGAAGCAAACGGCATCATGAAGTTCGCAAAAGCGATCGATAGACAACGTCTCCTCTTCTGTAAAATTTCTATGCGAACCGATAAATATAGCGACCTTCTCCTTACCTGTCAAATCCGGGAACTTATCAGCCTGCATAATCCGATTGACAACCCGAACATCCGGTAATTCCCGAACGCCAAAAAATCTACTATAAGTCGTTGTATAGTTGATCAGTACCGGTCCGCCTCCACCGTGCGTCAGCTCCAAAAGTGCCCTATTCACATTTACATTACATAGCCATGCGTCCTCATCGGTCGTTACCACAGGTATCTCTACACTCATCTTCACAATATCGTTCGGAGTCCTGCGCCGATCTATATTCTGAGCTACTAAATGACCGATATTCTTAACACCTTGGTTCGCAGTCAAAGCTATAACAGGAAGTTTTCGGTAAAAAGCTTCCGTAAGCCCCGGCATATAATTTCTCGAAGCCGTAGCTCCGGTACAAGTTATCACAACCGGTTCTCCCGATTCCGATGCCAGTCCACATGCCATATATGCAGCAGAACGCTCATCGACCGATGAATACATTTCAAAAAACGGGTCTTGTTGCATACTCGCAACCAATGACAAATTCGTTGCACCCGGAGACGCAATAACTTTCCGAATGCCAAAAGCCTTTAACAAAGCCATGATTATTTGAGGTCCCCGCTCGTCTGTGTAATATTTTTTCATAATCTGTTATTTTATTTATATAATAGTCCGTTAAAAATTCAACATATTGGCTAAGCGGCTTCT
>ERZ780177.3076-NODE-3076-length-12984-cov-2.760152_pt1 | contig 12984 bp, 9 predicted proteins | sample MGYA00510973_ERZ780177 | MGnify/ENA primary metagenome ERZ780177 (study PRJEB29588, sample SAMEA2144396) | human gut metagenome | biome: human gut; feature: human-associated habitat; material: faeces | place: Denmark | collected 2008/2010 ...
ACTGAAATCTTCGATACCTGCCAATACCTCCGCCAATTCAGTCATACACTTGGCAGAATCCTCTTTCCAGCGTTTCTTCACCGTCTTCTCATCATATTCTACAGGAGCAACAAAGAAAAAGCTGCAAACATCCCACAATTCGCGAACAAAGCTGACCCGGTCTTTCATCATTCCCATCACAGTCACGACTTTTTCGAAAGGCACCTCTATCCCATGTTCTTTCAAGACAGGCACAAAAAGCTCGGCAATTTCTTCATTCGATTTCTGTTGAATATATTGATGATTGAACCAAATTCCTTTTTTATAGTCGAACTTGGCTCCCGACTTACTACAACGATGCAAATCGAAGAGCCCGATCAATTCATCCATTGACATCACTTCCTGATCATTTCCCGGATTCCATCCCAGCAAAGCAAGGAAATTGATAACAGCTTCAGGAAGATAACCCGATTCACGATAGCCTGACGACACCTCACCCGTTTTAGGATCATGCCACTCCAACGGGAATACCGGGAATCCCAAACGATCACCGTCACGCTTGCTCAACTTACCGTTTCCTTCCGGCTTCAACAGTAAAGGCAGATGTGCAAAAGCAGGCATCGTATCCTCCCAACCAAAAGCCCGGTAGAGCAACACATGCAAAGGTGCCGAAGGCAACCATTCTTCCCCACGAATCACATGGGAAACCTCCATCAAATGGTCATCCACTATATTTGCAAGATGGTAAGTAGGTAATTCATCAGCCGATTTGTAAAGCACCTTATCATCTAAAATAGAAGAATTTATAATCACCTCACCGCGAATCAGATCATCGACATGCACATCTTCATTGGGCTCTATTTTAAAACGAACCACATATTGTTTGCCTTCAGCAATTAACGCATCCACTTCTTCTTTCGAAAGGGTCAGCGAATTACGCATCATACCACGCGTGGAAGCATCATATTGAAAATTTGCAATCTCAGCACGTTTAGCATCCAACTCTTCGGGAGTATCAAAAGCAATATAAGCCTTGCCGTTATCCAATAATACTTTCACATACTTCTTGTATATTTCACGGCGTTCAGACTGGCGATACGGGCCATACTCTCCTCCAAAGCTCACCCCCTCATCAAAATGAATTCCCAGCCATTTAAAAGACTCGAGGATATATTCTTCAGCTCCCGGAACGAAACGGTTCGAATCAGTATCTTCAATACGGAAAATCATATCGCCTCCGTGCTGACGAGCAAAGAGATAATTATACAAAGCTGTACGCACACCACCGATGTGCAATGCCCCTGTCGGGCTCGGAGCAAAGCGAACTCTTACTTTTCTTTCTGCCATAATTTGGGTTAGTATAGGTAAATCGCCGCAAAATTAAACTTTTTTTTCCACACGATTGTTTTTTTTTGTACTTTTCGCAAAAAATTCAACCGATATGAATAAATCCAAGACTAAAAAAAGCTTTTCTTACAGAGATTTGCTATACAAAGCACTCATTTTTATCGGCACGGTAGCCATCATAGTATACTTCTTACCGCGTGACGGCAAGTTTAATTATCAGTTCGATATTGACAAACCATGGAAGTATGGGCAACTTATGGCCACATTCAATTTCCCCATATATAAAGATGATGCTGTAGTAAAACATGAACAAGACAGCATTCTTGCCAGTTTCCAACCCTACTATCAGTTGGATAAAAATGTAGAAAAAACCGTGCTTAGCAAATTAAAAACGGATTATCAAAGTCACTTACGCGACATTGTTCCGTCTTCTGACTATATGCGCTATCTGGAGAAAAGGTTATCCGAAATTTATAAAGCAGGTATACTTTCTACCGAAGAACGCAGCAAATTACAAAAAGACAGCACCGCTGTCATCATGGTGATTGATGATAAGCTGGCCAACCAGCGGGGGACCGAACAGCTTTTTTCCGTTAAAGACGCTTATGCCTACCTGCTCACTGCGGACACGGCACATTATTCTCCGTATATCCTGCGCCAGTGCTCACTCAACGAATATTTGTACCCTAATCTGACTTACGATGAGCAACGCACCGAAACAGCCAAGAAGGAAGCATTGGATAATTATGCCTGGGCCAATGGTGTTGTACAAAGTGGCCAGAAGATCATTGATCGGGGGGAAATCGTAGATAAGGAAACTTATAATATCCTTGAAAGTCTGAGAAAGGAGTCTATCCAACGTAGTGAATCCATCGGACAAAAACGTTTGATATTGACCGGACAAATCTTATTTGTCAGCATTTTCATGCTGTGTTTTATGCTGTACCTCGATTTATTCCGCAAGGATTATTACGAACGCAAGGGGAGTTTATCCCTACTATTTACACTGATTATGTTCTATTGTGTAGTGACAGCACTCATGGTGTCGAATAACATATACAATGTTTATATCATTCCGTATGCCATGCTGCCTATCATTATCCGCGTATTCCTCGATTCACGCACAGCATTCCTTACGCAGGTGGTCACTATACTGATCTGCTCCATTTGCCTACGCTACCCACACGAATTTATATTACTGCAACTGGCTGCCGGTCTGGTCGCTATTTTCAGTTTGCGCGAATTGTCACAACGTTCGCAACTCTTCCGTACGGCATTATTAGTGATACTGACCTATGCTGCTCTTTACTTCGCTTTCGAACTGATCACCGAAAACGATTTATCGAAATTAAACGGAAGTATGTATAGTTACTTTATAGTCAATGGTATACTTCTATTGTTCACCTATCCGCTTCTGTTCTTGTTGGAGAAAACATTTGGATTTACTTCCAACGTTACTCTGGTAGAACTTTCCAATATCAACAGCCCGTTGCTGCGCCGTTTGTCAGAGACTGTTCCGGGCACTTTTCAACATTCCATGCAAGTGGCTAATCTTGCCGCAGAAGCTGCCAACCGTATTGGGGCTAAGAGCCAGTTGGTGCGTACCGGAGCTTTGTACCACGACATCGGAAAAATGGAAAATCCGGTATTCTTTACTGAAAACCAATCAGGAGGTGTCAATCCGCATAAAAATCTTAGCTACGAGCAAAGTGCACAGGTGATAATCAGTCACGTGACGGACGGACTGAAACTGGCGGAAAAAAACAATTTGCCTAAAGTGATAAAAGACTTCATCAGTACCCATCACGGTAAGGGAAAGACTAAATACTTCTATATCTCTTGGAAGAACGAGCATCCCGATGAAGAGCCGAACGAGGAATTATTCACTTACCCCGGTCCAAACCCGTTCACCCGCGAAACGGCCATTCTGATGATGGCGGATGCAGTAGAAGCTGCATCCCGTAGTCTGCCCGAATATACGGAAGAGAGCATCAACAATCTGGTGGAAAAGATTATAGACTCTCAGGTAGAAGAAGGTTTCTTCAAAGAATGTCCTATTACATTCAAGGACATTGCTATCGTGAAATCGGTATTCAAAGAGAAACTGAAAACAATTTATCATACCCGCATCAGCTATCCCGAACTTAAAAAATAAAAGATATGAAAACAATCGCACAAGACCAGAAACGTACCGAAAGCCTGCTACAACGCAGAGGTATCCGGCTACACGACATCCAAAGTTTCAGTTTCATGAAACGTTTTCATGAAGTTCCGCGCAAGAGCAACCTGAAGGTCAAAGATAAATATGGCGCGGGCATATTAACATTGCTCCTAAAACAGGGTATTCAAAGAGCTTTTTATGTCCATCCGTTTCAAAAGCCGTCATCTGTTATCCGCTATCTGATTTCACAAGATATACCTTTTGAGAACCATATCACCCGAAAACGGACAGTAGCAGAGATTCCGACCACGACCTATCAGCGCCCATCACTCTATATGTTCTACTTCTTTGTGCTTTTCATCACGTTTATGATATTGGGATATCAGGCTGTAGTATTCGGAAGTTGGTGGGCATATATTCTCGGAATCATTTCATTCGGCCTGAGTATCTACTTTATACACATGTTGATGACACGTTTCTGTTATCTGAAAGTAGATAACGAAAGCCTTAGGATATACAGCGTAGGACGTGAAATTAAGTATCCTTACGAAGATATACTCAAAGTCAATTTTGACTTTGCACGCGAACAGGCTTTTACGCATGTTATGGAGATATTGGATAAAGACTATCACTATCGCCTCTATTATATAGGAAGGGTATCGCGCCGAACCTTGAATGATATTGCCGAAGTACTACAAAGTGCAGGAGTGGATGCAACATGCAGCCTGAATGAAGACAAGAGATTTTATCAGGATAAACAGATTTTCCGCTAAAGAAGTGCTATGAATTACACTCGAAACAAAATAGAGAAACACAAAGCTGAGCAGTACTTTTCCAGAAAGAAGATAAATCCGGAGGATATCAAAAGCTTCTGCTTTATGCAAAATCATAAATTCTGGGTAGGTCCTTCAATTATGACCCTGCAATTGCGGTCCGGAAAAACAAAAATGTTCCGCCCAAGCAAAATAGAAACGGAAGTTCTCCATTATTTATTGGACAAACAGATACCTTTCAGCAATTATGCTCCACAAGTAAAACATACAGTAACAATACCGGAAAAGAGTTATTGGAGTATCTGGAATATACTATTCGACGTTTTCTATACAGTAGTGTTACTTGCTTTGGGATATATAATGCTGAAAGCCTTCTTACAAGAGCCTTCAGGTGAATACTTGGCAAAAGATATCGCCAAGTATTTCGCTCTAATTACCTATGTAATATGCTTTCCTATAGTTCTCTATTATCTTTTCTATAAGTGCCACAGCATCCGAACTGAGCATGAAGGTCTGGTCTTAAGCAACCGTTTTTCCAGACAGGTATTACCTTACGATGAGATACGCAAATTGAACTTCTGTATATTCTCTTCCAAAAAATCACGGATATTTATAGAACTGATAGATAAGGACTTCTGTTACCATCGTTATTTATTGGGATGGATGCCTCTCAAATCCGCAAAAGAGTTGACTCGCCTGCTACAATCTTTAGCAATCGATGCAACTGACAGTATTAATTAATTAAGGCATAAAGGAAAACTTTTCTATGCCAACATTAACTCAGTCTTTAATTGTTATAGAGAAAAATTAGTATTAGTTACTCTGCAAGATGTACTCCAACAGCCCGGCACAAGCATCCTCCAGCAAGTCGAGCACATATTCAAATCCTTCCGCCCCACCATAATACGGATCGGGAACGTGGTCGGTATGCGTAAAACGGGTACAGAATTCCGTCATACGGTGTATCTTCTTCCATTCTTCAGGGGAGGGCGCACGGTCTTTCAAATCTTCAATATTCCGGTCATCCATCCCTATTATCAAATCGAAGTTATAAAAGTCTTCCGTCTGTACGGGACGCGAACGATGTGTGAGTTCGTAACCTCGACGAATAGCGTGAGCACGCATCCGGCTGTCAGGCAACTCTCCTCGATGATAAGAGAGAATACCGGCAGAGTCTATCACAAACTGATCTTCCAGTCCGGCTCCTGAAACCAAATGATTCATCACACCTTCCGCAGAGGAAGAACGGCAAATATTACCCAGGCAAACAAAAAGTATTCTATGAGGCTTCATAAGCACATTTTTTAATTTAGGAACGCAAATATAGAAGTTTTTTTGCATTCTCTTAAAATATTTCTTCTTCTCAGTTGTCAGCATATACAGAGAACGTTTTCAAAGTAATATGTAAATCAATAAAATTAGAACATCATGAAAAAAAGATTTTTTATTATATCTTTGTTTTGGGTATTAGCCATTGCGGCTTTTGGAGCAATAGTCATGCTATTATGGAATTTCGTAGTGCCCGGAGTCTTAGGGCTGGCAACCATCAATTTCTGGCAAGCTTTGGCATTATTCGTACTTGCACGCATTTTCTTCGGAGGTTTCCCTGGTAGAGGAGCTTTCCCCGCCCGAAGAGGAATGCCCGGTGGTAAAGAGGGTAACCCGTTCCGCGCTAAATGGGAGAAGATGTCTCCGGAAGAACGCAAGGATTTCATTAATAAAAGAAAGAAGTTCGGATTCGGTGGCCCTTTCGGAAGAGACGGATTCTTCAACGAGAGAAACTTTGATAGAAACAACGGTAGCGAAACTCCCAAAGAGAATGAATAATCTGACCGGTAAAGGCAACAATTTGGAAGAACTGATTGTGGAACATCAACCCCGCCTGAAAGCATTTATCCGCAAGCGGGTTTCCAGTAAGGAAGATGCCGAAGATATTCTGCAAGATGTGCTGTATCAATTGGTGAAAACCATTGAAAGCACTTTCAATCCCATCGAACAGGTAACAGCATGGCTATATCGCGTAGCACGAAATACGATTATCAATAAAGGCAAAAAGATGCAGGAAGAAGAACTACCCGATTCAAGCTATGATAAAGAAGACAATGTACTGAGCGAGTTTTCGGAAGTGCTGTTCAGCGATGCTCCGCCTACTCCGGAAGTAGAATACATGCGGTCACTCGTGTGGCAAGAACTTGAAACAGCTCTTGCCGAACTACCGCCCGAACAACGGGAAGCATTTGAGTTACTGGAAATGGAAGGATTGTCAGCTAAAGAAGTTGCCAGTGCTACCGGGATATCAGTCAACACTTTATTATCACGAAAACATTATGCCGTCATCCACCTTCGCGAACGGTTGAAAGGACTGTATAGCGACCTTCTAAATTACTAACCTCATTTTTAAACTCTCTGTTTTACCCACCGGGTAACAGCTATTCCCACAAAAATTATGAAAACAATAGTGTCAATTTTGACCATACTACTGTGTATGGCCAGCCCCTCCTATGCCCAACTCATTGCTAAAGATTCTACCGGAGTCATGGCTATCTCTCTGGATGAAGTTACCATCCAGGCACGGTCTATCATCGAAAAAGGCGACCGTAAAGTAATACTTCCGACCCAGAATCAACTGAAAATGTCGTCCAGCGGCATAGACTTATTAGGCAAATTACAGCTTCCCCGAATCACAGTTGATATCATGTCGGGCGAAATAACCACTTCCGGCAACGGAGAAGTACAATTACGGATCAACGGTGTTCGGGTTACTTATACAGAGATATCCTCCCTCAGCCCCGAAGATATTCTCCGCATAGAATATCACGATACTCCAGGAGTACGCTACGGAAACGCTGCTGCCGTGATAGATTATATAACCAAAAACAAAAAAGCGGGAGGTAGCGTCAGCGGCGGTGCCATCCACAGCCTCAGTAGCAACCGCACCTCTATTGACGATATGATTTCCGGAAGATATAACTACGGAAAGTCTGAAATCTCAGCCAACGTGCGGTATATACAACGTAAAGGAGACTGGACACGTGAGTATGACGAACGCTTCATTTTCCCCGACAATGAACTTCATCACCTAGAAACCGGAGAGCCAACGCTGTTCAATAAGAAATTGTTAGCTTCCAACCTAAACTATACTCTGCAAGAAAAAGGAAAATATCTCTTTAATGCACAATTCAGATATACCTTGCAAGATAATCCTGCCGGATATGAAGACCGGAAGAGCAAACTCTACACATCTGATTCCGACATCCCGGTATCCATCTACGACCATACCCAGGAACGAAACCATTTGCCATCCCTCGATCTATACTATCAGCAGAATCTAAAGAATGACCAACGACTCATATTCAATCTTGTCGGCACGTACATCAAGAGCAGCAATACACGCATTTATCAGGAGAAACAGGAAGGCATCGCCAATACAGAGTTATATTCCGATATTGCCGGAAAGAAATATTCGCTGATAGCTGAAGGCATTTATGAGAAAAAATTAGGGCAAGGAACACTGACAGGAGGCCTTAGACATATGCAATCTCATACAGACAACCGCTATGAAGGGGAAGATGTAATGAACGTCCTCCTAAAACAAGCGGAAAGTTATGCCTACACCGAGTATAAAGGTAAAATTCAGAATTGGGGATACATAGCAAATCTATCACTCAACCGTTTCTACTACAGTCAGAGAGATAACCATAGTGAAAGATATGGCTTCCAACCTTCTCTCTTGGTATCCTACAACCCTGTGGACAATCTGCATTTCCGCTATCATATCAATCTGAAAAACAACGCCCCTTCCATAGCTTATCTGAATGATGTGGAGCAAAGAATCGACATCCTACAAACTCGTAGGGGTAACCCGGACTTAAAATCATTCCGTAGTACGATTCAAGATTTTAACGCAATATTCAGCACAGGAATTTTCAGTATTGACGCTTTGGTGAGCTATGCATACGAAAAGAATCCCATCATGGAATCTGTGATTTATGAAGAAGGTATGTTTATCCACACTTATGAAAACCAGAAGTCCTTCCAACATCTGGCAGCGGAAGTCACATTCAATATAAAGCCTTGGAAAGATCACATCAGCCTTTCTGTTACACCGGGAATTAACCGGTATATAAGTACAGGAAACAATTACCTGCACACCTATACCCTGAAAGAATTACGTATTAACCTAGATGCTTCCTATAAAAACTGGCTTCTGAGCTTTATGACCATCACTCCACCCAACCGGTATGTATACGGTGAACAATTGCTGAAAGGTGATCTGATGCATACACTCATGATAGGTTATAAACAACCGGCATGGTCTATTATGGCAGGAATACACAATCCATTTATGAAGACTTACCGCTCCGAGAATGCGAACTGGTCTGCACTGAATCCTGTAAAATCAGATATACACAGTACGAATATGTCAAATACCATTGTTGTCAAGCTCAATTTTAATCTGAACTTCGGACGACAATACAAGGGTGCCAATAAGGGAATTCAGAATATAGATACAGATTCCGGTATTCTGCAAGGAACCAAAGAGTAGCCTTTACATTGGATCTACATCATAATAGACGATTAAAGATTTAAAACGATCCTCCGCCACCATCTCCTTCTGAACCTGCACCAGCAGTTCGCGGGCGCGAGCCATCGGAGCATTATACTCTATCTTGACAATAATCTTCCGGATAAATAATGTTTGTATCCGGGCAACAGGCGGTTTATCCGGTCCCAATACACGATTACCGAAGACTGCACGCAACTTGCCTGACATGGTTTGTGCCATCAGGTCAAGCAATTGTTCATTGCGGTTTTTCAGATAGACATACACCAGACGATAGTAAGGCGGGTAGTGGAACATCTGACGTTCAGCAAGCTGTCCCGCCACCATCTGGTCAAAATCGTTATGGATGACCTGAGCTATAATAGGGTGATCGATACTTTTTGTCTGCAAAATTACACGTCCGCGTTTATTCTTCCGTCCGGCACGTCCTGCCACTTGTGCCATCAACTGAAAAGCACGCTCATACGAACGGAAATCAGGATAATTCAACATGGTATCAGCATTCAATATACCTACTATACTGACATGATCGAAATCCAACCCTTTTGATACCATTTGGGTACCGATCAATATGTCCGTCTTTCCCTGCTCAAAGTCTGCAATAATCTTCTCATAGGCGGAACGGGTACGTGTAGTATCCAAATCCATCCGGGCAACGGCAGCTTCCGGGAAAAGGATTTTGATGTCGTCTTCAATCTTTTCCGTACCGAAACCACGGTTCACCAGTTCTGTTCCCTCGCAGGCAGGACAGGATTTCGGCAGTTGATACGTATAACCGCAGTAGTGACAGGTTAATTGATTGATTCCTTTATGATAGGTAAGGCTTACGTCGCAATTCTTACACTTAGGCACCCAGCCGCAGGTACGACACTCCACCATCGGAGCAAACCCACGACGGTTCTGAAAGAGAATCACTTGTTCTTTCTGTTCCAAAGCCTCTTTCATATATTGTATCAGAAGTGGCGAGAATTGTCCGACCATCCGCTTTTTGCGATGCAGTTCCTTGATATCCACCGGAATAATCTCCGGCAACTGGATTTCTTTATATCGTTCTTTCAGTTGTACGAAACCATATTTTCCCTCTCTTGCATTCTGCCATGACTCGATAGAGGGAGTGGCCGTACCCAACAGGGTTTTAGCTCCGTACATGGCGGCCAGTACAATAGCCGCGCTACGCGCATGATAGCGGGGAGCGGGATCTTGTTGCTTATACGTATTTTCGTGCTCTTCGTCCACAATCACCAATCCCAGATTTCGGAAAGGCAGGAAAATAGAAGAACGAACACCCAGAATAATATCATACCCGTTCTCTCCCAGTTGCTTCCGCCATATTTCAACCCGTTCAGCATCGGGGAACTTAGAATGATAGATACCCAGACGAGCACCGAAGACCCGTTGCAAACGCTCCGTGATTTGAGTGGTCAATGCAATTTCCGGCAACAAATATAACACCTGCTTTCCCTGACGAATCGCTTCTTCTATCAGATGGATATAAATTTCAGTCTTACCACTGGACGTTACCCCATGAAGCAGACAGACATTTTTCTCCTGAAAAGACTGCACGACTTCATCAAATGCACGCTGTTGAAACTCATTCAAAGGATTTAATTCGACAATCTCCTTCTCCTGCTTATCCAACCGGCCGATTTCATGGTAGTAGATTTCAAAAATCTTCTTATCTACCAATCCATTCAATACAGAAGGGGCCACATTAGTCCGCTGCAACAGTTCTTTCTTGGAGACTTCTTTCGGAGTTCCCGCTCCTAAAACGCCGGAACACTCCACATACTTCATGAGTAATGCCAACTGCTTCGGAGCACGAGACAGAATATCAAACAGGATATGAAGCCGCTTTTCATCCGCTGTACCCGCAAGCCGAACCCGTGCCTCTGTTTTAGGTTTATAAGTACGCCTCAACTCCTCCTTTACGAAAATCGCTTCTTTATCGAGCAAAGACTTGATGACCGTAAGAATATTTTTGATACCACTGTCCTTCTCCAGTTTAGTGACGCACTGTTGCGAATCTACGGCAAGTAAATCCAAAATACGTTGCTCACGTTCCGGCAATGGCGCATCCGCTTCAAAATCAGGATTATATTCAACGATCGTTTCACTCTCCAGTTTCAGGCCGGAGGGAAGTGCCGCTTTATAGACATCGCCTTGTGTACAGAGATAATAATCAGCTATCCACTCCCAAAATTTGAATTGAGCGGGTAACAGAATGGGAGAAGCATCCAGCAATGCAGATATATCTTTCACTTCGTACTCCGTTGGAGCACAATAATGAACGTTAAGGACGATAGCCGTATAAAACTTCTTCCGCCCGAAAGGAACTACACGGCAGCCTATCTTCACATCTTCCGCACATTCATCCGGCAAAGAGTAAGTAAAACTCTTCGGAAGCGGAAGCGGTAATATGACATCTACATACTTTTTCATTGCAGCTACAAAAATACAATAAAAAAATGGGGATTTAAAAGAAGGGAGAGAGAACACTTAAAAAGAAAACTCTACTTCATACGAGAATTGGAAGAAATATATTCAAGAGCGCAACAGGACAATCCCAAACAAAAAAGAGTTTCCGGTTATCGGAAACTCTTTTTCATATACTATGTAAAGTGATAGACTACTTAAAAAATATAGGCCACAGATACTTGCCAAGTCTTAGTCTTATAAGAAGCATTTGTTCCTTCAATATCAGCAGTATTACCCAATGGGATATTGTAATTAGCACCCACCTGCAAATGGTTCAGCAACTTCAAACCGGCACCCACATTGATACCTACTTCAGCTTTCTTCTTATCAATTCCCGATTTCTTTTCAAAATCGAAATAAAAGTCAGGACCTGCAGCCAGATAAATACCAGCCAGACTTCCCAAGCCAATGGTATATTTCAGGTTTACAGGAATATCAATACCGTTTTGTTTAACAGTAATATCATCATTCCCTTCTGAAACTTTGATACCCCGTTGAGCAAAAAGCAAAGATGCATCTACTCCCAACCCTACGATTGGAATATTAAACTCGGCCATCGGACCGATAAAGAAACCTGTGAAATTATCCTTTTTAAAGTTTTCGCTCACATTAGAGAAACTCGCCTTTGACAAGTTCAAACCTCCCTTTACACCAAAATGTATTTGAGCCTGAGCAGGCATTGCCATACCAATACATACAGCAATCAATAAAGCACCAAAAATCTTTTTCATAAATTTACGTGTTTATAATTCGGGACAAAGATATATATTTAGATTAAATAAACACAAATTATTGGTTTTTTGTTCGCTCAAAGTCGTTGTTGTTCACCCAATCCTGCTCCCGTACCTTTATATTTACTTTTCTGCAAATTAAAGTTATAGTGAACAGTCAGTTTCACTTCCTGCGTATTCCGCTTTGTCTCCCGGAACATTTTAACCCGGTCGTCATATTGAGTATTAGCATCCCTCATCGAATGAAACAAGTCGTTCCCCTCCAGCAAGCAGTCCACACGTCCGTTGAAAAACGATTTATAGATACTTGTGCTCAAGCAACTAACGGGCCTTGTATAACAGTTCTGATACACTCCCTTGCCTGTATATTCACCATTCAAGCGAAATATATATCCGGCAGGCAATTGAAATGAATTATTCCACCGGATCCCGAATGTCGTTCCGCTCATATTCTTCATTTCATTCAAATAACCGATTTTGAACCATTGAGAGTTGAGGGAAGCCGTCCACTCCGGTTTCCAGCATCCGATACTTGGAGCAAAGACCAGAGAAGCAGTCATTTCATCCCGATGGTCGACATTGCGAAACTTAATAAGAGAGATTTTCGGATCGGAAGTGATCTGTTCGATAGAAAACAGGATATCATCATTATACCGATTGTAGCCGACGGAGAGTTGCAGATCCCGATAGATAGCCCGCATCTCTGCCGCATGAATATAGGTAGGTTGCAAATTAGGAGCTCCTCCCAGATAGGTAAACCGGTTCCCGTAATGAATGGCATTTTTCAACTGTTCATAATGAGGGCGGGCAACCTGAATATGATACCCCAATGCCCACTGCACCTGCCCCATCGCCCCTTCCAGTGACAAGGATGGAAACAGGTTGCGATAGTGTTTGCTCTCATCCGACTGATAAAGACTGTTTTCATAGAAATCATAATACACATCTTCATAA
>ERZ780177.3081-NODE-3081-length-12972-cov-4.164280_pt1 | contig 12972 bp, 12 predicted proteins | sample MGYA00510973_ERZ780177 | MGnify/ENA primary metagenome ERZ780177 (study PRJEB29588, sample SAMEA2144396) | human gut metagenome | biome: human gut; feature: human-associated habitat; material: faeces | place: Denmark | collected 2008/2010 ...
TCTCTAACGGTCTTCGTCTTTCAAGAGTTGGACAGGTGCTTGTAGAGAGATGTATCGCAGGCTGGAAGGAAATCGAGTACGAGGTTATGCGTGACAGCGCCGGCAACTGCATCACGGTATGTAACATGGAGAACTTAGACCCTGTCGGAGTCCACACCGGAGACAGTATCGTTGTCGCACCTAGCCAGACACTTTCGGATAAAGAGTATCAGATGCTCCGTTCATCTGCGCTCAACATTATAAATGAGCTTCAGATTACAGGCGGATGTAATGTTCAGTTCGCACTTCATCCTACAAGCTTTGAGTACTGTGTAATCGAGGTTAATCCAAGAGTAAGCCGTTCATCCGCACTTGCCTCCAAGGCAACAGGTTATCCTATCGCCAAGGTTGCTGCCAAGATTGCACTCGGCTATACACTTGATGAGATTAAGAACGCAATTACGGGAAAGACTTACGCAAGCTTCGAGCCTGCGCTTGACTACTGCGTAGTTAAGATTCCGAGACTTCCTTTTGATAAATTTATCCACGCTTCAAGAAAGCTCACAACACAGATGAAGGCAACCGGTGAGGTAATGAGTATCTGCACTAACTTTGAGGGTGCACTTATGAAGGCTATCCGTTCACTTGAGCAGCATGTGGACTGCCTTATGAATGAGGATTATTCCGGATATTCAGACGAAGAGATTACCGAGATGTTAAACAGAGTAGATGACAGAAGAATCTACGTTATTGCGGAGGCGATAAGAAGAGGAGTTACCTACGAGACAATCCATGATATCACCAAGATTGATGTATGGTTTATAGATAAGCTTGCAATTCTTGTTGAGATGGAGAATGCCCTTAAGACACAGCCGCTTACCAAGGAGCTTCTCTTAGAGGCTAAGAGAATTGAGTTCCCTGACAATGTAATCGCAAAGCTTACCGGAAGGACCACAAAAGATATCAGGGCACTCAGAAATGAGTACGGTATCCATGCGGCATTCAAGATGGTTGATACCTGTGCGGCAGAGTTCGAGGCGACGACACCTTACTATTATTCATGCTTTAAGAGTGAGAATGAGGTCATAAAGACACATCCTGAGAAGAAGGTTCTTGTACTTGGTTCAGGTCCTATCAGAATCGGTCAGGGTATCGAATTTGATTACTGTTCAGTTCACAGTACATGGGCATTCAAGCAGGAAGGCTATGAGACAATCATTGTAAATAACAACCCTGAGACTGTAAGTACAGACTTCGATATTGCGGACAAGCTTTACTTTGAGCCGCTCACACCGGAGGATGTTGAGAATATCGTTGAGCTGGAGAAGCCGGACGGAGCTGTAGTCCAGTTCGGTGGACAGACGGCGATTAAGCTCACCAAGAGCCTTATGGAGATGGGAGTTCCTATTCTCGGAACAAGTGCCGAGGACGTTGACGCTGCCGAGGACAGAGAGCTTTTTGACGAGATTCTTGAAAAGTGTGCTATTCCAAGACCGAAGGGACACACAGTATTTACCGTTGATGAGGCATTAAATGCTGCTCATGAGCTTGGTTATCCTGTACTTGTAAGACCTTCCTATGTACTTGGTGGACAGGGAATGCAGATTGCGGTATCGGATGATGATGTGGTTGAATTTATGAATATCATCAACAGACAGGTTCAGGAGCATCCTGTACTTGTAGATAAGTATATTGTCGGAAAGGAAATAGAGGTCGATGCCGTATGTGATGGCGAGGACATCCTTATTCCGGGTATAATGGAGCATATCGAGAGAGCGGGTATCCACTCAGGAGACTCTATTTCGGTATATCCTGCACAGAGCCTTAACGACAAGGTTATCGCAACGCTTGAGGATTACACAGGCAAGCTTGCAAGAGCCCTTCATGTAAAGGGACTTATCAATATTCAGTTTATCGTAAGCCATGATGATGTGTATGTAATCGAGGTTAATCCTCGTTCATCAAGAACTGTTCCTTATATCAGCAAGGTTACGGGAATTCCTATCGTTAAGCTCGCAACCCGCGTAATAACAGGTCACACAATAAAGAGCATGGGTTACACACCGGGACTTCAGGCTAAGGCAGATTACATCGCAATTAAGATGCCTGTATTCTCATTTGAAAAAATCAGAGGCGCTGACATAAGCCTCGGACCTGAGATGAAGTCAACAGGTGAGTGTCTTGGTATTGCTAAGCAGTTCAATGAGGCTCTTTACAAGGCATTCCAGGGTGCCGGGGTTAATCTTCCGAAGCACAAACAGATTATCATTACCGTCAAGGATGAGGATAAGCCGGATGTTGTTGACATAGCACAGCGTTTTGAGAAGCTCGGCTACAAGATATATGCAACTCTCGGAACAGCCAAGTATCTGAACGAGAGAGGTGTAAATGCAATCAAGGTCAACAAGCTTGAGCAGGAAGCACCGACACTTTTAGACCTCATTCTTGAGCACAAGATTGACCTTGTAATAGACAGCCCGTCTAACGGTATTGAGCACAGCGGTGACGGTTTCTTAATCCGTCGTCATGCAATCGAGACAGGTGTCAATGTTCTCACATCACTTGATACAGCTCATGCGCTTATCACAAGCCTTGAGGTTCAGGATAAGCAGCACATGACTCCTATAGATATTGCGACTATCGGAAACAGATAGGCAATAACTGGTAACTGCTGGTTTGAAAATATAATTCTGGTTTCCTATTACAGGGTATAAAAATAAGAAGATATCATGGTCAAAAGTTCCAAAAGCCGTTAACGCTTATACAACTAGATTTTTGAACTTGGAACCCGCAAAGCATGAGGAAGTAGCGGTTTCCGAATATTAAAAGGACAATATCATTCAGATTAAATTATCTTTTTTGAATGATATTGTCCTTTTTTTGTTGTCTGTCTGACTATGCCTGCATTTAGGTGTTATTTTAAGCTTTATTTATCCGTGATAAGGCTGTGGAGCTCCTGAAGCGACCTTACCTCAGACGAACCGTTCTTTTTAACATAGGCTATTCCTTCAGCGGTTGCCTTTGCCGCAGCCATGGTTGTCATGTAAGGTATTCTTGCCTTGATGGCAGCCTTTCTTAAGTAGCTGTCATCGTGTACGCTTTCCTTGCCGACAGGGGAGTTGATTATCAAATCAATCTCGCCGTTAGTTATGGCATCGAGTATGTTAGGACGACCCTCGTAGAGCTTTTTAATCTTTGTGACAGGTAAACCAGCCTCGGCGATAAGGTCATAGGTTCCGCCTGTTGCGAGAACCTTGAAGCCATCGTTTACGAAGCTTCCTGCGACATCGACAACCTCCTCCTTATCCTTGCGGTTAACAGAGATGAGGACTGTTCCCTCAAGCGGAAGCTTGGAGGATACGCCTTCCTCTGCCTTGTAGAAGGCTTCACCATAGTGGGATGAAAGACCGAGCACCTCACCTGTAGAGCGCATCTCAGGTCCGAGTATCGGGTCGACCTCTGGGAACATATTGAATGGGAAGGCAGCTTCCTTCACACCATAGTATGGAATGTGTCTTTCCTTCATTGCCGGAATCGGAGATGGTCTTCCGGTAAGCTCGCTTGTGATGATATCCGTTGCAATAGGAACCATTCTTATATCGCAGACCTTTGAGACGAGAGGTACTGTACGGGAAGCTCTTGGGTTAGCCTCAAGCACATATACCTTTCCTTTTTCAATGGCATACTGCATGTTCATAAGACCCTTTACATGCATTTCCTCGGCAATTCTGCGTGTGTATTCCTTGATAAGACGTACATTTTCCTCTGAAATGTGTACAGATGGAATGATGCAGGCTGAGTCTCCTGAGTGTACGCCGGCAAGCTCAATGTGCTCCATTACTGCAGGAACGAAGGCATGTGTGCCATCGCTTATGGCATCGGACTCACACTCGAGGGCATTATTGAGGAAACGGTCAATGAGGATAGGGCGGTCAGGTGTTACACCGACAGCAGCCTTCATATAGTCGCTCATGCTCTCGTCATCATATACCACTTCCATTCCGCGTCCGCCAAGAACGTATGAAGGACGAACCATGACAGGGTAGCCTATTTCATTGGCGATGCTGATGGCTTCATCCACGGTTGTTGCCATGCCTGACTCAGGCATAGGAATTTCAAGCTTATCCATCATGGCGCGGAACTGGTCTCTGTCCTCTGCAAGGTCGATTACGGCAGGTGAGGTTCCGAGAATTTTCACACCGTTTTTCTCAAGCGAAGCCGCAAGATTGAGAGGTGTCTGACCACCGAACTGTGCGATGACACCGAGAGGCTTCTCCTTGTTATATATGCTTAATACATCTTCAAGTGTAAGCGGCTCAAAGTAGAGCTTGTCCGAGGTATCATAATCAGTCGATACAGTCTCAGGATTACAGTTTACAATAATTGTCTCAAATCCCAGTTTTTTGAGTGCGAGTGAGGCATGAACACAGCAGTAGTCAAATTCGATACCCTGACCTATTCTGTTAGGACCGCCGCCGAGAATCATGATTTTCCTGTTATTTGAAACAGGGTTCTTATCCTCGCCGTTGTAGGTCGAGTAGTAGTAGGCGTTGTTCTCGGTTCCTGATACATGCACACCTTCCCAGGCTTCATTAACGCCAAGGCTTGTACGTCTGCTGCGCACATCATCCTCGGAGACATCAAGAAGCAGGCTAAGATATTTGTCTGAGAAGCCATCCTTTTTTGCCTTGGTGAGAAGCTCATCCGATGGAAGTGAGCCCTTGAACTTGAGAAGCTCCTCCTCCTCGTCAACCAATTCCTTCATCTGTGATATGAAATAATGCTTAACCTTGGTAAGCTCATATATCTCATCCACCGTTGCACCTTTTCTGAGGGCCTCATACATGATAAAGTGACGCTCGCTCGAAGGTGTAACCAGCTTTTTCAATAACTCTTCCTTGGAGAGCGTGTCAAAATTCTTGACATGTCCAAGACCGTATCTGCCGTTTTCAAGGCTGCGGATTGCTTTCTGGAAGGCTTCCTTATAGTTCTTGCCGATGCTCATGACCTCGCCGACAGCTCTCATCTGTGTTCCGAGCTTATCTTCCACACCCTTGAATTTTTCAAATGCCCAGCGTGCGAACTTGATAACCACATAGTCGCCGTCCGGGACATACTTATCAAGAGTTCCGTATTTTCCGCAAGGGATGTCACGCAGGGTAAGACCTGCCGCCAACATGGCTGAGACAAGCGCAATAGGGAAACCGGTTGCCTTGGAAGCAAGTGCTGAAGAACGTGATGTACGTGGGTTAATTTCGATGACTATTATTCTGTCTGTTACAGGGTCATGTGCGAACTGTACATTGGTTCCGCCGATAACCTGAACCTTGTCAACAATCTTGTAGGCCTGCTCCTGCAGTCTCTTCTGGCAGTCTTCGGATATTGTGAGCATAGGGGCGCAGCAGAAGGAATCGCCTGTATGCACACCGAGCGGATCAATGTTCTCAATAAAGCATACTGTAATCATATTGCCTTCGCTGTCGCGTACAACCTCAAGCTCAAGCTCCTCCCAGCCGAGAATGGACTCTTCCACAAGAACCTGGCCGACTATACTTGCCTGAAGACCTCTTGCACATACGGTCTGAAGCTCTTCCCTGTTGTATACAAGTCCGCCGCCGGCACCGCCCATTGTATATGCAGGACGAAGAACGACCGGGTATCCGAGCTTGTCTGCTATGGCGAGTGCTTCATCGACAGAGTAGGCAACCTCGCTTCGTGCCATCTCAATGCCGAGGGAATTCATTGTCTTTTTGAACTCAATGCGGTCCTCACCGCGTTCAATGGCATCCACCTGTACACCGATAACCTTGACATTATATTTGTCAAGCACCCCTGCCTTGTATAATTCTGAGCAGAGATTAAGACCTGACTGACCGCCGAGATTCGGAAGCAGCGCGTCCGGGTGTTCCTTGGCGATAATCTGTTCAAGACGTTCAACATTAAGAGGCTCAATGTAGGTGACATCTGCAGTCTCAGGGTCGGTCATGATTGTTGCGGGGTTAGAGTTTACAAGAACAATCTTATAACCTAGCTTTCTGAGTGCTTTACACGCCTGTGTTCCCGAGTAATCGAACTCACAGGCCTGACCTATCACAATAGGTCCTGAACCAATAATAAGTACCTTATCAATATCCTTAAGCTTTGGCATGATATTTCCTCCCTAAATTTAGTAATTACATTATAAGCTAAAGTGACAAAGGAATAAAGCTTAATTTATGAAAAAATTATTTTAATTGCTTACAGCTGGGGGAGGAAGCGTATATTTTTGCCATATCTGCTAAAATGTCTGCCTAGGGCATGCCAAATATAATGCTGTGGGCAGAGAAAATCACAGGAGAAGCGCCTGAGCGTGCAGAAAAGTCTGCCCAAAGCATGTCAAATATAATGCCGTGGGCAGAGAAAATCACAAGAGAAGCGCCTGAGCGTGCTGAAAAGTCTGCCCAAAGCATGTCAAATATAATGCTGTGGGCAGAGAAAATCACAGGAGAAGCGCCTGAGCGTGCGAAAATGTCTGCCAAAAGCATGTCAAATATAATGACGTGGGCAGAGAAAATCACAGGAGAAGCGCCTAAGTGTGCTGAAAAGTCTGCCCAAAGCATGTCAAATATAATGATGTGGGCAGAGAAAATCACAGGAGCAGCGCCTGAGCGTGCAGAAAAGTCTGCCCAAAACATGTTAAATACGATGATATGGGCAGAGAAACAGAAAAAAAGCAACTGAACATACTGAAAAGTCTGCCCAAAGCATATCAAATATGATGTAATAGGCAGAACTTCCATGAGCAATAAAGTTAGCTTGGAGCGGCATGTGTTTATAAGGAAAATTCAAAATAACATTTCTGTAATGGTAATACCAATTCCCATGTGGTATAATAAGCGAAAACAAAAATAAGAGTAACTATTCAGAACCATATTCCCAGAACCGTCTCTATGAGGCTTTTCTATTGCCTATGTGGTCACACTGCCATATAAAATAGTTTATCTGCCTGAATAAGCAATCGCAGAACGCAGTTTTGCATGGTTATGAATAGTTAGAAATGAAAATAAAAAGGTGAAAATAAAAAGGTGAAAATAAAAAGGTGAAGATAATGGGCGATTATAATTATAATAAGTTCGACAGTATAATATTTGACGTGGATGGTACTCTGTGGGACGTGAGGGATGCGGTAGCTCATGCGTGGCGCGATGTCATCACGGAGCTTACTGACTGGGAGATTAATTTTGATGGTAAGAGTCTTGGAGCTATGTTCGGAAAGACGATGGATACGATATTTTTCCATTTTTATCCGAACAGCACCAAAGAAGAATACGAGAAGATAACAGGGGTAATCTACAAGAGACAGAAAGAATATCTTATAAGATATGCACCGGCGTTGTATGAGGGGGTTGCCAGGACTCTTGAAAAGCTGTCACATAGATATAAGCTGTTTATAGTGACCAACGCGCAGAGAGGTTATATAGATACGGTTTTTGCGGTGCACGATGTTCAGAAATATTTTACCGACTGGATGTGTTTCGGTGATACGAATGCGTCGAAGGATGTGACAATAAGAAAAATTATTGAGAGAAATAATCTTAAAAATGCGGTCTATGTAGGTGACACGCAGGGCGATGCAGATTCTTGTGAGAAGGCAGGAATACCTATCGTGTATGCCGCCTATGGACTGGGAAAGGTTGAGAAGCCTTGGAGAAGCATAGACAAGTTTAGTGAGCTTGAGGATATTTTTCTTGGAGATAAAGCCCGCAATGAGGCACAGGAAAGTATATCAGAATGTAAGCTGTCTGAAGAAGATGGTGACAGGGAAGGCTGCATGCATGCAGATATGTCAAAGGACGTTACACTAAAGTCTGATGACATGTCGGAGAAAAGTATCGCTGCGGGGAAAATCGATACTGTAATCTTCGACCTTGACGGAACATTGCTCTACACCATAGAGGACCTTGCGGCAAGTACTAACCATGCGTTACGACAGTACGGAATGCCGGAAAGAACGCTTGAGGAGGTGACGGCATTCGTGGGAAACGGTGTCGCTAAGCTCATAGAGCGCGCGGTTGTGCCGGGAACGGACAAGGAGCTTTTCGACAAGGTATTTGCGGAGTTTAAAAAGCATTATGCAGTCCATAATCTTGACCACACAAGACCATATCCGGGAATTGTTGATATGCTCACCGGACTTAAGGAGCAGGGATATAAGGTCGCAGTTGTGTCGAACAAGCTTCAGAGTGCGACACAGAGCCTGTGCGAGCATTTCTTCGGTGAGCTGGTTCCACTTGCGGTCGGCGATAATCCTAGCATGGCAAAGAAGCCGGAGGCGGATATGGTGAATGAAGCACTGTGCCGGCTTAACAGGAGCCGCGCAAATGCAGTTTATGTCGGGGATTCAGAGGTCGATATTGAGACCGCGAAGAATTCCGGAATGAAGCTTATTATGGTTGAATGGGGCTTCAGGAAGCGCGCGGACATGGAAAAGCTGGGAGCCGGATGTTTTATCGATAAGCCGGAGAAGATATTTGACATTCTGAAAGCTGTGTCGGAACATCCTCGGCGTGCTGAGGCGGATAACAGAATTCTGTAATTGTTAAGGGATGAAAAATATATACAGCGCAAAGGATAATGTGACGGTTGAAGACATTATTGAATTTCACGCAGAATTTGAATATATTCATCCTTTTCAGGATGACCATGTTATAATAAGGACAAAGTTAGAGAAACCCAGTAAAATCAAGGGGTTAGCACTAATTTAGTCCTTATTTTTTTATACCTAAAATCGGTATATGATAAGGCAGCGCTGACAAATCAAACCGAAATCCAAACATTCACAAGGACAGGATAAGAGTTCGCTGGAAGCGAAGCTCGCAAGCTTAAAGCAGGATGAAATAAGACTTGATAAGATGTTTGAACAGACAAAATACCCGGCAGAGATAGAAGCCTTTGCCGTACAGCTTGCAGATGCTTTCATTGAAAGACTTGGACTTGTTGGTATTGACCAGTCTGTTAAGGAACTTACAGATTCTATCCGGTCTGAGCCTGTTAAGGGAGGTGCCAGATAATGGCAGATAAGATTCATTGCGTCAAAAAGACGCTGAGACTTACACCAGCTGAAAGCAGACTTCTGTCTGAAAAAGCAGAGGCTTTTCATATGAATGAGGCAGAATATTTAAGGCTTTTAATCAGCCAGACGCCAAACGATTACCCGGAAATCAGACAAGAGCTTAAACAGCTGATAAATGAGGTAAATCATATCGGTGTGAATATCAACCGGATTATGCATCATCACAATTATGAGTTGTATTCAAAAGAGGACAGACAGCAGCTTATCGCATATATGAAAAAACTCAACAATACAGTTAAAGAGGTGGTGGTGCGGCTTGGCAATCAGTAAGATTCTTCATATGAAGGATTGCGGAAGCAGTTTTCATGGAAAGCATTTGAAGTCTGCACTTGAATATATTACTGTTCCGGAAAAGACACAGAATGGCAGGCTTGTATCAGCCATAAACTGCCAGGTGGATAATGCCTTTGAGCAGATGAAGGAAACAAAGAAAAAGTTCAACAAAACAGATAAACGGCAGTGCAACAAGTTGTACTTCAAAACTTGGACATTATGGTGTGTATACAACAACCATATCAGAAATGGAGAGTTTTTATGGCTCTTCTTCAATACAAGCGTATATTCCATAGTAATTCAAGGAGAATGCTATTATGAAAAGAAAAATTGGTATTGCTATTATGTTTGGATTAATTTGTATTAATATTTTAAGTGGTTGTGGACCATCGTCAAATGAAATACAAACTGATTTTGAAGAATTAGAGGTAGATTATGTTATTAACGATGATGGAACATATACTTACAAAGACTTAAATTATAGTTATAAAATAGAGGTTTCAGGTATTGAAGGTGAAAAGCAGGTTACGTATGTTGTTTTAACAAATGATAAATCAATTAGTTTTGATGATGTAACCTATAGCTTGAAAAAATCGGAAATTAGCATTGATGAACCTCAATTTATAATACTCGGTTGGTATTAAGAGATCGAGCATAGACATAATGAATATTGTTAATGGGTGTGTTTTCTGGAGGTGTTTTGACAGATTGCACACCCGTTCGTAAGCCCCTAATATAAGGGTATATGTTCCCTTGGTCATATATTTGCCATAATAGTAGTAATCACATATGCCAGCATTTTACTCTATGATCCGGCGCTAGGATTTAGCAGTAGACCAGTATTTAGCAGTAGACCAGTATTTTACTACAATTATGGAGGTTACACTTATGCAGACTGTAAAACGAACTGATGATGAGCAATACCGACTCATCATGGAATGCCGCAACAGCGGGCTAAGCGACAGGGTATCAGCTTATGAATTATGAGCCGGGAAGTGTGTTTAAGCTTAATGGCAAAGAATATGTGTTAAGCGAGAACCATATATTGGATATTCCATACGGAGAAGATTTGTGGTGTTTGGAATCTACGTCAAATTATAGATATGGAGAAATGATTGATTAATTTCTGAGAGTTTATCTATTTGTGTTGTAGCTATCAAGAAAAAGGGATATTTACATCGTGTTATAGTACATGGTGTAGGTATCCTTTTTGCATATCTTCTATAATTGCTACATAAAAAAGTGCAAATGCACAAAAAATAGTAATGGCTATTGTAGTAAAAATAATTTAGTGGTAAAATAACATTACCAAAATACGTGCAACGCACAAAAACAAGGAGTAGCACTATGGAGATTAAGAGAGATTCATACCTTGAACAGTTAAAGATAAGAAAAGATAACGGGATGATTAAGATTATCACGGGAATCAGGAGATGCGGCAAATCATTCCTGTTATTTGTGTTGTTTAAGAAATATTTATTGGAAAATGGTGTAGATAATGACCACATCATTGAAATTGCTTTAGATGGCATTGAAAATGAGGAACTGAGAGATCCAAAGAAGTGTTATCAGCATATTAAAGAGCGGGTGGAAGATGACCGGAAGTATTATCTGCTCTTGGACGAAGTACAGTTTATGCCACGATTTGAAGAAGTGCTGAATAGCTTGCTTCGTATCAGTAACATTGATGTGTATGTAACCGGCAGTAATTCGAAATTTTTATCTAGTGATATTGTAACTGAATTTAGAGGCAGAGGAGATGAAATCAGAATTTATCCGTTGTCTTTTGCAGAGTTCTATGCGGCTTATGATGGAGATTATGATGATGCTTGGGAAGAATATATGATATACGGTGGTTTACCACAAGTGGCACAATTTTCTGTAGAACGCCAGAAGGCTGAGTATCTTAAAAATATTTTTACCAATGTTTATATCAAGGATGTGGTAGAGCGAAACAGAATTCAAAATGTTGATGAGATTGGAACTTTGGTGGACATTCTTGCTTCTGCCATAGGAGCACCTACCAATCCAACAAAAATATCAAATACTTTCAAAAGTGAGAGAGGTATCAATTACAGCAATAAAACTATATCCAATCATATTGATTATTTGGCAGAGGCATTTTTGATTTCTAAAGCGGACCGGTATGATATTAAGGGGAGAAAATATGTAGGAGCCAATCTGAAATACTATTTTTCGGATATAGGACTTAGAAATGCCAGACTAAACTTCAGACAGCAGGAGCCGACTCATATTATGGAGAACATTGTTTATAATGAGCTGCTTGTGCGTGGTTACAATGTGGATGTCGGTATTGTGGATGTATTTGCAAAGAATAGTGAGGGAAAGAGGGTTCATAAGCAGTTAGAGGTTGATTTTGTAGTGAATCAGGGTAGTCAGAGATATTATATTCAGGTGGCTTATGATATGACTTCTGAGGAAAAGCAAACACAGGAACTTAATTCACTCCGAAATATTCCGGATTCATTTAAGAAGATTGTTATAGTAAATGGAACAAAAAAGCCTTGGAGAAATGAGGAAGGCTTTGTGATCATGGGCATGAAATATTTTCTGCTCAATGAGGATAGCTTGGAGTTTTAGTATGTAAGGAGATAATATATTCCGATATAGAAATATGGATATAAAGTTAGGAGGCAGAGAAATGGCAACGGTTGTGTATTCTAATGAAGAAGATGATATGTGTTCTTTGGTGATAGATGGAGAAGAATATGTTGAAGATGAAGAAAGGGCAATTATCCCCAAAGCTGTATTAAAACAAATAAGAGTTGAGGATATTCCGGATAATTTTCAAATTGAAATATGTGAGTCAAAAGATTCTTCAGTAATAATGGTATCTGTTCCTATGACTTTTATAAAAGTTGGTAAAAATGAGTTTCAGGTTATTTATGATGAACTTATTACTAGAAAATATTGGGATGGATCAGTAGGACTTGATGTATTTGAAATCTCTTGGTTACCAGCAGAATGTAAAAACCAATGGTGTATGGACCAAAACAACAGTTAAGTCAATACTGACAAATCAGGCATACATTGGTTCGGCGGTGCATGGGAAAGTAGTAATTGAGAAATACAATAATATTCCACTCCATGCAACAGATCCAAGTGAAAGGAGTGCCGAGGAAATGTGGCACTCCTTTTTTCTGCAAGCATAAATATTGCTTTCAATATACTGCAATAGCAGGTATAATGGAAAGTGATATTTGAGGGTAAAAAAAAATCAGTTTTTTTTGGTCTAGGGTTGACACGAGCAGGCAATTATATGCCACCGGTTGAAATGTTGGAAGAACTCAGCAATATGTATAATATGACCATTTTACACAATCGTATGATGGCTTACGTTGAAAATTGCATATATGGTGGGAAATGGGATGAGTATAAAACGAGAGAAAAATAATTTGACTTTTTCCAAAAAGAAAAATATAATGACTTTTGAACGAGTAGCAAAATTGCGTAAATCCAGTTTTGCTGCTCTTTTTTGTAATTTTATAATGCAATGAAAAAGTGTGTAGCTTATCAGCGTAAGTCCAACTTATAAGATAGGTGCGCACTTTTTATATTACCAAATATCCGTAAGAAGCTGCCAGTGG
>ERZ780177.3083-NODE-3083-length-12965-cov-6.162200_pt1 | contig 12965 bp, 10 predicted proteins | sample MGYA00510973_ERZ780177 | MGnify/ENA primary metagenome ERZ780177 (study PRJEB29588, sample SAMEA2144396) | human gut metagenome | biome: human gut; feature: human-associated habitat; material: faeces | place: Denmark | collected 2008/2010 ...
AAGACGGGAAGATGGAAATTGGATTCAGAATATTAAGTTTCAGTTTCCAGTACCGATTATTAAAGAAGGTGTTGAAGTCATAGAAAGAAACAACAAGAAATGCCGTATTTATGCGGCTTAGAGGGCAATATATACATTTCGAGATTGAAAAAATCTCGATTTTTTTATGCCAAAAAGTAACGCGCGTATGTGTATTGATTTTGAAATAAGGGACAAATGCGCGAAAAACACGCTGTAAACCCACTTGAATATAATTTGGTATTAGAATACCAAAAGGTAAAATGGTATTGACAAATGTATAAATGCATGATATATTATGACTATGATAAAGTTCCTGGAGGTGGAAGTGAATGATTAACCAGAATAAGATAGATACCGTTTGGAGCTTATATAATGCTGTAAGAGGCGTGACAACATCAGATAAAGCGGTTGAAGCGATTGCGGTCCTGAAAAAACTTAGTGAAATTTATGAGGGACAGTTGCAAATAAAAGACAGAGAAAAACTTTATAACACAATGCGTGACATAGTAGATGACTGGGGAATAGTGAATCCGTTTCAAGATGAGGAAAAGTTTTTTATAGTTTGCTCAGCTTTTGATCCGGAAATTACATGGGAAGAGATACTCAATTTATATGATCCACAGAAAATGTTTAGAGTTCCAAAAGCTCTCATTAACGCAATGACAAAGCAGTTTAGCGAATCCACAAAAACGGTGCTCATAGCTGAAGCTGAAAAATACACACCGTATTTGATGGATATTGTTCAAAATCATGAGGAATGTCGGTATACGATTACATCTATGAATGCTTTTTCTTATCACATGTTAAAAGAGATGTTTGGAAAGCACGAAAATGTAGACGTGCTGCTAACGAGTATTTATGAGTATGAATTTAGTTCGCAAAAATTTGATCTTATTTTCTGCGTACCTGTTTTTGGTGGACGTGATATGGCTGAGGATGATAACCAGTTTATTTGCAGAGAGTATGATTTGGTAGCATTTGAAAATTTAGCACTTCATTTAAATACGGATGGAAAACTATCAATACTCTTACCAGCTAGAATTACATTTGCCGCAGGAAGAGTTCGTGAGCTCAGAAATTTTATTCAGTCGATGTATAAACTCTTAGAAATCGACGAGCTTCCGGTTGGCCTGTTTATAAATACTGGAATAAAAACATTTTTATTTACGGTGTCTACTGGCCGGACTGGGGATGTTATTATAAAAAGATTAAAAACAGATACAGCTAATCCTAGAAAAGAAGGTGTGAATGAACTTATCACAGAGGATGAGACATTCGTGTTCAGCGACGAGCTTACTGAAATGGATGATTGGAATGTTGATAGGATATTTGCTTCTCAGGATGAAGATTGGCTTAAATTTGAAAATTCACTGATTCGAAAAGAGGAACTGGGGAATGTTGCCGAAGTGTTTAGAGGAAAGGCAATATCCAAGAAAGATCCGATGGGAAAAATAGGTGTAGTAAACATTTCAAATCTTCAGGACTATGGAATTGATTATGACCATCTGGATCACATTGATGAGGAGGAACGGAAAGTCGCAAATTACATTTTGCAGAATGGCGATGTGCTTTTACCTGCAAGAGGAACAGCAATAAGAATATCAATTTTTAAAGATCAAGGATATCCTTGTATTGCACATTCTAACGTAATTGTTGTACGTCCGAACAAAGAATTACTGTCGGGAACATATTTGAAACTGTTTTTAGATAGCCCGTTGGGGAATAAAATTTTAACGGCTAAGCAGCAGGGAACGGTTGTTATCAATATTAGTTATAAGGATCTTAAATCTATGGAGGTTCCTGTTCCACCAATGGATGAGCAGATTGCTGTTGAGAAAGAGTACAATGAAGAATTATCAAGGTATCTTGAAACTATTAATGCAGCGGAAGAACGCTGGAGCAGTGTTCTGTCAAAATTGCGAGAAAAAATATAATGAGGTGAATTGATGTTAGGTGCAATTATAGGAGATATTGTTGGTTCGAGATTTGAATGGAACAATTACAGAGCGAAGGATTTTGACTTCCTTACATATAAGTGTTTTTTTACAGATGATAGTGTGATGTCATTGGCAGTGGCTAAGGCCATCTTAAGTAGCAAGAGTGATCACAGTGATTTGAGTGCTAATGCAATTAAATATATGCAAGAAATAGGAAGGCCATATCCGGAATGTGGTTATGGTGGTAATTTCTATGAATGGATATATGCGAAAGATCCGAAACCATATAACAGTTTTGGAAATGGAGCAGCAATGCGCGTAAGTGCTTGTGGATTTGCGGCAAAAGATATAACAGATGCAAAGATAATGGCCAATATGGTAACCAGGATATCCCATAATCATCCGGAAGGATTGAAAGGTGCAGAAGCAACAGCAGTAGCTATTGTGTTAGCCAGAGAAGGAAAAAACATATTAGAAATAAGAGATTATATAAATGATAATTATTATCCTATGAATTTTACATTGGATGGAATTCGAAATAGTTATGAGTTTAATGAAACCTGTCAAAATACAGTGCCGCAGGCGATGATGGCTTTCTTTGAGTCAACAAATTTCGTGGATGCAATAAGAAATGCCATTTCGATTGGTGGTGATAGCGATACACTTGCAGCTATTACAGGAGGAATTGCTGAAGCATATTATGGTATTCCAACGGAAATACGTAAGCATGCATTAACCTTTTTAGATGAAAGATTGCTGAACATATTGATAGACTTTGAAAATGTATATCCTCCTAAAATGGAAAAAGTTAATGATGATGTAAGCATAGGCGTTGAACGAAATAAAAAACATAATGTTAAGATGGGAGGTAGAACGGAGATGATTCAATCAGCGATGGAGACAGCAGATATGGAGTTAAAAGAATCAACTAGTGAAAATGAAGAAACAACAAGCCAGAAATTATTCAATCACTTGTTTGAGGCATGTAATATTTTAAGGGGCCCAATAAATCAGGACGAGTATAAAAGCTACGTTACTCCGATTTTATTCTTTAAAAGAGTTTCAGATGTATACGATGAAGAATTGCAGGATGCACTGGAAGAATCAGGAGGAGATGAGGAGTTTGCAGCTTTTCCGGAAAATCACAGTTTTATAATACCAGAAGGATGCCATTGGCAAGATGTGCGTAATACAAGTAAAGATGTTGGAACAGCGATAGTAAAAGCAATGACAGGTATTGAAAGGGCTAATCCTGAAACACTTAGCGGTGTATTTAGCAGTTTTGATGATGCAAACTGGACAGACAAAACTAAGTTAGATGATGAACGATTAAAGAATTTAATTGAGCATATGTCAAAAATCAAGGTTGGGAACAAGAACTACTCTGCAGATGTAATGGGGGATGCTTATGAATATTTGATAAAAAAATTTGCAGACCTGTCAAAGAAAAATGCAGGAGAGTTCTACACGCCTCGTTCTATAGTAAAACTGATGGTAGAGCTTCTCGATCCTAAAGCAGGTGATACCGTATATGATCCGGCATGTGGTACTGGTGGAATGCTTATAGAAGCTATACGATATATCCATGATGATAAAATGACCTATGGCAAGATGTATGGTCAAGAAAAAAATCTTGCGACATCAGCTATTGCAAGAATGAACCTGTTTTTACATGGAGGTCGTGATTTTAAGATAACACAAGGAGATACGCTTAGACAGCCTAACTATTTGGAAAATGACAAGTTAAAAAGATTTGATTGTGTGTTGGCCAATCCGCCATTTTCTTTGAAGGATTGGGGAGCAGTAGCATTTGAATCTGATAAATATGGAAGAAATATGTGGGGCTGTCCAACAGATAAGATGGGGGCGGATTACGCGTGGTTGCAGCATATGATAATGTCAATGAATGCAAGAACCGGAAGATGCGCAGTTGTATTACCACAAGGAGTTCTTTTTAGAAGTGGAAAAGAAGGTGAGATACGAAAGCAGCTTGTTGAGTCTGATAAGCTAGAATGTATCATTGCCTTATCAGGAGGAATATTTTACAGCACAGGAGTGTCTGCGTGCATTTTATTCCTTAATAACGCAAAGACGCATAATCATATTGGAAGAGTATGTATGATAGATGCATCTAATATCTATACACCGCAAAGGGCACAGAACATTATGTCTGATACGGACGTAGAGGAGATATTTAATCTCTATACCGATTATCAGGATGTAGTTGAGAAGTCGAAGATGGTAACGCTGGAGGAGATTAGAAACAAAGAATATTCACTTGCTATAAACAATTATGTTGAAAAGAAGAAGCAAGAAGTAACACCTCCGGAGGAAGTAAGAAAACAATATTTTGAAGCATTACAGGCAACAAGAGAGGCAGAAGCATATATGAAAGAACTACTTATTGAAGGGGGTTACGTAAATGAGTAAGAGAATATCCCAGGAAGAATTGCAATCATATTTATGGGGCTCTGCAGTAAAGTTACGTACAAGTATAGATGCAGGCGCCTATAAACAGTATATATTCCCATTGTTATTTTTGAAACGTATATGTGATGTATATGATGAGGAAAATGCACACATATTGGAGGAATATGGAGATGAGGAGGCTCTGGAGTGGGAAGAAAATCATCAATTTAAAATTCCTAAAGGGGCACATTGGAATGATATAAGAAATACAAGTGAAAATGTAGGTACAGCGATTATCGAGGCTTTTCATAAAATAGAGGTTGCCAATCCGGTATTAAAAGGAATTTTTGGAGATGGCGCCTGGACGAATAAACGTCGACTGCCAGATAGATTATTAAAGGATCTCATAGAGCATTTTAGTACCAAAACATTATCTCTGGTAAATTGTCCAGAAGATGAACTGGGTAATGGTTATGAGTATCTTATAAAGAAATTTGCAGATGATAGCGGGCACACAGCGCAGGAGTTTTACACAAATAGAACAGTTGTGCATCTGATGACAGAGATGTTAAAGCCACAGTCGGGAGAGTCAATATACGATCCAACATGTGGAAGCGCCGGAATGCTTATTTCTGCTATTGCATATTTAAAGGCCCAGAAGAAAGAATGGAGAAATGTTGCTATATATGGTCAAGAAATAAATTCGCTTACATCAGCTATTGGAAGAATGAATCTGTTCCTTCATGGGGTAGAGGATTTTAATATCGTAAACGCTGATACACTAAAGAATCCGGCTTTTATAAAAGGAGATAAGCTGCAGCAGTTTGATTTGATATTGGCTAATCCGCCATATTCAATAAATCAGTGGGATAGAGATGCATTTGAAACAGATAAGTATGGACGTAATTTTTTAGGAGTACCTCCGCAAGGCCGAGCTGATTATGCATTTTTGCAGCATATAATTAGGAGCCTTGATCCAGAAACTGGACGATGCGCGATACTGTTTCCGCATGGAGTTCTATTCAGAAATGAAGAAAATGAAATGCGAGAAAAATTGATTAAGTCAGATGTGGTTGAGTGTATTATAGGATTAGCAGCAAATTTATTTTATAATTCTCCGATGGAAGCATGCATAATGATTTGTCGAATGAAAAAGCGTCCTGAGAGACGAGGCCAGATTCTTATTATAAACGCTGTAAATGAAGTAGAAAGAAAAAATGCTCAGAGCTCTCTAAAAAAAGAGCATATAGAACATATTGCAAATGCATATGAGAGCTATAAGGATGAACCAGAGTTTGCAAAAGTTATTACGATTGAGGATACAGCAAAGAATAATTATTCGTTAAGTATTCCTCTTTATGTAAAATCACAGACCATTAAAGAAAATGTCGATGATAGATCAGTTCAAGAGAAATATGACTCATGGAAAGAAGCGTCTGCTGAGATGAACAAAAGTTTTGATTTGTTAAATCAGATGCTGGAGAGAAAGGAGTAGAGTATGAGCAGAGTGCATTTAGGCGATGTCGCAATCGAGCATAAAGAAACTTGTAAAGAAGATAAAAGCATGTATCCGATTGTTGGATTAGAACATCTTACAGCAGAACAGATAGCTTTGCAGAAGTGGGATTTAAATACAGAAAATACATTTACTAAGGTTTTCAGAAAAGGAAATATTTTATTTGGTAGAAGAAGAGCTTATTTAAAAAAAGCTGCAGTAGCACCATTTGATGGAATATGTTCTGGAGATATTACTGTAATAGAAGCTAAGGAGGATAAGATTGTACCGGAGTTGCTCCCGTTTGTTATACAAAATGATGACTTGTTTGATTTTGCTGTAGGAAAATCAGCCGGCTCTCTTTCTCCAAGAGTAAAATGGACTCATTTACAAAATTATGAATTTGAGCTCCCTGATAAGCCAAAACAATATGAGTTAGCGAAAGTATTGTGGGCGATTGAGAACACGAGAAAGTCATATCAGGAATTGATAAAAAGAACAGACGAACTTGTGAAATCTCAATTTATCGAGCCCAACAAATATAAGATTATATCTAATCGCATTGTTTTGGTCAGGAGGTGTGCATAATGGCAAATGTGAAATTAAAAGATGTGATTAGACGAGCTAATACAAAAGTTGATAAAGATAACACTGATTTAATATATTATGTTGGTGGAGAACATATCGAAAGTGAGCAAATTAGAGTAGAAAAGCGCGGCATTATTGCAGGAAGTACAATAGGACCAATGTTTTATTATGGATTTAAAAAGGGAGATTTTTTATTGGTGTCTCGTAATCCTCATTTAAAAAAGGCGGGAATAGTTGATTTTGATGGAATCTGTTCTGAAAAAACGTTTGTACTTGAATCGTCTAATCCAGAAGTTTTGGCGCCTGAGTTTTTGCCTTTTATTCTTCAGAATGAGAGGTTTTGGGGATATGCATATCAACATAGACATGGTTCTACCAATACTTTTATAAATTGGTCTACACTTGCTGATTATGAATTTGAGTTACCTATTTTAGAAGAACAGCATCGATTGGCTAATGTTTTATGGTCTGTTGTAGATACGATGAAGGCATATAAAAAATTGCTTTCTGCAACTGACGAACTTGTGAAGTCTCAATTTATCGAGCTGTTTGGAGATCCAATTGCAAATGATAAAGGATGGGAGACTAAACCATTAAAGATCGTTGCTCCAGAGTGCAGACCAAGTATTCCGAAGCAAGAAAGATATTGGTGGCTTAATCTGGACATGATTGAATCTTACTCTGGCTATGTGGTTGCAAAGGTTTATGAGTCAATAGAGAATATTGGAAATTCAACATCCACATTTGACGATACAATGGTTTTATATTCCAAGCTAAGGCCATATTTAAATAAAGTTATAGTTCCGGATGACTTTGGATATGCAACTACGGAGTTGGTTGGCTTGAAGCCGGATGAAAGAGTTTTAAATAAGTACTTCTTGTTTAATTTACTTCGAGGAGATCAATTTGTTTCCTATGCTAATGGATTATCAGCAGGAGGGCAGATGCCAAGAATGCCAATGAAAGAGATGAGAAATTTTCAGTGTATACTTCCTCCTTTAGAATTGCAGGAAAGGTTTGTTGAATTTTATAAGCAGAGCGATAAATCAAAATTTGAACTGAATCGAGCATTGGATGAGTTGACTGCAACGTATAAACAGATAATAAAAGATAACTTAGGTTAAGAACTGTCGACATTTTCTCATGGAATATTAAATAATTTAGGAGGAAATGTTATGGTAGAGCAAATTATCAATGAAATTAAACATGAACTGGAGTCTGAATTAACTCCTAAGCAATTGAATAAGGTGACGGAGGTACTTTCACAAAAATTGTTGCAAGTTCCGGAGCTTAATGCGGAAAGTGCAGATGAGCAGGATTTTTTGAAATTATTTATTTCTGCAAAACGTGTAGAGGGGTGCTCAGACAAGACTTTAAGATATTATGAATCAACTATTCGAAATATGCTTGATGAGCTTAATAAGAATGCAAGAAGCATTTCGACAGAAGCACTAAGACAGTATCTGGATCAATATCAGCAGAAGGGAAATGTGAGTAAAGTAACGCTTGATAATGTAAGAAGGATACTTTCGAGTTTTTATTCATGGCTGGAAGATGAAAACTATATTATAAAAAGCCCGGTAAGAAGAATACATAAAGTTAAAGCGGGTAAAACCGTAAAGGAGACGTATTCAGATGAAAGTTTAGAGCTAATGCGTGACCAGTGTGATAATGCCAGGGACCTAGCGTTGATTGATTTGCTATCATCAACAGGAATTCGTGTTGGTGAGTTAGTAAAGTTAAATCGTGCAGATATTGATTTTGAACATAGGGAGTGTGTTGTATTTGGGAAAGGCGAAAAAGAACGTAGAGTTTATTTTGATGCCAGGACTAAGATACATTTACAGAAATATCTGGACGAAAGAACAGATGATAATGAAGCTCTTTTTGTTACATTGCAAAAGCCACATGATAGGCTGTTAATAAGCGGAGTAGAAATTCGGCTCCGAAAGATTGGAAAAGAGCTTAATTTGCATAAAGTCCATCCACATAAATTTAGACGAACGCTTGCAACGGTTGCTATTGATAAAGGAATGCCTATTGAGCAGGTGCAAAGCCTGCTTGGACATCAGAGTATTGACACAACATTACAATACGCAATGGTGAATCAGGCAAATGTTAAAAATTCGTATAGAAAGTTCATTGGTTAATTGCAACTCTCAATTTATCGAGCTGTTTGGGGAGCTTGGTAGTGATGATAAAGGATGGGGATTAACGACATTGGGACAATGCTGTGAACTGAATCCAAAGAGACCTAGAGATATAAATGATGAGACTATGGTTTCATTTGTACCTATGCCGGCAGTGTCTGAAGATGGGAAAATAGATTGTTCGGATATTAGGTCATATAAAGAGGTACGTAAGGGGTTTACTTATTTTGCAGAAAATGATGTACTTTTTGCAAAAATAACTCCTTGTATGGAGAATGGAAAAGGCGCAGTAGCAAGAGGATTGGAAAACGGGATAGGATCTGGTTCTACTGAATTTCATGTATTAAGACCTATTGCTGGTAAAAGTAATCCATATTGGCTGTATATTATTACGATGTTTGATACTTTTAGAGTGGGGGCGAGAAAGGTGATGACAGGCACCGGCGGACAGTTAAGAGTACCTATTGGATACTTGAATGATTATCCTATTTCGCTACCACCAATAGAGCTACAGAACAGCTTTGAAGAATTTGTACATCAGAGCGATAAATCAAAATTTGGAAAGGAGATGTGCGATAAATGGATTTTGGAAATAAAGAATTTGTGCTGCCAAATGTACCTGACCTTACGTCAATGATGTCTAAAGTTGAGCTACCACATACTGATCCTATTAAGTATGAGGATACGTTTTTTAAAGAACAGGCAGATGATGTAGTAAAGCAAATCAGTGCTCAGTATGGCCCGCAGATAGAAGCACTAAATGCAATAGCAAAGGGTACTTCTAAGCAGGCGGACGCCACAGATAAGCAGGTAGAGATATTAAAGCAGCAGTTGGAACTTGCAATATCAAATGCTGAATCAGCAAAGAAATCAGCAAGATTTTCTAAGTGGATGTCTGTGGGAGCGGTAGTTGTTTCTATTGCATCTATTATTGCAAATGTGCTATTGAAAGTAATTTTAGGTTAAGGAAGGAGAATGGCTTATGTTTAATGAAGATAACACTATTGAACAGATGGCGATTTCCACCTTGAGCAAGGCTGGGTGGAAGTATGTTGAAGCAGAAAATCTGGATCGAGATTATACAGATGTTATGGTTGAGTCGATGGTAAAGGATGCGCTCATTCGATTGAATCCGGCAATAGCTGAAGAACCATCCAGAGCGGATGAAGTTATTTACAAATTAAGAGCATTGATAATGTCAACAGATGAGAATAACTTGATCACTCAGAATGAGGCTTTTAAGCGTTTTGTGTTTGAACAAAATTCATTTCCATTTGGAAAAGATGGACGAGCTATTTCTGTATCATTTTTTGGAACAGAACAGAATGGAATGCTTGATAAAAATGAGTATATTGTCACGAACCAGTGGGTGTATCCGAAGAAAGAGAACGGGAAGCGCTTTGATATTGTGCTTTTGATTAACGGGTTGCCTGTTGCTATTGGAGAGTTAAAAACACCTGTAAGAGCAGCAATTACCTGGCTTGACGGTGCGGAAGATATTACAAGCTATGAAAAAAGTGTTCCGGAGATGTTCGCAACTAATATTTTTGTATTTGCGACAGAAGGAAAATGCTATAGATATGGCTCTGTTGGCATGCCAGTGAATATGTGGGGACCTTGGCATACTGCGGAAAATAAGAATGAAGGAAGCCTTGCAGAAGTTCAAATTAGTATGGCTGATATGATACAGCCATATAGAGTGATGGACATTTTTGAGTTCTTCACATTGTTTGCAACGGATAAGAAACATAGAAAATATAAAATTATTTGTCGATATCAGCAGTATGAGGGAGCAAATCTTATCGTAGAACGTGTAAAAAATGGTTATCCAAAGAAGGGACTTATATGGCATTTTCAGGGTTCCGGTAAATCGCTTCTGATGGTGTTTGCTGCGCAGAAATTGCGTCAAGTACCGCAGCTTAATAATCCTACTGTAATCATAGTAGATGATAGATTGGATCTGGAAACTCAGATTACAGCGATCTTCAATGCATCAGACATTCCAAACCTTGTAGGATTATCTACAAAAGAAGAATTAATAAACTTTTTCCGCCAGGACCAGAGAAAGATAGCTGTTACAACTATTTTCCGATTTGGAGACGTAACGGAAGAGTTAAATCCACGCGATAATATTATCATTATGGTTGATGAGGCTCATAGAACACAGGAGGGTGATCTTGGAGAGAAAATGAGATTAGCACTTCCAAATGCATTCTTCTTTGGTCTGACAGGTACACCTATAAACAGAATCGACAAGAATACATTTAAGACATTTGGCGCCGTAGAAGATAAGTCTGGATACATGAGTAAATATTCCTTCTCAGATTCTATCCGAGACAACGCGACATTACCATTGAACTTTGAGCCGGTACCGGTAGATTTACATGTTGATCAGGATAAGCTCGATGCAGAATTTGATGAGATGACAGAGGGCCTTTCTGATGCTGATCGTGCAGAGCTTTCAAAGCGTGTTAATATGAAAGCTATCATGTATGATAAGAAACGAATTAAAAAGGTATGTGAGCATATAGCCAAACATTACACAACCAAAATTGAGCCGAATGGATACAAAGGTCAGGTAGTAGTTTATGACCGCGAGTGTTGCTTAATGTATAAGGAAGAACTGGATAAAATTTTAGGACCGGATGCAACAACCATTGTTATGGATACCAATAATGATAAAGAGGATAGGTTCAAAAAGTATCGTCGTAATCGTGATGAGGAAGCAAAAGTGCTAGACCATTTCAGAGATCCGAAGGATCCTTTGAAGTTGATTATTGTAACAGCTAAGCTATTGACAGGTTTCGATGCTCCAATTCTTCAGGCACAGTATTTGGATAAACCAATGAAGGATCATACGCTTTTGCAGGCTATTTGTCGTACCAACAGAACATATGATGATGGAAAAACACATGGTCTGATTGTTGACTATATTGGAATATTTGATAATGTTGCTAAAGCGCTCGACTTTGATGAAGCCGGCATGAAGAAGGTTATAACCAATATCGAAGAAGTGAAGAAACAGGTACCGGCATTAATGCGTAAATGCCTTAGTTATTTCATGGGAGTAGATAGGACAATCGAAGGCTGGGAAGGATTGATTGCTGCGCAGGAGTGCTTGCCTACTAATAAAGAGAAAGACCAGTTTGGTGCGGATTATCGTGTATTGAATAAAGCCTGGAATGCGCTTTCACCGGATCCGTTTCTGAATACATATAGTTTCGATTATCAATGGTTAAGTCGTGTATATGAATCAGTCAAACCTACCGATGGTCGTGGTGGCCTGATTTGGGCTGCATTGGGAGCAAAGACAATGGAGCTTGTGCATCAGAACTTAGAAGTAGGCGATGTTCATGAAGATGAAGAAATCATAAGCCTGGATGCTACACTAATTGATCAGTTTATTGAAAAGCAGAAAGATATTAAGAAAACAACCATGAAGGTGGAAATTGACCTTGTAGCAAAGATCCAAAAGCATGGACATGAGGAAAAGTTTGTCAAATTGGGACAGAAGCTGGAGGATTTAAGAGAAAGACATGAACAGGGCCTTATCAATAGTATTGAATTCTTAAAGCTGTTATTGCAGTTGGCTAAAGAAGCTGCACAAGCTGAAAAAGAAGTGGTGCCAGAAGAAGAAATTGATAAGGGAAAAGCTGCGCTGACAGAACTGTTTAATGGTGTTCGAAATGAAAAAACTCCTATTATGGTTGAGCGTATCGTAAATGACATAGACGATATTGTAAAAATCGTGCGTTTTGATGGTTGGCAGGACACTAACACTGGAAGAAATGAAGTGAAAAAAGCACTTCGTAGTGTTGTCTGGATTAAATATAAAATCAAGGATAAAGAAGTATTTGACCGCGCATACAGTTACATTGAGCAATATTATTAAGGAGGGAAAGCTATATGAGAACAAAATTGATATACTCATCAGAAGAAAATCATCCTGGATATGGTGCAGGAGAAGGTGATACTGAAAGATATGAATATGAGTGTCCATGTGGGAAAGGAAAGATCATAGAGGAACATGATAATATTCCTGGCTTTCGTGACCATGATGTTTGGATAAGTTGTGATGAATGTTCTAAGAAGTATAAATTGGATACTTCAAAAGGTGTTCGAGGCTGGGAATTGGTGGAGAAAGAATAAATATGGGAAGGCTAAAGAACTGGATTTTAAGGACATTTTATAGAAACGATCTGATTGCAATGCAAAAAGAATATGACCGTAAGGTAAGGGAAATTAGTTACAACGCTCAAAAACAAACCAAGCTAATAGATGCAGTTCATAGGGTGTTTAAGGAATCGAATTGGTTCTATGTCAAGATTTAGTACAAGTTAAAATGAGAAATTTTTCCCCATTTTA
>ERZ780177.3091-NODE-3091-length-12932-cov-2.474955_pt1 | contig 12932 bp, 15 predicted proteins | sample MGYA00510973_ERZ780177 | MGnify/ENA primary metagenome ERZ780177 (study PRJEB29588, sample SAMEA2144396) | human gut metagenome | biome: human gut; feature: human-associated habitat; material: faeces | place: Denmark | collected 2008/2010 ...
GAGATTGTCACAAATCCGGCTCAACCTCTCCGTCTCGGCTGCGCCGAGCCACCTCCCCTGGAAGGGGAGGCTTTGGGTGTGCGCCGCTAAAGCAAAAAGCCTTCCCCATCCGGGGAAGGCTTTTGTCTACTAAAATGTCACGCCTGCAGCAGCAGGGACGCGAGGTCGGTCTCGCCCGCGGTGAAGGTGACCGTTTCGCCGTCGTGGGTCAGCACGAACGGAGCTTCGGACGCGTATGCGGTGAGGTCGGCGGGGGAGAAGGCGGAGGTGGCGCCGGTCGTTATGAAGACGACCTTCTCCACGCTCTGCGCCGTCAGCGCCTGCGCTTCGTCTGCCGTGAGCGTCAGCCGCGCATAGGCCGCGTCCACCCGGATGGTCAGCACGCCGCCCTCCCGGGCCGCGGTATAAGAGACTGCGTTCCCGTCCTTGTCCGTCACGCTATAGACGGGCGCGGACGCGCCGGGCTGCGCGCCCATCTCCGGCTTGTTTTCAATGACCTTCTCCGGATAGTCTTTTTCCATATCCGCGCCGGGCGCGTAATATTCGAGTCTCCCGTTTTCCGTCAGCCCGGAGGTATCCGGTTCGACTTCGGCACCGTCGACGGGGACTTTTTTACCAGCTTCGTTCTTACCACGCGTTCCGCCGTTGCCAATCCCGGCACCTGCACCTTCATTGTACTCGGTACCGCCCTGCGCTTTTACCTGTGCGTCGCCGGAAATCGTGATATCGCTGCCGGTGCCTCTGCATCCGCCGCCAATCCCGGCACCGCTCATGCCGCCTTTTGCGGTGACTTTGCCGCCGGAAATTTCAATGTCGGTCCCGTTGCCGCCATTGCCGCCGCCAATCCCGGCAGCAAGGTCGCCGCCGGTGGCTTCAACTTCACCGCCCGAGATCGTGATATCGCTGCCGCTGGCCCAGAAACCGCCGCCGATTCCGGCACCGCCCTGGTCGCCGCCCTTTGCGGTGACTTTGCCGTCGGAGATCGTGATATTGCTGCCGCTGCCAATCGAACCACCGCCAATCCCGGAAGCGTAAACGCTGCCGATCGCCGTGACGTCTCCGCCGGAAATGGTGATATTGCTGCCGTTGCAATATGGACCGTTGATGTCGGATGCGCCGCCGCCGATCCCTGCACCGCTGTAGCTGCCTCTGGCAGTGATCGTACCACCGGTAATTGTGATGTCGCTGGCACTGGAATGACGTCCGCCGCCGATCCCTGCACCGCCATAGCCGCCGGTAGCTTCCAGCTTACCGTTGTTATCCTCATCGTTGATAGTCAGCGTGCCGCTGTTGCCTTTATTCAGACCGGCCGCATTTGAAAAATAACCACTCCGTAGCGTGTTGCTTCCGTCCAACTCAATGTTGACGTCACCTTTGCCCTCTGTGTGGAAGGCGGTCTCGTTACGCCTGTTTGCATCTGTATTGATATTTACGCCATCCAGCGTAACGTTGGCCGTTGCGTCTTTTTCTGCGATAACTTTAATAACCTTGTCTGTTGAATTGCTGCTGTCTCTCTGCTTGATGACCGGCGCAGCGTCTTCTACGGCGCCATTATTACCCTGTTTTACAGTCTGTTTTCCGTCTGCGGTCGCATTGATGATGATATCTCCACCATCAATAAACCATTCTCCTGCCAGCACCGAGACCGGCAGGGAGACTGCCAGCAGCAGGGCGAGGGCGAGCGCGAAGAGTCGTCTTTTCATGCGGTTTCCTCCTGCGTCTGTATCCCGTACCCGGCGGGCAGACGGACGGGGATTGCACCGGGAGGTCCCCTCCCGGTGCAATGGGGTACCCCATTGCAGATAAGCTTGCATGCCAATTGCTTGGCTCTTGTGCCAAGCATATCAGATATCCGGCCAAATAGCAAGCCTTTTCTGAAAAATCGTGGGATTATTTTTTCACGCCGGCCCGCCGCCAAACTTCCCCAAAACTTTCTTCCCTCCCGGGCTTGCGCCGGGGGAGAAGATGGAGTATAATTTAGACTATCTATAAGTATCAGTGGGAGAATGACCCTATGGCTACGATCCGAGAATTCTTCCAGAATCTTCTGTATCAGGTCCCGGCGATCGGGATCACAGATATTGTCGATATCCTGGTCGTTTCTATCATCTTCTATTCGCTCCTGCGTCTGATCCGCTCGACCAGCGCGGCCCGCGTGGCCCGCGCGATCCTGCTTCTGCTCGCCATCACGCTGCTGACAGACGTTCTGAATCTCTATACATTAAATTGGCTGCTCAACAAGATCCTTGAGGTCGGCGCGATCGCCCTCATCATCGTCTTCCAGCCCGAGCTGCGCCGCGCGCTCGAGCGGGTCGGCGCGCAGCTGCATTTCCACCTGCTTTCCACCGAATCCGCCGCCTCGATCGAGCAGAGCGCCGTCAACGCCACCGTGCAGGCCTGCGAGATCATGTCGCGCGAGCGCGTCGGCGTGCTGCTCGTGTTCGAACGCGAGACGCCGCTCGACGAATACTTTAAAACCGGCACCATCGTCGACGCGCAGCTGTCCGAGCAGCTGCTGCGCAACCTGTTTTTCAAAAATTCCCCCCTGCATGACGGCGCGGTCATCGTCCGCGGCGGGCGCGTCGCGGCCGCGGGCTGCGTGATGCCCCTGAGCGACAATCCGCACCTGCCCGGCGACCTCGGCACGCGCCACCGCGCGGGCGTCGGCACCAGCGAGGTCTCCGACGCCGTGGTCGTCATCGTGTCGGAGGAAAACGGCACGATCTCCGTCGCCATCGGCGGCATGCTCAAGCGCCATCTGGCCCCCCAGACGCTGCAGAAGCTGCTGTCCAACGAGCTGATCGCGGACGAGACCGAGAAAAAGTCTCTCTTCAAAAAGCTCGCAGCAAGCCTCACAAGGAAGGACGGTCCCAAATGAAAAGCAAACTCTTCTCCCTGATCGTCTCCGTCCTTGCGGCCATGTGTCTGTGGGTCTACGTCATGACCGTCGTCAATCCGGACGTCGATCTTGTCATCGGCAACATCCCCGTGACGTTCTCCGGCGCGGAGGTTTTGCAGGAGGACCACGGGCTGGTCATCACCGGCGACTATCAGGAGTTCGTCTCCGTGCATTTCTACGGCAAAAACGCCGATCTCAAGACGCTCGACCAGCATAAGGACGAGATCAAGGCCGTCGTCGACGTGTCCAAGGTGCGCAGCACCAAGGAATACACCATGACCTACGACATTACGCTCCCCAGCGCCGTCTCCGCCTCCTCCATCACCCGGGCGGACAAGACCCCCACCAGCATCACCTTCACCGTCGAGCGGCAGATCCGCAAGTCGGTCGAGGTCAAGGGCGATTTCTCCAACGTCCGCATCGCCGAGGGCTTCATGCTCGACAGCACGAGCTTCGACTATGACTCCATCACCGTCGAAGGCCCGGAATCCATCGTGGGTACCATCGACTGCGCCCAGGTCACGCTCGACCGCAGCAACGTCGATAAGACCATCACCGAATCCGTCTCCTACGTCCTGCTCGACAAGGACGGCAATCCGGTCGACACCTCCGAGCTGACGCTCAGCGCCGACGCGGTCGAGGTGACGATGAAGATCGTCAAGTACAAGGTCGTGCCGCTCGAGGTGGAGTTCATCGACGGCGGCGGCGCGAAGGCCGAGACCGACGTGACCTACACGGCGGACATCCAGGCTGTCACGCTCTCCGGCGACGTGACCGTGCTCGACGGGCTCAACTCCATCCAGCTCGAACCCATCGACCTTTCCACCCTCTCGAGCAACGACGAGACCATCACGCGCACCATCCTCATCCCCAACGACGTGAAGAACGTCTCCGGGCAGGAGGAGGTCTCCATCCACGTCATCATCCACGGCAAGCAGATCAAGACGCTGCGGACGACCAACATCGTCTTCATCGGCGTCAACGAAGAAAAATTCAAGGCCACGAGCCTTTCCCAGCAGGTGCAGGTCACCATCCGTGCCGACGCTGCGGACGCGCAGAAGATCCTCGCGGGCAATATCCGCATCGTCGCGGATATGAGCGGCTACACGCAGGAGGGCACCTATCAGGTGCCGGTCAGCGTGTATGTCGACGGCTATGACTCCGCGGGCGCCATCGGCCAGTATTCCATCGCCGCCAACCTCGCACCGGCCACAGCGGAAGAATAGAAAGGAAGGAACGCAACGTGATCAGAAGTATGACCGGCTACGGCCGCGCGGAAAAAACCATCGACGGCCGGGAGATCACCGTCGAGATGCGGGCGGTCAACAACCGCTATCTGGATCTGAACGTCAAGCTCCCGCGCGTCTACGGCTTTGCCGAGGACGCGGTCAAGTCCCTCATCAAGGCAAACGTGAACCGCGGCAAGCTGGATCTGTTCATCACCGTCAACGTGACGGCCGACACCAGCCTGCAGATCTCGCTCAATAAGCCCGTGCTCGAAGGGTATCTCGCCGCACTCAAGTCCATCGCCGCCGATTACGGCGTGCGCGATGATATTTCCGTCACCGCCCTGTCCCGCATGCCCGACGTCTTCGTCGTGGAGAAGCAGGAGGAGGACGAGCAGAAGCTGACGGACGATATCCTGTCCGTCGTCAAAGAGGCGCTGGCGAAGTTCAACGCCATGCGCGAAAAAGAGGGCGCGGCCATGGAGGCCGACCTTCGCAGCCGCGCGAAAACAGTGTTGTCTCTTGTCGAAAAGGTTGAAGCGCGCAGCCCCGTCACACTTGCGGAGTATCGCGCCCGGCTGACTGAGAAAATGCAGGAGGTACTCGGCGCAACCAATATCGACGAGGGCCGTATTTTGCAGGAAGCCGCCGTCTATGCTGACAAAATTGCCGTAGACGAAGAAACGGTCCGTCTGCGCAGCCATCTGGCCCAGCTCGACAGCCTGCTTGCAGGCGGCGGGGCCATCGGCCGCAAGCTCGACTTTCTGCTGCAGGAGATGAACCGCGAGGCGAACACCATCCTCTCAAAGACGACCGATCTTAAGGTTTCGGACGTCGGCATCAATCTGAAGACGGACATCGAGAAGGTCCGTGAGCAGATTCAGAACATTGAGTAGGTGGCGTCCATGGCTGGGTTAATCAACATCGGCTTTGGCAATATGGTCAACACCGATAAGATCATAAGCATCATCTCGTCGGATTCCGCTCCGGCAAAGCGGCTGATACAGCGCGGCAAGGAGACGGAGACGTTAATCGATGCGACACAGGGCAGACGCACCAAGAGTGTGATCTTTACCGAAAATAATAAAATTATATTGTCGGCATTGCAGCCGGAGACACTGGCAGGAAGATTTAACGGCAATACCGCAGAGGATTATGACGATGCAAAAGAATAAAGGAATTTTGACAGTCGTATCGGGGTTTTCCGGTGCGGGAAAAGGTACGATCATGAAGGCGCTCATGCAGGCACACAGCGAGACCTACGCGCTCTCGATTTCCGCGACGACGCGCGCACCGCGAACCGGGGAGCGCGACGGTATCGAGTATTTTTTCAAGAGCCGCGAAGCGTTTGAGCAGATGATCGCGGACGATGCGCTTGTGGAATATGCAGAGTATGTGGGCAACTATTACGGCACACCGAAGGCATATGTGGAAGAGCAGCTTGCCAGGGGCAAGGACGTGATCTTGGAGATTGAGATTCAGGGTGCCTTAAAGGTACGCAGACAGTTCCCGGATGCGCTGCTTTTGTTTGTGACTCCGCCGAGCGCGGAAGTGTTGAAGAACCGGCTGATCGGCCGTGGAACAGAGACCATGGACGTCATTGAACACCGGCTGGCACGCGCGTTAGAAGAAGCCGAAGGGCTGGAGGAATACGACTATCTGGTAGTCAACGATGTGCTGGAGGAAGCGGTCAGGGAAGTGCATGAGATCATCCAGAATGAGCACTACCGCGTAGCGCGCAATGCAGACAAAATCCGTGAAATGAGAAACGAGCTGAAAGGCTTCACGCGTCAGTAACAGGGCGTCAGAAAGGAGATTTATTATGATACATCCATCTTATGTAGAGTTAATGAAGGTAGTCAACGAGGGCGTAGAGATCGGTGAGGAACCGGTGGTAAACAGCCGCTATTCCCTGGTGATTGCAGCTGCAAAGCGCGCACGCCAGATCATCGCCGGAGATGAGCCGATGGCAGATAAAGTCACCTGCCCGAAGCCGTTATCCATTGCCGTGGAAGAACTTTATGAGGGCAAGGTAAAGATTATTCCGGAGTCACAGTCCGAGGAAGAGTAATCATTTTTTCAGATAGTTTCAGATGGGAAAAGGATGATATGCTTATCATCCTTTTTGGCGTTAAAATACAATGATGGAGACAACGATGAAGTTATTATTTATATCCCTTGGCTGTGACAAGAATCTGGTAGATACGGAATTCATGCTTGGAATGATCCGGGATGCCGGCACATTTGACGGACAGCCGATCGAGATGACCGATGATGAATATCAGGCGGATATCATCATCATCAACACCTGCTGCTTTATCAACGATGCGAAGGAAGAGAGCATCAACACCATTTTGGAGATGGCGGAGCACAAGCGCGATGCAAAGTTAAAGGCGCTGATCGTGACCGGATGCCTGGCGCAGCGCTACAAGGAAGAGATCCGCAAGGAGATTCCGGAGGTGGATGCGATCCTTGGAACCAATTCCTACGAAGATATCGTGAATGCCATAACGGAGGCGCTGGGCGGCAGGTTCTACGAGAATTTTGAGACGCTGGAGGGACTGCCGAAGCTTACAGCCAAGCGGAGCGTGACGACGGGCGGACACTTTGCTTACCTAAAGATTGCGGAGGGCTGCAACAAGCGCTGCACCTACTGCATTATTCCGTATATCCGCGGCAATTACCGCAGTGTTCCGATGGAGGAGCTGGTGGCACAGGCGAAGGAGCTGGTGGCGGCAGGCGCGAAGGAACTGATTTTAGTGGCGCAGGAGACGACGCTTTACGGCGTGGATCTCTACGGGGAGAAGTCCCTCCACAAGCTGCTGGATGCGTTAAATGAGATTCCGGGACTGTTCTGGATCCGCATTATGTACTGCTATCCGGAGGAGATCTATGAGGAGCTGATTGACGCCATTGCCCGCAATGAGAAAGTCTGTCACTACCTGGATCTGCCGATCCAGCACGCCAACGATACCATGTTAAAGCGGATGGGCAGACGCACCAGCAACGCGGATCTTGTGCGCATTATCACGCATTTGAGAGAGCGGATTCCGGACATCACGCTCCGGACAACGCTTATCTGCGGATTTCCGGGAGAGACGAAGGAGATGCACGAGGAGCTGATGCAGTTTATCAATGATATGGAGTTCGACAGACTCGGAGCTTTCACTTACTCTCCGGAGGAGGGAACACCTGCGGCGGAGTTCCCGGATCAGATTGACGAGGAGACGAAGAAAGAGTGGCAGGCGGATGTCATGGAACTGCAGGAGGAGATCATCTTCGACAAGAACGAGGAGATGAAGGGCAGAGAGCTTTATGTCTTTATCGAAGGAAAAGTGAGCGATGAGAATGCCTATATCGGCCGCACCTACCGCGATGCGCCGGATGTGGACGGCTACATTTTCATCAACACGGACGAGGAACTGATGACCGGTGATATTGTACGCGCCAGAGTGACAGGAGCGTACGAGTATGATTTGATAGGAGAATTGTTATGAATTTACCAAACAAATTAACCATTATGCGTGTAATTTTGATTCCGTTTTTTGTATTCTTTCTGCTGTCGCCTTATTTCCCGGCATACGGCAACTATATTGCAGTGGCGATCTTTATCGTGGCGAGCCTGACGGATATGCTGGACGGCAAGATTGCAAGAAAGTACAATCTTGTGACAAATTTCGGCAAATTTATGGACCCGCTGGCAGATAAACTTCTGGTGTGCTCCGCCATGATCTGTCTGATCGAGCTTGACCGCCTGGCGGCATGGATTGTGATTGTGATCATTGCGAGAGAATTTATCATCAGCGGTTTCCGTCTGGTGGCATCCGACAACGGGGTTGTGATCGCAGCAAGCTACTGGGGAAAGTTCAAGACAACGTTCCAGATGCTGATGGTGATCGTTCTGATCCTTGACATCCAGATGCCGTTCTTCCAGATTCTCGGCACCGTGCTGACGTATGTGGCGCTGATTCTGACCGTGGTATCTCTGATCGATTACATTGTGAAGAACAAAGACGTCTTAAAAGACCAGAAATAGAGAAGGAAGAAAAGATGGCAGCAGAGGGACAGAACGGCAGCAAGATGCTTGATGAAATGTCGGAGTATCGGATTTTTGAATTGTTAAAAAAATATCATTATACACTCACGACAGCAGAGTCCGCGACCGGCGGGATGATTGCCTCAACGCTTATCAATGTGCCGGGGATCTCCGCATTTTTTACGGAGGGATATGTCACCTATTCAAACGAAGCGAAGGTGAAGATGATCCATGTGAAGCCGGAGACGATTGAGCGCTACGGCGTTGTGAGTGCCGAGACGGCTGCGGATATGGCGGTATCTGCGGCGCGGACGGCAGATACGGATGCGGCGCTGTCCGTGACCGGCGTGGCAGGACCGGACGGCGGGACCAGGGAATGTCCGGTCGGGCTTGTCTACATCGGCTGCTGCCTGCACGGACGGGTTGTCACGGAACGGCATCTGTTTGCGGGAGACCGGATGCAGGTGCGGAAGAGTGCCACAGATGCGGCGCTTCATTTACTTGCCCGCACGATCACAGAGGAGGGAACCATATGCGAATCATAGCAGGAACGGCGAGAAGCCTGCCGCTTAAGGCACCGGAGGGAATGGATACGAGACCGACCACGGACCGGATCAAGGAGACGCTGTTTAATATCATACAGGATGAAGTACCCGGGGCATATTTCCTGGATCTGTTTGCGGGAAGCGGTCAGATGGGATTGGAGGCAGTCAGCAGAGGCGCGCGCTATGCGGTGTTTGTCGACAATGGCAAAAAGCCGGCAGCCTGCATCGAGGAGAATATCCGGTTTACAAAGTTTGAACATCAGACAAAGCTGTATCCGACGGAAGTGTTGAGCGCGCTGCGAGCCATGGAGGGCAAATATCAGTTTGACCTGATTTTCATGGACCCGCCTTACCGCAAGGGAATGGAGCAGGAGGTTTTACGGTATCTTGCAGGATCTTCCCTTTTAAAAGAGGACACGGTTCTGATCGTAGAGGCTGCGTTAGATACGGATTTCAGCTATCTGGATGAGTATGGAATGACACTTTCACGCCTCAAGATGTATAAGACAAATGAGCACGCATTTATCCGCAGAAAATAGCCGGAGCATGCGAAAAGGAGAAGAAACCTATGAAGAGGGCAATATATCCCGGAAGTTTTGATCCGCTTACACTGGGACATCTGGATATGATTGAGAGATCCGCAAAAATCGTGGATGAACTGGTGATCGGTGTACTGAATAACAGCGCAAAAAATTCGTTGTTTTCTCTTGACGAACGTGTTAGTATGATAAAAGAGATGACGGAATCCATGCCGAATGTCACGGTTGCATCTTTTGACGGTCTTTTGGTAGACTATATGAAGGAGATCAACGCGACGATCATAGTGCGTGGGCTTCGGGCTGTGACGGATTTTGAATATGAGCTTCAGATTGCACAGACGAATCATGTGGAGAATCCGGAAGTGGAGACGATTTTTCTCACGACGAGCCTGCAGTATTCCTATCTGAGTTCCACCATTGTGAAGGAGTTCGCATCCTACGGAGGCGACATCTCCAAGTTCGTTCCGGCGAGATTCATAGACAGGATCTATGAGAAATATCACATCTCAAAATAAGGAGAGGCTTATGGCAAGTAGAATTGAACAGATTATAGAAGAAATCGAGGAATATATCGATGGCTGCAAGCCGCAGACATTTTCCTCTTCTAAAATTATCGTAAACCGCGAAGAGATGGAGGAGCTGCTCAACGAACTCCGCATCAAGACACCGGAGGAGATCAAACGCTATCAGAAGATCATAAGCAATAAGGAAGCAATTCTGGCAGATGCCCAGGCAAAGGCAGATGCGATCATTGCGCAGGCGCAGGTCAAGACGGACGAGCTGGTCAGCGAGCATCAGATCATGCAGCAGGCATATGCGCAGGCGAATGAAGTGGTCATGATTGCAACCAAGCAGGCACAGGAGATTCTCGATAATGCAACGAATGACGCCAACAATATCCGTATGGGTGCCATGCAGTATACGGATGACATTCTGAGGAATCTGGAGAACACGATCTCACATTCCATGGATGCGGCGAAGGCGCGCCATGATGCTTATGTAAGTTCCCTGCAGGGATTCCTGGATGTAGTGACGGCGAACCGTGCCGAGCTCAATCCGACTGCCGAGGAGCCGGAGACCAAGACGACGGATGCGCAGGCATCCCAGGCAGACGGTCCGAAGGTGGAGATCTCTTCGGATATGCTGGGCTGACCGGACGCACTGTCTCACAGATGAAAGATCTGTGAGACGAGACAGGCAAGCAGTCCGCAGCAGGCAGCAAGAAGCAGTTTTGCGATGCAGTAGCGTTTTATGGAGAGTGGTGTGTCGCGGATCATGGAACTTGTCTGGGCGATGCCGGACAGTCCGCCGAAGGCGGTATAGACCACGGCCAGCACATACTGGGTGGACTTAGGAAGACCGGAGTCCGGAAGCATGGCAATCCCGTTTGTGATTTCGACCATTCCTGTAAGGATCAGTGTGAGGATATGGGGAATGGGAAGCTTCTGCAGAAGAGAGGCGATCATGGAAAACAGCATAATATACCCACCAAGTCTGGTCAGTGTTTCAAAACCATCCATGATGCCGGTATCTATGATTTTAAAATTCATTTGAGATCCAGATGCCGGCTGTTTTTGCGCGTGGAACGCGGTGCGGCCTTTTGTGCGGCGTGCGTCTGCAGAGAGCAGGATACTGCCCAGCAGAAGCGCCGGAAAATACAGGATCAGCAGGGTAACTGCCGACAGATGGGACAGCCCAAGCTGGGTGTAGAGGATGAAGCTTGTGACAAAGACCGGACTGATGTTGTTGGTAATGATAAATAAAACATCGGCTTCCCGGCGTGTGATTTTTCCGCTTGCAAGCAGGGCGGCGCAGTTTTTGCTCCCGATCGGAAAGCCGAACAGAAAGCCGCTTAACAGAACAAAAGCCCCGTTGTCGCTGACCGGAATGAGCCGGGATACAAGCGGTGCGGTGATTTTGTTCAGATATTGCAGGTAATTTGAGTCCATCAGGATATTGGACAGAATGACAAAGGGGAGCAGCGTTGGAAGAACGCGCGTGTACCATAGAACGAGTCCCACGGATGCGGCGTTTACGGCATCTTTCGGGGCGGTTAAGATATAGGCAATAAATAATAGCAGACAAAGGAATATCAATTTCTTTTTCATACTAGAATGTATGAAGAACAGGAGGATTCTATGAGCAGTTTAAAAGAAATACAGGCATTACAGTTACAGTCGGAGAAAGTGTTTGATTATTTTGAGGAGATCTGTGCGATTCCGCACGGTTCGAGGAACACAAAGGCCATCAGTGATTATCTGGTTGCTTTTGCAAAAAAGCATGATCTGACCTGGTATCAGGATGAGTCCAACAACGTGGTGATCGTGCAGGAGGCGACAGCCGGCTATGAGCAGGCAGATACCATCATTCTGCAGGGACATATGGATATGGTATGTGAAAAGGAAAGCGGCTGTGCGATCGATTTTGAGAAGGACGGTCTGGATCTCTACGTGGACGGAGATTTCTTAAAGGCGAGAGGAACCACGCTGGGCGGCGATGACGGCATTGCTGTTGCCTATGCGCTTGCCATTATGGATTCGCCGGAGATTGCGCATCCGCGCCTTGAGGTTGTGATCACGGTGGACGAGGAGATCGGAATGCTCGGTGCCGAGGCGATTGATCTGTCCATGTTAAAGGGACACAAGCTTTTAAATATTGATTCCGATGTGGAGGGTCATTTCCTGACCAGCTGTGCAGGCGGCATGACGGTGGAGACTACGATTCCGGTTGACCGTATGTCCCAGAACGGACTTGCGGTGACGCTGACGGTGACAGGACTTTGCGGCGGACATTCCGGAAGTGAGATTGACAAAGAGCATGCGAATGCCAATATGGTCATGGGACGTGTGTTAAAATACGTCTCTGACCGGATGGAACTGGGCGTTGTGACCTTAGAGGGCGGTTTAAAGGACAATGCCATTCCGCGTGAATGTACGGCAGGTCTGCTGATTCCGGAGGAGAAAAAAGAGGAGCTTACCACCTATATTAAGGAACTTACGGCGGAGCTTAAAAAGGAGTATGCGGTATCGGATGCGGGAATAACGATTGACTGTGCTTTCGGAGAGAAGGGGGAGGCATCGATTCTTTCCTATACGGCGATGGCGAGAGTGATTTTTTACCTGCGCCATGTGCCGAACGGCGTACAGCATATGAGCACGGTGATGCCGGGGCTGGTGGAGACCTCATTAAATCTTGGCATCTTAAAATTGGAGGATCAGGCGCTTCTTGCGACATCCTCCGTGCGAAGCAGTGTGTCTTCCCGCAAGGAAGATCTGCGTGACCGTCTGGAGCATATCGCAGAGTTCTTAGGCGGAGAGATTGCCGTAAGCGGTGATTATCCTGCATGGGAGTATCAGGCGAAGTCCGAGATCCGCGATACCATCAGTGCCGTATATGAGGAGCTGTTCCAGGAGGAGCCAGTATTTGAGGCAATTCATGCCGGACTGGAGTGTGGTATCCTTTCCGGAAAGATCAAGGAGCTTGACTGTGTATCGTTCGGACCGAACAATTACGATATTCATACGCCGAAAGAGCGTCTGTCCATCTCCTCGACCGAGAAAGTATGGAAGCTTCTGGTGGCATTTTTAAAAAAATGTAAATAAAAAAGGAATGATATGAATTTCAGACATGTCCGTATGCTGCTGTTACTGTTTACCATGATCCTATGGAACGTTCTTTTAAACGCAT
>ERZ780177.3097-NODE-3097-length-12912-cov-3.228903_pt1 | contig 12912 bp, 10 predicted proteins | sample MGYA00510973_ERZ780177 | MGnify/ENA primary metagenome ERZ780177 (study PRJEB29588, sample SAMEA2144396) | human gut metagenome | biome: human gut; feature: human-associated habitat; material: faeces | place: Denmark | collected 2008/2010 ...
GCGCACGGACAGCCTGTACCTGTTCAACTGGCAGCTTTTCGGCCAGCCCATACGGGTGTCCCAGGCTCTCAGCGCCGTAATGGTGCTGGTGAGCATATTTATGCTGATTTGGAATCTCAAGGTGCGGCCCCACAGACCCGAGGAGCTGTATGTGAACCAGGTGGCTGCCCGGGAAAAGGCAGAGCAGGAGGAAAAGGAGGGCTGACATGAGCGCTGGGATACTGGACGGTAAGGCTCTGGCCGGGCGGATAAAGGAGGAGCTGCGCTGTAAGTGCGGGCGCCTTGCCCGGGCGCCGCAGCTGGCGGTGGTGCTGGTGGGGGACGACCCTGCCTCGGCCATCTATGTGCGCAACAAGGAGCGGGACTGCCGGGAGTGCGGCATTGACTGCCGGGACCATCGGCTTGCGGCGGACACCACCCAGGAGGCGCTGCTGGCCCTGATACGGGCACTGAACCGGGACGATAGCGTGGACGGTATCCTGGTGCAGCTGCCCCTGCCGGGACATTTGGACGGGGCACAGGTGCTGCGCGCCATTGACCCGGATAAGGATGTGGACGCATTTCACCCGGAAAATGTGGGGCGGCTCCTGCTGGGCCAGCCCCGGTATCTGCCCTGTACTCCGGCGGGCATCCTGGCCCTTTTGCGGGAATATGCCATTGACCCGGCGGGCAAGCACTGCGTGGTGGTGGGCCGCAGCAACATTGTGGGCAAGCCCCTGGCTCTGCTCCTTTTGCAGGCGGACGCCACGGTGACGGTGTGCCACAGCAAAACGCCGGACTTAGCTGACCAGTGCCGGCGGGCGGATATTCTTGTCAGCGCCGCAGGGCAGGTCGGGCTCATTACCGCCGACATGGTCAGGCCCCACGCGGTGGTCATAGATGTGGCTATGAACCGGGGAGCGGACAGAAAGCTCTGCGGGGATGTGGACTTCGGCGCGGTAGCACAGCGGGCGGACTATATCACCCCGGTGCCCGGGGGCGTGGGCCCCATGACCCGGGCGATGCTTATGGAGAATACCTATCAGGCGGCCCTGGGCCGCGCAACCCGATGAGAGGAGGGGGAGCTATGCGCTCAGACATTGAAATCGCCCAGAGCACTACCCTTTTGCCCATTGACCGGGTGGCCCGGAAGCTGGGACTGGGGGAGGAGGAGCTGGAGCGGAACGGCCAATACATGGCCAAGCTCCGGCTGCCCCGGGAGAAGCGGAAGCAGCGGGGCAAGCTGATCCTGGTCACCGCCATCACCCCCACCCCTGCGGGCGAGGGCAAGACCACCACCTCCGTAGGGCTGGCGGACGGCCTGCGGAAGCTGGGCAAGAAGTCCGTGGTCGCCCTGCGTGAGCCCTCCCTGGGCCCTGTGTTCGGCGTCAAGGGCGGTGCGGCCGGCGGCGGCTGGGCCCAGGTGGTGCCCATGGAGGACATCAACCTCCACTTCACCGGCGACTTCCACGCCATCGGCGCGGCGAACAACCTGATGGCCGCCATGCTGGACAACCATATCCAGCAGGGCAATGCCCTGGGCATCGATGTCAAGCAGATCACCTGGAAGCGCGCGGTGGACATGAACGACCGCCAGCTGCGCCACATCGTGGACGGCCTGGGAGGCAAGGCCCAGGGCGTGCCCCGTGAGGACGGCTTTGAGATCACCGTGGCCAGCGAGATCATGGCCGTGCTGTGCCTGTCCACCAGCATCACCGACCTGAAGGAGAAGCTGGGCCGGATGATCGTGGCCTACACCTATGACGGCAAGCCCGTCACCGCCCATGACCTGAAGGCCGAGGGCGCCATGGCCGCCCTGCTGAAGGACGCTCTGAAGCCCAACCTGGTCCAGACCCTGGAGCACACCCCCGCCTTCATCCACGGCGGCCCCTTCGCCAACATCGCTCACGGCTGCAACTCCATCATCGCTACCCGCATGGCCCTGAAGCTGGGGGACTACGCAGTCACGGAGGCCGGCTTCGCCGCCGACCTGGGCGCTGAGAAGTTCTACGACATCAAGTGCCGTCACGCGGGTCTGCGTCCTGCCGCCGTCGTTCTTGTCACCAGCCTCAAGGCTCTGAAGTGGCACGGCGGTGTGGCTCTGCCCGAAATCGGCAAACCCAATATGGAAGCTCTCAAGGCCGGTCTGTGCAACCTTGACGCACACATCGCCAACCTCAAGGCCTTTGGCCCCGAAATTGTTGTTAGCATGAACCACTTCTACAACGACCCGGAAGACGAAATCGCCGTCTTGCGCGCCCGCTGCGAAGAACTCGGCGTTCGCTTTGCTATCAGCGACGGCTTTGCCAAGGGCGGCGAAGGCGCCGAAAGCGTGGCCAAGGAAGTTCTTGAAGCCGCAGCTGCTTCCAAGGGAGAACTGCACTTCACCGTGGAAGATGAAGATCCGATCGCCGTCAAGGTTGAAAAAATCGCCAAGCGTGTCTACGGTGCCGGCTCGGTTTCGTTCTCCGAAGCCGCCAAGAAGGACCTCAAGACACTCAACGACATGGGCTTTGGCAATCTTCCAGTGTGCATCGCCAAGACTCCCTTCTCGCTGACAGCCGACCCGAAGGCGCTCGGTGCCCCCAAGGGCTTCGATTTGCCGGTTCAGCGCGTGATTCTCAACGCCGGCGCCGGTTTTGCCGTCGTCACAACTGGAGCCATCATGCGTATGCCGGGTCTTCCCAAGGCCCCTGCTGCCATGCACATTGACGTCAAGGACGGCAAGATCACCGGTCTGGCTTAATCGGACAAACGCACCGACATAAACCGAGACACTTCTCTCGGTTCATCAACGGCAGATTCCTTTCCGAGGAGCCTGCCGTTTTCGTTTTGTCACAATAGCGACATCATCACGTCAAGAAGCACAGCTACTGTCTGCGCCGATGCATACAGTAGAAAAAGTTGAACAAAAACAAAGAAAAAGATGTCACAAAATGCTCTCTCCGTCTGCTATGAAGACGCAAACCACACCGCTACACTTATCGGCCGTGTTTCTCTTCGAAACGGCTCGATCGCCTTTGAATCCAATCACTCGGTGTTCAACAAATCTTCTGGTTGGAACCCCGCCTGCGAGATAAATGACGAGAAGCAATTGACGAGCCTTATCGTCGATTCGCTTCCGGATCTCTGGGGGCGAAAAGTAGCTTCCGAACTTCTCAAAGCTCGCGCGCGCAAAGATGAAGTCCGTCCTGCTCCTGCCGATGATGCCTTACTTCTCGGCCTCGTCTGCGACAGTGACCGCATGGGAGCTCTGCGATTTACCGATGAGAAAATGCCCGGGCATTATCTCGGCGTAAGACGTTTTACACCTCCGACCACGGTTGATTTGCCCGAACTCTGTCAAACAGCTCGTCGCATCGAAACCGGCGACATGCTCTCATCCGCTTGTCTCGAGCAATTCGCAGAAAACGCGACGGCTCTCGGAGGATCTCGCCCTAAAACAAGTTTCATCAACGAGCAGAGTCAACTCTGCATCGCCAAATTTCCGAGCATCAACGATGACAGAGACAAAGGTGCCTGGGAGTACGTAACCGCACGTCTGGCCCAACAAGCCGGCATCCGCCTGCCGGAGTTTCGGCTAATTGACATCGACGATCCTTTCGGTCGCGTCTTTGCCTCCAAGCGCTTTGACAGAACCGAAGCGGGGGCTCGTCTGCACTTTCTGTCCGTCAGAGCCTTGCTCGGTGCAACAGACAACCGTGAACCCCGCAGCTACAGAAACCTGACAGCACTGATCGAAGCCATCTGCCACGATCCGGAAAAACAAAAAGAAGAGTTGTGGCGGCGCACCATTTTCAAATGCCTCATCCACGACGGAGACGATCATCTGCGCAATCTGGGTTTTCTTTTCACGGCGGCAGGCTGGGAACTGGCACCCGCATTTGATCTCAATCCGTCGCTTTCCAAAACCCACCTGACACTCACCTATGGCGACGAATACCGAGACATTACCCCTGAAGCGCTTTTGGAATATTCTTCCGACTGGGGCATTCCTTCGGATATCGCCAAGAAAATCGCTTATGAAACAGTTCAGAGCATTGCCCGCTGGAAAGACGAAGCTCAATCCGCAGGTATTTCAGAGGCGCAGATCAAAATGATGCAACCCGCCTTTACAGAGCGCTTTGATTGCATTTAAACAATCAACTACTTCATATTTCGCTAAAAATTCGCCATATCTTCATCTGAGCGATAGACATCATAAAAAGAAAACGTCATACGGCATCATCTAAACAAAAACGAAAAATGGCGAACAGGCCAATCCACTTTCAAAATTGATCGCACCAGGCCAAAAATGCATCTTTTGAATCTGAGCTCCGTACTTTTCCCTAGTCAAATTGGGGAGTTCTGCCTATGTGGAAATAAATCTTTTCAGGTTTTTCGACCTACTCCACCGCTCTCTTCGACTATGTCTGTTAGGCTGTATGCCCGTTTGTCATACAGTTCGCTGTAAAAGAAAGGATCGTTTCAATGCCGCAAATCCTCTTTATTCACTCAAGCGCGTTCGCCTCTGAGGTCCGCAAGGAGAACCAGGGGTCATATACGCGAAAGATGGCTCGCATCCTGCGCGAGACCATTCGAGGGCGCGGCGTCAAAATCGTTGAACGTGACGTAGCCGCCAAGCCGCCCGGAATGATTGATCAATCATTCTTGCAAGCAGCCAGAACTTCCGCCTCTAACCGCACCCCCGAGCAAATTGAACGTCTGAGGGAAAGTGACGAATTGGTGGGCGAAGTTCTCGCTTCCGACGTACTCGTGATTTCCTGCCCTGTCTACAACTTCGGCATCCCGGCCCCTTTGAAAGCTTGGATCGACAATATCGTCCGCGAAGGCAAAACGTACACCTTCGGAGAAGGCCGCAATGCCAAACGAGTCTACGGTTTGTTGCACAACAAACTTGTGGTGTTGCTCCAAAGCTCTGGAAGCTCCGGCTTTCATACCGGTGGTTCCCGCGAGTCACTCAATCACGCCGATAAGGCTGTAATTGCAGTTTTCACGGAGCTCGGCGTACATAAGTTTGAAAAAGCCTCAATGGAAGGCGTGTGTGAAGAAACAGACGAAACACTTGAGCGCAACTGGATTCAGTGTGAACGCCGTCTGGCCGAAATCGCTGATCGCATCATAGTTCGCTGGCGCGATCAGCATCGCGCTTGAAAAAAGACGCAGGCTCTTCCGAGACTGCGCCTATCGACTCATAGCCGACGGCCCTGTTCGAGCGCGTCGGCTTTTTGTTGTCTTTACTCCTCGTCATCCTTGCTTGCCGGTTTGGCAGGCTTGGAACGGCTGGCTTCGAGCTTGTCCAGATAAGCCGCATCAATGTCGCCCGTAACGTATTCGCCGTCAAAACACGAGCAATCGAAGCGGGAAATATTCGGATTAAGATCGGTGAGCGCTCCCTTAAGTCCTTCGACCGTCTGGAAGATCACGGCGTCGGCTCCGATCTGACGCGCCACTTCTTCGGCAGTAGCCCCGTGACCGCAGATCAGTTCAGAGCGAGTCGGCATATCGATGCCATAGACATTGGGATACATCACGCGGGGCGCGGAAGAAGCCACGTAGACCTTCTTAGCTCCGGATTCACGAGCCATCCTCACAATTTCGCGCATGGTTGTACCACGCACAATCGAGTCATCGACAAGCAAGATGTTCTTGCCGGCAAATTCCACCGGCATGGCATTGAGCTTCTGACGAACGCTCTTTTTGCGCATTTCCTGACCAGGCATGATGAAGGTGCGGCCAACATAGCGATTCTTGATGAATCCTTCGCGGTATGTAAGCTTTAGCTTTTCGGCGAGCTGCTGCGCGCAAGGACGACTCGAATCGGGAATCGGCATCACCACGTCAATATCGCGCAGATTCAGGTGTTCTGCTACCTCGTTGGCAAGGTATTCGCCCAACCGCAGACGAGCACCATAAACACTGATGCCGTCGATATAGCTGTCGGGACGTGCAAAGTAAACATACTCAAAGGCGCAGGGATTGAGCTGCGGCTTTTCTGCGCACTGGCAGCTGAAGAATTCACGATCCTTGGAAATAAAAATTGCTTCGCCCGGAGCAAGGTCACGAACAAAGTCGTACTCGAGACCAACCATAGTGACCGATTCTGAGCTCACCAGATAGTCAGTCGTTCCATCAGCCTGCTTTTGAGTACCAAAGCAAAGCGGACGGATGCCATTGGGGTCACGGAAAGCCAACAGTCCCTTACCGGCAATCAGAGCCACGACCGCATAAGCACCCTTAACACGCTTGTGTACGCCCTTGACGGCTTCGAAAGCCACTTCGGCAGTGAAATATCCCGACGGAGGAACAATCTTCATAAGTTCGTCGGCAAGCACGTTAAGAAGCACTTCCGAATCACTCGAAGTGTTAATGTGACGACGATCCTGATTGTAGAGTTCGGCGGCAACTTCCTGCGCGTTGGTGAGGTTCCCGTTATGCGCAAACAAAATGCCGTAGGGAGCATTCACATAAAACGGCTGACTTTCTTCATTGGAGCTAGCACACCCCTGCGTGGGATAGCGCACGTGGCCGATGCCCGAACACCCCGTCAAGTCACGCATATTGCGCGTCCGGAACACATCACGCACAAGCCCCATGGCTTTGTGCACGTGAAAAGTCAGCCCGTCAAGAGTTCCGATACCGGCAGCGTCCTGGCCGCGGTGCTGCAACAGTAGCAGTGCATCGTAAATACGCTGATTGACTGGTTTCTGGCTGATCATGCCGACAATGCCGCACATTTCCCTTTATTCCTCAAGGCAACATTAAAAAAGAGCGCGAATTGTACCCGACAGGTCTCTGATTCGCTTCAAAATTTCAAAAATTTAACGCCGGCCCTACAAACAGTTGGCCGGCGTTATCTTCAAAAACTTTTCTTTGCACGCATCTCCGCTATCGTAGCCGGCAAATACGGCAACGAAAAGTCGATCACTCGCTCTGCGGGGACAATTAAGACTGAGTTGCGCCAGTAACCCGTCTTCACAGCACTTGTCAAACCCATAACGAAAACGACGGCACAGACAATCACAATGCCTCGCATCAAACCAAACACCGCCCCGATCGCACGATCTTCGAAACTGATTGACGCTGCCGCAAGAAGCTTGGAAAAAATTTTGCCGGCGATACCAATCGTAAAGAGAGTCACCACAACTACTCCCACCGCTGCAAAAGCAGTACGAATCAGAATCGACACGGACGGCAGCGGAATCAGTTCAGCCAGCTCCGGTGCAAAACGCAACGACAGAAATATGCCGAGCACCCAACCAACGATAGCGAGAATCTCCCGCACAACACCACGGGATACGCCCAAAATCGTCGAGAAAAACAAAACGGCCAAAATGACCCAATCGACCTCATTCATTCTCGTGCTCTAGCCTATTTGTTTTCCGTATGAATGCCACCGTTGCTGATTGCATTGAGAGCCAAAATGTCAAGAGCGCGTTTCGCATCGTCCTGCGAAGCAAAGCGTCCGACACGTACACGCCACAAGTCGCTGCCGCGACGACGAACAATTTCCGTATAAGAAGGCAAGCCTAATTTTCGCAGATCCGCAGCCACCTTTTCTGCCGACTGTTTCTGACTTGTAGCCACAACCTGAATAAAGTACCGTCCGTTTGAAACCGCTTGCAACGGTCCTTGAGTTGTCTTAGTGGCTACAACCTCCTTTTTCTGTTCTTCTTTATTTTTTTGCGATTTTTCTACTGATTTGGCCTGCCCTTCAGATTTGGCAACCGCCTTGGCCTCCACCGACTTCTGTTCCGGCGTTGTTATCTGCTTGGCACCCGCCGTAACCGGATTATCGCTTTTCAAACTTTGGGCTGCCGCAGGCTCTGCCGTTGCGAGATCCGTCGGGATTGCCGGCACCTGTTTTTCCTTCCGGTTGATCGGTACGACCTTTGCTGCAGTGTTGTCCTGCAAGGAAGGAATTTCCAACTTGGCCCCGCGCTGCGAGTACATATCGTTCGGCTCAAACAAAGCCGGCGCAACGACCGCAACAGCCGCCACAATCGCAAGCAACCCGATCAGTCGACGTTTGTTCTTGAGTCGGGCAATTTGTTTGCGGTGCTCCTCGTCTTCGGCTCCGAGATCCATATCTTCCATAGGCGAACTGGTGTGTACAGCACCTTTACGAGGAGGATTGGGGCCAAAAAGTTTTTGAAACTTGTCGATCATGCGAACCGAAACGCTCGAAACGTCGTTCAATAAAAAACACCAACTGGACGATGTATCAAAAAAAGGACCCGCAGACCGGTTACTCCGGTACGGGCCCTCTTTTGTTGCTGCCGCTACAGATTACTTAACCTGACCTGCGGCAAGCTGTTCTTCGCGAAGATCATGCTTGAGGGATTCAATAATCCCTGTGACCGTCACAAAAGAGCCGAACCCGATAATTTTAACAGTCTCGGGCCCCGCAGTGAGACTTTCTTTCAAAGCTTTGCGAATGGCATCGTCTACAGAGCTACAGGTAACCACCTTGCCCATATCGACACCGCCTTCCTGCATTGCATCCATCAGCTCAAGAGCTTCGGCACCACGTGGCTTTGGCAATCCCGTTACAAACCAACGGTCAATATGTCGGTTCATGATCTTGGCAACCGAAGCCATGTCCTTGTCGGCAAACATACCGAAAACGGCCCACACCTTGTCCTGTGGCGATGTGGTGCGCGCTAGATTCTCCGCGAGCACTTCCGCAGCCTGAGGATTGTGTCCGACGTCAATCGTGACACTGGCACCGTATTGATCACACTCCTTGACCTTCTCGAAACGGGCGGCAATGACGACGTTTTCCAAACCCTCGACTACGGCCGAGCGCGTCACCGGCAGAAAATCCTGCATCACGGCCAGAGCAGCCAAAGCACCCGCTGCATTCTGCAACTGAGCGACGCCCGAAATCGCCGGTTTAGGTAGATTGCGCCATTCGGTCGTGTGAATCGTTGCCATGGACCTCAGGTCCATTTCAAAATCCCACATACCGTGGTGGCGATAAGTCAAAAAGTCCTTACCCCACACATAAATCGGCGCGAGCAGTTCATGCGCATATTCAATCACCGACTCTGGCGGTTGCGGATCAGTACAAATCGCCGGCTTGCCATGGCGGAAAATATGCGCCTTTTCCCAGCCGATTTTTTCGCGTGTATCACCAAGATACGCCGAGTGATCAATACCGATGCTGCACAAGATGGCACAATCCGTATCAATCGCGTTCATCGCATCGAGACGACCGCCCAACCCAATTTCCAGAATCACAGCGTCAAGATGTGCCTTTTGGAAGATGCGCAGAATCGCCAGTCCCGTAAATTCAAAATACGTCAGCGGTTTATCGCCGCGGGCCTTCTCGACTTCCTTAAACGCCTCGATGAGCGTGTCATCGTCGACTTCGTCTCCTGCAATCACGCAACGTTCGTTAAAACGCAGCAAATGCGGAGACGTATGCATACCCACGCGATATCCCGAGTAACGCAGGACAGATTCCAACAAAGCACAGGTGCTACCTTTTCCGTTGGTGCCTGCCACGGTAAACACCGTGCAAGTAAACTCGATTCCCATGCGAGCAATCATGTCTTTCATGCGCTCGAGACCGAGATCCATGGGTTTTTCATGGATTTTGCCGATGTAGTCAAGCCAGTCATTGAGACCGGCTTGCTGCCCGGGAGCAGTAAGAGTTGTTGTATTGGCCATTGAGTTGTACTCCATGCCTTTTTTCTTGACGGCGCTAATCACACCCGCCGCCCGTGGGTGTCTGCTTCGAATTCGTTTCTAGCGTCTGGCGCACACGTCCAAACGTTCTATCTCATTATGCCGCGGCTTGACGGCAGCGATGCGCTGCAGATATCGATCGTTGTCCGCGCGACCGTCTTCATACGCCAATATATGCCAATCGGACGGAATCAGACGCAGCAACTCTCTGTCTTCCAGGAAATGCTGAGGATTCTTCGGCCCGAAATTAAGCATTGTCTGATGGCGCGTGAATGTCTCGTACAAGAAAAAACCGCCGGGTTTGACACAGGAGCATAACGCTTCAAATCGCTCACGCCAGAGGTAGTTGATGCCGATGACTGCGTCAAACGAATCGGGGGCGAAAAACCAATCCTCTTTTTCCAAATCCCGTTGGATATATCGCACCCCTGCCAACGGTTCAGGTACAGGATTGATGTCAACCGCCGTCACATCACAACCGAGTCCGGCCAAAAAACGCGTGTTACGACCGTTACCACTAGCTATCTCAAGAACGCGGGTACCACTCTTAAGATATGGCGAAAAACGAATGAGCCATGCGCTTGGCAAGTCAGCTTTGGTGCTCACGTCGGCAGCCATCGTTAAAGTCCTTTCGCAAAACGTCAGAAAATAGCATTGACAAGCCAGCTGCCGAACATAAGAAACGGCCGCACAAAATAACTCACAAGCCCGGTCACAATCAAAATCAACAGGATGCCCATACCCCAAGGTTCTGTCCTCTGATAGGCAACTGCTGTTTTAAGAGGCAGCAATCCCGAGACAATGCGGCCGCCATCCAGCGGAAGAATCGGTAACAAGTTAAACGCCATGAGCATCAAGTTCACAGAGATGCCGGCGTAGCAGAAATCGAACAAAAGCTGTGCGGCGGCTTGCGATGGCATCATGCCGATAAAAAGCTTCAGAGCAAGCGCCCAAAGTAAAGCTTGAACCAGATTGCAGCCAGGACCGGCGAGGGCAACCCAAATCATGTCCGTCTTGGGATTGCGCAGCAAGCGGAAATTAACGGGAACGGGTTTAGCCCATCCGAACAGCAAACTTGATCCACCGCTAATCAGGCTGCCGAGCAATAAAACACCGGGCACCAAAAGCGTCCCGACCGGATCAATGTGCCGAATCGGATTCATCGTGACGCGGCCAAGTACCCAGGCCGTTCGGTCGCCGCACAGCTTGGCGACATAGCCGTGAGCCGCTTCATGCAGGGTAATAGCCAAAATTGCCGGGATGGCCCAGAGAGCGATGGTGGAAAAAGTATCTAACATAATGTCCCTGATGCTACCACGCGAAATAAGAAATTCGATACTAACTTGCGCTGTGCCGTGAATAAATGTCAATGACAGAGCATTGTCATTGGAACCTAAATCTTGTTACTCCTAACAAGTTGATTTATATGGATTTTTCTTCCTACGTTGAGACTTTTCCAGCAGTGTTTCTCTCTCTAAATCAAAAATAGTTGTTTACAACAAACAAAGATCCCTGCCATCTCTGACAGGGACCTCTGATTTTCTAGTTGTTTGTCAGAAACACTCGCTAGAGGCAAAGTGCTTCATCAACTCACAATTAGACGAGTGCGCAGGCAGCAAAGCCAAGTGCCACGGAGAACACGATGGCGAGCACGCCAGGCAGGAAGAAGGCGTGGTTGAACACCCACTTGCCGATACGGGTCGTACCCGTGTCGTCCATCTGCACGGCACCCAGAAGCGTCGGGTAGGTCGGCAAAACGAACAGCGCAGACACGGCGGCGAAGGAAGCAACCAGCATGTAGGAGTCGCCCGGGTTGCTGGCGGAAATACCGAGAGCAGCAACGACAGCAGGCGTAATGGCCTTAGCGGTAGCAGCCTGAGAGTACAGGAGCATAGCAGCAAAGAAGTACACCACAGCGAGCAGAGCCGGATACTGGGCAACGGTCGCAGCAGAGAATTCCTTGATTTCTGCAGAGTGACCGGACACGAACGTGTCGCCAAGCCAAGCAACGCCGAGCACGCAAACGATAGCCACCATACCGGACTTGAACACGGACGTGGAAGCAACGTTACCAACGTCAATCTTGCAAGCCACAGTGATACCGCAACCAACCAGAAGCATCAAGCTCATGATAGCAGCGTCACGGCCGACAACCACGTTCTTGATGATGCCAACAGCCGGCGAAATAGCGGAAGCATAGAGAACCACGCAGAGAACGCCGATCAGGAAGATACCGACGGAGAGCTTGGCACCGGGCTTGAGGTTGTAGGTGCGAACACCTTCAGGAGCCTTCACGAGACCCTTAGCCAGACGATCCTTGTAGACAGGGTCGCTGTCGAGGTCGAGGTTCTGAATCATGGTCATCACAAAAGCGGTGAGCATGCAGCCGATGAAGGTCGTCACAATCCAGATACCCAGCAAGGCGGGATAAGACCAGCCGAACGGTTCCAGAACACCGGTCATGTAAATCACAGCAGCCGACACCGGAGAAGCCGTAATGGCGATCTGGGAAGAAACCACAGCGATAGACAGCGGGCAAACAGGACGAATCTTCTGTTCCTTAGCGACTTCAACGATAACCGGGATCATCGAGAAGGCGGTGTGGCCGGTACCGGCGAAAATCGTCAGCACATAGGTCACAATAGGAGCCAGATAGTTGATGTACTTGGGATTGGATCGAAGGATACGTTCAGCAATCTGGACGAGGTAATCAAGACCACCGGCGAGCTGCATTGCGGAAATAGCAGCGATCACGGAGGTGATGATCAATGGACGGGACCATATCTTCGTAGAGGAATCCGGGGTCATGCATCCGTGGGAATATGAATTTGAGTCGGATGAACAGCTGGAGGATATGATCCAGCAGGTGGTCAGCCGGGTAAACCGGACGGTGAATGTGTCGAATCCAATCGCGGACGCCAGATTGGCAGACGGTTCCCGTGTCCATGTGGTGCTGCCTCCGGTATCCCTGGACGGTCCGGTCATGACCATTCGTAAATTTCCGCGGATCATCACTATGGAAATGCTGGTGGAATCTGGTTCCATTACCCAGGAAGCGGCAGATTTTTTAAAGAAGCTGGTCCGGGCAGGCTATAACCTGTTTATCAGCGGCGGGACAAACTCTGGAAAAACCACATTTTTAAATGCCTTGTCAGCCTATATCCCGGCAGATGAGCGGGTGATCACCATCGAGGATTCCGCGGAATTACAGATCCAGCAGGCGAAAAATCTGGGGCGTCT
>ERZ780177.3099-NODE-3099-length-12907-cov-6.070884_pt1 | contig 12907 bp, 20 predicted proteins | sample MGYA00510973_ERZ780177 | MGnify/ENA primary metagenome ERZ780177 (study PRJEB29588, sample SAMEA2144396) | human gut metagenome | biome: human gut; feature: human-associated habitat; material: faeces | place: Denmark | collected 2008/2010 ...
GTTTAACTTGAATAGTAAAATATATAAAAGAATAAGATTAGAAACAGAATATATTTTAAAGGAGAATTTAACATTAAGAGAAATAGCAAAAAAAATAAATGTAAGTAAAAGTACAGTACATAAAGATTTACATGAAAGACTTTTTGATATTGATAAAAATTTATTTAAAAAAGTAGATAAGGTTATGCAAGAACATTTAGAAATAAGACATATAAATGGCGGTAATGCTACTAAAATGAAATATGAAAAATTAAGAAAGGGATGATATCTTGCTAAGCAAAGATATAGGAATAGATTTAGGAACAGCAAATGTTTTAATATACGTAAAAGGACAAGGTATTGTCATAAATGAACCAAGTGTAGTTGCAATAGAAACAGAAAGTAAAAAAGTATTAAGTGTTGGTGAAGAAGCCCATCAAATGTTAGGCAGAACTCCAGGAAAAGTTCGCTCAATTAGGCCATTAAAAGATGGAGTAATCGCAGACTTTGAATTAACAGAAGCAATGCTTAATAATTTTATAAAAAAAATAAAAGTAAAAGGAGTTTTTACAAGACCTAGAATACTTATTTGTTGTCCATCTAATATTACGCAGGTTGAAAGAAATGCAATAAGAGAAGTAGCAGAAAGTGCAGGGGCAAAAAAAGTATATGTAGAAGAAGAACCAAAAGTTGCAGCAGTAGGAGCAGGCCTTGATATAAGTGCTCCATCTGCAAGTATGGTAATAGATATAGGTGGAGGAACAACAGATATAGCAATACTTTCATTAGGAGATATAGTAAATAGTAAATCAATTAGAGTTGCAGGAGATTTATTTGATACAGAAATAATTAAATACGTAAAAAATAAATATAAATTATTAATTGGTGAAAGAACAAGTGAAGATGTAAAGATAAAAATAGGTACAGTTTATCCTGATGCTAAAAAGGAAAAAATGCTTATTAGAGGTAGAGATATGATAACAGGTTTACCAAGTTCTATTACAATAAGCTCAAAAGAAGTAGAAGAAGCGTTACATGAATCAATACATAAAATAGTACTTGCTACAAAGTCAGTATTAGAAGAAACAATGCCAGAATTATCAGCAGATATTGTCACAAATGGAATAGTAGTAACTGGTGGAGGAGCATTATTAAATGGACTTAAAAAACTACTAGAAGAAGAATTAAAAGTACCAATTAAAATAGCAGATTCACCACTCACATGTGTAGTAGATGGAACTAAGGTTATGTTAGATAATATAAAATTACTTGAAAAATAAGTAAAATACTTATTTTTTTTCATTTACTTATATGTTATAATTCTATTAGTGGGTGATAAAATGAGTAGTAATTTATTAGATAACCTAAGAATAATTGCAATAGTTTTTTTGTTTGTTGCGTGTTTAGTACCATTCATAAAAAAACTTGCTTTATATATAGGTGCTGTTGATATCCCTGGTGGAAGACATATCCACAGTAAAATAATGCCAAAACTTGGTGGACTTGCTATATTCACAGGATTCTTATTAGGATATATGCTTTTCTGTAATCAGACACCACAAATGATTTCAATATTAATAGGTGGATTTATAATATTAGTATTTGGATTATTTGATGATATAAAAAGACTCCCTGCCTCTGTTCAATTTATTGGTCAAATAGCAAGTGCTGTAGTAGTAGTTTTTTATGGTAATATAGTAATGCAAGATGTATCTGCATATGGAATATATTTAAATTTTGGTGCATTTGCGCCATATTTAACTATTATTTTTATAGTAGCACTTATGAATTGTTTAAACTTTATAGATGGATTAGATGGACTCGCAGGTGGAATTGCAACAATATTTTTTGTAACTATTTCAATAATTATAAATTATACAGGAATATATAATGGACTTGATGCATCATTATCATTAATAATGGTAGGTGCAACATTAGGTTTTTTAGTACATAACTTTCATCCAGCAAAAATATTTTTAGGAAATAGTGGATCAATGTTCTTAGGATATATGATTGCGGTAATATCATTACTTGGATTTAAAAATGTAACAATAACATCAGTAATAATACCATTACTTATATTAGCAGTACCAATACTTGATACATTCTTCGCAATAATAAGAAGAATTATAAAAGGTCAATCACCAACTCAAGGTGATAAGAAACATATACATCATCAATTGCTTCAAATGACGTCTAGTCAAGTAAAAACAGTGTTAATAATATATTTAGTAGATATACTATTCTCATGTGCGTCAATAATATATGTAATAAAAAATGCAAAACTAGGTCAAATAATATATGCTATTCTAGTTGTTATTGTACTATGGTTTGTACTTACAACAGATATAGTCTTTGATAGAAAGACGATAAAAGATGATATAATTCATAAAGTTAATAAAAAAAATAAAGAAGAAAAAGAAAAAATAGAAAAAAATGGGGAAAAAGAGTGATTTTTTCCTATTTTTTTATGTTTTTATAAAAATTGGTAAAATATGGTATAATTATATAGTGGTGGAGGAAAAATGATAAATTTTGTAGTATGTGAAGATAATAAAATAATTTTACAAAGAAATATTGATATTATTAATAGGGTAATGTTTAAGAATAATATCAATTATAGGGTTTATTCTTTTAGTAATTATTGTGATGATTTAAAAAAGTTAATTAAATCAGATATAGGTAAAAAAATATATATTCTGGATATAGAACTTGAGGATGTATCAGGTATAGATATTGCAATTAATATAAGAGAAAAAGACTTAAATAGTTTTATAATTATTTCAACATCTTATATTGACTATTTACCATATACGTTAAAATCAAAATTAATGCTATTTGATTTTGTATCAAAATTTGATGATTATGAAAAAAATCTTACCTCCGTATTAAATAGAGCACTAAATTCATGTAATAGCGAAATCAAAGATGATGTAACTAAAAAAGAAGGAGTGATGTAATATGAATTTATTAAATCTAATTTTAAGTGGTATTGTTTCAGGTACTATGTCATATTTTTCTATAAAAAATTTGTCAAAGTTTAAGTATAATTTAAAAAGCATGATAGTATATATATTGTTTTTAATACCATGTCTGTTACTCATATATGCTTTTTTCGATGGTATAACTAGAATTGTATTAAATATTCTATTTACAATATCATCATTATATATTTCAATTTTCAAAAAGGATATATCAGACTCTGTTTTTTACGCTTTTGCATATGAAATGTTAGCTTTTATTTCAGAGTTCATAATTTCTATATTTATTTTAATTATATTTAAGTTGAATGGAATATCCTATTTTAATATGCCATTTTCTTTACTAATTTCATCAATATTAAATTGTTTATTGGTTTATTTATTAACTAGAATAAATTTTATATCAAAAAATATTACAAGGTTGAATGAAATTATAAAGAAAAATAATAAAGATTGGATTTATATAATTTTAGTAATGATTTTAATGATTCTTTTGATGGCTTTTAATATATACAAAATGAATTCAACAGTTGAATATTATGTATACTTAATGATTATAGTGTTTGTAGTAGTATCATTTGTTTATGTTATTTATAACAAATTTCAAAGACAAGCTATGGAAGATAAATATAATGAATCAATGGAATATGTATTAAGATATGAAAAAATAATAAATGAGCAAGGTAAGAAAAATCACGAATATAATAATCAATTAATGGTTATAAAAGGTTACATAAATAATCCAGAAAGACTATCAGAATATTTAGATGAAGTCATTGGTGAACATAAAACTGGTCAAAATTATACAGTTAAGCAATTAGGTTTCTTACCAGATGGTGGTGTAAAAGGTTTACTTTATCATAAATTAAGTAAAATGGAGGATAATAATATAAAGTATTATTTATATGTAGATCAAAACTTAAAAGATAAGAATATAGAAAGTTTTGATTTGAAAACATATCGTGACTTAACAAAATTATTAGGTGTATTTCTAGATAATGCTATTGATGCAGCTCTAAAGTCAGACGAAAAAGAGATAGAAGTTGAATTAAAGGATAAAGACGATTGCCTTTTATTAACTATTTCAAACATATATGATAAAAACACGGATATAAATAAAGTTGGTAAATCAGGATTTACAACAAAAGGTGTTGGTCATGGATTTGGTCTTTCAATAGTAAAAGATATTGCTAAAACAAATTCTGAAATAGAAACATTTAGTTCTAAAGAAAGTGATAAATTTATACAAACTGCAATGATATATTATAAAAAATAAAAGTTCTCTAAAACAAGAGAACTTTTTTAAAATAATTAATCAATAAGAGATCTTGGCATTTCTGGTTCATCGAAGATAACAAATAAACAACCAGTAGTAGCAACTGTACCAAGAACTGCACCAATTGCTGATAAAGTAATAGCTAAAGCTTTTTTCATAAATTTCCCTCCTTAATTTATGGTCAACTATTTAACCTCGTAAGTTTTGTAATTATTATAACTAACTCCAAATATCTTATATGTTATAGGAAGCATTATAATAATTTGTATAACTATTGCAAATATGAAACAATTACTAAGAATATTGTTTTTAATTACTATAGCTATAGTCATATATATTATTGAAATTATTATTGATAATATTTTATACCACTTTCTTTTTTTCTTATTTATAAGTGGTCTTTTTTCTGTATCCGCAGGAGCAAATATTCCAATTAATACAGTAAGTGGTATAAATAAAATTACCTTTATAATTAATGGTATTGTAAGTTTAATGCATATTATTGGAAATAATATAAAGAATAGTGTTGATGATATAAGACAATCAACACTTCTTTTTGCATGTACTCCAAACGCTGTAAGTCTAATACCATTAAATATAAGCATTAATAATAAAGTTTCTTTCCATATACCTAATATTATTGAAACAATTATAATGAAAATTAATTTTGTTATTGTAAGATATAAACCTTCTAACCCATATTTAATTTTATCAATATCTCTTTGTGATAAATCTTTATTATATGTTGTTACAAGTTCCATACATTTATTTATAATTAATTTTTTCATAATTACTCCTTGTCAACATATTACCACCATTATTGTGTTGTATATGAAATTTTAAAATAATAAATAAACATTAAACTTTTTTCCTAAAAATTATAAAAAAATATCAAAAAAATACAAAAAAACTCGAAAAAAATCAAATTTTGTCGAGTTTTATTTTTAGTATATATATTAGTGATAAAATTAAATTGTTGACCGCAATTTTTGTCGAATTTTTGGGTACGCTTTTCCTTGAATGTCACGTATATATAGCGGTATCATAAATATAGACATAAGAAGGAGGAATATATGATGTCAAAAGGAATAATTAAATGGTTTAATAATGAGAAAGGATATGGATTTATAAATGGTTCAGCAGACGAAGATATATTTGTTCACTATACATCTATAAAACAAGATGGATACAAAACTTTGTCTGAAGGTCAAGTTGTTGAATTTAATTTAATAAAAACTGATAAAGGTTTACAGGCTACAGACGTAAAAACTGTAAACGAAAAAGAATTAACTGCTATATTATAGTGGTTTTTTTAAAATTTATGTTATAATTTTTAAAAGGAGATGATATGAATGAAATATATTATTAGAAGTGCAAAAATGGAAAATACAGATGCAATCAAAGAATATATTGAAAACAAATTAGCAAGACTTGATAAATATTTTCAAGACTCAGATGAAATTGAAGCCAATGTTTTAACAAAGGTAAATGGTAAAAAACAAACAATTGAGGTTACAATCCCTACAAAGCATTTTACACTTAGAAATGAAGAAACAAATGAGGATTTATATGCCGCAGTTGATAAGATTGTTGATAAATTAGAAAGACAAATAAGAAAAAATAAAGAGAAAATAAATAAAAAAGTTAATAAAACTTTAATAAATGATTTTGAATATGATTTAGTTGATGAATTATCAGAAGATGAAAAAGTTGTAAAAAGAAAGAATGTTGAATTAAAACCAATAGATGAGGAAGAAGCAATAATTCAAATGGAAATGCTTGGTCATTCATTCTTTGTATATAAAGATGTTAATACAAATGAGGTTTGTGTATTATATAAAAGAAAAAATGGAAATTATGGAATAATTGAAACTAAATAATTATAAGAATACCAGATTAATGGTATTTTTATTTTGATTTTTTTTAAAAATGTGTTATTATATGGCTATATGAGAGGGATAAAAGTGAATATAGAGAGCACAAATAGTTTGGTTTTAGCTTATTTAGGAGATAGTGTATATGAACTTTTAATAAGAGAATACTTTATTAAACAAAATATTAGTAAAGTAAATACTCTTCAAAGTAAGGTAACTAAATATGTATCTGCTAAAGGACAAGCCAAAATAATTAATTATTTAATTGACAATGAATATTTAAAGGAAGATGAACTTATAGAAGTAAAAAGAGGAAGAAATGCAAAAGTGTATTCTCATCCAAAAAATACCGATATAGTGACTTATAAATGGGCAACTGCTTTTGAGTGTTTATTTGGATATTTGTATTTAAAGGAAGATAAAACAAGAATAGATGAATTAATGAAAATAATAATAGGAGAAGAGATATGTTAGTATTTGGTAAGAATGTAGCAACTGAAGTTATAAACAGTAAAACAAAAATTAAAAAAGTTTTTGTAACAAAGAATTTTGATAATAAATATATTTTAGACTATTTAAGAAACAATAATATTAAAATTATTAATATGGATAAAAGAGAAATGGACGAAAAATATGGTAAAGGAGCCCAAGGTATAGTACTTGATATTGAAGACTATGAATACCATGAATTAAATGAAGTATTTGATAGTAACTTTGTTGTTATTTTAGACCATTTAGAAGATCCTCATAATTTTGGAGCAATTATAAGAACTTCTGAAGCAGCAGGTGTTGATTACATAATCATTCCAAAAAACAGAAGTGTTGAAGTTAATTCTACAGTTATGAAAGTTAGTGCAGGTGCATTAAACAATATTAAAATAGTAGAAGTTAACAATTTAGTTTCTGCAATGGAAAAATTAAAAGATAATGGTTTTTGGATATATGCAACAGACATGGATGGAGAAGAATATACAAAAGTAGAATATGCTGAAAAAACTGCATTAGTAATTGGTGCTGAAGGAACAGGAGTAAGTAAAAGAGTTGGAGATAACAGTGATTTTATAATAAGTATTCCAATGTTTGGAAAAATAAATAGTTTAAATGCATCAGTGGCCGCAGGTATTGCAATATATGAGGTTGTAAGACAAAGAAAGCAGGGATAATATGTATAATGATGAAAATGATTATGAATTATTATATTTAATTTCTGAATCAAATGAAGAAGCGAAAGAAGTATTTTTTGAAAAATATAAACCAACAGTACAGAGTTATGTGCTTAAATATTTTCCTTTTATAAAGAATAAAGGCTATGAAATGAATGATTTATATCAAGAGGGTATGCTTGGATTAAATAGAGCAATACATGACTTTAAAGAACAAAAAAATGTCCAATTTAATACATTCGCAGCTATTTGTATTGAAAGACAAATACTATCTTTTATAAGGAATGTATCAAGAGATAAACATAGAGTATTAAATGAATCTATATCAATTGATTCAGCAATAGATAGTTCTGGTAGAACTTTTGTTGAACTTTTCTCTGATGGAGATATTGCAAATCCAGAAAATTCCTTTATTAATATAGAAGAAGCAGAATCAATTTTAAAGGAAATTAAAACTGTACTTACTGATAAAGAATATGAAGTTTATACTTTAAGAGCAAAAGGATTTACTTATCAAGAAATAGCAAGTCTTTTAAATACAACTACAAAATCAGTAGATGGTGCGCTTAGTAGGATAAAAACTAAGATAAATAATATAAAAAGGATTGACTAATCTTTTTTTTTATGGTAATATCGGGATAGATGCACGAAAGTGTTTTTTATTTTGATTTGAGGAAGGTATATATGAGTAAAATTAAGAAATTTATATCTGATATGAAAAAAGAATTGGATAAGATAAGATGGTGTAAAGGAAAGAATTTATTAAAGAATGTAATAGTTACTATATTATTTATTATATTTTTTGCAATATTCTTTGTATTAATTGAATATATTGTATCATTAATTAAAATGATAGATTTTAGTAGCTTAATTGAAAAAATAAATGATTTAATATAGAGGTGTGAAGATGGAAGAAAAGCAATGGTATGTAGTAAATACTTATTCTGGACATGAAACTAAAGTTAAAGAAAAACTAGAAATGAGAATTCAATCTATGGGAATGCAAAATTACATTTTTAGAGTAATTGTTCCAGAAACTACAGAAATAGAAATAAAAGATGGAAAACAAAAAGAAAAAACAAAAAAGATGTTCCCAGGTTATGTTTTAGTAGAAATGATTATGACTGATGAAGCTTGGTATGTTGTTCGTAATACACCAGGTGTTACAGGTTTCTTAGGATCATCTGGTAAAGGTGCTAAACCATTCCCTTTATTTCCACATGAAATAGAGAAAATACTAAATAGTATGGGAATGAGTACTAAAGAAGTAATTGTTGACTTAAAAGTTGGAGATAGAGTTAAAATTACAGATGGACCATTCAAATTAATGGTTGGTAAAGTATTTGAAATAGATAAAGAAAATAGTAAAGCAAAAGTTAATATAGATCTATTTGGTCAAGAAACTGCTGTTGAAGTAGACTTAACTCAAATAGAACATGATAATTAATCACTTGATTTTTATAAAGAAAAGTGATAATATAATAACCGGCTATGTATTTTTATATATATAGATTTAAGTTGGGAGGCAAATAGTCCGTTTGACCACTCACGAAAAAAAATAATAGGAGGTGTTTTTCGTGGCAAAAGAAATAGTAAAAAAGATCAAACTTCAAATTCCTGCTGGTAAAGCAACAGCAGCACCACCAGTTGGTACAGCATTAGGACCTGCAGGTATCGCATTACCAGATTTTTGTAACAGATTTAATGACGCTACAAAAGATAAAATGGGAGATGTATTACCAGTTGAGGTATTCGTTTATGACGATAGATCATTTGATTTCAAAGTAAAAACTCCACCAGCAGCATTCTTAATTAAGAAAGCAGCAGGAGTAAAATCAGCATCAAGTAAAGGTGCTAACGAAATCGTTGGTTCTATTACTAAAGCTCAATTACGTGAAATAGCTGAAACTAAATTACCAGATTTAAATGCTTATACAGTTGAACAAGCAGAAAAAATAATTGCTGGTACAGCACGTAATATGGGAATCGAAATAACTGAGTAGGAATTTTATCATATAGGTTAAACCTATGTGGGAGGAATATCCGCTAAAACCACAAAGGAGGAAAGTAAAATGGCAAAGAAAAGTAAAAAATATATTGAAGCTTTAAACCAAATAGAAAAAGGTAAAGCATATACAAAAGAAGAAGCTGTAGAACTAGTTAAAAAAGTTAGCACAAGTAAATTTGATGGTTCAGTTGAAGTAGCTATGAAATTAAATCTAGATACTAGAAAATCTGATCAACAATTAAGAGGTGCAATCGTATTACCAAATGGAACAGGTAAAACAAAAAGAATTTTAGTTTTATCTAAAACAAATCAAGCACAAATCGCTAAGGAAGCAGGAGCTGACTTTGTTGGAGATGCTGATTTAGTTGAAAAAATCGAAAAAGAAAACTGGTTAGATTTTGATGTAATCATTGCTACACCAGAAATGATGCCAATGCTTGGTAAATTAGGTAAGGTTTTAGGACCAAGAGGTCTTATGCCAAACCCAAAAACTGGAACAGTTACTACAGATGTTAAAAAAGCTATTGATGATATTAAAAAAGGACGTGTTGAATACAGAACAGATTCATATGGTAACGTTCATGCTATTATTGGTAAAGTATCATTCGATGCTGATAAGTTAGTTGAAAACTTAGATGCTTTTGTAAATGTTATAATTAAATCAAAACCATCTACAGTTAAAGGTCAATACTTAAAGAATATTTCAGTAGCACCTACAATGGGTCCTGGAATTAAAATCGATTTAAGCTCATTTGACAAATAATAAAAATAATTATATAATTAGTTTATCAAAAAGTTTTTCTGTACCTAAGACAGTAAGAGCGAAAGCTTAATATTTCTTACCGAGGACAATTACTTAATACTTATTTTAAGTCTTTGTCTTTAGTACAAAGACTTTTTTGATATAAATTTGATAGGAGGAAGAATATGGCTAGTCAAAAAATAGTAGAAGCAAAAGCAACAGTTGTTGATGAAATAACAGAAGTAGCTAAAAATAACGCTTCATTCATATTATTTGATTATCGTGGTCTTACAGCTGAAGAAACTTCTGAACTTAGAAAAATACTTCGTGAAAGCGATTCAAAGTACAAAGTTTGGAAAAATACTTTAACTAAAAGAGCACTTGATAGTCTAAACTATAATCTTGACGATTGCCTAGCAGGTCCAAGTGCAATTGCTTATTCAAGCGATGCTATTGCTCCAATCAAAGCATTAAGTACATTTGCTAAAGATCATCCAGCTTTAGAAATTAAAGGTGGTATAGTTGATGGCAATGTAACATCTCTAGATGAAATCAAAGCATTATCTACAATTCCATCAAGAGAAGGACTACTTACTATGCTTGCTGGTGGCCTAATAGGAACTGTCAAAGATTTATCAATCGCTTTAAATTTACTTAGCGAACAAAAAAGTGAATAATAAAAAATAAGAAATTAGGAGGAATTTAAAATGGCTAAATTAACAAGAGAAGATTTTATCGCTTCATTAAAAGAAATGACAATTTTAGAAATTAAAGACTTAGTAGATGCTATGAAAGAAGAATTTGGAGTAGATCCAAGTGCAGTTGCAGTTGCAGCAGCTCCTGCAGCAGCAGTAGATGAAGGACCAACAGAAGTTACTGTTACATTAACTAGTGCTGGTGCTACTAAAATCCCAGTTATCAAAGTTATAAGAGATATCACTGGTTTAGGATTAAAAGAAGCTAAAGATATCGCTGATAATGGTGGAGCTGTAAAAGAAAAAATTTCTAAAGAAGAAGCAGAAGAAATCAAAGCTAAATTAGAAGAAGCTGGAGCTTCAGTAGAAATAGCTTAAGTTTAAAGCATAGAGAAATCTATGTTTTTTTCTTTATTTATGATAGAATATATTTGGTGAAGAAAAATGGAACATTATTTTACTAATAATAAAAATTTAAAAGAAAATATAAATGAGATAAATGCAAAAGTAAAAGATACTGAATTTGTTTTTTATACGGATAACGGTGTTTTTAATAAGAAAGGTCTTGATTATGGAACAAGAGTTTTACTAGAAAATATAGATTTAAGTGATAAATTATCTTTTTTAGATGTAGGATGTGGATGTGGACCTATTGGAATATATATTTCAAAACAAAATAAAAATTATACTGTGGATATGATTGATGTTAATGAAAAGGTAGTTAATTTAGTAAAAAAATCATTGTTAAAAAACAAAATAGATAATGCAAATGTATTTATTAGTGATGTATATGAAAATATAAAAAATAAATATGATATGATAATTACAAATCCACCAATACATGCAGGAAAAACAAAAGTATATGAAATAATAAGAGGTGCATCTAATTATTTAAATGAAAATGGTGAACTTTGGATAGTAATAAGAAAAGATCAAGGTGCAAAATCACTTATAAAAGATATGAGTGATATATATAATTTTGAAATAGTAAAAAGAGATAATGGTTTTTATATATTAAGAGCAAATAAGATATAAAGTATTAAAATAGACTGATAAAATTACCAGTCTATTTTTAATTTATCTTTGATTATATTAAATCTTTGAAGAACTGAAGTGACAATAGCGTCATTTTTTATTAAATTATTAAATTCTTCTTTTGATATCCATTTTATGTTTTGTACTTCTTCTTTTTGCAAAACAACTTTATTTATATCAATTTCTTTTTCAGATAAAAATATGTCTACAAATTGTTTTTTATATAAATGAGTTCCAATTAAACAAAATTCATCTTGATTAAAATTAACACCTACTTCTTCTATCATTTCTCTTTTTATTGTATCAATTATACTTTCACCTGCTTGTGAACAACCACCTGGTGTTTCCCATTGACCTGGATGTGATTTTTGTTCACTTCTTTGAGTCATTAATATTTTATTATTGTTAATAATCCACATTTCAACTCCTGTATTAAATTCATTTTCTTCTAAATTTTCACCACGTATTTTTTTATAATTGAGTTGAACTCTATTTTTGTCTACTACATCAAAATATTCCATATTTACCTCCATTATGCATATAATTGTATCACGAAGAATATATATATGTAAATTGATAAAATAAATGAAGCTTTAAAAATTTGACAAATATTAACTTGTATGATAGTATACTAAGCCAATCAGGGGGTATATATTTATGATAAAAGTATATGAAGAAAATGGTACATATGATATTGATGTGTACGCAAATGAAGAAGAAGAGGAAAGAAATAGTTCAATAATGGGTCTTACAGTTGATACTAAAAGACATATGTATTATGTTGTATTACCAAAAGAACCATCAAGAAATGAACATGAAAAATTCATATCAGATTTTTTAAAAATGGATATGTTAAATAAAAAATATATTTCTAAAATAGCAAAAGATCCAAAAAATGTTTCATTATCTGGTGAAACTAAAGTTTACGAAAAAGAAATTTTAAAAAATATATTTAAATCACAAGGAATAATTCCTGTAACATATGCGGAAAGAGATCAAATTATTAATGATTTAGAAGATATTAAAGCATATAATTTAGGTATAAAATCAGAAAACGATATGCTTAGAATGAGATAATGAAAATTATCTTTTTTCTTTATTAAAAATTTCTAAAAATATTGAGTTAAAAAAATTATTTACATTTGCAAAATATT
>ERZ780177.3112-NODE-3112-length-12855-cov-2.564453_pt1 | contig 12855 bp, 13 predicted proteins | sample MGYA00510973_ERZ780177 | MGnify/ENA primary metagenome ERZ780177 (study PRJEB29588, sample SAMEA2144396) | human gut metagenome | biome: human gut; feature: human-associated habitat; material: faeces | place: Denmark | collected 2008/2010 ...
CCTGAACATCTTATACTATAACCTTTATTTTGAAACTCTTCGTAAAGAAGATTTATCAATTCCTGTTCAGTATTAAGTCGCATCAAGTTCACCACGGATAGCTGCCCTCCAGCCTACTACTTCAGTGTGTTCAATTTTAAGCATACATTTGTCTCCGATCCATGTGTAAAGTTCATCCAAGTAAAGATTTATTACTTGTCATCTTTTCCATCTTCATTAGATAGTCCATATACCACTCAGCTTTTTTACGATCTTCCTCACCATTCTTCGAATCTGCTCTATAGGTATATTTCCAGATATTACAACGACAAAAAGCCTTTACAGCTTCGTCGCCAAAAAGTGCTCTCATTTCATCAATACACTCGTGTTTACCTTGATAATGAGAGGGATGATTTACACTATCCCCATTATCGTCACAATACTGAGCAATATCCTCAATAAGCTGCTTTCTGTTAATACAATCCATTTTTCAATAAATCCTCCTTTCATCAATATTATATGGCATCTTTGATTAATACACAAGTAATAAACCAAGGGAAGGAATATCCCTTGGTTTATTACTTAGTTATTTACAAATACTGTGGGCTTGAATTTATCCTTAACTACTTTTGCCACTTCCTTCTTTAGGGCCTTATACTTTGTGCACAAGAATTCATACATATCAGAGTTATCCCTTTCCAGTGAGGATATCAAATCTTTGAGATCTTCGAGTTCTTTCAAATGTTCCTTAGTAAGATATGAAAGAGGCTTTTGTAAAACTTTACTTGCAATGTCTTTATCCACTTTATAGCTATTACAAATATAATCAATTGCCTTTTCATTATCAAGCTGAAATATTTCTTTAAAGTTGTTCTTTTTCTTCATGTCCTCAATTATTTCAAGAACAGTAAGCCTTAACCTATTTTGATCAAGCTGTATTGTTGTACGATTTGTATGCGTAGCAATTAGGTATTTAATATTCTCCTTTACCACCTTGTGGAAAGAACAAGGAACATAAATCTTTTCTGAATCAAAGAATGCCATATTATATGTAACAGAGGATTGTAACTTTGTGTACAGTCTATTATATAGCTCCTTCATGTCCACTTGTTTATGTGGAACCTTTTCAATTACATATCTTACTTCTTTGGCTGATTCGTCTCTAAAATCAACTTTATCAAGAAGTATTTCTTTTTCTATTATTTTCCGTATGTGATCGGCACCCTTTGTTTCTGGAAGGCTTGTGATAGTAATTACATTATTCTTATCTATTTCCATTCGAGGTGCAATTTTCAAAGAACCTTTTCCAATTTTAATGATTGTATCCCAATCTTCCTTCTTTGAGAGAACATCAATTTCCAAGTTAGGAAGCGGTACTTTTTTAGGAACATAGTTTAAATCCTTGTGAGAAAGTACATCTATATAGTAATCAAACATTCCTAGTATATCAATCGGAGGAATATTCAATGTGGGCAGACCTGATGGAATACCGGAACTACCATTTATAAAACAAAGAGGAATGTAAGCAGGAAGTGCTTTCGGTTCAGGCTTATCTATTTCACCTGGAACCATCTCAGCATACTCTATGGAATCACAAAATAATTTCTGTGCAAGATCTGATAGCCTACCCTCAATATATCTATCTGCGGAAGCTTCCACACCCCTTGAGCTATCACCCCAGTTACCTTGTGTGTCCATCAACTTAAGTTTATTTCCAGCTTCTCCGAGCTGTATAATAACTCCAGACACTGAAGTGGGATGGGGGTGATAAGGCAAAGCAAAAGCAGATAGCTCTGCTACCTTCATTTTCTTTTGCCCTTGACCCTTATACATTCCGTATATTGCTCTACGATAGCTACTCTTAGCCCCATCTATTACTTGAGGATAACTTCTGCCTCCAGCAACATATCTACTATACTCCGTATAGCTAGTTTTAGCCAATTCAGTTGCATCAATAATTTTGAGAGTACTATCTTCAGCATCTACATCTCTTTTCTTGTTAACTGTTTCCTTTACCGGTTCAGAAAATAGGTCTAATTTCATCACTTTCCCTCCTCGATAATACCAAGTTGTTGTAGCAGTTCTCTTTTGCCCGTGGAGGTTCCAAGAATCTTGTTGAATTCGTCTACATCGCTTGGATATTGCACCTGTTTAATATTACGGGTTTCAGGGTTCACCAAAAAATACTCAAGCTGCGAGTTTTCCATCTCGCCCAGCCCTTTGAAACGTGTTGCGGTGATTCCTTTTGGCACATCTTCCACTTTATTACACCATCCATAATTCTTAGGATTGTCTCCCCAACAATACAGGGGTGGCTCTGCAATATAAACTCTGCCCTGTTTTATCATGTCAGGAAACATGTTAACGAAAACAGATAACACTAGGCAGGTAATTTGTAGACCATCCGGGTCAGCATCTGCAGAAATGATAACTTTTTCATACCTTGACTTACTAGCATCACAAGATGGACCTATTCCGCACCCAATAGAATTTGCAATATCGCAAATCTCTGCGTTCTTTACAGCTTCCTTTACCGACTTACCCGTAATATTAAGAATTTTACCTCTTAAAGCAAGTACAGCTTGTGTACTAACATTACGCGTAAACAAGAATGGCCCACGGGCGGAGTTCCCTTCGCAGAGAAATATTTCGGTTCCCTTTCTGCTACGAGAAGTACAATCAACTAACTTACTTACAATAGATCGTCTTCTGATATTATCACTATCATCAGTATTAATCTTAATAAGAGAACTGATCTCTTTCCTCGACAGCAACTGATTTTGTGCAATACGATATTCTTCAAAACGCTTGAGTAATTGCTGTGCTATTACAACATTTTCTTCTAGGAACTTATTAAAAGATTTTTTAAACAATTCCATCAGTTCAGTGAAATATTTACGAGGTACTACCAACTTTTCTTTTGTCTGAGAAGAAAACTCAGGGTGAGAAATAAACACAGCACATACTGCTCTTAACCCAACAAGATAATCATTGGGTCTTAAATCAACACTGGGTTTAATATTCTTATGCTTATCAATGAATTCAACCCATGCTTGAGTTAGAGTTCTAGATAATTCCTGAACATGAGTGCCACCAAGATAGTTTGAAAGAAGATTGGTATAACCAAAATATCTGTCATTAGTCTCTGATGTGTACCTAAGTGCAACCTTCATTATCTCACCTGCAGATGACTTAACCTCAAATACGGGAGAGTTAACATAAGTTGAAACCTTTGCAGGTTCCTCTTCATGAATCAAATCATGCATTTCCGCATTTGTATCTACTTCCTTACCATCTATATAGAGTTCTGCCCTAAATCCCAGCGCACTTGCTACCCTACATCTGTCAATAACATACTTGTTTGAAATCTTTGTTGTATTAAAATACTCCTTATTCGGAATAAATCTCACAAATGTTCCGTCGGGTTCCTTACTTTCTCCGTAAGTAATATTAACATCAGTAGTACCGTTAGCTACACCTCGTACAAACTTACCTTTACGATACGAAATAATCTCAATTTCATCTGAAAGGGCATTTGTTACAGTTAGCCCAACACCGTGCAGACCGGAGCTGACAATATAGGCAGAGTTATCAAATTTTCCTCCACTATTCGCCTTACTAAGCAATACTGCAATGGTTTCTTTTTTTGTCCCGTCATCCAGAGTCTTTAAACCATGAGGTATTCCTCTACCAAAATCTCTTACAGTATACTCGGAATTGTTATTATCAACTGTTACAACAATCTCATCGCTGTATCCGGATTGCACTTCGTCCAGTGCGTTGTCAATCATCTCAGAAAGCAGTTGTCGTGCATCTTGAGTATGTTCTCCGATGTACATCTGTCTACGCAGTTTGATATGCTCAATATCATCTAGCACCTGTATGGAGTCAGAAGTATATTCTTTTACAGCCAATATATTTCCTCCTTACAAAATTACTTCAATTTTTAATATAAGGTAAAACATATAGAAATACAAGTAAAAAGCGCAGCAGTATTGCATGCTGCGCCTATGTAGTTGAGAAATATTATTCGAAACTTACTTCATCTTTATCATCTCGAATAGAAACAAATACAGGAAATTGCAATGATTCTAGTCCTTCTTTATTCTTTGTTTGTTCCTTGTACTTTACCTCAATAATATGCCCAACAATTTCATCAGGATATTCCCAGAAATGATTTCGCTGTTCGTCGCTAAATCCTGAACCTACCCCAACTTCATTCCCTTTATACTCAACAATTGCCTTTCCCAATCGATCCTTATTTCTGCCAGTACCTTTTTCAATACGGATAACTCGTAAATCCATTGTGTAGAATTTCTTCACCTTAATTAATTCCCTAGTACGACCAAACCTGTATGGAGTATCAAGGTTAAGCATTACACCTTCCATATCATTTTTCTCAGCATAATCAAGATATTCCCATACTTTATTGAAATCAGTTCCACTATAAAATACCTTTACTACACCTAAATCTTCAACTCCTGTCTTAGTCACTACTTGACGTATATCTTCAAGGAGCTTCTTTCTTTCACTGTAATTTTCGCTGTCTGATTTAGTATCAAAACATTCTCTGGGAATAACGTCAAACAAAACCAACTTCAATTCCTTCTTGTCATTCTCCTTGGAATTGGCAATACCGGTACTAATTTGGAATGACGCGCTATCTCCTGCGGAAAGATCCTTCAAAATCAGCTCACCGTCGAATACCAAATCATTTGTTTTCATACCCATATTACTGCAGACAGTTTGCAAGGCCTCTGCAATATGATTCAGTCCACTAAATACCTTACCTTGGCGACTATAGAAACTTCCGTTACAATAAAAGCAGCGGGTGCCGTTTAACTTTTGCGAGACACTGAACCATGTACCATTCGGAATATCACAATGCTCAATGCTTGTTCCCAGCATTACTTCTTTCTTCTGGATAAAGTCGCTGCCATATACTTTATTTGCAGTGGTGTAGTCCACACCGATTCTCAAAGACTTTGTAACAACATCTTTCACAAAGTTGTACAATTCGTCAGGATATTTATAGCTGTCTTGGCAATAAGCAAGTTCCTGAGTATATCCTTTTACATAGCTGATATCAGCATCCGCCCCAGAATTATGCGTATCAAAATAGTGAAGCAGAGTGATTATACTCAGATCATCAGTGGCATAAGGAAGCAAAATGTCAACTTCCTTGCTAAATCTTTTTTCGCTGATGCCCGAAATCCTCATATTGTCAAGGAGGTACTTCAATACCTCCTTAAACGGTTTATTATCTGTATTTTCACGCAGAATAGACTCTTTCTCCAGCCTTGAAGAAGTATTAATCAACTTCATGCAGGGAGAATATGCTTCTAAAATATCGTTATTTCTCATGTGAATATCCTCACTTCCTTAATTAGATATATATAGTATATATTTTACTGATGATATATACAAGTAAAAAGAACCGTCCTATATAGTATATAGGACGGTTCTTTGCTTTTACTGAGTGAAGTTACAATTCCAGCTTTACGTCACTCAACATCTTTGTTTTTGTGGGGAAATATAATTTACGAGGACCGGAAAAAATAAATCCTAGTGTATAATAATGCCCGCCTAGTGCTCCTCCGAGCACATTGTCTTTCTCCCAACTTATATCAATATCCAAGTCTTTTATGTAAGTGTTTGTTCTTAAACTATTCATGTAATCATTTACCTGTTTTATCATTGTATCAGCATCTTCAATACTCACGTCAACAAATACAGAATAACTATTATCCCACACCCTTCTTTGGTCCAATCCGCAGTAAGAATTCCATCTGCCAACGTATCTGCTCGTACAATACTTACTAGGGACATGGCCGCCACCGATGTCAATCGAAACACTGATCTCATTTTTGAATTTACTTTTCAATAAATACTGTACTAATTCCTCACTTGATATTATCTTATATCCTTGCTCTGATAATTTTTTATTACTCTCAGCCCATTGAAGGACAGATTGTAAACCTTCCGTAATTTTTTTAATCCAGTCGGAATCAATAAACGTTGCTTTAACAATATCTTCCATATCCGTGCTATAAGGGACAACTGAATCACTACCAACTGGTGCAATAACCTGAACCTTTTCTCCCACACTATACTTCTCGCCACTACTTTTTGACTTAGGAGAAGCTTCCCAAGTGGAAAGTGAATCTTCTGTTACAAAAGAAAATATATAAGTAGTAGCTTCTCTTGATTTCACAGTTTGTGAGGGAGATAGTCCCTGGGCACGTCTGTCCTTTATAGGTATCCAGTTTGTAACTTCGTAATTATAAGCAAATCGTCCTTCGAACTTTGACGGGCTTCTTTTTGAAAACAATCCGTCACAGGATATCCATTCAAAATACTTATCAAAGAATTCCGGATCAATGTTGTATATTGCCCTTCCACCCTCATCTTTAGGCTTACACACATTTTCCGTATTTAACACTGCATCAACTTTGCTGTCTAATTCAGGAAGCTGTGCTGATTCACTTAGATATATCATGTTAATACCTCTCTTATTTTAATATATTATATACGAATTATATAGATATATATAATGAAACGACGAAGATATCATCTAATCTCGTATCTTACCTCTCACTTTAAATCGTCATACTAAAAACCCATCCGATCAGAAGGAAAGCAGCTACCGCATAAAGGACACCGCCCACACAATGCTGCCACTTACGAGATCGGTAGAAACTACGAAATCCCACAAAGCTCATTCCAGCAATTGCAAAACCTGCAAAAAGAATAGAAACAATAGCCAAAAACAACATTGTTAAGTTCCTCCATATAAATTATTTACTATTTACATTCTTATTGTAAGGTAATAATAGAAAATACACAAGTTAATTGACAGTAATTATTTACGAAGTTTTCCATTTTTTGTTGTGACTTTTGTTTCTTTGAATTCTTTCATCAGCTGTTCAAAAGGTTTGTTACAAACTGGAGAAATATCCGTTATAGTAAGATCTGATCTCTGACGAGGACAATATGACCGATTATTTAGTTTTCTTTCGGTTTCCACAGCGTGGCCTTGTAGTTTCTGCATCTTTGTTTTTACTTCCACACCATTCTGGCTAGTTATGTAAAAGTACATTTCAGAAAGAATCTCATTCTCATTTTTTGCTTGTCTTCGCTTAACTCTTAAGTCACGAAGAGTCTTGTAAAGCAAATATCCATGATACATATCCTTCGGAGAAGATAACTCAATTTCATGATTAATATCATTTATCTCATCTTCTGTTTCTTTGATAATCTGAAGATTACTCTCATATCTTATTTTAACATCTTTAAAGATATCAATAATATTGGTTGAATAATCAACAACAATATTTGGCATTTGGGAGCCTCCAATCATTTTTTATACTCTACATATCCACTTTCAAATTCTTCTAGCTCTTTTTGAATTGAATATTCTTTTCTCTTTACTTTTCCATAGGCACCACTAAGTTCAAAATCTTTAATTTCTTTTTGTTTTTCACTTACTTTTTGATTCAATGCTTCAAGTTCCTTCATTAAAGTATTAAATTTTTTCGAGCCGTCACATCCACAGTAGTAATATTCATCGTAATCTTCATAGCCACGCTTAAGTTCTTTCCCACAGAATTTACATTTTCTCATAATCATTCTCCAATCATATCTATGATATATTGAATATAGATAGAAATAACAAAATGCATTGTCATCTTTCAATGCTACTTGATACATTTTTCATATCTGCTTTAAAGCAAATTTTCCAAGCATCCTCTACGCCGGATAATTCAGGTGTGCATCATCAATATGATAGAGCACATTATTTAAATAGCGGTCTGCCAGATAGTTTGCCATACCAAGGTTCATATCAAGATAGTTGCCGCAGTCTTTTGGACTTGCACCCGGCACCTCACCTTTAAAGTCACGGATGAACTCAAACATGCGAATCATCAGTGGCACGATATCTTTGGATGTATAGTCTCCCGCCAGCAATAAATAAAAGCCGGTCCGGCAGCCCATTGGTCCAAAATACACGGTCTTTCTGGCATACTCTGCGTCATTTCTTAAAAAGGTTGCGCCAAGATGCTCTATGGTATGCACCTCTGCGGTATTCATAACCGGTTCATCATTTGGTGATGTCATTCTTAAATCAAAAGTTGTTACTGTACTGTCTCCTACGGCATCCTTTCTTGATACATAGACACCCGGCTGCAGTTTAATATGGTCAATTGTAAAGCTTGCGATTTTCTCCATGTGCTTCTTCCTTCTTTCTCTTTTTTCAGAGTAAATTTATCATGCATTTTCTGTTGTGTCAAATTTTCTAACAGTCCCCCCCAGATTTCTCGCTACTCACCTGCAGAACCTGCCACCGGCAGCTTCTTACGGATGCGTTGCAGCGTAAAAAAGTAAGATGCATACCCGATACCCGCTGTACGCATCTTACTTTTTATCTCCACAATCCTTTATGCGGTAATATTTTTTCCATTTTCCTGAATGCACTTTGCATACCAGTAATAGCTGTCTTTTGGGATTCTCTTAAAATCTCCGCTGCCGTCATCATGTCTGTCCACATAAATGAGCCCGTAACGTTTCTTCATTTCGCCGGTTCCGGCACTGACAATATCCATGGCTGACCAGATGGTATAGCCGAACAGGTCTACACCGTCCTCGATTGCCTCGCCCATTGCTGCGATATGGTCATTGAGATAGGAAATACGGTAATCATCGTGGATGCTTCCATCTGCATCGACTTCATCCGGTGCACCAAATCCATTTTCCACCACCATCATTGGAAGATGATAGCGGTCCCAAAGTTCATTTAATGTATAGCGCAGTCCCTTCGGGTCTATCTGCCAGCCCCACTCACTGGCGGTCAGATACGGATTCTTGGCTCCCTCCAAAAGATTTCCATCGGTCTGCTCTGCTGCATCATCTATCGTGGCACAGTTTGTCATGTAATAACTGAAGGTGTAGAAGTCCACGGTGCCGGCCTTCAGGATGGCGGCATCCTCCGGCTCCTGATGGATGGTGATGTTGTGCTCGGCGAAGAAACGCTTCATATAATAGGGATACTCACCGCGCACATGCATATCGGAACAGAACCAGTTCATGATCTGCATCTGCTTCTGGTTGGCCACCACGTCGGCGGGGTCACAGGTCATGGGATAGCTGGTGATGGAGCAGATCATGCAGCCCATCTTGAACTGGGGGTAGTTGTCGTGGGCATACTTGACAGCCCTGGCGCTGGCCACGAACATGTTGTGCAGGGCCTGGAAGCGTGCCTGCTCGTCGTTTGGCACATCGGCGGTGGAACCCTCGTATCCCTGGATGGTGCCGGTGTTCAGGATGCCGCCTATGGGCATGGTGCCGGTGTTGATCTCGTTGAAGGTGAGCCAGTACTTGACTTTGTCCTTGTAGCGCTCGAAGATGGTTTTGCAGTAGTTCATGTAGAAGTCGATTAGCTCGCGGCTGGCCCAGCCGTTGTACCTTTCCACCAGAGCGTAGGGCAGCTCGCAGTGGCTGATGGTGACCAGCGGCTCGATGCCGTGCTTCTTGCAGCAGTCAAAAACGCGGTCGTAAAATTCCAGGCCCTTCTCGTTGGGCTCGCTCTCCATGCCAGTGGGGAAGATGCGGGTCCAGTTGATGGAGGTGCGGAAGGTCTTGAAGCCCATCTCGGCAAACAGAGCAATGTCCTCTTCGTAGTGGTGGTAGAAGTCGATGGCTTCATGACTGGGGTACAGGCGGTCCGGGTGGATGTGGGTGGTCACCCACTTCGGGCTGGTGTGGGAGCCGTTGGTACACATATCCGGTACGCTGGGGCCTTTGCCGTCCACGTCCCAGGCACCCTCGAACTGGTTGGCTGCACATGCACCGCCCCACAGGAAATCATCGCGGAAAACACTCATAATCTCTTATTCTCCTTCTTATCGATCAATCGTTTCTTGTTCTTGAAAGGCTCATCACTGTAATTAAGAAAATCAGTCGAGGAACTCCTCGTTCAGGGTCACGCCAAAGTCGCGGGCGATGGCGCGCAGGTCATCATCGGTGATGGTCTGACGGATGAGGCCGCCGCTCATGCTCAGCACCTTGACATAGATCTCGGCACTCTTCTCGATGGTGTGAGCCAGACCAAAGGCGATGTCAAAATCCGGGCCGGAAACGAACAGGCCGTGCTGTGCCCAAACAGCTGCCTCGTACTTCTTCATGAGTTCGGAGGTTGCCTTTGCGATCTCGGCGCCACCGGGAACCATCCAAGGCACAACGCCAACGCCAGAGGGGAATACCACGATACATTCAGTCATGGCCTTCCACAGGGCGCGGGTGAAGTAGCGTGCGTCAAGCGGGCATACGAACGTCATAGCAATGACATTGATGGGATGAGCATGGTAAATCACGCGGCATTCGTTGTTGGTGGCCTCCATGCGCACGGCATGGTTCATGAAATGCGTGGGGAATTCGGAAGTGGGCTTGCCACCGTCGGTCAGGCCCCATACGATGCGCCAGGAATCGCCGGCGTCATTGATTTCGACGATGCCGATGTTGTGGGAAGGGTCGCTCATGACGTTGCGCATATAGCGGCCAGAGCCGGTGGTAAGGAAGAACGCGCCGCGCAGGCTATCTGCCTGTACGCCCATGTTCACCCACTCGCCGGGGTTTGCGTTGAAGAAGGGACGAGCCTGCTCTACTTCCTCTTCCTTCATGCGGTAGGTAAGGTTGCCGCCATGTCGCTCGTGCCCTGCTTCCAACCGTCGTCGCACAGACGGCGGAAGCCGCGCACGAAGCCCAGCTGCTCGACGGCAACGCCAGAAACTGCGCCGCGAGCTGCGGAAACGCCGCTTTTAAGCGTGTCCATAGCACTGTCGATAATGTCCATCATTGTCCTTTCGTTCTGAAGTACCGAATGATCGGTTTCGGAAAAGCCGCTCGGGTAAGTGGCTTTTCCGAAACGCATTCGACTTGCGTTTACGGAGTTGAATCTCGGCATCGGATCCTTCCGGCAAGGGCCTTCCGGTGCCCGGTGCGTTTCGGCAAGGGTTTCTCGGTGCCAGAGGCTTCGACGATGGTTGCCTTGGCACCGGACGCCCCGGCAAGGGCTTCCACCTTGCCTTCTAGGCGCAGAAAGCGCCCCTCGAGAAGAGGGGCGCTGAAAAATGCGCAGGCTTACTGGCGCTTGGAGAGCACCTCGTCTTCGTAGGACTTAACCTCGTCCCATAGCTGGTCTTCGGCAACTACGCCCTGACGTGCGCAGTACTCGTCCCAAACCGCGGTCCAAGGCATGGTCTTGAACTGCTCGGTAACGATCATCTTCTCGGAGAACTGGTAGGTATCCTGCAGCTCTTTCAGGCGATCCCAAGGCTGCAGCAGTTCGAACAGCAGGCACTTTTCCATGGCGCGCATGCCGGTAGCCCAAGCGCCGATGCGGTTGATGGAAGCATCGAAGAAGTCCATGCCGATAAGGACCTTGTCCATGCCCTCGGGGCAGCGAACAACCTCAGCAGCGATATCCTTGATGGAATCCTCGAACAGAACAACGTGGTCGGAGTCCCAATGCATAGAGCGGGTAACGTGAAGCGGCACGTAGGGGAAGAACTGCAGCAGGCTGGGCAGCTTGTCGGAAATGCTTTCCATGGGGTTGAAGTGACCCGCATCGATAAGCACTACATGGTTGCCGCCTTTCTTGGCAGCGTAGGATACGTAGAACTCCTGGTTGCCGGTGGTGAAGCCTTCAACACCGATGCCGAATACCTTCTGTTCAACCGCATCGATAACATGTGGGGTTTCGAAGGAATAGATTTCGTCGAGGGAATCCTTCAGGCGTGCACGCAGGCCATAAGCGTCAGCGGCATAGTCCTTCAAGCCGTCAGGGATCCAGAAGTTGTTCAGGACCATGTCGTCCATTTCCTTGCCGATGCGCTCTGCGATCTGGCGGCAGGCGATGCAGTGACGGATCCAGAAATCGCGTACTTCTTTTTCGGGGCTGGAAACGGTAAGGCCTTCCTTTACCAGCGGGTGGCTGAACAAGGTGGGGTTGAAGTCGATGCCGAAGCCGTTCTTCTTTGCCCAGGTTACCCAGGGCTCGAAGTGCTTGTACTCGAGCTTGTCGCGATCAACCCAGGGGTTTTCCTCGGTGAAGATGGCGTAGCTCGCGTGCAGGTTAATGCGCTTCTTGCCGGGGATCAGGCTTGCTGCTTTCTCGAAGTCGGCCATGAGTTGTTCGGGGGTGGCGGCGCGGCCAGGGTAGTTGCCCGTGGTCATGATGCCACCGGAAGCTGCGTTGTCGTCGCCCTGATCGAAGCCGACAACATCGTCGCCCTGCCAGCAGTGCATGGAGATGGCCTTGTTTGCCAGGGTTTCGATCGCTGCCTCGGTGTCGATACCCTGCTTGGCATACGCTTCGCGCGCCAATTCGTACATAGTGGTCATGAATGCTCCTTATCTGTACCTAAAAGGTTGGTTGCTGTTATTCGAATCGCTTCACGTCGAATGACGTTGCGATAGCGTCGCGGACGCTTTGGAGGTCGGGGAATGTGCCATCGGCGATCATCTGCACGGCAAGGTTGCCCAAGCTTGTTCCCTCAACTGGACCGGCGAACACGGGAATGCCGCATGCGCGGGTGGTGAGTTCGTTCAGATATGCATCTTGGCAACCGCCTCCAACGATGTTGATGGAAGTGTAGGTGCGTCCGGTAAGCGATGCCATTTCTGCAATGGATTCCGCATAGCAGGAGGAAAGGCTTACATATACGCAGCGCATAAGCTGACCGACGGTTTGGGGCACGTCCTGCCCGGTTTCAAAGCAGGCGCGACGAATCTCGTCGATCATGGAATCAGGCGCCAGGAAGCGGTCGTCGTTCACGTTCACGTGGGCTTCAAAGCTGTCTGCCTCTTTTGCGTGGGCAA
>ERZ780177.3137-NODE-3137-length-12767-cov-2.543345_pt1 | contig 12767 bp, 9 predicted proteins | sample MGYA00510973_ERZ780177 | MGnify/ENA primary metagenome ERZ780177 (study PRJEB29588, sample SAMEA2144396) | human gut metagenome | biome: human gut; feature: human-associated habitat; material: faeces | place: Denmark | collected 2008/2010 ...
CAGCTGCGGCATGGTTAGAAATACCGGATTTTGCGGTCAGAATTTGTCGCCGCATGTTTATCTGGAACTTTTAAGTATCTATTTCCTGTAATATTACTTATCGCTCGAAAGAGGTCTATGCTTATTGCGGCAATTCTATGCTGCATCAGTCTTCGACGACGCCCGGATCAAAGGCGACCGGAGAGGCGGAGGAGCCGAGCGGAACGCAGTAGCTCTGGTCTGTGGAAAAATCACGAAAGTATACATATTCGGAAGTGATTGTAATGTCCTTGAAATTTCCCTCGAACAGTGTGGTGTAACCGCTGCCGTCCGTGCGCATGAATCCGAGACACGGATGTTCGGAATCGTTTTTCTGGAAGTAGATATAATCCCCGTAGAGGTTGTACCAGTCCACGCGGTCCTCGGACAGAAGTGTCTTCTCACCGGTGGCAAGATCCGTGCGGGCGATCGCGTAGTTGCTGTCGCAGTCCATGAAATAGGCGGTGGTATCGTCTATGACAGTCGGCATATAACAGTTCCCGCCGTAGAGCATGCCCTTTGAGTCGTCCGTGGTATTGAGCCGCCAGATATAGTGATCGCTGTCGGTTCCGTTGTAATACATATATTCGCCGTTTGCCGAGCAGGTAAAGTCGGGAGCGGTGTCGACCTGCTTGCAGCCGGAACCGTCGATTTTTACCTTATAAAGTGTGGAACCCTCGGATTCATCATAGCGGATATAGTAAATATAATTCCCGTAGAGGGAAGCGTAGAGGCACGGCGCCGAATCCAGAATCAGAACGGAGTCATCGCCGCCTTCCCTGTCAATGCGGCAGAGACTGTCGGTGTTGACAGAGAGAAAGGAGAGAGCGGCGCCCGTTGCTCCCGGATTGTTGCGCACATAGTAGAGATAATGTTCGTCCGCGTTGATGTAGGATACCGTGTCATCACAGAGCTTGGCCAGATTGCTTCCGTCCGGAGACATCGAATACAGCTTTCCGCCGTCGGACGGGTTGGAAAAATATACCGTGCCGTCGTACTCGCAGAAGAGACCGCCGTTGTAGAGGTTGCCAGCGGTGTTGCCGTTCACGTAACCCTCATTAAAATGAGTCCGGTTGGAGAGATAGTGGAAAATGGCAGCCGCTGCGATAAGCGCGATAATGACGATGACAGCAATGATAATGGAAATCTTTTTTTTCATGGAATGATTCCTTCTTTCGTCTGAAATGCCGATAAAATATAATCATGGAAATTATAACATTTTCGTCTAATAACTTGCAAGGGTTCTCTTGTCATCAGCACGTTAATGTACTATATTATAAACTAAGGCGGAGTCGGCACAAAAGAGCACCCGGCGGATGCCCTGATACGAAAAGGAAGTCAGACGGTAAGGAGCACTATGAAGAATCTATTAGAGTTGAGAGATGAGATTGATGTCATTGACAAGCAGATCGTTGCGCTGTATCAGCAGCGGATGCAGATCGCGGCTGAGGTGGCGGAATATAAGATAGAGACGGGCAAAAAAGTTTTTGACAAAGACCGTGAAATGGAAAAGCTTGCGACGCTTTCGGCGCTCGGCGACAGCGCGTTCAACCGGCACGGAATCCGGGAGCTGTTTGAGCAGATCATGTCGATCAGCAGAAAGCGCCAGTATCAGCTGATGACGGAGCACGGCATATATGAAAAGCCGGATTTTGAAGAGCTGGATGCGCTGGATTATAAAAATGCGCGCATTGTCTTTCAGGGGACGGAGGGCGCCTACACGCAGCTCGCGTTAAAGCAGTATTTCGGTGAGGATGCGGGGAACAGCTATCATGTGGAGACCTGGAGGGACGCCATGGAGGCGATCGCCAGCGGGGACGCGGATTATGCGGTGCTGCCGATTGAGAATTCATCTGCAGGGATTGTCTCTGAGAATTATGATCTCATGGTGGAGTATGGACACTGCATCGTGGGCGAGCAGATTATCAAGATCGAACATGCCCTGCTCGGCGTGCCGGGAGCGAAGCTTTCCGATATCACGGATGTATACTCGCATCCGCAGGCACTGATGCAGTGTGCGAGATACTTAGAAGGGCATCGGGAGTGGGAGAAGCACAGCTTAAAAAATACCGCGATGGCGGCACAGAAAGTCAGGAAGGACGGTATGCGGCACAAAGCTGCCATTGCAAGCCGTCTTACGGCGGAGATCTACGGTCTTGATGTACTGGAGGAAGGCATTCAGGACAACAAGCAGAATGCAACCAGATTCATCATCGTGATGGGAAAACATGTGTTTACCAGAAAGGCGAATAAGATCAGTATCTGCTTTGAGGGAGCGCATGAGACCGGTTCTCTCTACCACATGCTGTCCCATCTGATCTATAACGGGATCAACATGGATCACATCGAGTCCAGACCGCTGCCGGAGCGCAACTGGGAATACCGGTTCTTTGTAGACTTTGAGGGGAATCTGAACGATCCGGCGGTGCAGAATGCACTGCGGGGATTGTCGGAAGAGACGACCAGACTGCAGATTCTGGGGAATTACGAAGCGTAAAGTGAGGAATGTGGGAAGATGAAGACAACGAAGAATCTGATCCTCTACAGGGATTTTGAAAACGAGCAGTTATTCTATGACTTTACCTGGGTCATGGAGAACTATCAGAATGAATACTATAATAAAGAAGATGTTGAGGGATTATTCTATGAATGCCTCAAAAAACTGATGGAGCTTGCGGTCAGCCACGGATTTTCCGGCAATCTCTGGCACAATTTCCTGGCTTTTTTGCTTGTGAATAACGAGAATGCATACAGCAGGGCGTGCGAGATCCGCGGGGAGATAAAAGGCTCCATCAACGAGGTGGCGCGGCACGATTTTGCCATCATGAAAGAGTTGTTTGACTTTGACCTTTCGGTGCTCGGCAACTATTTTTCCGTGGACTGCATGGACGCATTGCTGCACTATGAGGAGACCGCGGACGCGGGAAAATTGTTCAACAAGCGGATCAGAGACCGGATCGCAGAGCTCTGCCGTCATCTGGAGGCAGCGGCGGATGCAGAAGAATTTAAACAGGCGGTCACGGCATTTTACGGGGAATTCGGAGTCGGAAAACTGGGTCTGCACAAGGCATTCCGCGTCAGACACACAGATGACGGGGCTCAGATTATTCCGATCACCAATATCGCGCATGTAAAGCTGGATGATCTGGTCGGCTACGAGCTTGCAAAGCAGAAGCTGGTCGACAATACGGAGGCGTTTGTGAGCGGGAAGGAAGCCAACAACTGTCTGCTGTACGGTGATGCGGGAACCGGAAAGTCCACAAGCATCAAGGCGATTGCCAACCAGTATTACGACAGAGGCCTCCGTCTGATTGAGATTTACAAGCATCAATTCTGCGATCTGAATGATGTGATTGAGCAGATCAAGAACCGCAACTACAAGTTTATCATCTATATGGATGATCTTTCTTTTGAGGAATTTGAGATTGAATATAAATATCTGAAAGCGGTCATTGAGGGCGGTCTGGAGAAAAAGCCGGACAATGTGTTAATCTATGCAACCTCCAACCGCAGACATCTGATCCGTGAGAAGTTCTCGGACAAGGAAGAGGTGAGGGAGGATATGCACACTTCTGACACGGTGCAGGAAAAGCTGTCCCTCTATGCGCGGTTCGGCGTGACGATCTATTACGGCGCGCCGGATAAGAAGGAATTTCAGAAGATTGTCACGACACTTGCGGAGAAATACGGCGTGCGGATGGTGCAGGAGGAACTGCTTCTTGAGGCCAACAAGTGGGAACTTGCCCACGGAGGACTTTCGGGAAGGACGGCACAGCAGTTTATCAATTATCTGCTTGGAAAACAATAAAAGAGGAGGGCGGATTTATGGCAATCCATACGTTTGCGGCAATTTATATCGGTTCGTATGAAGTGAGCCTCAAGATATTTGAATTGTCTGCCAAGAAAAAAATACGCGATATCGACTATGTGCGCAGCAGAATCGAGCTGGGGGCGGATGCGTACTCCAAGGGCAGCATCGGCTATGAACTGGTGGAGGCACTCTGCGATACCCTGCGGGAATTTGCGCAGATCATGAAAGAGTACCGGGTGGATGCGTACGAGGCGTATGCGTCGGCGGTACTCCGCGATGTGGACAATGAACTTTTTATCCTGGATCAGATCAGGCTGCGTACCGGTCTGACCGTACATGTGTTGAGCAACTCGGAGCACCGTTTTATCAGCTACAAGTCGGTGGCGATGCGCGAGGAGTTTGAGCATTTCATCGGCAGAAGCGCAGCGGTGGTGGACGTCAGTGGATCGGGACTTCAGATTACCGTGTTCTCAAAGGGAAAGGTGCTGACCACCCAGCATCTGGGACTCGGCACCATGCGCATGCGGGAACAGCTTGCCAAAAAGAGCCGGAACCTGGCGCAGTATGAACTGCAGATCGAGGAGATGGTGGTAAAGGAGATGGAAGTCTTCAAGGCAATGTATCTGGAAAATCAGGAGATTGAATACCTGATTGTAATCGGCGATTATATCGCGGAACTGGTCTGCCGCCTCGAGAAGAACCGCAACAAGAATACCGTGTCGATTGAGAAGTTCGTCCAGTACATGGAGCAGCTCGGCAGGAAGAGCCTGGAGGAGATCGCGGAGGAACTGGGACTCTCCAACGAGAACGACCCGCTGATCGTGCCCTATATCATTATCTGCAAGTGCATGGCGAGGGGGCTGGGTGCAAAGGAACTGTGGGCGCCGGGCGTAATCGTCAGCGACGGAATCGCCTGCGATTACGCGCAGAAGAACCGTATCTATAAGCCCACACATGATTTTGATGAGGATATTATCTCGGCCGCAGAGAGCCTCTCAAGGCGTTACATGAGTTATTCACCACACATTGAAGCGTTAAGTCAGATGGCGATGCTTCTGTTTGACACGATGAAAAAACAGCATGGTCTCGGAAAGAGAGAGCGGCTGTTGCTGCAGGTCGCGGCGATTTTGCACGACTGCGGAAAATATATCAGTTTTGCCAATGCCCCGCAGTGCGCATACGACATCATCATGTCCTCGGAAATTATGGGACTGTCGCATCTGGAGCGTGAGATCGTTGCGGGGACAGTGCTCTACAACAGCTATCCGCTTGCCGATTATGAGGATGTGGCGGACCGGCTCGACCAGCAGAGTTTTCTTACGGTGGCAAAGTTATCCGCCATTCTGCGCGTTTCCAATGCGATGGATCGCAGCCACAAACAGAAGTTTAAAAACGTAAAAGCACAGCTTCGCGACAAAGAACTGATCATTACGATCGAGACGGATGAGGACATTGCGCTGGAGAAGGCGCTGTTCGCTTCCAAGACGGCTTATTTTGAGCGCATTTTCAGCATCAAGCCGGTCGTGAAGGAAAAACGTGTCTATTCGTAAGGACGTGGAGGGATGATACATGGAAAAAGAAAAGAAAAACGAATTCCATTTGCCGGAATATTACGAGAACAGAGAGCTAAGCTGGCTGAAGTTTGACGCCCGCGTGCTCAACGAGGCAAAGGATAAGAGCATTCCGCTGTTAGAACGGCTCAAATTCGTGAGCATCACGTCGTCGAACCTGGACGAATTCTTCATGGTCCGGGTCGCGTCGTTAAAGGATATGGTACATGCGGACTACCGCAAGCGGGATATTGCGGGCATGACGGCATCGGAGCAGCTCGACCGGATCAACACGGCGACCAGAAAACTCGTCGAGAGCCAGTACAACACGTATAACCGCTCCCTCGTTCCGCTGATGGCAGCCAACGGAATACACATTATTGAAAAATACGAGGAACTGACGGCTGAGCAGGCGGCGTACGTGGACCGCTACTTTGAGGAGGACGTCTATCCGGTATTGACGCCGATGGCGGTGGACGCATCGCGCCCGTTCCCGCTGATCCGCAATAAGACGCTCAACATCGCGGCGCTGCTTTCCAGCAAGAAGGATGAAAAGCATAAGGACGCGGTGGAATTTGCAACGGTGCAGGTGCCTGGGGTACTGCCTCGCCTGGTGCCGATCCCGGCAGATACGTCGGAGAATTCCGGGGAGGTGGAGGGACGCACCTTTATTCTCCTGGAGCAGATTATCGAGAAAAATATTGATAAGCTGTTTTTAAACTACCATGTGCTCTGCGCACATCCGTACCGCGTCATGCGTAACGCGGATCTGCCGATCGATGAGGACGAGGCGGCAGACCTTTTAAAAGAGATCCAGAAACAGTTAAAAAAGAGACAGTGGGGAGAAGTCATCCGTCTGGAAGTGGAAGCTTCCGTGGACAAGAAGCTGCTGCGCTTTTTAAAGGATGAACTGAAAGTGGCGGAGGAGGATATTTTTCAGATATCCGGGCCGATTGACCTGACATTTCTGATGAAGATGTATGGGCTCTCCGGGTGCGATTCCCTGCGCTACGAACCGTATAAGCCGCAGCGCGTGCCGGAGATTGAGCCGGGGGAGGATATCTTTGAGGCAATCCGGGGCGGCGACATTCTGCTGCATCATCCGTATGAGACGTTTGATCCCGTGGTCGATTTTATCCGGCAGGCGGCGTCGGATCCGGACGTTCTTGCCATCAAGCAGACGCTCTACCGTGTCAGCGGCAATTCACCGATTATCGCATCTCTCGCGCAGGCGGCGGAGAACGGAAAACAGGTGTCGGTGCTCGTGGAGCTGAAAGCACGGTTTGACGAGGAAAATAACATTGTGTGGGCGAAGAAGTTAGAGCAGGCGGGCTGCCATGTCATCTACGGTCTGGTCGGCCTTAAGACGCACAGCAAGATTGCGCTTGTCGTGCGCCGCGAGGAAGATGGCATCAGGCGCTATGTGCATCTTGGAACCGGCAATTACAATGATTCCACGGCAAAGCTCTACACGGACTGCGGAATCTTTACCTGCAATGAAGCGATCGGGGAGGATGCGACCGCGGTGTTTAATATGCTTTCCGGATATTCCGAACCGCTTTCCTGGAACGAACTGGTGCTGGCGCCGATCTGGCTGCGCACCCGTTTTATGCGCCTGATTGCACGTGAGACAAAGCATGCGCGCGAGGGAAAGCCGGCAAAAATCGTTGCTAAGATGAATTCCCTGTGTGATGAGGGAATTATTGCCGCGCTCTACGAGGCGTCGGCGGCAGGCGTAGAGATCGAACTGATCGTCCGCGGAATCTGCTGCTTAAAGGTCGGAATCCCGGGAATCAGCGAGAATATCCATGTGCGTTCCATCGTCGGGAATTTCCTGGAGCACAGCCGTATTTTCTTCTTCTTAAATGACGGGGAGGAGGAACTCTATATGGGAAGCGCGGACTGGATGCCGCGAAATCTGGACCGTCGTGTGGAAATTTTGTTCCCGATGCTGGACGATACGTTAAAAGAAAAGGTAAAGCATATTCTGGATGTGGAGCTTGCGGACAATACCAAAGCCCATGTGCTAAAGCCGGACGGAGAATATGAGAAGATAGACAGAAGAGGGAAGGTGCTTGTCAATTCCCAGAAGCAATTCTGCGAGGAGGCGGTTGCGGCGGTGCCAAAGACAGATCATGTCTACCGCGAGCGTGTATTTGTCCCGGCAGAACCGGCAGAGTAGGAACGCCGCAGGACATATGATGGGCTAAAAGCAGGATGGGAGGAATGAGTATGAATCACAAGATTTTGTTTGTTGATCTGGATGCGACGCTGCTCTCTGACGACAAAACAGTATCCGAAGAAAACCGGGCCGCCATCCAGAAAATGCTTCTTGCCGGGCACGACATTGTACTCTCCACCGGACGTCCGGTGGAGAGCGGCAGGGGGCGGTTGCAAGGGAACTGGACCTGACGCAGCCTGGCTGCTATATGATCGCCTTTAACGGTGCGGTACTCTACGACTGCGCTGCGGACCGGGTGCTGTTAAAACGCTCGCTCCCGATTGAGGTAACGCAGGAACTCTTTGAGAGAGCCGCAAAGGCGGGAATTTATGCGCAGACCTACAATAACACCGAGATTATTACCACAAGACATACGGCAGAGCTTGAGTATTACAGGAAAAAAACAGGACTTTCCTACAAGCTTTCGGCGAATGTGCTGGATCTGCTGGAGGAGGAGCCGCAGAAGGTTCTCATGATTGATTTAAAAAATACGGGGCGTCTCGCGCGGTTCCGCGAGAAGAATCTGGAATGGGAAAAGGGAAAATGTACCAGCTTTTTCTCCTGCAGAGAGTATCTGGAATACTGTCCGCTTGATACCAGCAAGGGAACCGGTGTGTCCTGTCTTACGAAGATGCTGAATCTTCCACTAGACTGTACGGTAGCGGTGGGAGATGAGGAGAATGATATTGCAATGCTTAATGCGGCGCATATCGGGGTAGCGGTAAAGAATGCCACGCCGGAGGTGAAAGCCGCAGCGGATTACGTGACGGAGCACGACAACAATCACAATGCGATCGCCGAGGTGATCGAGCGATTTATCCTGTAAAAGGAGGGACTGCTGCATCGGGCGGGCAGCTGCCTTGAGTCGATAAGGAATATTATAAGAAGCACACTTTGGGATTTCAGATGAAAATGCAAATGGAAATTCTGTTCAAAAAATGTGGCATTTCTAACCCGCCGGATGCTTGCATCCGCGATAATCCGTGTCTTTCCAAGTTTGGACACTCTACGGACTGTGTCCGCAAGTCAGCAGACAATTTTAGGACTTTCGTGTGTGTCCCTTACTGTCATTGCTGAACAAAACATAACCGCGCGAAGCCGATGTCTGAGCAGGTATCTGCCGTGTCTTCAATAGCAGATGCCTGCGAGTTTCGGTTCGCGCGGTTTTATATTGTCTGTGAAGCGATGACATTAGGGACACCAGGAAGTCCGCTCATTGTCTGCAACCTGTCGGACACATCCTGTGGATTGTCAAAACGTGGCAAGGACACAGAATAAAATGTCAAACACGACGCGGAAGAAATGCTCGTATTATGCTTCAAGGATGCTTCACACCGGGCTGCATCCGGAACGATACGCCGTTCCCACCCTTCACATAAAATATTAAACCAGTTTCATACGCTTGCGGGGCGCTTTCCTGATCGGGGAAGCGTCCTCTTCCGGTACCGGTGCAATGGGCGGAGGTGTAAGCACTCTGGCATTGTCCAAAAGATCATCCATGCTCTTCTTCTGGGCAGCTTTCTGCTTGCGCTGTGCGATGGCAAGCTTTTTCTGCCGGAAACGGTCAGCCGTCTCACGGATGTACTGGTCTGCGACAAAATGCTCGAGCGCCTCCTCGTCGATCGCAATCCGGTTGTCCATGGTTTTCATGATGTCCGTCACACGCAGGGAATCTCCGATGACCGGATCACTCAGATCGTAGATCATATTGTTGGAGAACTTTAAGATCATCGGGCGGGTAAAATCCGCGGCATTTTCCACGAGGACGAGCGCCTTCTCACCGTCGGAGAGATCAACGCACGCGCCGGTCGGGAGAATGTGGATGCATTCCGCCAGTGCGGCAACGACGCGCGGATTGTAGGTCCGGCTGTGTCTGCGCAAAAAAGACATCGCGGCAACCTCCGAGACCGGCGGATTGTTAATATTCATGGCGGTAAGCCGGTCAAACTGATCTGCCACCTTTAAAATATCACAGAGCAGACGTGTCTCCGGGGAAGGATCCTTGATCTTTAAGGTCTGACTCTTCTGGAAGATGAACTGCTGGATAATCTCTAAGGAAATCTTCGGAAGATTGCACTCCTCATAGCGCGGGCGGATTGATTCATAACCGCGTTCCAGATTCATCTGGATAAAATTCCGGTCGCTGTCCGAGAGGTCGTCGCCCTTGTCGAGGATGGCCTGCGGAACATACAGATAACCGAAATCATACAGCAGGGAAGCCGTGATCAGCGCCCGGATATCTTCTGCCGGGAGTTGCATCTCATTGGAGATCATTGCGGATAGGATACCGACACTGATCGAGTGTTTGTATACAAAGTCCGCGGAACTGCGGAGTGTCTGCGTAAAATTCAGCTTGTGGTCAAGACTGCCGTAATGCCGCTGGATATCATCGACCAGCGAGAGCAGTGTGGACGGGACAAGATTGTCGACAAGCTTGTCCATGTTGTCCTTTAACTTGAACATGTAGATGGTCTGGAACTGTTCAAACTCCAGATCTTCCCGCGAAAGCGGCGGCAGCGGTTCAGCCGGCTCCAGAATAAAAATGCCGATCAGACCAAAATTCTCAATACTGTTAATACCCTGGATCGTGAGCCTTGTATCCCGTTCGTATAACAGAACCCCCATCCTGTTGTAGATTGGCTTTGCAAGGCGCATACCGGGCTTTAGATCAGCAGTTTTGACAAATTGCATGCTTATCTCCCCCTCTTCCGGTATTGTCATACCAAAATCCTCTTTATCTTCCCTCTATGATAGCATATTGAAAGCTGAAATACAATCTGATATGATACTCTTAGAACCGGGGTTTTTGAAAGAAAATCCTACTTTTCCGGAGAAAGAGGTACTTATGATACAGATTCCGTGGAGACGCGTGGCGGGAGCGGCGCTTGTGATGTGCCTGCTTCTGGCAAATACATCTTATGCCGAGACGACACAGGACAACATAAATGATGCGAAGAATCAGATTGAGGATCTGAAAGATCAGAAAAAGGATGCCGAGGATACCGTCAATGACATCTCCGGCAAAAAGGACGCACTGGAGTCGGATCTTAGCGGGTTAAACGGTCAGCTTTCCGATATTGTCGCACAGATCAATGATCTGGAGGGGCAGATTTCGGACAAACAGGGGGAGATTGACCAGGCGAAGGAGGATCTGGCTGCGGCGGAGGCACAGTCTGCGAAACAGTATGAGGATATGAAGCTGCGGATTCAGTTCATGTATGAGAACGGAAGCACGCCGGTATGGCAGATGCTTGCGGAGGCGGAATCTTTTTCCGACTTCCTGAACCGCACGGAATATATTACCGACATCAACGCCTACGACAGAAAAAAGCTTGTGGAATACCAGGATCTGCAGGAGCAGATAGCCGCCCAGAAGGAAGATCTGGAGAGTGATATGACCGAGCTGGTGGCGATGCAGGATGACATGAAGAAAAAGCAGGCGAACGTCAGCAGTCTCATCAACACCACCAAGGCGAATCTGGCGCAGACACAGGAAGATCTGGCGGATGCGCAGTCCAACGTCGCGGACCTGGAGGATAAGATCAACCAGATGGTCGAGTACGAGAAGCAGCTGGAGATCCAGAAGGCGAAGGAGGACGCTGCGCGTCTGGCGGCGATTAAGGAGCAGGAGAAGGAGGATACCTCCACCGTGGTCTATGTGCCAACGGACAGTGACCAGTACCTGCTTGGAGCAATCATCCAGTGCGAGGCGGGCGGAGAATCCTACGACGGGAAGCTTGCGGTCGGAAGCGTTGTGATAAACCGTGTGAAGAGTTCGTATTTTCCGAACTCTGTCTCGGGTGTGATTTACCAGAGCGGTCAGTTCTCGCCGGTGGCGAGCGGCAGACTGGAAGCGGGTGTGGACGGAAGCTGCCTTCAGGCGGCGCAGGATGTGCTAAACGGCAATATTACGGTGGGCTGCCTGTATTTCAGACAGAATAACGGCATCATACAGGGAACCGTAATTGGAAACCATGTATTCTATTAGAAGTGAAAAAAGTGCGGAAAACCGCAGAATGGCGGCAGGGCGATTTTTGTGAAAAGTACACAAGAATCGCTTTGTTTTTGTTTGGAAAATAAAATTTGCATGATAAATTTTTAACAAAAAAAGACTGTAAAACAGACGTATAGAGGGGGAAAAAGGAGCGTAAAGAAAACTTTAGAAAGATGAAAAAAGAAGAAAGTTATTGCATTTAAGAGTGAAATATGGTAGCATGAAAAAGTATTAAAAAGCTAGTAAAAACGCCGATTATTTAAAATGCACCTTGTGAAAAAAAGAGGGAGAAACATAAATTTTAACTGCAAAGTTGAATTTATTTTTTTTAGCAAAAAGATTGTTAAAAAATTAACAGCGTTTTTCGGCAAAATTATTTTTAAAGAGGAACAAATTCCCCGTACATACGGGGTTTTGTGTGTAAAACTGAAAGGAGAATTCAAAATGGCAAAGAAAGTAGTTTTAGCAGGCGCATGCCGTACCGCTATCGGCAAGATGGGTGGAGCACTGAGCAATACTCCGGCAGCAGAGCTGGGATCAATCGTAATCAAAGAGGCATTGAACAGAGCTGGCGTGAAGCCGGAGCAGGTAGATGAAGTATTGATGGGATGTGTTATCCAGGCAGCACAGGGACAGAACGTTGCACGTCAGGCTTCCATCAAGGCAGGACTTCCGATCGAAGTACCGGCAGTTACTCTGAACGTTGTATGTGGTTCCGGACTGAAATGTGTCAATGAAGCAGCTACTATGATTCTGGCTGGTCAGGCAGATATCGTTGTTGCAGGTGGTATGGAGAACATGTCCATGGCTCCTTATGCCATGACGAAGGCTCGTTTTGGATATCGTATGAACAATGCGACCATCATTGATACCATGGTAAACGATGCACTTACTGATGCATTCAACCACTATCACATGATGATCACAGCTGAGAACGTATGTGAGAAGTATGGTCTTACAAGAGAAGAACTCGATGAGTTCTCCGCAAACAGCCAGCAGAAGTGCGAGAAGGCAATCGCTGAGGGCAAGTTCGATGACGAGATCGTTCCGGTTCCGGTTAAGGTTAAGAAAGAGACCGTTATGTTCGCAAAAGATGAGGGACCGCGTCCTGGCACAACAGCTGAGTCACTGTCCAAGTTAAAATGTTGCTCCGGCAAAGAGGGCGGACTGGTA